>Ga0335077_10008645_pt1 | contig 12630 bp, 8 predicted proteins | sample Lox_Sample_31_FD_207151 | JGI IMG/M metagenome (GOLD analysis project Ga0335077, IMG submission 207151) | Soil microbial communities from Loxahatchee National Wildlife Refuge, Florida, United States - Lox_Sample_3.1 | ecosystem: Environmental > Terrestrial > Soil > Wetlands | place: USA: Florida... | reverse complement strand
CAAAATGCAGCCCGGCCAGGTGAGCGACTTGATTGCGGTCGAGCAGTGGTACACCGTCTTCCGGCTCAACGCACACCATCCCGCCGGGATGCAGAAATTTGCCGATGTCAACGAGTCGATCCGGAAACAGCTTGAACAGCAAAAGACTGAGACTCTGCGCTCTCGATTGAGCACGCAGTTGAGGGCGAAGGCACATGTGGAAGAGCTGTGAAACCGGGAACAGGGGAGCACTGAGCGTGAGGCGGTTGCCCGCGTTCTATCTCTGCTTCCCTTTAGCCTTGGCTATCACGGCATGGGGGCAGGTCAAGGTGGGAAACGATCTCAACTTAAACTTGAACGGCCAACTCTCCGCAGGATACACGGGGGACTTCGGCAATTACATCAGCTCTGACCATACCCTCACCTTCGGAGGAAACGCGAACATTACCGGTTATTACTTCAATCCGGATTTTCTCTCTTTCAGCATCAATCCTTTCTATAACCAGTCTCGGGCAAACTCTGCTTCCCGGTCGGACTTGGACAGCTCAGGCATCAATGTCGCCGCGAGCATTTTCAGTGGCACACATTTTCCAGGGTCCGTCACTTATGGCAAGACCTTCAGCCACAGCGGGATCTTTGGAGTCCCGGGCGTTCCTGACTACACGACTCACGGAACCAGTGACATTTTTACGATCGGCTGGGGAGTAAATATTCCTGACTACCCCAGCGTCTCCGTGAACTTCCAGGACGGCCATGACCACTACTCTCTCTATGGTCAGAACAACGACAACAGCACCGCCTTTCACACCTTCAGTGTTCGGTCACTCTATGATGTCGCCGGATTTCATCTCAATGGCGGCTTTCAAATGTCTGGATCGAGCTCCGTCTTTCCACTCCTCGGCAGCGAACAACCGGACGAGGGCAAGTCGAACACGCACTCATTTTTCGTTGGGGTGGGCCATGCGCTGCCCTGGCACGGTGGGGCTTCGGCGAACTACAACCGATCCTATTTCGACGCCAGCTCTGGTATCGGCATTGACTCGCTCAGTTCACGTTACAGCGGAAACTCGGACAACCTCTCGGGCGGCCTTTACTTCAATCCGGTGACCAAACTTAACGTCGGATTGAACATCACCTATACCGACAACCTGTTTGGAACACTGTATCAGCCCATCGTGGACAGCGGGGCCGTGGTTCAATCGCCGGGGCAGTCTGCGCACTCACTCGACATGACAGGCTTCGCCAATTACCAGATAAACAAACATTTAAAGGTGACTTCAACTGTTGAGGAGCGCACTCAAAATTACTGGGGCGGGAGCATCTCCTCTCGAACGTTCACTGGATTAGTTGGATACACCAATGAACTATGGGGTGGAGTCATATCGGTCCTGAGCGGCATCACTGCAAGCCAGGTAGACACTGCCGACACCGGCACGTCGATCGGCGTAGTGAACTCCGTTTCATTTTCCCGCGAGGTCGGCGGCTGGGGAATAGCCGGTTCGCTGAACTATAACCAGAACACGCAGACCGCTTTGGCTGGCTACACGACATCCGATCTCGGATACGGAGCCCATGTCAGCCATAAGTTAGGCCTTCTTCACTGGACGGCTGTGGCAAGCGGTTCGAAAACTCTGTTGAATAATTCCGGCTATTCCAATTTTATTCAGAGCTATTCGACATCTTTGGCGGGCCGGTGGTTTGGCGTGAACGGGAGTTATTCGAAGTCGGATGGAAATGCGCTGCTTGTAAATAACAACCTTGTTCAAGCTCCACTTCCTCAGGTACTCCTTCCCAACCAGCTGATTTCCTACGGCGGAACGGGCTGGGGATTGGGCGTGGGCAGCAGTCCGATCCGCGGTCTCACGCTCTCGGCTGGCTATTCGCAGTCGCTCAGCAGGACGATCAACAGTGACACCTTTTCCAATAACCACAACCAGAGCTTCGTCGCCACGGCTCAGTATCATTGGCGGCAACTGTATTTCAATGGCGGATACACCAGAATCGTGCAGGGCTTTAGCGCGTCTCCCACTCCCCCTGCGAACGTGAACTCGTTCTACTTCGGAATCCAGAGATTCTTCGATTTCTTTTGAGGACAGAATTGCTCATCAGACGCCACAATTTATTCATCGGAGTGGGGCTTTGGCTCCTGCTGGCATATCCGCTGGCCGCGGCCGGGCGTTCAAAGTCCGAGCCAAAAGAACTGGCCGCGCCCGAGCTTCGGCTGGACGGCGGACGAAAGCTGACGTTTGAGGGCACGATCAGCGATGAGCGCCAAGTGAGGCCGCACCGCGGATTCTGGAGGAAGCTCGTCGATGTGGTGGCGGGTCCGCCCGACTTTCACCATCTGGTAAGGCCGTACAGCGTAGTCACCGATTCGCGCGGCCGGGTGATTGTGACCGATCCGGGGGCTTTCGGAATTCATGTCTTCGATTTCCCGCAACAGAAATATCACTTCCTCTCGCATACCGGCGGAAAAGACCCACTACGTGCCCCGCAGTGTGTGGCCGTGGACGCGCAGGGAAACATTTATGTCACCGATTCGGAGTCAGGAAAAATCTTCGTTTTCGACGAGCAGGGAAAGCATCGCCGAGTCATTGGCGGGTTAAGAGGCGGCGAGGGTTTCTTTAAGCGTCCTACGGGCATCGCAGTTGACTCCGATACGCAGCGAATCTACGTCACGGATACGTTGCGCAATAAACTCTTCGTTCTCGACCTGCAAGGCAACGTTCTCCAGACCTTCGGTCAATCCGGCCAGGCCAAAGGCGAATTCAATTACCCCACGGAACTCCGCCTGCAGGGTCCGGACCTTTTCGTAGTGGATGCGATGAACTTCCGGGTTCAAGTCCTGAATCGTTCTGGCGTGTTCCAGTCCGTGATTGGCCAGCAACGAGACGAACGTGGCGGATTCTTCCGGCCAAAAGGCCTCGGGATAGATTCTGAAGGCCACATCTACGTAGTGGAAGCCTTGTCCTCGGCAGTGCAGGTGTTCGACCGTGCAGGACGCCTCCTCTATTACTTCGGCCAAAAGGGCACTGGATCGGGACAATTTCAATTACCGGCCGGATTGTTTATCGATGGACAGGATCGCGTCTTTGTCGTCGACTCTTTTAACCGCAGGGTGCAGGTATTTCAATATACCGCTCTCGCAAAACACTCTGAGGGACAGGGCCAGTGACCCTCAGATCCACAGCCGTCGCGGTCGTTGTCCTTATGATCGGCCGGATAGCTGTGGCTCAAATCACGGGAGACGTACTCGGCTCTCACGACCTTTCGCCAAGCGGCAAAGGGCCGGTTACGGGAGGGTTGGGATCGTGTTTGTATTGCCACGCTCCCCATTCCGGCGTCGGAGGCATGACTCCGCTTTGGAACCAAACGCTCTCGATGCAGACTTACACTCCTTACACAAGTTCCACTTACGTCGAGACGGGCAGCACACAACCGACCGCCGGCGCCGATAGCAGCTTGTGCTTGAGTTGTCACGATGGAACCGTGGCAGTTGGACAAACCGTTGCTTACAAAACTGTCCCGATGACGGGCTCGATGTATAAGCAGGATGTATTCGGAGCCGACCTGGAATCATCGCATCCATTCAGCCTTGTGCCCCCGCTTAAGGATGCTCCCGATCTGGCGGCATCCCTGGTGGCGCAGGGAAAGACCGCGGATCCGACTGGCGCGGTAAAGCTGATTGGCGGCAACATCGAATGCACTACTTGCCATAATCCTCATGTGCAGGCCATCGACCCACAGAGCCTGGATTTCCTGGTGCGCGATGGCTCCAGCGGGCAGGTGTGCCTGGCTTGTCATGATCCCAACCGATCGATGGCCGGACAGGTCAACCCGCTGGCACAATGGCCGGTAAGTATCCACGCGACCGCGGCGAATAAGACTGCCAATCAAACCCCGAACTACGTCGGCGGATACGGCACGGTAGCCCAAAACTCTTGTAATAGTTGTCACACGTCCCACAATGCGGCAGGAGCAGCACGACTGCTCCGGGGCCCCACCGAGCAGGACTGTGCAGCCTGCCATAGCGGTGGGACGAACTTAGTTCCGGCGGCGCCGGATGTCTTTGCCGAGTTTGCGAAAACTGGTCATCCATTCATTACCGGGAATAACGCTCACGATGCCAGCGAAGCCGCGCTGCTGAATCAGAACCGGCACTCTACCTGTGTCGATTGCCACAATGCGCACGCCTCGAATCAGACAGGCAATTTTTCTCCCGCCCCGGCGATCCGGCCTTCGCAAAATCTGGTCACCGGCATTAGCGGTTCTGACGGTGTGAGCGTTGTATTCCCCGCAACCAATCAATACGAGAATTGTCTGCGATGCCACGGGACGAGCACCGGGAAAGTAGCGAATCCGGTCTTTGGCTATTTGCCCGTACGTGTGCTGTCGGATAGCGATCCACTCAATGTGATCCCCCAACTTGGTATCAACTCCATTTCCAGTCATCCGGTGATGCACGATCGAAAGAGCCCGTTTTCTCAACCGAGCCTGCTGGCCAATATGACCAAGCTCGATGGCACTTCCGATCCGTCTCATCCGATGGCCGCACAAGGTCGGATATTTTGCACCGATTGTCATAACAGCGATGACAACCGGGAATTTGGTGGATCAGCTCCGAACGGTCCACACGGCTCCAAGTGGACGCACATTCTGGAAAGAAGGTATGAATTCAGTCAGGCACCAGCGCCGGGGCAACCGATCACCAACCTCTTCCCGACTCCAGATCTGACCGCGAACGGACCTTATGGACTCTGCGCCAAGTGTCACGACCTGAGCAGTGTGATGGCGAACGTTTCCTTCACAGAACACTCGCGTCATCTTAAAGACGGGTTTTCCTGTTCGGTGTGCCATACGGCACATGGAATAGCTACCGGATCGGGGACTATTTCGGGAGAGCGTCTGGTGAATTTCGACCTCAATGTGGTGGCTTCGAGAAATAATGTGCCAATTTCTTACGATCGCTCAAAAAACAGCTGCACCCTCGTCTGCCATGGCCACACGCACTGAGTTTGCAACGACGCCTTGGTGGTACTCGAACTGCAATGGAGTTGCAATTAAGGAAGCACTGATGATAGTCGCCCACAACCGCCGGGCCCTACTCCTGCTCTTGTACATGACTCTTGTAGTGTTGGTCTGTCGGGCCCAATCCGGCTCAACACATTCGTCGGTCTCGGGTACAGTCTTCGATCCGTCGAATGTCCCCGTTGTAGGGGCTCGAGTTACCGCGGTCCCCGAGGGTAAGACCACTGGGCCATCTTTTCTAACCGACCAGAGCGGTGCGTTCTTTTTCTCGCTGGAAGAAGGTCGATATGCGATTAGGGTCTGTGGAGATGGGTTCGCAAATGCGTCGCAACTAGTGGACGTCCGTGCTGCCACTTCACAACGACTCGATATTCAGTTACAGATTTCTTCCGTGCGAACTACCGTGACCGTTCGTGACACCACCGGCTATACCATCCCGGTGATAACGAGCGCCACAAAGACACCGACTCCCGTTCGTGACATTCCGCAGACGATCAATGCCGTCACACAGGAACAGATTCAGGACCAGATGTTGCTGAGTATCGGCGATGTCGTGCGCTATATGCCTGGCATCACCGCTCATCAAGGTGAAAACAATCGCGATCAGGTCATCATCCGAGGCAACAGTACGTCGGCCGATTTCTTTGTCAACGGCGTGAGGGACGACGTTCAATACTACCGCGATCTCTATAACCTCGAACGCGTAGAAGCCTTGAAGGGCCCGAACGCGATGATTTTTGGCCGCGGCGGCGGAGGCGGCGTTATCAATCGTGTTGTAAAGGAGGCAGGTCCCGCTCCCCTGCGCGCATCCACGTTGCAAGGCGGTTCATTTGACGATCGACGCTTCACCGCCGACCTCGATCAGCCCTTCGGCCAGAACTTCGCAGGTCGGCTCAATGCGATGTACGAGAATAGCAACAGCTTCCGCGACTTCGTGGGGCTGGAACGTTACGGGATTGCTCCGTCATTCACTTTCGCTCCCAGCCCGCAATCAAGGCTCGTCGTTGGCTACGAGCATTTCAGCGATCATCGCACCGCCGATCGAGGGATCCCCTCTTTCAATGAACGCCCTGTAGACGTTCCCATTTCAACCTTCTTTGGCAATCCAGATGACAGTCGCGTGCGTGCTGTCGTAGACATGGGCACGGTCAACTTCGAACACTTGATCGGCCCATTGAACATTCGCAATAGCAGCCTCATAGCCGCTTACGATCGCGGCTATCAGAATTTTGTCCCTGGAGCAGTCACGACCGATGGCGTGTCCGCGAATCTCTCCGCCTACAACAATGCGACGGCGCGCCGCAATCTCTTCAATCAGACTGATTTGATCTATACCGTCGCCACCGGTTCTGTTCGGCATATGTTTCTCGGCGGGAGCGAGTTCGGCCTCCAGCTGACAGACAACGTTCGCAATACCGGATTTTTCGATGACACGGCTACGTCAGTTCTCGTACCCTTAAGCGATCCCACCATCAACACGCCTGTGACGTTCCGACAGGGCGCGACGGACGCGAACAACCATCTCAACACCAAAGTGGGCGCCGCGTACCTGCAAGACCAGATTGCGCTGTCGCCGCATATTCAGTTGATCGCTGGATTGCGATATGACTATTTTGATTTGAAGTATCACAACAATCGAAACCGCGACCATCTGAAACGCATTGACAATCTTGTCTCGCCACGACTTGGAATCGTTGTCAAACCTTTCATGTCGCTTTCTATGTATGGGAGTTACAGCGTTTCGCATCTGCCCAGTTCGGGCGATCAATTCTCGTCGCTGACGACCGTGACCGAGCAGGTGAAGCCAGAGAAGTTCCAAAACTATGAAGTCGGCGCCAAGTGGGATCCGACGCGGTACCTCGCCGTGACCACGGCCGCGTACGTGTTGGATCGGACCAATACCAGGGGAACCGATCCGAACGATCCGACACGAATTGTGCAAACCGGCGCCACCAGAACCGTCGGCTATGAGGTTGGAGTCGTCGGAAATATTACCCGGAAATGGAAAGTGTCAGGCGGATATGCTTTCCAAAACGCGTATATCCGAAACGCTACGACCGCCGCCCCGGCTGGAGTGAAAGTCGCGCAAGTGCCACACAACAGCTTTGCACTTTGGAACAATTATCAAATAGTACCGAGGTTGGGGGTGGGCCTGGGAATCGTGAACCGCTCCGACATGTTCGCGGCGATTGATAACACTGTGGTGTTGCCCGGTTACACAAGACTGGATGCCGCTGCGTTCGTGTTCCTTTCCGAGAAGTTACGCCTGCAAGTAAACATCGAGAATTTATTGGATACGAAGTACTACGTGAATGCTGACAATAACAATAACATCTCGCCCGGATTCCCCATCGCAGTGCGGGCGGGCCTGGTCGCCAGATTTTAAGTGACGATCTATGCGGCGAAGGATCCTCGCACGGTCAACACTGGACAATGGGCCCGCAGTTTGCCTTCAAACAGATACTGATTGCAGAACAAGACAGGCGGTACGGCCAGATCTGTTGTTCGCCAAGCAGCGTAGTGATGTAGGTTTCCGGCGTCACGGCACTGTCACAATGTCCCTTTCCGGTGGCGGCTTCTGGCGATCAGTGAAAGAAGATCTCTGAGCAGTTGGATTTTCAGACCACTTACAGTGTCCCTGGGACTCGTTAACACGTGGCAGCCTGTTGAATGCCACCCGACTATTTGTCACTTGTCAATTGACGATCAATGGTTTGACACTCCGATCAGGCGCGGGCTGCTACTCAGCAGCGCATCCGACTGGAAGGCTATTCAACGCATGTAAGCAAATCACGGCCCACCGCTCACAATGCGTGATCGCCCGAACTGGTCATGGAGATGTTCAATCTGAGGCGATGGGACCCGCAAGGGCTTCTCCAATCGTCGAACTGACGAGGTAGCAGCGGCAAAAGTTGCAAAAACGGCAATATTCTGGCGCTGGCGGCAACGCCTACCGTGCCGACACGCGGACCATCAACCTGGAGCACAGAATCAGCCACGGCCCGCAATACTTTCCGGCCGGGCGGCAGCGATTCACGATTCGGTCTGTGACTTGCAACAAGTCTTCCCATGTCGGAGATAGGCAGCTTTGCGCTCCTACTGGCGCTCGGCCTGAGTGCTTACTGTTTTCTCGCAGGCATCGCAGCATTGTTTGATAAGGACGCCGTGTCGGCTCGTCTCGGCGAAACGGCCCGCCGTGCCGGGATCGCCACTTTCGCCGCCGTTCTGCTGGCGAGCTTCATACTCGTAACCGCCGCTTTCAACGACGACTTTTCCATCGCCTACATCTTCCACCACAGCAATCGCGACCTGCCGGCCGCCTACAAGTTCGCCGTGCTCTGGTCTGGACAGGAAGGGTCGCTGCTGTTCTGGTCGCTTCTGCTCGCAGGCTACGGATTCGTCCTCCGCCTGCGCTACAAAACCGATCAGCGCCTGTTCGCGTATGCCTCCGTCATCCTCGCATCGGTGCAGACTTTCTTTCTTCTGATTCTGAATTTTGCGGCGCATCCGTTCGCCATCATGCAAGGCACTCCGCCCGCCGACGGCGCGGGACTGAATCCACTTCTGCAATATCCCGAGATGGTGATTCATCCGCCGATGTTGTACCTCGGATACGTGGGCTTTACCGTTCCGTTTGCCTTCGCGCTGGGCGCGCTCATCATGAAGTATCCGGGCGATAACTGGATTCGCATTACCCGCAGATGGACGATGGTGACCTGGTGCTTCCTTACCATCGGAATTTTCCTCGGTGCACACTGGGCCTACTCCGTCCTGGGATGGGGTGGCTACTGGGGATGGGATCCGGTGGAAAATGCTTCCCTGATGCCATGGCTTACCGGCACGGCGTTTCTACATTCCGTCATTATGCAGGAAAAGCGCGGCATGTTGAAAATCTGGAATATGTCGCTCATCTTCGCGACATTCCTCCTCTCCATGCTCGGAACCTTCCTTACGCGCTCCGGCGTGATCAGTTCGGTGCATGCTTTCGCGCAGTCCTCCATCGGCACCTGGTTCCTGGTCTTTATTGCGTTGACCCTGGCGGTGTGCACCTTTTCCCTGGTGGAGAACCGGTCGCACCTTAAGTCCGAGCACAAGCTGGCGTCGCTCGTATCGCGTGAATCCAGCTTCTTGTTTAACAATCTTTTCTTGCTGGTCGCGTGCTTCACCATACTGTGGGGCACTTTTTTTCCGATCCTCTCGAACTTCGTGCAGGGACACAAAGTTACCGTCGGCCCTCCTTTTTTCAATCGCGTAGTTGTCCCGGTTGCCCTGCTACTGCTGTTGCTCACTGCGGTTGGCCCCCTGCTGGCATGGCGCAAAACTTCCATCGAAAGCCTGAAACGGAATTTCCTTCTTCCTGCCATCGGCGCGCTTGCAGTTGGCGGCCTGATGATTCTCTTCGGGGTGCGCCCGTGGGAGGACCCATCCTATTTCTATGCCACCATGGCCGCCATTCTCTCGGCGCTTGTGATCTTCACCGTCATTTCTGAATTCCTCCGCGGAGGTCGCGTCATCGCCGGCAAGACGCAGCAAAATCTCCTGGCGGCTATGGTCCAGCTGTGCCACAGAAATACGCGCCGTTATGGCGGCTACATCGTCCACTTCGGCGTAGCTCTGGTCGTCATCGGAATCCTTGGGACGCCGTTCAACAAAGAAGTGGAAAAAGAAATGGGCCTGGGCGACAAAATCGAAATTGGCCCCTACACTCTGGTCTGCCAGTCCTACACGCAGGATGACAATCCAAACTATGCCAACGAGTTTGCGATCATCAACGTCTTTCGCGGCGGCAAGCAGATCACGACGATGTATCCCGAACGCCGCTTCTATAAAGCCAGCGAACAGCCGCAGACACTTCCTCGTATCTACCCGAGCTTCGCTGAAGACTTCTTCTTAGTAAGCGACCTCTACTTAGTCTATGAAGGCAAGAACGAAACCAATCTGCGTCCGATCATTAAAGCGCATGTAAATCCACTCGTGCCCTGGATTTGGATTGGCCTGATCATTATGGTCCTAGGCACCGTCGTCGCTCTCGTTCCGAATACCGCCGCGGTCCGGGTTTCCGCGACCGCGCCGGTGCGCGTCCCGGCGCAAGCGGGAGCCGGTGACTGACATGAAATCCTCGATCACACTTCAGCTCTCATTTCGTAAGGTCTTAGGCCATTTTTCCTTCCATCGCTGCCTGCAGGCCGTGGGTCTCGCATTAGCGGTGATCGTCTGCATGGCTGCAGGCGATGATTCCGGGCGCTTCAAAAACCTTGGACATCGCATGATGTGCACCTGCGGATGCGGTCAAGTCCTGCTCGAATGCAATCACGTCGGCTGCCAGTCCTCCGATAAGATGCGCAACCAGTTGTTAACAGCGCTCGGCAGAGGCGACAACGACGATCTCATCCTGCAAAGCTTCGTCCAGGACTATGGGCCGACCGTGATGGCCGCGCCCACCGCCAGTGGCTTCGATCGCGTGGCCTGGATCACGCCTTTCTTAGTCCTAGCGCTCGGCATTGCAATCTCGGTTCATACTGTGCGCTCGTGGAAAGACCGGCCCGCTCCAGACCTCGCGGACGGCATTGCCATCCCCTGCCACGGCGAACTCGACGAGTTCCGCGAGCGAGCCCGCAAGGAGACCGCCCTATGACTCTCTTCCTTTGCGGCATCTTTACGCTCGCATCTCTCTGTTACACATTCTTTTTTTCCGGCCAAGTCATTTCCGGAAAAGAAATGACGCGCCTCGGATATCTGCGTGAGCGCAAGGAGGCGGTCTATGAGAACTTGCGCGACCTGAATTTTGAATACCGGGCAGGCAAGGTGCCCGATGACGACTATCAATCGATGCTCGGCTCGCTCGAAGAAGAAGCCGCTGCGATCATGGCGGAAATTGCGCGCCTGGAAGAAGCCCCCCGCGCTGCGACTCTTCGCCCCAGGAAAGGAACTACGAGATGAAATCATCTGAGGCTCGATTCCTGAATCAAGTGGCCGGCGCGCTCGCCACCGTCTTATTATTCTGTTCCCTGGCCGACGCTCAAACCATCACCGGCACCGTCAAGAATGGCACCACCAATAAACCCGCCGCCGGCGACGATGTCATACTGCTCAGCCTTGCCCAGGGCATGCAGGAAGCCGGACGCAGCAGGACCGACGCCCACGGCAATTTCACTGTTAAACTCGATGACACAAGCGCTCCACATCTGATCCGTGCCATCCATCAGGGCGTGCCCTACCACCGCATGGCCCCTCCGGGCACGACTTCCGTGGACTTGCAGGTGTACGACGCAGCTAAGAAGGTTTCGGATATCAGCGTCACCGCCGATGTGCTGCGACTCCAGGCGCAGCCCAATGAACTGCAAGGGATCCGCATGTTCGCGGTGAATAACGCCTCCAATCCCCCGCGCACCCAGATGAGCGACCAGAATTTTGAATTTTATCTACCTGATGGCGCTCAGATCGACCAGGGCATGGCGATGACCGCAGGGGGCCAACCGGTCAACTCTCCCGCCGTGGGCACTAAGGAGAAGAACCGTTACGCGTTCATCTTCCCTTTGCGCCCGGGCACCACGCAGTTGCAGATCGTGTTCCACATGCCCTACAGCGGTCAAGCCGATATTGACCCTAAGGCAGTCTACGGTGTTCAACATTTTGTCGTGATGCTCCCGAAGACCATGCAATTTACTGCCGGCCCGGATACAGCATTCCAGTTGGTGCAGGATCCGCGGCAAGCGGATGCAGTCGTACAGATAGCTTCCAACGCGAATGTGGGCCAACCCCTCAATTTCCGAGTCTCCGGCACCGGAGCGTTGTCGGTTCCCGGAGGAGGAGGAGAGGCGAACTCATCTCGCGCAGCGAAGGGTGCGGGAGGTGAGGCCACGGGACGAGACTCACGCCCTGGCGGCGGACTCGCGCCGCCCGTCGACGCACCTGATCCACTACAAAAACACAGCTGGTTCATTCTCGGCGGCTTTGGAACTCTGCTCGCCGCCGGAGCAATTTACATCACCAGACGGTCGAAGACTGTTTCCGCGGGGGACGTCGCGCCATCCGGCATCGAAGCGTCCCCAATTCCTCCAATCGCGAAGCGCCAAATCTCCGATCGCTCCAGCATGTTGCTGGAAGCGTTGAAGGAAGAAATATTCCAACTCGAAGTGGATCACAAGCAGGGCCGAATTTCGCAGCAGGAGTACGCAACAGCAAGAGCCGCACTCGATCAGACGCTGGAGCGAGCCCTAAAGCGGAAGACGACAAGGCAAGACTAGGAACTCAAGTTGAGATCGAAGAAGAATTTCCCTTCCGCGAGGCTGTAGAGGTGCGCGCGTTCGGCTCGATGATTGAAGCTGTCGATCATACTGACTTCTCGCGCTTTCGGGGCCCACACGCTGAAACAGGTTCCATGCTCGCCGCCCGCTTCCACTACCGCGCCCGAAAACGCTACAGCTTTGACGTTGCAGCCTTTCCCGACTTTATTTGGCAGCTGACAAAGTAACTCTTGGCGTTGCCCAATCCTGGTCCTGATCGCGATCCCATCCACGCCCTCGAACCTCGTCCATTCAGTGACTTGGGGATTCTCCGTGTCCGAGCGCCGTTTTGGGCCGACACTTGCTTCCTGTATCCTGCGCGCAACTGGTTGGGTAA
>Ga0335077_10008643_pt1 | contig 12631 bp, 11 predicted proteins | sample Lox_Sample_31_FD_207151 | JGI IMG/M metagenome (GOLD analysis project Ga0335077, IMG submission 207151) | Soil microbial communities from Loxahatchee National Wildlife Refuge, Florida, United States - Lox_Sample_3.1 | ecosystem: Environmental > Terrestrial > Soil > Wetlands | place: USA... | reverse complement strand
CTCGTTGACCAGGCCGATTCGATATGCCTCCTGAACATTGATGATTTCGCCGGTGAGAATGAGTTGTAGCGCTCTGCCCTTACCGATCAATCTCGGAAGGCGCTGGGTTCCGCCGGCGCCGGGCATGATTCCGAGCTTGACTTCGGGTTGACCAAACTTCGCATTCTCGGAAGCAATTCGGATGGTGCAAGCCATCGCCAGTTCACATCCACCGCCGAGAGCAAAACCGTTCACAGCTGCGATGACCGGTTTCCCGAGATTTTCGATGAGCTCGGTTACTGCCTGCGCGTGTCGGGTTGATTCTTCGGCCTGGACGCCGGTGGAGGTGGACATCTCGGCGATGTCTGCGCCTGCGGCGAACGCTTTGTCGCCGCTGCCGGTCAGAATGACGCCGCGAACGCTCGCGTCATCGCGGGCGTCCCCAAAGACCTCTTTTAGCTCAGAGAAAACTGCCTGGCTCAGTGCATTGAGAACCTTGGGCCGGTTGAGGGTCACATACGCGATCGGACCCTTCTTCTCGTACAGAACGTTTTGCAGTTGTAAGGCAGATGCTGTCGAAGCCATTACTCTCTCCTTCTTCAGTCGAATAAATTCATAAGCCGTTTATGCGGCGACAGGAACTTCGGCGTAGGCGATGCCGGACAAGTTGCCTTGGGCGAAGAGCAGCGTCTTCTTGTCCGATCCGTCGAGATTCGCGCTGTATACGGAACCGCCAAAGTCGGCGAAAAACATGCGGCCGCCCTTTAAATCCAGAAATAATCCGATCCCTTCCATCAAGTCGTGGACAATAATTTCTGGGTCGGTGCTTTTGCCGGGCGCCACATCCATGGGTGCACGATTCACGCTGTTGCCGCGTGGCGGATCGCCGCGATCGGTCCAGTACATCGTGCGGTTTCGAATGTCCAGATCCAGGTCGATGGGTTCGGGCAGATTCTCGTAGAGCAATTCAATGTCGTTGCGGTTCGCCGGCGTCTGCCCTTTCGGGATTTCCAGATTGGCTCGGAAGATGCGACCCTGTCCGGCATTGTCAGATCCTTTTTGCGTCCAGTAGAACTTTCCGCCCTCGACATCGAGAGCGATGCCCACACACCATTTCGTCGCGTCAGGGCCGGGACGGGGGTCGCCCTGGCTCGTGTCAACGAGGGTTTCAATTTTGGAACCATCGAGATTGCACCGCATCACCCGCATGCCTTCGCGATCACACCAGTAAAGCTTGCCGTTCTTCTTATCGAGTTGGAGTTGCTTGGGGGTGAAAGTTCCGCCCGTCGGAACGATGCTTGTGACATTGCTGCCATCAAGATCGGCTCGATCGATAGCGCCATCGTTCCCTTTGAGGCTGCCCATGTTCGTCCAGTAAATGTGGCCGGCCTCGACGTCCACGACAATGCCATCCGGAAGTTTTCGACCTTCGCTGACAATCGTCTTCAAATCAGAGCCGTCGGACTTGGCTGACAGAATGCGGCCGTCGCTAAGGTCCAAGAAGAAGAGACGACCCGAAGTGGACTTGGAACCAGTCTTCGTGAGCTTTGGTTTGGTAACAGTAGATGACATTGAATTCGCTTGCTCCTTTGAAAGGATTCATTCGATAACTCGCCATCATCGGAAACGAATGCGCTACCCGCAATCCAACGAGGAACGCGAAAGCGAACCGATGAAAACGCGCTACAAGAAGGCGCTCAAGCCTGTGATGGCCTTGCCGACGATCAAGTTCTGCATTTGATACGTGCCTTCGTAGGTGTAGAGCGCTTCGGCGTCCGCAAAGAAGCGTCCCACGTTATAGTCGGCGACGATGCCGTTTCCGCCGCACACCTCGCGGGCCCAAGCGACCGTCTCGCGGCACTTGGCCGTGCAGAACGCTTTCGAAAGTGCCGCGTGCGAGTCGGTCATCTTTCCTTCGGCCTCCAGTTGAGCCATGCGAACCACCAGGCACTGCGAAGCAGTAATGTTGCCAAGCATCTTGGCGAGGAGATCCTGGATGAGCTGAAATGAGCCGATCGGTTTTCCAAACTGCAAGCGCTCCTGGGCGTACTTGAGAGCATTCTCGTAGGCGCCCATGGCGCATCCCGTCGCTTCCCAACTGACAAAATAGCGGGTCCCGCGCAAAACCCTAGCAGTGTCTCGGAACGAGTTATCTCCTTGAAGGCGATTCTCCTCCGGCACCCGACAGTTCTCCATGGTGATCTGGCCGTTCTGGACCACCTTGAGCGCGATCTTGTTCTGCATCTTTTCGACCTTAAAGCCTGGCGTGGTCTTGTTCTCCACGATGAAGGCCTTGACCTGATTGTCAGCGAGGTCGCGCGCCCAAATGACTGAAATGTCGCACCACGGGGAGTTACCGATCCATCTTTTCTGGCCGTTGATGATCCAGGTGTCACCTTCACGCTTCGCCGTCGTCGTCAGGCCGCCCGACGCTCCGGAACCTACTAGCGGTTCCGTGAGTCCGAAGCAGCCGATCTTTTCCAAGCGAGCCATCGACGGAAGCCACTTCTGTTTTTGCTCTTCCGAACCACCGAAGTAGATGGAAGACATTGCCAGGCCGCTGTGCACACCGAAAAAGGTCGCGATCGAAGTGTCGACGCGTGCCATCTCCATAGCAACCAGACCGGCCAGCAACCCGCTACCCCCCCTGCAGCCGTAGCCCTGCAGGCCAACGCCGCCAAGATTGAGTTCCTTAAATGCCGGCAACAGCTCGAATGGAAACGAATCCTCGATCCAATATTTCGTGATGATCGGCGCGACCTTGGTCTCCATGAAAGTGCGCACCTGCTTCACGACTGCCAGTTCCTCCGCCGGAAGGGTCTCGACGAGCTCGTAAAAATCACTGTTGGGTGCGGGAAGGGGCTTCTGCGGTTTCGGCATCGTGATGGGCTTTGGCATAGTTGCCATGAAGAATCCTCCTGTTTATCGGTGCCTCGTCTCTTTTGAGGCGCAATGGTAAGAGCAGTCCGTTTGCCAAACGTCATGCTTCCGGAGTTTGCTGAAAAGTGTGCCTTTTCTCGATTCTGTCTTGCAGCTGTTCAAGATCTGACGAATATCTGACATTGCGACTTTGACTTTGCATAGATGTTGACACGCGTTCGGGTTCGCCCGCTGAAACTCAGACAGGCAGAATAAGAGCTGGCATCGTAATTGCTCGTTTCAGAAATGCAACTAGACTTGCCAAGAGATGGCGGCGGTCAGAACTATCAAGTTGACTCGCCATTCCGAATCCAACTTGTGAAGGAGAGAATTCATGTCAAAGCCCGAACGCTTCACCAATGCAACCGGCGCCCCCGTACCGGACAACACGAACATTTTGACAGCCGGCCGTCGTGGCCCAGCCCTACTCCAGGACATTTGGCTGATCGAAAAGCTCGCACACTTTGATCGCGAGGTCATTCCTGAGCGCAGGATGCACGCCAAAGGCTGGGGTGCGTACGGAACTTTCACGACGACTCATGACATCACAAACTACACTAAGGCAGCGATTTTTTCGAAGGTTGGAAAGCAGACGCCTATGTTTGCGCGCTTTTCGACCGTGGCTGGGGAACGCGGGGCGGCCGATGCGGAGCGCGATATCCGCGGGTTTGCTCTTAAGTTCTACACCGAGGACGGAAACTGGGACATCGTTGGAAATAATACTCCCGTCTTTTTCTTTCGCGATCCTCTACGCTTCTCGGATCTCAATCACGCGATTAAGCGCGACCCCCGGACCGGTCTTCGCAGCGCTCAGAATAACTGGGACTTCTGGACTCTTCTTCCAGAGGCGCTCCATCAGGTCACAATCGTCATGTCCGAGCGCGGAATTCCAAAGTCCTTCCGGAATATGCATGGCTTCGGAAGCCACACTTTCTCGGTGATCAATGCCGAGAACAAGCGAGTTTGGGTAAAGTTTCACTTCCGCACACAACAAGGTATTGAAAATCTCACGGATGAAGCTGCTGCTGCGCTGGTGGCGAACGACCGCGAGAGCCATGGCCGGGATCTATTTGAGGCGATCGAGCGTGGAGATTTTCCGCGTTGGACGCTTTTCATCCAGATAATGACCGAGGCGCAGGCAAAGACACACAAGCACAATCCCTTCGATCTGACCAAAGTCTGGCCCAAAGCTGACTACCCACTGATCGAAGTTGGCGTCATGGAGCTCAATCGTTATCCGGAAAACTACTTCGCAGAGGTGGAGCAAGCTGCCTTCTCCCCGGCGAATGTGGTTCCCGGAATTGGCTTTTCTCCTGACAGGATGCTGCAGGCGCGCCTGTTCTCGTATGGGGATACCCATCGGTACCGCCTGGGCGTTAACTTCAATCAGATCCCTGTTAACGCGCCGAAGTGCCCATTCCACCCCTATCACCGCGATGGCCAGATGCGTACCGATGGAAACCTCGGAGCGACGACGAGCTATAACCCGAATAGCCAGGGATTGTGGGACGACCAACCGGAATACGCTGAACCGGCGCTGCCGCTCGAAGGGGACGCTGATCACTATGACCACCGGTTAGAAGATGATCACTGGGAGCAACCGGGCAATCTTTTTCGTAAGATGACCCCTGAGCAAAGGCAGCGGCTCTTCGACAACACGGTACGCGCGATCAATGGCGTCTCTCAGGCGGTGAAGGAACGGCATGTTGCGAACTGCAGAAAAGCCGATCCTGCCTATGGCGCCGGCGTGGCGAAGGGCCTTGGCTGGGGCACGACAGTTATTGCTACGATGCAGGCGGATGGCGCCGCCGCTGATTAGGCGAGAAAGAGAGGATGCGTGCATATGCAGAGGAGGGCACTTACCAGAGCTCGGATTTCTCCGGTGCATCTTGATGGCGTAGTTTTTTCGGCTTCGCATATTCAGCACGTGCAACGGAGCTTGGCCGATGAGCCTGATTTGGCTCCTGACGAGGAAGCGGAAGTGAAACATCGAGAAGAAATGCTCGAGAAGGCGCTTGAAATGACCTTTCCTGCCAGTGATCCAGTTTCATTCAGTGCCTAGCTTCTTTAGCATCGCTAGTCGCAGTACTTGCTAAGGATCTAGAATCCAGAAAGGTAGTTGCCATCGGTATCGGAATATTGACAGAGAGATGTCAGAGGCGCACGTTGCGGCTTCATTTCTTGACCTGTTCCCGCGGGACGCGAACTCCACAAACTCTGCTCGCTTGCTAGGAAAGCGCATTTGGAATCCGGTGTGCTCCACAAAAAGATGGCCGGCCATGGTCGACTTCAAAGCAGTTCGCACAACCGTACTATCACCATGAAGATGTCAGCGCGGACATGAAGTTTCAGCTCATCGGCGTGAACCATAAAACCGCGCCCGTTGAGGTGCGGGAGCGGTTCGCAATTCCTGAGTCGTACCTTCCGAATGCTGTGCAGCTGCTACTGCAGCATCCCGGCGTCAATGAGGGACTCATTCTTTCCACCTGCAACCGCGTGGAAATGCTGGTGCGGACACAAAACGGCAGCGCCGACCTGCGCGGTTTTTGGGGTAATTATTTTCAGCTCGATGCCGATGCTTACAAATCGCACCTCTACGAATATTGCGGGCGCGATGCCATCGGACATTTATTTCGCGTGGCGGCGAGCCTGGATTCGATGGTGGTGGGTGAGCCGCAAATTCTCGGCCAGGTGAAAGAAGCATACGCAACCGCCCGGGCCGTAGGCGCAATTCACTCGCAGCTTGATCAGCTCGTGAAGCGTGCGTTTGCAGTAGCCAAGCGGGTGCGCAGCCAGACGGCGGTGGGATCTTCGCCAGTTTCCGTGGCTTCGGTTGCGGTTGAGCTGGCGGAAAAAGTATTCGGATCGTTGCGGGGCAAGACGGTTTTCCTGGTTGGGGCAGGAAAGATGAGCGAGCTTGCGGCGCGCCACCTTCTCTCGCACGGCGCCGAGTCCATCTTTGTCGCGAACCGTAGCTACGACCGCGCCGTTCAACTGGCAGAAAAGTTCAACGGACGGGCAATTCGGTTCGAGCACCTGTATGAAACCTGCAACTGCGCCGACATCGTGATTACTTCTACGGGAGCGCCGTTCGCGATTTTCCGACGCGAGCATGGCGACCTTTTCTTGAGCCGGCGCAAGAACCGGCCCATGCTTTTCATTGATATAGCCGTGCCTCGGGACGTTGATCCGGAGATGAACAACCTGGACGGCATCTTCGTGTACAACATTGACGATTTGCAGCAGGCCGTCTCGACCAAGGTTGCCGAGCGGAAAAAAGAAGCGGATCGCGCTGAGTCGATTGTGAGCTTTGAAGTCGAGCGTTTTCAGTCGCGCGTTAAGGGCATTGATGTGGTTCCTACGATCGTCTCGCTGCAGAATTGTTTTGAGACCATCCGGCAGGCCGAGGTTGACCGGGTGCGCGGGCGCTTGGGACCCCTCTCACAAGAGCAGGAACTGGCAATCGAAACACTCACTCGCCGCATCGTGAACAAGATCATGCATCCTCTGATCAGCGCGTTGAAGACGGCGGGCGAATCGGAGGCCACGACGCTCACCGACGTGGTGAAACGACTCTTTAATCTTTATCTTTACGACAAGAATTCGGAGATCGTGCAGAACACGGCAATTTCCACCAAACACGTGCGAACACCAGCGGAGAAGACCGGGCATAGGCCGCGCTCTGGGGAGCCGTTATGCCTCTCCGTTTCATGATCTTGCTTCCTGTCAGGTTCCGTATTGGTTCTCGGCGATTGAAGCGGGCGCTTTGACAGGCGAATTATGTTTTGCCACCGCACAGCCTGCGACAGCATTTGCACGGTGTAATACAAGGTCGGCCAACGCAAGTACAAGCAATATCCAAATCACATCGGCCACGAATAGATGTAGCACCTGCAGAAAAACGGGCGCGAGGAGCAATACGTTCGTCATGCCAATACCGACCTGCGCAAAGATCGCGATGATAAGCGCAATAGCCGATTTCGAGACGCGGCTTCGCTGGGTCGAGGTTTTGAAGATAATCCACAGGATATAACATGCCGTGAAAACGGCCACCGGCGGATGGAGCAGCCGAAAGCGCAAGAGCGCGGGACTGCCACGACTGAAGTCTTGCAACACCGCTGAGCGCAACGATGTTGCAGGAAATAGCGTGTCGCCGAGAGCAGATATGGCGCCAGTTATTCCGATGACCATCGTTGCACATAAGCCAACTGCCATGGCGCTTACCCGTCGCCGGCTTCTTATCAAGGTGAAACTGTCGCTGCCATTAGACAACCAGGCCGCAGTCAGCGACAGCGTCGCGAGCAGCAGCAGTGTATTGCCAAAGTGCAAACAGAGAAAGAGAATTCGGCCGACAGATCTGTCGTTTCCCACATAATCTAAGAGGACAAGAGCGCCTCCCAACAAAGCTTCATTCGCTAGAAGGACTGCCGCGAGCACCGCGGAATAGCGGACCCAGGCGCGTTTCGATGTTACTCGCCAGCACCAGACGACGAGACAAGCCACCATGAGCAGCGCCATACTACTTGTAATCCGATGCGTGAATTCGATGATAGTTTGCGCCCTGGCACTCGGCCCCAGCACTTCGCCATTGCAAATGGGCCAGTTGTTGCCACAGCCGGCACCCGATCCCGTAGCCCTTACATAGGCGCCCCAAAGCACCACGGCCACGTTGCAACACAAAGTTGCCCATGCGAAGCGAGCGACTGGCAGCATTTTGTGTGGAATTCGGACTGTCACGATGGTTTAAAGATTACAGTGATGTAGAAGTGTTTAAGACTGTCAGTTACAGTCCACGCAAGACGTGCCCGAGTTTGTTTCGCTTCGTAGTCAGATAGCGCCGGCTGGAAGGTGAAGCCGGAATCTCGAGGGGCAGCCATTCCGCAACTGATATGCCGTAACCTTCGATGGCGACCAGCTTGCGCGGATTATTGCTTAGAAGCCGCATGGAGCGCACGCCGAGTTCGCGCAGGATCTGGACCCCAATGCCATAATCTCGCTGATCCGGCTTGAAGCCAAGGCGTTCATTGGCCTCCACGGTGTCACACCCTTCGTCCTGCAAACTGTAGGCGCGAATTTTGTTGGCGAGGCCGATCCCCCGGCCTTCCTGGCTGAGGTAAAGCAACACGCCGCGGCCTTCCGTAGCGATCCGGCTCAAGGCTTTGTCGAGCTGCGCACCGCAATCGCAACGCACAGAACGCAACACATCGCCGGTGAGGCACTGCGAGTGCACGCGCACAAGCACGTCCTGCCCCTCTCCGATACCGCCGCACACGAGAGCGATGTGCGTCTGCTTGTCGATCTGATTCTCAAAGGCGTGGAGCCGGAACTCTCCGTATTCGGTCGGGAGGTTTGTAGAGGCCACACACTTCACCACCGAGTCTGTCCGTAACCGATGGTTGATCAGATCCGCGACTGTGATCAGCAGGATGTTGTGACGAAGGGCAAACTCGCGGAGTTGCGGTACTCGGGCCATCGAGCCATCATCGTTCATGATCTCGCAGATAACGCCGGCAGGAGAAAGGCCGGCCAGCCGGGCAAGATCCACCGCAGCTTCCGTTTGCCCAGTGCGCTCCAATACACCGGCGCTTCTTGCGCGCAGCGGGAACACGTGCCCTGGGCGGATCAGGTCTGCTGGCTTTGTCGCTGGATCAATGGCCGCAAGCACCGTAGCCGCACGGTCGGCAGCCGAGATTCCGGTCGTCGTACGCTCCCTCGCCTCAATGCTGACGCAAAACGCCGTCTCAAATCGCGAACTGTTATTTGAGACCATCAGAGGAATTTGGAGTTCGTCGAGCCGCTCGGGCGTCATCGCAAGGCAAATCAGACCACGGCCGTACTTCGCCATGAAGTTAATGGCTTCGGGGGTGATCTTCTCCGCCGCCATGGTGAGATCACCTTCATTTTCTCGATCTTCGTCGTCAGCGACAATCACCATCCGGCCTGCTCGGATGGCCGCAATAGCATCTTCGACGCGGGCGAACGAGTCTGGGCGCCCCTCAAAAGCCGCATTTACGAGCTGTTCGCACAGCATGGGTGCTTACCTGTGTATGACTCACCAAAATGTTTAATTCAGGAGACTGGCTTGACTCCTACCCGAAACCAGGTTCGGCGTTCGGTTTCATCGAGCCAGTTCTCAATCAAAATGCAGTGCCCCCCCGTGCTGCTTGCATCTAAACTGCCGTACCTGTTTTTCAACCGCCAGTTCCTCCGAAAGCCGTAGCGAGTTCGTAAACGTCACTTTTAGGCGCGGGAAGCGCCGCCGACGCCTTCGGCATCGTGATAAACTTTGGCAGGCCATGCGCTCTAAGCGACGAGCGGGAATTGGGGCTGATCGCACTGACACGCGATTTCCACGTCCTGGCTGCCAGCGTCACAGCAAGCGTCTCCGCAATACTCTTTTCCATCTGCGACCTCGCAGAGGCACGGAATGTGCGCGCATTTGGCTTTCTGATCTGTGACAACTCCTCCAATGGTTACTGGCGTATGTAAGTTCTTCGATATCGATGCAGGGCAGACCGTCGGTCGAGCGGTGCTGACGATCTGCTCTGTTGCTCGTCCGCATCTGCCGGTTCGTATGCACGATCGCGAAAGTGCATTTGTAGTGCCAATATTCAAGCGTCTCTCATGCGCCATACAGCTGCATTTACAAGACATATTTGCGCCTCTGTGGATTTCCGCAGGCACAGATCGTCCGCGCAAATGCCAGAGGAAAATTAGATGTCAAGATTTGGACTCTTATGCCGACTCATAGGCAACAGGCGCACAAGGTTTGACACCAAAGGTGTGGCGTTTGGAACCGCATCAGGACCGGCTTTCATTGCCGTGACGCACAACTTGCTAACGCTTCACGCGGCCCGGTCGAGCGGTGAGCATGGAACCATCTGACAGGTGCATGTTTGTATAGCTGACTCTCGTAGGTGCTGATAGGCAGTCACGAAGAGTGCCAATAACGGTGTCAACATTCCGTGCGTGGCCGCGGCAATACGACGCCCCCTTCTATTTTGCTGACGAATAAGGTTGGCCTGCGACTTCCACCATCCTTTCGGCGCCAGTCCGCTTTTGGCAACGCTCGTGCTTATCCCGAATCCAGTCGGAGGTAACATGAACAGCAATTACGTATTTCTATGTGGGGTGATGTGGTGCCAATACGGACAAGAAGAGGCCGGCAGTGAGCTGATAAGAGCCGCTCAGAGCGCCGATCCGGACCTCAGCGCCCTTGCGCTAGCCATGCTGCAAGAAGGCTGCAAATCGCTTCCACAGTTCAAACGAGTGAACTAAGCGGCCACCCAGTAGCCGGTGTCTGACAGGAACACCGATCGGTGCGACACCATCGCGCTGGCTAGATCGATAAGACGACAAATCATGGACATGCCGAATCTTTCATTGGACAAGCACCTTCTCTTGCAATTCAAAAGTTGCCTGCGAGAGCAGCAACGCGAACTGTTGCACACGATCGAGAAAGCCGAAAAGGAGATGCGGACCTTTACAGCCCCAGTTCCTCTCGACCCGATTGACCTCTCTTATTACACCACTTCGAGGGAATCCGTGTTAGCACGTGCCAGCCAAAACTCCAGTCGCCTCCGCTTGATTCAGCAAGCACTGGAGCGCATCAATGATGGCAGTTTTGGCATTTGTGCTGAATGTGGAGGCTCGATTGGCCTGAGAGGATTACAAGCTATTCCCTGGGCAAGCCATTGCATTCACTGTCAGGAGCAAGCTGAGGTTGCAAGATTGGCAGAGAAAGCGATGCTGCACGGTTCCCCCGACAACAGCCACGCTTCTAGTACTCAGAAATCATATGGCTGAGGGCTTGTTCAATGATCGCTGCTCAACAATCTGACGTCGTAAAGAGTGACTAGGATCGCGCTCGCCATATCTTTGCTGTTTTCACTGCTTCAACGATCTTCACCTTAATCCTGGCCGGCGCCTAGGTGACGAGCAATGATGCAGGACTCTCTGTCCCCGATTGGCTCACAAGCTTTGGGTCAGTCTACAAAATACCGCCGATGGTTGGCGGTGTCCGATTCGAGCACGGCCATCGCATGCTTGCAGAATTTGTCTCTCTTCTCACGATCGTCCTTGCAGTCTGGACTTTGCGAACGGACGAGCGCCGCTGGATGCGACGCCTGAGCATCGCCGCTCTCGCCGTGGTGATCATGCAAGGCATTCTAGGCGGCCTCACTGTGCTGTACTTTCTTCCCCCTGCAGTCTCTACCGCTCACGCGGCTCTAGGACAAACATTCTTCAGCATTACGGTGATCGTCGCGATCTTCACCGGGCGGAGGTCAATGGCGGCTCCGAAAAGTGTCTTCCAACCGTCCGGGCATCGGATCGCTCGACTAGCGCTAATTTCGGTTGGAGCGCTATACGTCCACCTCATCCTGGGCGGACTGTTCCGCCGCGGAGGCCTGACCGTAGTGATCGCGCTGCTCACCTGGACTACTTTTCTTGCGCTCTCGGGCTACAAGGACGTCGACCAGATCCGAGACCTGCGCTGCTGATTTTGATTCTGCTGGTGTTCCAGCTGTGTTTAGCCGGCGCAGCCTTTTACACCCGGGTTGTGCAAGGACATGAAGCCTTGCAGCCGCAACTCCCTATGGTTATTTCCACCGTGGCTCATGTGGGCGTAGGTGCGCTCCCGCTGGCAACGACTGTAATCTTGTCCATCCGATTATGGCCAATCGGTTTGCAGCCAGCAAAGATTGAAACTTAGGTCGCCGATCGAAATGGGATTTCCACCTTCACTGTGGTTCCACGCCCGGGCGTGCTTTCGAACTGAAACGTTCCCTGTAGTTGGAGTACGCGCTCTCGCATGTTGATCACTCCCAGCCCTCCTGATTTTCCGAGTTGCTCGAGGGCGCAACCAATGCCATCATCGGAAACAGAAAGGCAAACGGTACCATTGGATCGTGTGAGCCGAACCTCAACCTTCTTTGCCTCCGAATATTTGCCGGCATTGCCGAGCGCTTCCTGTGCGATGCGGTAGAGACACAGCGCGGCCCCAGGAGACAACTCCTGCACACTTTCATCCGCCTCACACGAAACCGACAACCCGCGTACCTTGCTGAACTCCTCGCAGTACGCCGATAGCGCCGCCGGCAGTCCCGCCTCTTGCAGCAATGCCGGGTGAAGCTCGTGCGATATGTGACGGATGTCCGTTCCAATCTTGATCAGTTCTTGTTGCAAAGCACTCACCGTCGCTTTTGCTGCCGAATCGGGTGATACCTGATTCCTTACCTTGCCCAGCCTGAGAGTGAGCGAAGTGATCTGCTGGAGAACGCCGTCATGCAACTCTCCGGAGATGCGTATCCGCTCAGCCTCTTGCGCCTTGATCAATTGTTCGTTCAGCGCGCGAATCTCGATTTGGTGTTTTTCTAAGACGGCGTGGCGCCTCTCCAGAGCGCGGACGCGAAGCTGGTAAATGGTCCAGAGCATTGCTAAAAAAGTGAGCACACAGAGAGCGCGAAACCATACGGTCTGGTAGTAGGCCGGCTGTATGGTAAAAGCCAGGTTGGCGAATGCGTCGGACCAGTCGCCGTTGGTATCTGACGCCTCAACGCTGAAGTGATAAAAACCAGGAGGAAGGTTGCGATAGGTAACGGGAGTGGCCGCCGTCGCTTCGTTCCAGTCCTTGTCAGTTTCCTGCAGCTTGTAACGGAATCGGATGGCCTCAGGATCGGAGAGGCTCACCGCGCTGTAGCTGATCTGCACGCTTGATGTGTGAGCGGGTAAG
>Ga0335077_10008640_pt1 | contig 12634 bp, 11 predicted proteins | sample Lox_Sample_31_FD_207151 | JGI IMG/M metagenome (GOLD analysis project Ga0335077, IMG submission 207151) | Soil microbial communities from Loxahatchee National Wildlife Refuge, Florida, United States - Lox_Sample_3.1 | ecosystem: Environmental > Terrestrial > Soil > Wetlands | place: USA... | reverse complement strand
CTGGCCACGATGAAGGTTGCCATCGATCTGCCAGACGACAACCTTTTGCTCTGCTGCGACCGCCGCCTCATGACAATGCTGCTCACGCAGTACATTGACAACGCCTGCAAATACGCGATCTATGGCACCACCATCACCATTGGCGCTGTGCGATCGAAAGCAGAAGTCATCTTTTCCGTACACAGCTTCGGCCCGTTAATTCCCATAGCCGATCGCGAGCGCATCTTCGATCGCTACTATCGTTCGTCGAATTCATCCAACCGCGCCTCAGGCACCGGCATCGGCCTCTCTGTCGCCAAGCGAGCGGCCACCATTCACAACGGGTACGTCTGGGTCACCAGCGACCAGGATGAAGGCAATACATTCTATGCGGCGATACCCGCCCAGGCACGAAAGAGGGAGTCGTAAATGAACCAGCCCGCCATTCGCATTCTTGCAGTCGATGATGAACCGGCGATCCGCCGCGCCCTGCGCCCTCCGCTTGTCGAGCTGGGATTTCAATTCGCCGAAGCCTCACGCGGAGAAGAGGCGCTTCAATTGCTGCATTCCGGCGTGTACGACGTCGTGTTACTCGACATCAATATGCCCGGCATCGGCGGCATCGAGACGTTGCGACGGATTCGCGCCTTTGCGCCCCGTCTACCGGTCCTGATGCTCACCGTGCGCGATGGCGAAGAAGAGAAGGTGGAAGCTCTCGAACTCGGTGCTGACGACTATGTGACCAAGCCCTTTAGCACGCGCGAACTCATCGCCCGGATCCGCACCGCCGTTCGCCGAGTTCACGCTCCGGCTCGTGCTGAAGATGCGCCCATCGAGATTGGAGAGATTCGGCTTATTCCCACCAAGCGAAGCGTTACCAAGCGTGGTCAGCCCGTCCACCTCACGCGCAAGGAGTTTGACATCCTGTACTGCCTGATGAGTCGCGCCGGCCGCGTCATCTCCTATGCCAAGCTGCTCACGGCAGTCTGGGGCGCCGACTGCCGCGAAGAGGTTGAGTATCTGCGTACCTTCGTTCGCCAGCTCCGCAAGAAGATCGAAGACGATCCGTCGAACCCCGTCTACCTGCTCACCGATGTGTACGTGGGTTATCGCTTTGCCGACGCTCAAATGCTGCTGTCGAGCAATGAAGGCGGCACAAACGGCGACGTCAGCCAGGAACAGATTCCTGAGAACTCGTCATAGATTCTTCCCTGCAATAGCGGGCTATTTAAGTGGCGATCAGGAGTTTGCTTCATGCCAAAAGGCATTTCTCGGCGTTCATTCTTTGGCAGGGTCGCGGCAGCTTCCGTTGCCGGTGCTGCGGCAAATCCGATTCCGTCGCGTTCCGCGCCACTCCAAACCTCCTCTGAGCATGCCTCTCCACCGGTCGACATTCTTCGCATTCCTGATCGCGTCACTGCTTTCGCCGGCCTCGATCATCCCGTTACGCTCTCGCGCTCTGCCAAGTCGTGGCAGGCTTCGGGTATCGACGTCGAGTTCGCTCCTGATGCAAACCAGATGTCCGTCGCGATCGCCAGTCCTTCGCTGGCGCTCACGCATGTTCACCTGCGCTGGTCCTCGGACGTCGAATCGCGACTTCGCTGTCTCGGCGATGCATGGGAGCGTAGCTACGGCGATCTTGCTTGGCGAGGCATCATCCCCGAGCGTGTGATGCCGTGGTACTTCGTCACCTGGGACGGCGCAGCGTGTCACGGATACGGAGTAAAGACCGGCGCTTCTGTGCTCTGCTTCTGGCAACTCGACCAGGAAGGCGTTTCGCTCTGGTTGAACCTCTCGAACGGCGGAGACGGAGTGCAACTCGGCAACCGTCGGTTGGAAGCGGCGACGATCGTCACGCGCGGCGGTCAGACTGGTGAGTTTGAGATCTCGGCGATCCGCGAGTTCTGCCGCGCGATGTGCGAGAAACCAAGACTGCCTGGCTCGCCCGTCTACGGCTCGAACGACTGGTATTACGCGTACGGAAAGAACTCCGCGACGCAGACGCTGCGTGACGCTGATCTTGTTGCCGACTGTTCGGTCGGCTTGCCGGTTCGGCCATTCACGGTGATCGACGACGGCTGGCGCGATGCTTCTCGCTTTCCTGACATGCATGTGCTTGCCGGTGAAATAAAAAAACACAATGTCCGGCCCGGTGTCTGGATCAGGCCCCTCATCGCACCTGCATCCATGCCGAAAAACCTGCTGCTCCCTGACTCGCGTTTCGGAACGCAGAAGCAGCGGGCAAGGGAACTGGCCTTTGATCCCACCGTTCCCGATGCGCTCGAACTCATCCTTGCAAAAGTCACCGAGGTGCTGGATTTCGGCTTCGAACTCGTGAAGCACGACTACACCACCTACGACCTGCTTGGCCGGTGGGGCTTCGAGATGGGGGCTAGCCCCACGACGCCGGGCTGGAGCCTTCATGACCGCTCGCGGACCAATGCCGAAGTGATACGCGATCTGTACCAGGCGATTCGCAAAACCGCCGGAGAACGAACTCTCATTCTCGGGTGCAACACCGTCGGCCATCTCGGTGCGGGCCTCTTCGAGGCGCAGCGAACGGGCGATGATACCAGTGGCGAGCAATGGGAACGAACCCGGAAGATGGGCGTGAATACGCTGGCGTTCCGCCTGCCGCAGCACGGAACATTTTTCGCACTCGATCCGGATTGTGTTGGCATTACTTCCGCCATTCCCTGGGAGTACAACCGGCAGTGGTTGGATGTTGTCGCCCGAAGCGGCGCGACTCTTTTCATCTCGCCTGATCCACGCGCGATGGGCCCGGATCAAAAGAAGGCTATCGCCGAAGCATTTCGCATCGCCGCCGCCGGAGGCTCCGGCATGTGCGCGACCGATTGGCTCGATACAAGCTCGCCGGAGCACTGGGGCCGCCCTGGTTCACCTGGTGAAGATCTCCGATACAGATGGTGTTCCGTCGACGGCGCCGATCCGTTCGCTTCGTAGAGATCCTGTCGCGGACTCCCGCTTGCACATTCTGGCGCGGCGGCCACAGACCTCAGCCATCCCCGATTCGTTCAGTCAATAAAAGCTGTGAAACGGCCCCCTCCCCAGGGATACTTGGAATGAAGTCTCATATTTTCAGTGACTTATAGCAAGATGTGATCCGCAAATTATCGCCAGGTAGTGGTTGATCCGGGGATCGCAACCACAGCAGAGGGCGAACGAGTTACGATTCGCGAGGACTAGTGATCAAGCAGCTCTTGCTGGAATAATGCCATTGACAAACTCAGCCGGGAGACCCGGGCATGCCCCGTGTCTTCCGGTCGACTTTTGCGCGAGGCAGAGTCTAGATGACCAGGTGCGATTACGGCAGTTGCTTGAAAGATGTGGAGGCTGAAAATCCGGTACCTGCCGGACTAGTCGACTGATGAATCGCGTTCAGATCTCAGGCGAATTTCGGTTGTTTTGAGGGCCACGGCGATTCCGCCGAAGATGAGCGCAACGGAGATGGCGTCGGTTTCCCCGATGAATCTTTCGCCCCGCGCGAGCACGCTGAGCAGGTGCGTTCCGATCAGAAACAGCAAGCCGACGAGTGTCATCAGAATCGCCGTCGAACTGCACAGCAGGAGGAGGATGTTCGGAGCGGATTTCGTCGAAACGGTCAAGTCTGACGCCTCCTGGGGGTCGGAGTAGCCTCTTACACTACACCCCGCGACTCAATAGACAGACATTCCTCGGGTAATCAACCCATTACGATTTCCGGTTCTATTGCGACCAAAGTCATCAAAACTGGCCGGTCAAGTGCAGGACGAGCCCAAACAATGACGGACATCCAAAGAAACTGAGTTGACTGGCGACTCCAGATCCCTATTTCTGAGTGCACCTGAATTGAGTCATTTCCGCAGGAGCGGTGATAGGGCCGGAGCTTTCAACTCGCTGCAGATCTCATGTCTGGAATGCTGTGTGAGAAGATTCCGTCAGTGGACGAGCCCGTGGGTTTGCCTGCTATCCGAAAGCAGCCCACGCACTCATGAGCAGAGGTGGGATCTTGAGGTTCAACGGGAGTAATCGCGATGCTTCTCCACCGTAGACGCTTTCTTGCGCACATTGGATCAAGTGCAGTGATGGCCGCAGTCCCCCGCTTTGCGGGCGCGTACGCCAGCAATCTTGGGCAGCCCGATCCGGCTCGCGACCCTCTCCGGCCCGAATACCACCTCCTCCCGCCGCACAACTGGATGAACGATCCCAATGGGCCGATCTGGTGGAAGGGAAAATACCACCTTTTTTATCAACTCAACCCACACGCTGCGGTGTGGGGAGACATGCATTGGGGTCATGCAGTCAGCACAGACATGGTGCGTTGGCGTCATCAGCCTATCGCGCTTTCGCCCACACCGGGCGGGCACGACAGCGAAGGCTGCTTCAGCGGATCGGCTGTCGTCGCGAATGGCGTACCCACGATCATCTACACCGGAGTGCAGAACGCGCCTCCGCCACTCGTCACCCTGCACGACGGCAGCGACAAGCTGCGTGAAACGCAGCTCCTTGCCACGGCGCTCGACGACGATCTCATTCTATGGAAGAAGCTTGAAAAACCGGTCATTCCGTCGCCACCCGCGAATATGGTTGTGACCGGGTTCCGCGACCCATGCCTGTGGCGCGAAGGCGACACGTGGTACCTGGGAGTCGGCTCAGGAGAACGCGGGAAGGGCGGCTGCGTCTTGCTTTATCGCTCGACGGATCTACGCCGATGGGACTACCTGCACAAACTGGCCGAAGGGATACCCAATGGCAAGCAGGCCGCGAATCCCTGCGACAGCGGAGAGATGTGGGAGTGTCCGGACTTCTTTCAGATAAATAAGACGTATTGCCTGCTCTACTCCACCGAGAACAAGGTGATCTGGACGACGGGAGACTACGACGCTGGAACGCACATTTACACTCCCAGGCGGAGTGGCGTTCTCGATCACGGTGCGTACTACGCGCCCAAAAGCTTTCTTGCTCCCGACGAGCGCAGAATCCTCTGGGGATGGATCCGCGAGACTCGCCCTGAGGCCGAATTCGCATCCGCAGGCTGGTCTGGCGTAATGTCGCTTCCACGGGCGTTGACCGTGGGTGAGCAGGGCCAGCTTGAGATTCGACCGGCGGCGGAGGTTGCGAACCTCCGCGGAACCGCGGAAAAGGCAAAGGTGCAGGCAAAGACGCCATTCCGCCGAAAACTGTCTGATCTGCGGCAGGAGTTGCGAGTTCCCATCGACCTCTCGATGGGAGCAATTACTGTGCGCCTGCTTACGAATGGAACCGAGGTCTGGCACCTCGTGGTCAATGTAAAAGGTAATTCCATTCGAACCGCCGATGTGAGCTTTCCGCTTCCTTCTCCAATTCCGATGCCGGGATTGCGCATCTTCATCGACAACTCTGTGATCGAGGCCTTCATCGGCGGTCGAGAAGTCATTACAAGCCGCAGCTATTCACTGGCACCGGACGAAACGGAGATTGAGGTGTCCATCGCCGGCAATGGACGCATCGAGGTCGATCTGTGTCCGTTGCAGGCGACATCAAAAGACCGGCTTGCGACCTGATATTTGCGGCCCATGGTGTCCGCGCAGATTCTGGATTCGTGTACTCAACGCCAACCGAGCTGGTACTGCCTCACTCGTTGTAATGCAGGAGGCTGAAGACGTCGTACTCTTTGAAGCGATCGCGGCCCTTGAGGAAGTCGAGTTCGACGGCAAAGGCCAGGCCCGCGATTTCGCCGCCTAGCTGCTTCACCAGCTTCACTGTTGCTTCCATGGTGCCACCGGTGGCGAGGAGATCGTCCACCAGCACAACGCGCTGGCCGGGCTGGATGGCGTCCATGTGGATCTCCAGCGTATCTGACCCATACTCGAGGTCGTAGGTGACGCGGGCAACGGGGGCAGGGAGCTTGCGCGGCTTGCGCACGGGCGCGAAGCCGGCATTGAGACGATAGGCAAGTGCCGGGCCGAAGATGAATCCGCGCGCCTCAATGCCCAGCACAAGGTCGATGTTGTCCTCGATGTAGTGCGCGGCGAGGGCATCGATGAGCTTGGCAAAGCCTGTTTTGTCCTTCAGCAGCGTGGTGATGTCATAAAAAAGAATCCCTGGCTTGGGAAAATCGGGCACTGTACGCACGAGTGCCTTCAGTGCTTCCACGTCAATTGGGTTGCTCGCTTTGGGCATATGTCCAGTATAAAAGCAGGGAAGAGGAAGCAGGGATCAGGGAGGACGACGGAACAGAGAACCAGCAAATCGGGCTCCTGTTTTTTCACCACGCGCCTTCAATGCGGAAGGAGCTGAGGTTTTTGGCTTCCTTGTCTTCGAGATAGTGCTCGATGAGGCGATCGACGCGGCTTCCGCGCGGGCCGCGGCGAAGGCTTTCGCGAAGCTCGGCAAGGTCTTCTACGCTTCCCGCGGCAACCACCTCAACGTCGCCGTCCTCGGTGTTGCGCACCCAGCCGCGGAGGTCAAGTTCGCTGGCCTCGCGATGAACGTACCAGCGAAAACCAACGCCTTGCACGCGTCCCTGGATGAGAAAGTGAAGAACCATAGTGCCGACCAAGGCCAGTGTTTCAAAACTGCAGGGGGCGACGCAATACCGCTTGCGCGAACAGTCTGATTCTCTCCGTGGCGTTGCGGTTATCGGTCTTCCAGCAGTTTGCGAAGTTTGCTTACGGCTTCGACGATTGCGGTCCGTTCCTTGCTCGTGAGGCGTGACATTGCTCGCAGCAGGGGACCGCGATTGAGCTCAGGGATCCGTTCCTGCACGAACTCACGTACCGGCGCGCTGGGAAAGATGCAGCTCACGCGGCCGTCTTTCGGGTCGGGCCGGCGTTCAATCATGCCGCGCTTCTCGAGCCTGTCGACGATTCCGCTAACGGTAGAGTGAGCGAGGCTGACGGCCCTGCTCAGGTCGCGCAGATTGACGCCTTCGTTGCGCACTACCTCGCGCATCACCGCGGTCTGCGGTGCAGTCAGTTCGCCCTTGGCCGCTTCGATATCCAGCGGCCTGCGCATGGTCCTGCGGATAGTTCTGAGGTCCTGCTCCAGTTGTTCTGCGAGCGCCCTGAGATGCGTGTTCTTTCCCGGAATTTCGTCTGTCATTGCCGTTTCTTCAAGACTCTCACAGTACCCCGGGGATCAGCGCCTTCACACGCTGCCGATAGCGCGAATAGGCGTCGGGAAAGGTCTGCGCCATCAGCTTCTCTTCCTGGCTCATCTTGATCATGAATGCAAGGATGAGGAGAACGATGCCGAGGATGCAGCGCACCTCACCCACTGCGAGTGCCGTGCCAACCGCTCCCGTGATCAGTCCGGTGTAGATCGGATGACGTGTGAGCGCGTAGGGTCCGTTTGTGACCAGTTCGTGATTGGCTTTGACAGCGACCTGGCTGCTCCAGTTGCTGCCCAATGCAATGCGCGCCCAAACCGCGAAGATGCAGCCTGCGATGGTGATGCAGACTCCAGTGATCTGCAGGCCGCCCGTTTCCGGGAAAAGGCGTGCTGCCAGCCAGCTATCTGTAAACCAGCTGCTGGCGAGCAGAGAAAAGCCGGTCAACACCGTCGCAAGTGTGAACAGGCGAGCCCCGACGGACTGGCGGCGAACGGCCCGCTTGGTAAATGCGAGCCCAACGAACCAGACCAGGCCGAGTGCTTCCCAGGTGTAGGCGATTGCCGAGAATGTGAATGAGTGGGTCATTTCGACCTCCGTCGCATACGATACGTCGTCTACGACGTATATTGCGACAAAGATGCAAGAATGTCAAGAAGCGTGGAAGTTTTGGAGGTCCTGCAGGTCTGAACAGGAATGGGGACACCACCCGTCAACCGTGAGCGTCAGCCAATGTCGCTCGCGCTACACTGGACACTCCATGGTTTTTGTTCTCGATAACTACGATTCGTTTACCTACAACCTCGTCCAGTACCTGGGGGAGCTGGGCGCCAGGGTAGAGGTATGCCGCAATGACGAGGTCACGGTAGAGGAGGTTGAGGCGCTCAAGCCGGAACGAATCCTGTTATCGCCCGGGCCGTGCACGCCGACGGACGCCGGAATTCTGGTTCCGTTGATCCGGCACATGGCCGGGAAGACCCCGATCCTGGGAGTTTGTCTGGGGCACCAGGCGATCGGGGAGGCGTTTGGGGGGGAGGTGGTACGTGCACACACCCTCATGCACGGCAAGACGAGCACGGTTGATCATGATGGCAAAGGTGTCTTCACCGGGCTGCCAACGCCGCTCACCTGCACGCGCTATCATTCGCTGATCGTGGCGGAGGAGTCTTTACCCAAAGACCTTGAGGTCACTGCTCGCACTCCTGAGCCGCATGGTGAAGGAAAGACGGGCCGATCTGTCATTATGGGTTTGCGCCATCGCACCTTGCCCGTGGAGGGCGTACAGTTTCATCCGGAATCGGTGCTCACCGAGGGCGGTCACCAGATGATTCGCAATTTCCTGGAAATGTAGGCGCAATGCAGGTTTCGCGAAGACTCGCGCATCTCACGTTGAATTCGTCTCTGTTCTGGCTTGTCTGTTGTGCCGCATCACCTGGCGGGGCGCAGACGCCGCCGGAACAGGTACCTGCCACCCAGCAACCGCCTCAGACTGTCGCGCAACCGGCGCCACAGACAGCGCCGGTTCCGTCTGAACCGCCTCAGGCTGCGCAACCAACGCCGATCACCGCACCGAATCAGGCGCAGCCGTACGGGCCCACGCAATCGGGGCCGATCGCAATCGTGCCTCTCGACAGCAAGGATCCGGGGAGCGCGGCCATGGTAACGGGTGCGCTCCAGGTAGCGAACGGGCGCGCGATGATCGCAACCAATGGAGCCATCACCGCCGGAATGAACACTTCCGAAGTAACGCTGCCGCACCGTGGAACGCTTCGTGTGTGCTCGTCGACCACCGTGAAGATTGCATCTGATGCCAGCGTGCCAGAGGGCGAGGTGCCCGGATTGATGATGGTGATGGATCATGGCGCGCTCGAGGCGAGCTTCGCCACCGGCCGCAACTCCGATGTTTTGCTTACGCCGGATTTCAGAATCCTCATCGGCGGCCCGGGCGCGGCCGATTTGAAAGTGCGGCTCGGCCAGCATGGCGACACTTGTGTCGATAACCCGGGGTCCAATGCGCCATACGTGCTGGTCACGAGCGTATTCGACGGCGGCGTTTACCGTGTGCAGCCCGGACAGCGGGTCATGTTTCAGCATGGGAGTGTCTACTCTGTGGTGGACCAGGAGAAGGAATCCTGCGGCTGCCCGGCTCCAGTGCGGCCTAACACCAACGATTTCCCCGAGGCGCAAAGCGCGGGTCTTGCTCCGCTGGCCCTGCCGGGGCCTGCCGGCGTGGTTCCGCACAACGCGCCAACCGAGGCGACGGATACCTTTGTTCATAAGGCCAGCGAGCCGCCGCCTGAGACTGCGACGATCACCGCAACGCACAACCAGGCTCTGCCTCACGTCGAGCCGATTGCAAAAAAGACACCCAAGGTAAAGACAGACAAGAAGCCAGGCCTCATGACGCGAATGGGGCACTTCTTCCGGCGGCTGTTCGGAGCAGAGTAGGAGTAATGTACTGATCTGATGTCGTGCCCTCTGCGCTTGGGGAGTTGAAACGCGCCTATTCTGCTACGGATTCGACCGGATCCAGGACCATTCTTGGTGGGCGCGCAGGGGCACCGCGCTGAAGGAAGAACTGCTCTGCGGTTGCCAGAGAGTGATGGAAAAAGACAGATAGGGCGAGCGTGACCAACGCACTTGCGCACCCCAGGACAAGCTGAGAGTCGGGTGTTCTGGCGAGCATGATGAAGGGGATTCTTACGATTCCGTTCAGAAGGAATATGCCAAGCGAGTACGTGCCGAGTTGCGCGAGCAGATCGCATTTCCTGAGTAACGTCCGCATCTTCGTATAGAGCCACAAGGCGAATATTACGAAACCGAGCGACGCGAGCGGGGCCAGTGATCGGTATTCGCTACCCAGAATCAGAAAGCCGAGCGCAGGGATAGCGGCTGCAACTTTGATGCGCAGGGGATACCGCGCTGCGATGATACCCAGGCAGATGATTCGCATACGCCCGATCGGAGTCGTGCCGAGCATAATGGACCGTTGGGCCAACGCAGGATGCGCGAAGTACGCGATGAGGTAGCACGCTATGGAAAGCACTACCAGTCCATGCCAGCCGAACCTCTTTGTGAATTTTCGAAGCAACGGCCACATGGCATAGAACTGCACGATGAATGCGATGAACCACCATGGCCCCACGATCGGAAATGTCTGACCCGGCAACAGGGTCGAGACACCGGTCAACACGAGAAAGAGTCGTGGGATCGCATTCTCAATGACCCAGAGGGGTCCGACGTGACAGGCCGCGAGGAGTGCCCAGAAAACCATGACCAAAATGAACATCGGGTAGAGCTTTTTTACCCTCGACAACATGAAGGCGGACCATGTTTCTGTGTCATTCCAATGCGTTTTGGCCAGGCCGTAAGCCGAGAGAAAGATGAAGATCTGAACTCCGTAATGGCCAAAGAAAGCGAAGAGGGCTTGTATCGTCGTGGACGGATGGACGACGGTCGCGAGGAAGATGGGAAATCGCGACGAATCGAAGGTGAATTCGTTTTCGTGGACCGGACCTAATACGTGAAAGAAGTTATGGAAAACGATCGCAGAAATCGCCAGAGCTTTGAGAATTGCCGAGTCTCTATTGTCCAGCTCTCTCAGCACCACGTGACCTCACGAATGAAAAAGCATCTGGTCTTCAGAGCATGGGAGAGAGCAATTTCCTACGCCATGCTTCACCCAGTCTCTTGCATAGCATGCATCCTGATTCGCGAAGAAATCCGGCCCGATTCATGCTACTCAGATGTCGTGCTTGGCCCGGCTGCGGATTCCTCAGCTTGGCAGGTTACATAAAAGGGACCAGCCTGGATGCCGGAGGGGAGCAGCGTAGAAGGCAGCGTAGCAACGAACGTTATTTAAGTACAAGACGCCAAGGTAACAAAGTAATACCCTAAAGGTGTATCTCCTGGCGTAAATTGCTGGTTCTAAAAGCAGTGGCTTTACGGCTTCGGCCTGACGTTTCAGAGTTCGTTGGCGCGCTCAATGGCGCGGATGACTGCCTGGGCCTTGTTCAAAGACTCCTGGTGCTCCAATTCCGGAATAGAGTCGGCCACGATGCCTGCTCCGGCCTGGACGTAGCCCTTCCCATTGGTGGTCAGAAGCGAACGGATGGCGATGCAGGAATCAAGATTGCCGGAGAAGTCCGCATAGAGCACGGCGCCGCCGTAGGTGCCTCGTCGCGACGGTTCGAGCTCTTCGATGATCTCCATGGCCCGTACTTTGGGCGCGCCGGAGAGCGTGCCGGCGGGGAAGCAGGCACGAAGGGCATCCACAGCGGTCAGATCCGACCGGAGCTTACCTTCAATGGTGCTGACAATGTGCATCACGTGGCTGTAGCGCTCGACGTACATGAGGCGGTCGACCTTGACGGAGCCAAATTCGCTGACGCGGCCCACATCATTGCGGCCGAGATCGACGAGCATCACATGTTCGGCTCGTTCCTTGTCGTCATGCATCATCTCATGCTCGAGGCGCTGATCTTCCTCTTCGCTCGAGCCGCGGGGGCGAGTACCGGCAATGGGGCGGTATTCAACCTTGCTGTCGTGAACGCGAACGAGCAACTCCGGCGATGAGCCCGCCAATTCAATGGTCTGTCCCTTCTTTGACCTTTTTCCGGAACCCAGGGGCCCACCGGGAGAGAACCGCAGAAAGTACATGTATGGGCTGGGATTGACAGTGCGAAGGGAGCGGTAAACCTGGAACGTGTCCATGCCGGTAGAAACATCGAGCCGCTGCGACAGCACTGCCTGGAAGATGTCTCCTGCTGCGATGTATTCCTTGGTGCGCTCTACGGCTGCCATAAAGTCCTTCTTGCTGGTCCGCCGTTTTACCGGCACTGGTTTGGACGATCTGGCAGCAGGGGGTTTTGGCAGTGGCCTGGCGAGACGTTTCTCAAGCGCAGACAACCGCTTCACTGCATCGGCGTAAGCTGCGTCGGGATTCGCAAGCGTCACATCAGCCGTCGCAACCATCCAGATCTGCTTGCGCACATGATCGAAGGCGAGTACTTCATCGAAGAAGAGGAGACAGGCGTCGGGAACACTGAGCTCATCCTTCGCATGGGTGGGAAGTCGCTCAATCTGCCGAACAGCATCGTAGGCAAAAAACCCGACCGCGCCCGCAGTAAAGGGCGGCAGCCCTGCGATGCGCGCAGGATGATGTCCTCCAAGGGCATCGCGAAGCACGTGAAAGATATCGCCGTTGATGCGCGTCGTACGCCCCGCCTCAGTGATGTCGATGTCACGGCCTCGCGCAACGATGCGCTTGTAGGGATTGATTCCGATGAAGGTATAGCGGCCGATCTGTTCGCCGCCTTCCACCGACTCCAGCAGAAAGCACTCATGTTCTCGCCAGGCCGCACGCAGAAAGGCCGATACTGGTGTTTCAAGATCGGCAGTAAGCGTGTGATAGACCGGAATGAGGGTATGCTTCCGGGCGAGTGCCAGGAATTCTTTGCGGCCGGGGTGGATCAGGGCTGGTGAGGGCTTCACAGACACCAGTGTAACCGTCCCTGCTTGCCCTCCAAGTGGGGTGTGATCGGCCGCAGAGCAGCCGTGATCAGA
>Ga0335077_10008639_pt1 | contig 12634 bp, 8 predicted proteins | sample Lox_Sample_31_FD_207151 | JGI IMG/M metagenome (GOLD analysis project Ga0335077, IMG submission 207151) | Soil microbial communities from Loxahatchee National Wildlife Refuge, Florida, United States - Lox_Sample_3.1 | ecosystem: Environmental > Terrestrial > Soil > Wetlands | place: USA: Florida... | reverse complement strand
GCTCTGCTCGCTGGGGCTGGCCCTCTGCTACCGCTCCAACGTCTGGAACATCGGGGCCGAGGGGCAGTTCTTGCTCGGCGCCATCGGCGGAGGCGGCCTGGCGATGTGGGTCACCATGCACGGGGTGCCGGTGAGCGGGTGGGGGTTCTTCCCGTTCGTGATCCTGGCCGGCGCGCTGGCCGGGGCCGCCTGGGCGGCGGTGGTGGCCCTCCTCAAGGACCGCTTCCACGCCAACGAGATCCTGGTGAGCCTCATGCTCGTCTACGTGGCCAACCTCCTCCTCGCCTGGCTCGTGTTCGGGCCCTGGAAGGACCCGAAGGGCTGGAATTTCCCCCAGACGGTCAGCTTCGCCCCCGAGACGACCATCCCTCGGGTGTTGCGCGGGATGCGGCTCAACTGGGGGTTCGCGTTCGCGCTCCTCGCGGCCGCCTTCATGTGGACCCTCCTGTTTCGGACGTTCCGGGGACTGCAGCTGCAGGTGGGCGGGCCCGCCCCCGCGGCCGCACGCTACGCCGGGTTCTCGGCGCGCGGCGCGCTCTGGACCACCCTCCTCGCCTCCGGCGGGCTTGCCGGAGTGGCGGGCGCCTTCGAGGCGGTGGGACCCATGGGACAGCTCACCCCGCATGTCTCGACAGGCTACGGCTTCACCGCCATCATCGTGGCCTTCGTGGGCCGGCTCAATCCCATCGGCTGCGTGCTGGCGAGCGTCCTCCTCTCCACCTTCCTCCTCGGCGGCGAGCTGGCCCAGTCCCGGGTGGGCATGCCGGCCGCCCTCACCGGCGTGTTCCAGGGCGTCTTGCTCCTCTCCATGCTCGCCTTCGACACCCTCATCCAGAACCGGCTTCGCCTGGGAAGGGGGCTCGCCCGGACCAGGGCCAGGGGGCTGGCGCAAGGGGGAAGCGGGGAGCTCGGGGCCGGGGCGGGATCTCAGCTCGCCGCGGGCGGCTCGGGAAAGGCCCCCCCGTCATGAACGGGTTCGCCCTCCTCCTCGCGGCCACCCTGGCCGCCGGGACGCCCCTCGCCCTCGCCGCCCTGGGCCTGCTCGTGAACGAGAGGGTGGGCGTCATCAACCTGGGGGCCGAGGGGCTCATGCTCATCTCGGCGGTGACCGGGTTCGCCGTGGCGGTGAACACCGGGAGCCCGTGGCTGGCCTTCGCGGCGGGCGCCGCCTCCTCCGCCCTGGTCGCGATCGCCTTCGGGTGGCTCGTCATCTGGCTCAATGCCAACCAGTACGCCACCGGGCTGGCGGTGAGCCTGTTCGGCGGCGGGTTCTCCGCCTTCGTGGGGGTGAGCTACGTGGGGCGCAAGCTCGGGCTGGAACCGAACCACGCGGTCCCGGGCCTGGGCCGGATCCCCTTCTTCGGGGCGGCGCTGTTCCGCGAGCACCCCGTGGTCTACCTGGCGGTGGCCCTGGGCGTGTTCTTGAACTGGTTCTTCTGGAAGACGCGCGCCGGGCTCGTCCTGCGCGCCATCGGCGAGTCCCCGGACGCCGCCCACGCGCTCGGCTACCGGGTGAGACGGCTGCGCCTCGCGGCGGTGGTGGTGGGGGGCGCCCTGTGCGGGCTGGCGGGAACGTTCCTCTCGGTGGCCTACACGCCGCTCTGGGTGGAGGGCATGGTGGCGGGACGCGGGTGGATCGCCCTCGCCCTCACCGTCTTCGCCACCTGGCGGCCGGGGCGAGTCCTGCTCGGCGCCTACCTGTTCGGCGGAGTGACCATGCTCCAGCTCACCCTCCAGGCACAGGGCGTGCACCTGCCGGCCGAGTTCATGAGCATGCTGCCGTATCTCGCCACCGTGCTCGTGCTCGTGCTCATCTCCCGCAACCCGGCCTGGATCCGGCTCAACATGCCCAGTTCCCTGGGCAAGCCCTTCTTCCCGACGCAGTGATCGCAAAAGAGAACCCGGGCCCTTTAGCCGGGCTCGACACCGCAGCACCGAAAGAGACAGGAGGACTCAAAGTCCATGAACGCGCCTTCGTTGCTCAAGACCCTGACCATGGGTGCCCTCATCGCGAGCACCGCCTTGTTCGGTTGCCAGAAGAAGGAGGAGCCGAAGCCTGAGCCGGCAGCCGCCCCGGCCGCGGCCCCGGCCGAGCCCCCCAAGCCGGAGCCCCTCAAGGCCGCCTGGATGTACGTCGGCCCGGTGGGCGACGCCGGCTGGACCTACGCCCACGACCTCGGTCGCAAGGGGGTCGAGGAGAAGTACGGAGACAAGGTCAAGACTTCCTACGTGGAGAGCGTGCCCGAGGGCGCCGACGCCGAGCGGGTCATCCGCGACCTCGTGAGCCAGGGCAACAAGATCATCTTCGCCACCTCCTTCGGCTACATGGACTCGATGGAGAAGGTGGCCAAGGACTTCCCCGACGTCTACTTCGAGCACGCCACCGGCTACAAGACCCTCCCCAACCTGCGCACCTACGAAGGGCGGTTCTACGAGCCCGCCTACCTCGCCGGCATCGTGGCGGGGGGGATGACGAAGACTAACATCCTCGGCTTCGTGGCCTCGTTCCCCATCCCCGAGGTGCTCCGCAACATCAACGCCTATACCCTGGGCGCCCAGAGCGTGAACCCGAAGGTGAAGACCAAGGTGGTGTGGGTGAGCACCTGGTTCGACCCGCCCAAGGAGACCGAGGCGGCCCAGTCGCTCATGAACCAGGGGGCCGACGTGCTCCTCCAGAACACCGACTCCACCGCCGTGCTCCAGGCCGCAGAGAAAAACGGCAAGTACGCCTTCGGCTGGGACAGCGACATGAGCGCCTTCGCGCCCAAGGCCCACCTCGGGTCCTGCCTCCTCCACTGGGACGTCTACTACGACAAGGCGATCGGGGACGTCCTCGACAAGACCTGGCAGACCGGCCAGTTCAAGTGGGGCATCAAGGAGGGCGCCAACGACTTCGTCAAGGTGAGCGACGCCATCCCCGAGAACATCCGCAAGAAGGTCGAGGAGGCGAAGCAGTTCCTCATCGAGAACCCCGGCGCCGTCTTCCGCGGCCCGATCAAGGACAACACCGGCAAGGAAGTCCTCGCCAAGGATCAGGTCGGAGACGACAAGTTCAAGGCGGAGATGGCCTTCCTCGTGAAGGGGGTCGAGGGAAAGATCCCGACCTCGAAGTGACCTCTCGAGCGCCCTCCGGCCAAGACCCACCCCGGGACCCGAGGTCGCTCGGGCCCGGGGCCCTTCACCCCGGGGCGCCTCCCCCCCGCGCCGCTCGAACGGGGACCCGCCTCCGGCGGCGGGCGGCGCCGGACTCTTCGCCCCACTCGCGCAGTCCTCTCGGGAGCGGTCCGGGACGCTCTCCCCGAGACGATCTGCGCCTCGCTCGGTGCGCTGCCGGCCGGCCCCAAGGACAAAAACCCACTGCCCCCGCAGGGAGGAGATGTGTGGGGGGAGTGGTAAGAGAGGCCATGGCCCCCGAAGACGGAACCCCCATGAGCCCCAGCGACACGAACCCGTATCGGGACGAGATCGTCGTCTCCTGGCCCGAGCTGCACCGCGATGCGCGGTACCTGTCCGGCGTCCTGCACCGCAAGGGGGACTGGAAGGGGATCATCGCCATCACCCGCGGCGGCCTCGTCCCGGCCGCACTGGTCGCGCGCGAGCTCGAGATCCGGCTCATCGAGACCGTGTGCGTGGTGAGCTACGGGGCCGAGACCGGGGGAGGGGCCGAGCAGCGGCAGGGCGAGCTCATCTGGCTGAAACGGGTGGAGGGCGATGGCGAGGGTTGGCTCCTCATCGACGACCTCGTCGACACCGGCAAGACCGCAAAGGCGGTGCGCGATACCTTGCCCCGCGCGCACTTCGCGACCCTCTACGCGAAGCCCCTGGGGCGCCCCATCGTCGACACCTTCGTGAAGGAATTCAAGCAGGAGAAGTGGATCTACTTCCCCTGGGACATCGACTACCGGTTCGTCTCGCCCATCAAGACGAGGCCCTGAGCCCAAGGGCCGCCCCGGAGGCGAGCCGCGAGAGGTCCGTCACCCGCTCGAAGACCTCCGCCGGCCGCTCGGCCCGGAGGGCCTCGAGGGTGTGGTACCCCCACCCCACCGCCCCGAAGGCGATGCCGGCCGACCGGGCCGCATGGGCGTCGCGGATTTCGTCGCCCACACAGAGGGCCGCCGAGGCGGGGATCTTGCTCCGGGCCAAGACCCGCCGGAAGTGGCTCGCCTTCCCGAAGAGGGAGCTCCCGCAGCAATAGTGCGCGATGCGATCCGCGGCGGGGCCCAGGACCCGCTCCACGTTTCGCCGCGAGTTCGATGAGACCACCGACAGGATCACCCCCGCCTCCTCGAGGCGCCGGAGAACCTCGGTCACCCCCTCGAAGGGGTGGATGGCGCCCAGCTCTTCGGCCATCCGGCTGCGCACCCGGGAGGCGATGAGCGGGACCTTCCAGCGAGGCACGCGCAAGAGAGTCATGGCGTCGCGCGGCGTGCTCCGGCGCAACTCCTCGAGAAGGACCGCGTCGGGATGCCTGAAACCGAACTCCCGGGCCAGCTCGCCGAAGACGCCTCTCAGCCAGGGGAGCGAGTCGGCCAGCGTCCCGTCGAAGTCGAAGATGACGAGCCGGTAGTCCACCCCACCGTCATACTGGAGGGGACGGTCCCCCCGCCAGCGCCTCCGACCGACCGCCCAAAGATCCCTGGCGTCGCCATGGTCCCGGCCCCTTCGGCGGCGGGCCCTTCGGGTGCGCGGCGATCGACCCGATTGCCCGAACGGCCGCGATGTAATGAGATTCTCTCCATGTCGCCCGATCGCCGCCCGAGCCTGCAGGATCCGGAACTCGTTCGCTACATCAACCTGCGGCTCGCTGCGCTGGCCGAGCCGGTGAACGAGGCCACCGCCGATCGCGGGTTTCTGGAGATCCTCGCCCCCCTCCTGCGCAACCACGTGCAGCGCGCCCGGCTCCTGCGCTGGCCCCTGAGCCCGGCCGATGGCCGCATCCAGGCATTCTTGGACGAGGTCCTGGCGGGCGCCTGCCCGGACGGTGCGCCGCGGCTGCCCGCCCGGACCTTCGTCCTCGACCGCCCGGGCCTGGCCCGCACCCTCTCCCTTCCCCCGACCGCCGACCGCTTCGCCTCGCCCTACGTCACCTCCTACCGGACAGAGCAGGGCGTTCTGCACAATCCCAAGGCCGACCGGCGAACGACCCAGGGCGTCTTCCACGTGGCCGAGTGTGGCCTGCCCGTCCCCGGAGACAAGCTGGCGGTCCCCTCGCGAACCTTCGCGCTGCTCCTCGCCGCCGCCCTCGAGGCTCCGCCCGAGGCGCTCGCCCTCCCCTTCACCTCCGACCAGCGGGAGGGGGCGCGCCTCTGGGTCTCCCTGCTCCTACGGCCGCTCGTGTGCCCGGCCACCGACCGGGACCCCCCGCGCACCATGGAGATCCGCTTCTTCGCGCCGGGGAGCCTCGTCTCGAACCTCGACTTCGTGGAGGGCATCTTCGGCAACGGCGGGGACCCGTACCTGCCGGAGAACGACGCCGCACTGGACGTCACGGGCTTCACCGGCCACACCGGCTGCGTGATCCTCGCCCCGCACCTCGTCGGCCTGCGCGCCCGAGACCTGGGATTGCCCCACCTCGACCAGGCCACCCAAAGGCAGCGGCGCGACGGCATGTGCTGGCGCGCGCCCGACGATCGCTACAACGGCGGGCGTGCCTTCAAGATCACCGCGCGCGACGGGGCGGGTCGGGTCGTCACCATCATCGCCGACAACTACTACGGCTACTGCAAGAAGGAGGTGAAGACCCAGATCAGCTTCGCCGCCAACCTCTTCGGGCTGGCCGAGGAGGAGCACGCCGGGGGGGCGATCGCCTTCCCGCAATGGGTCCTGGGCGAGGACTTCTACGCCGACCGCAGCTTCCGGCTGTCGGACACCACCTTCGAAGAGGCGGTGGCGCTGCTCGGGGAGCGGGCCACGGTGCGCCCCGAACGCTACGCGGTCGACCGGCACCATCCTGACGTCATCTACGTGCCGGAGAACGCCGAGTTCCACGTCCGCAAGGGAACCGTCGGATGGGAAGAGACGGGCACTCGCCGGGAGCTGGTCCTCCGCCGCGACCACGAGTACGTGCTCCCCTCCGGCTACCGGGTGCGGCTCGCGAAGCAGGCGGGCGGTTCCGCCTGGCGGCTCATCGGGACGCGCCCCGACGGCGTGCTCTGCCACAAGCCCTGCACCGTCTCCGGCGGCGGCAAGTCGGAGATCTCCAAGTCGCTCGAGCCCATGATCCACCGGGGCCCCATCTTCGTGAAGGACCACGAGCGGGACATGGAGGCGGTGGCCGAGATCGTGAAGCGCGATTTCTCCGCCGTCCACAAGACCCGGCCCCCCGACGCCCGCTCCCGGCGGCCGCTCCTCTCCCCCGAGCGATCCCTGGGATCGGTCATCAAGCTCCTCACCCCGTCGCCCGACTACACCGACGGGCACAACGCCTGGGTGCGGTCCTTGCCCCAGACCATCCGGCAGCTGGTCTTCACCCTGAAGCGGTACTACCGTCCGGAGTGGGGCGACGAGTGGCCGAGGCACTTCACCGTGGACCGGATGAACGGCTACCCCGGCCACGAACTGAAGTTCGGGGATCACCGGCTCGTGGCCAACTACCTGCGGGTGGGCTTCGAGCCCGACGGCTCCGGCTGGCGGATGTTCAAGCTTCGCCCCGACTTCCACCCTGCCCAGAAGGTGCAGGTGGAGGACGACATCACCGCCTCGGTCGTCCTCCCCCGCGAGCGGGTGGCGGGGCCCGCCGACCCGATCCCCTACCCGAGCGTGAAGCTCGTCGAGAACTGCGAGGCGCTCCTGTTCCAAAGACCCGACGACGCCATTCACCGGGGCTTCGATCTCCAGGCGGAGGCGGACATCGCCAGCCCCGGCACCTTCCTCTCCAACTTCGAGCCGCTCGACCGGGCACAGGCGCAGGCGCTCGTCGACCGGGTGGTGGAGTTCGACCTGTACTCCGAACCGATGAAGCGGCTCCTCGAGGGCTTCTTGGCCGAGCCCCACGCCGACTTCGTCGTCTCCTCGGCTCACCCGAGGCTCGTCGACCAGAAGCCTTCCAAGAACCCGCGCTACCTGCAGCGTCGTCCCGACCTCGCCAATCCACGCGACACCTACCTCTCGGAGGTTTCCTCGAGGCTCCACCGCCGCATCCCCGCTCTGGGCAAGGTCCTCACCCCGGTGGGGGCCGTGCTCGCCGGCCGGCGCACCAACCCTCCCCAGCCCGAGATCGGCGCGCCGCCCCTGGCGGTGTTCAACCCCATTCACTACCAGGAGCTCCCCGAGCTGTTCATGGACTTCATGTGCAGCCTCACCGGCAAGTCGCCCTCCACCACCGGGTTCGGCAGCGAGGGGGCGCTCACCAAGGCCCCCTTCAACGCGGTGTGGCCGGTGGTCGACCTGAACAACGCCCTGCTCTCCTTCATCCTCACCGGCTACGCCGGCTTCACCACCGCCGCCGGTCACGTCGGCCCCCGCTACCGCGTGGAGCACGACCTGAGCATGCTCGTGCCGGAGGTGTGGTGCCGGATGCAACCCTCGGAGCGCGATCCCGCCTGGCTCATCGCCCACGGCTACCTCGAGAAGGTGGAGGACTTCGAGCTCGATGGCCGAAAGGTGCTCGCCAGTCGGCTCGGCTACCGGATCACTGCTCGCTTCGCCGACCACTTCCTGGGCCGCCTCTTCGAGACCCCGAGCATGGTGTTCTCCGAGGAGATGCTCCGGCCCGAGGTGCAGGGCTGGGACGTGTTCGCCGCGGGCGTGAACGCGATCGTCGATGCCCAGACCCGGGTGGCCCGCGGATACTTCGACGACGGCAGCGTGGACGCCGCCTGCCCGCCCTTAAAGGCGCTCCTCCACGTCATGGTCCACGGGCAGTTCCAGGGAGCGACCCTGTCCGAACCGCGCCTGCGGACGCTGTTCAGCCGCGAGGCGACCCTGAAGAGCGACTGGTACCGGGAACGGCTGCGGGTGAAACAGCGCCGCGACGTCGACCTGTGGAAGCGCCACGTGGCCGCGGTGGAGTCCTACCGCACCGAGGCGAGTGAGCTCCCCGACCTGGAGCTCCGGCGCGCCGCGGCGCACGCGGGCCTCTCGCGCGTCAGCGCCCCCGCCTACCTCGAGGAACTCGTCGGCACGATCGGCGCCGACCCGTTCCACCTCCAGCTTCCGACCGGCGGGTAGACCCTACCCCCCGCCGGGCAACGATCGACCGCTCCCCTCGACGCGCCCTCCAGGCCGCTTCCTCGCGAGCCCCATGAACGAAGGGGGCACCTGCGCCGCCCCGACCTCTTGCCCTGGGCGGCACGGTGCCCGAAGATCCCCCGCGTTCTGGCCATCACCCTGGGGGCATCATCGCCCCGCTGGGCTCCTACCGGTGAAACCCGCCGTGGAAGCCGCCCAGGCCGTGAAACCCTCCGCCCAGGCCATGCGAGGCCCCGGCGCCCGGCGACGCGCGGAACGCGCTCCCGGAGGGCGCGCGGGCGAAGCCCGCGCCCGCCGAGGGATAGTTAGCGCCCGTCCGCCCCACCGGGCCGCGGAAGCTCGTCGGGGGCCGCGGATAGGCCCCGGGTCCGGAGAACGCACGGTAGGTCGAGGCCCCGTGCGGCGCGGGAGCGGTGCGAGAGGGCCCCCCCGCCTGCCCACCAGGAGCCGGCCTCGGCGGATAGCCGTGATACGGCGCGGCCACATTGAACGGAGGACGATAGTAGGGGTTGTAGTGCCAGTGCGAGGGGTACTGCCACCAGCCGTGCCCGTACCAGCCGAAGGACGCGCACCCATACACTCCGAAGTACGGCCACGGCCCCCAGCCCCAGATCCAGGGCGCAACCACCCAGGTCCACCCGTAGGTCGGATAGTACACGTACTCGTACGGCTGCCCGTCGCCGTCCTGCGGGACGTAGGTGTAGTTGTCCGCGTACGGCATCCAGACCCACCCGTACTGGTCTGTGTAGACCCACTGCCCAGGGGGGACGGAGGGATCGGTCGGTTGCGCAGCCTGCGGCGGTGCCCCCGGGCCCGCGCCGGGCACGTCGGGGCTCGGGACCGGGGCCACCCCGAGATTCGGGACATCGGGAGTCTCCGAGGCGGGTCCCGTGGGCTGGGCTCCGAGGTCGGGCGCAACCTCGAGCGACGCCACGAACGAGCCTTCTTGCGAGCGTCCGTGCGAGGGGAGCGACAACGCGACCGCGACAGCCAAGACAGCGGTGAGGGTCCTCATGGGCATCACCTCGCTTCCAAGTATAGCAAGTTGCGGGCCGTCCTTGGCAGGCCGGGCGCGCGCCTTACGGGTCTGCGACAACAGGGGTTTTTCTTCTTCCTCGGCGCATGCCCGATGAGCGTGCGGACCTCGCACAGGTCGGACCGGTCCAATTCTCGCCTCCTTGCTCGCGACCCCCACACCGGGCACGGGCATCCTCCGCGGCAGGCTTGCCTGCCTTCAAGATCGGCCGCGGGAACGGCGTCTCCCGCCCCGGCCGGAAAGGCTAAGAGGCGATAGGGAGGCGGTCCGGTTCCGAAGCCGGGAGTCCGTCCCTCAGAACCGGGCCGCGAGGCCTGCCTGAGGGCCGCTGAAGGACATCCTCGGCGCATCGTTGCCGTCCCCATAAACCTCGACCCAGCGCCAGCCGCCCGTGAGGCCGATCGGCCCGAAGTGCAGCGCCGCACCGGCGTACGCATCTCCCACCCGCGTCGGGAACGGGGTGAGGTGGGCATAGCCCTCCAAGGCCACCGTGCCGATGAGGTTCACCCCTCCCGAGAACCCGACGTCCGGCCCCCAGAGCGTCTTGCCCGCCCAGGGCTGACCCGTGGTGAACTGGCTCCTCGGGAGAAGGAGCATCGATCCCCCGGTCAGAACCCGGATGCGGAACCTTGGGACCGAGACGATGGACCAGGTGATGTGGGCGGTGCCCCAGGCCGCGGGGCTACCCGCGTCGTGCTGCGTCGGTCCGGTCACCGCATCGTCGGCGAGCGCATCGATGGTCGCATCCAGGCCGACCCAGCGCGTGTCGACGGCCAGCGAGGTGCCGGCCATGTAACCGCTCCCGCTCCCCGCGCCGTAGAGCAAGAACCGCCCGCTCGCCGAATCCTCTTCGCTCGGCGGTGCGGCGGCGGAGGGAGGAGGCGGAGCGGGAGCCCTGGGCGGCGGCGGGTATACCGGGTAGTAGCCCCAGCCCCACGGAGCGACGTAGCGATAGGCATAGTAGAGGGGCGGCGGCCCACTCCGGGGAGGCGGTGGGACGCTCCGGGGATAGCCTGAAGGCGGCGGCTGCGCGGGGGGCGGCGAGGAAGGGGTGGCACCGGGCGGCGGTGGCGCGGGCTGGGCGGCGGCCGCGGGCGGAGTCCCGGGTGCAGTCACCGGAGGAGCGGCTGCGGGCGGCGAGGCGGGCGCAGCGGCCGCCGGGGGAGCGGCGGCCGAGGGGGCCCCTGCCGCAGCGGCCGGCGCCGGAGCCTGGGCGGCGGCGGCCGGGGCGGCGCTGCTCGCCGGCGCGGGCACCGCGGGATGCGCCTCCTCGGTGCCCTGGGCCCAATTCCTCTGGGGCGCCGTCACGCCGAGGAGCACGAGGCTCGCTGCGAGTAGGGAAGAGTTCGGCCGCATGGCGGGAACCTCCACGGCTTCGAGTTAGCAACGTGGATGCCAATCCCATTGACACCGGGGGCGGTAAACGATTGCAGGCACTTCGGGGGCGCCGTGGCCCCCTCGCGGGTCCTTGGCGGCGCGAGGGTGCCGGGCAGGCACAGGGGCGTGAATTCCCGCCGTACCGGCGTCCGCCGGGGCAAGGACAGACGCTACCCCCGCCCGGTCGCCCGCAAGAGCTCGAGGTGGGCCTGCGCGAACCGGGCCCGAGCGGACGCAAGCGCCACGTCGGCCGTGAACAGCCGGTCGTTGGCGTCGATCACCTCGAGGCTCGATGCCACTCCGGCCTCGAAGCTGCGACGGGCGGAGGCCGCGCTCTCCGCGGCCAGCTCCCTGCGCGTCTTCGCGAGCTCGAGTTGCTCGCCCGCGACCGACAGGTCGCGCCAGCCGTCGTGCACCTCCTTTAGGATCGCGAGCCTCTCCGCCTCGGCCCCGGCCCGGGCGCCCGCCGCCTGCGCCTCGGCCTCGCGGCGCTTGCCGATCCAGAGCCCGCCGTCAAAGACCACCCAGGTGAGGTCGACGGTCGCTTGCCACCCGTTGGTCTTGCCCGTGGGGTAGGGCACATTGGCCGCGAAGGCCTTGGCCGACGCCGTGACGGTAGGGGCGAGCCTCGCCCAGGCCGCGCTCTTTGCACTCTCCGCCGCGTCGATCTGCGCCGCGCTGGCGGTGAGCTCCGGTCGGTCGGCGAGCGCCTCGCGCGCGAGATCCTCCTCGGCCGTCCCTTCTTCCCCCGAAACCGTCGCCTCGACCTCCGGGACCAGGACCCGGACCGGGCCGTCCCGCCCGAGCAGGACCCCGAGGGCGAACCGGGCCCGGTCCAGGTCCGCGCGGGCGCCGGCGAGGTCGCTTCGCCGGGCGACTTCCTCGGTCTGCGCCTTTAAGATGTCGATGGGGGCGGAGGTTCCGGCTGCAACCCGCCGCTTGGCACTGCGGGTGAGCTCGGCCGCGTCGGCGAGGGCTCGCTCGGCCGCGGCCACGACCTCTTCGCCCGCGAGGGCCCCGTACGCCGATTGCGCGAAACCCGTCCGGACCTCGAGCCGCGTGGCGTCCACGGTCGCCAGGGACCCGCGCGCCACGCTTCGGGCCTGTCCGAGGTCGAACCAGGCGGTGGGAACGATGAGGGGGATGCGCACCGAGCCGGCGGCGCTCAGCTGCGCGAGCGGCTGGATCACCGCCCCGCCCGGCGGTAGACCGATCCCCGGGCCCAGGTTCGCAGGGAGCTTGATGGCGAACTCGTCGCGGTTGCGAACGTAGGACCCGAGCGCGCTCACGGTCGGGATGAGGGCCGAGCCCACCTCGGTGACCGCCGCCTCTGCCTCGGCCGCCCGCTCGCGAGCCTCGACGACCGTGAGGTTCTGCCTGTCGAGCTCGAGGAGCGCGCCGGCGAGGGAAAGCTCGGGGAGGCCCTTCTCCGCCCCGGCCCCCGGAGCGGTGAGGTCGAGCGCGTCCGGCCCCGTACCCGCGGCAAAGGATAGGATCATCCCGACCAGCGTCCCGGCGTTCACCATGCGTCCTCCTGATGCACCTCTCCCGCGCGGCGAGGTCCGGGAGCAAGGACGGTGCCGGAGGGGGACTTCGAGTTTTCGGGAGCCATTCCGACCCCTTGGGTGCGCGGCCGCGTTCGGGGGGGCGTCGGGGTGTCGAAACTCCTTACGGGAGTGCACCCCCTTTGCACGAGCGCTCGCGCGCGCCTTCGGGCCCGGCCCTTCACTCGGCGCGGGGAAGGCCCCTCCCTCATTCAACGAGGCCTCGAGCGGCGCGCGCGGCGGCGACAGCCGTGAAGGCCTTGGGCCTCGCTTCCATACCTACGCCCCCCCCGAACCCATGCGCTCGAAGAGCGCGGCTTCGACCCGCACGCGCTCGAGGTAGGCGCGGAGCTCCTCCCGTCCACAGCGCTCCCCGGGCCGAACGATGAAGCCGTGGGAAAGGAGCGCGGCAGCGCGAGCCCGGCCGCACAGGTGAACCGTCGCCGCCAGCGCGTCCTTCTGGGCCGAGGACAATGGTCCCGACCCG
>Ga0335077_10008638_pt1 | contig 12636 bp, 6 predicted proteins | sample Lox_Sample_31_FD_207151 | JGI IMG/M metagenome (GOLD analysis project Ga0335077, IMG submission 207151) | Soil microbial communities from Loxahatchee National Wildlife Refuge, Florida, United States - Lox_Sample_3.1 | ecosystem: Environmental > Terrestrial > Soil > Wetlands | place: USA: Florida... | reverse complement strand
CCACGTTACCGCTAAGCTCGAGGAGCCGACTGTCGGCGGCGATCCGACTTCGGCGCAGCACGACGAACAGCTTCCTTCTTACAACGCCTATTCGATTGATGGCGACGTCAGCGCGCCGCTGGTCTATGTCAACTACGGAGCTCCCGACGACTACGAGCAATTGGAGCGGATGGGAATTTCCGTCAAGGGAGCCATCGTCATCGCTCGCTACGGCGCAACCTGGCGAGGCATCAAGCCGAAGGTGGCGGCTGAACACGGCGCCGTGGGTTGCATCATTTACTCAGATCCGCGTGACGACGGTTACTATCAAGGCGAAACTTATCCGCAAGGAGCCTTCCGCCCGCCGGACGGCGTCCAGCGAGGAAGCGTCATGGATATGCCTCTGTATCCGGGCGATCCGTTGACTCCAGGCATCGGTGCGACCAAAGACGCAAAGCGCCTGGCCGTAAAAGAGGCGCCGACGCTCACCAAAATTCCAGTGCTTCCCATCTCCTATGGCGATGCACAACCTCTTTTGGCCTCCCTGGCTGGACCGGTGGTTCCGGACCGCTGGCGCGGAGGTCTGCCGATCACTTATCACGCCGGACCGGGGCCGGGGAAAGTTCACCTCAAGCTCGCGTTCAATTGGGATATCAAGACGCTTTACGACGTGGTCGCCCGGATTCCGGGCTCGACGTATCCGGACGAATGGGTGATCCGCGGTAACCACCACGATGCTTGGGTCAACGGCGCGGCCGATCCCGTTTCAGGAACCAATGCGCTCATGGAAGAAGCGCGCGGCCTCGGGACGTTGCTCCGCCAGGGTTGGCGGCCGAAACGCACGATCATTTACTGCGTCTGGGATGGCGAAGAACCTGGCCTTATCGGTTCCACGGAATGGGCTGAGGATCATGCGGAAGAATTGACCCGTAAGGCAGTCGCTTATATCAACACCGACGGAAACGGACGTGGTTTCTTGAATGTGGCCGGCTCCCACACGCTCGAAAAGTTTATCAATAGCGTGGCTCGGGAGATCAACGACCCGGAAACAAATCTCAGCGTTTGGAAAAGACTCCAATTGCGCCGCATCGAAGGGCCGCGCACCCCCGCATCCGGGGCGACGACCACACCGGTCCAGCAGGATCGTCAAGAGGCGCGGCAGCGCGCCGACCTTCGCATCGCGGCGCTGGGGTCAGGCTCGGATTATTCCGCCTTCATCGACCACCTGGGTGTCGCCTCGCTGAACGTCGGCTTTGGCGGCGAGGACCCGGGCGGCGTCTATCATTCGGTCTACGACGACCTGAACTGGTATACACACTTCGCCGACACCGATTTCAGCTACGGGCGGGCTCTTTCGGAATTGGTCGGTATCGCCGTTCTGCGCCTCGCCGATGCAGAGCTCATCCCCTTCGATTTTTCCGACCTTAGCGATACCATCCGGCGTTACATCGACGAAATCGACCGCCTCGCTCTGACGGAACGCACCGACATCGTCGAGCGCAACCGCGAAATCGATGAAGGCGTTTTCAAAGCCACGAACGATCCCAGGCATCCGCAGGCGCCGCCGTCCAAGGAAACAGTGCCTCCTTTTTTGAATCTTGCGCCCTTGCGCAACGGCCTTGCTGCGCTGGAGCGCTCTAGCGAGCAATACGACAAAGCGTTCGCCCGCGCCATGGAGGGCGGCGGCGCGGCTCTGGCTCGTGCGTCGTTGGCTACGGTCAATGCCCAGTTGATTGCCATCGAGCGCGCCCTGACGTTGGGCGACGGTCTTCCAGGCCGCCCGTGGTATCGTCACCAGATCTATGCGCCTGGTTTTTACACGGGCTACGACGTGAAAACGTTGCCCGGCGTTCGCGAGAGTGTCGAGCAGAAGCAATGGAAAATGGCCGAAGAGCAGGCCGCGCGCGTCGGGAAGGTTCTGGAAAACGCCGGCGAGAAGATTCAATCGGCGGCGGCGGAACTGGATCGCACGCTTCCTTAGCCTACCTTCCTTAGCCTACGCTTGTTCTCCATCGAACCATCTGATATACTTCGTTCCCGACGTTAGTTTGCTCAGTAACAATCGCCATAAAGGGGGCAGGGGTATGTTGAATTTCCGAAACAGAAAGCTATCGCTTTGTGCAATCTTGGCGGTACTAATCATCTGCATCTGCAGTGCGGGCGCAGCCCGGTTGTGGGCGCAAGGCGCCAGCGGAACCATATTGGGAACGGTCGCCGACATGTCGGGCGCGGCGATTCCTAACGCGATGGTCCAGGTGAAGAATACCGGGACGGGCGTGACACAATCGGTCGCGGCTGATCAGCAAGGCCGGTTCCGAATTCCCGATTTGGGAGTGGGAGAGTACGAGGTCCAGGCCACCCAGGCGGGCTTTTCGACGGTGGTGCACAAAGGCATCACGCTCCTGGTAGGCGCGCAAACGGTAGTTGATTTCCAGCTTCCAGTGGGCCAACAGCAGCAGACGGTCACGGTCGAGGGCGAAGCATCAACCGTAGAAACGACCAACGCCGCAATCGGCACGTATACCTCCGAGCAACAAATGCGTGAACTGCCCTTGAACGGCCGCAATTTTGAGCAACTGATCCAACTGGCGCCCGGCGTGGCGACGGTGCAATTCAGCAACAATGCCATGCAAGGCAGGGCCGCGCAATACTCCGTTGCGGGTGGCCGTCCCGAGGGACAGGCGATCATGCTCGACGACGAAAACTTGCAGAGCTTCTGGAACAACGGAATCAGTTCGATTTCCGGCTCTTCACTCGGCGTCGAAGCCATCGGCGAATTCCAGACTTTGACCAACGCTTTCAGCGCGCAGTTCGGGGGCAATGGAGCCGTGATTAATGCCGTGAGCCGATCTGGCACCAATAGCTTCCATGGCTCGGCGTTCGATTTTCTTCGCAACAGCGCCCTGGACGCGCGGGATTTCTTCCTACGCACCCGCAGCAGCCCGCCGCCTTTCCGCAGGAACCAATATGGAGGCAGCCTCGGTGGCCCGGTGAAGAAGGACAAGGCATTCTTCTTTGTGGATTATGAAGGCATCCGACAATACCTGCAGCAGTTCGTCGGAAACGCGACCGTCCCGAATTGTCCGGCCGCGTGCACCATCACCGCGACGAATCCGACGACGATTGCAGCTATTGCGAATACTTTAGCGATCTACCCGAAACCGACCGTCCTGCTCCCGTCGGCCCCGGGGACGACTCCTACATTAGGGCAGGTCGGACTTTTGGGCAATCAGATCGTCCACGAGGATTACGTGTTAGCCCGGTTCGACTACACACTTTCGGAGAAGGATTCCATCTTCGCGCGCTATTTCTCCGACAAGACCTCGGAAATCTCCCCGTTTGCAGGAGCTGGAATCGCGGTCGGCGGCGGCCCGCTTCCCTTCTGGCCCGGAACGGACGGCTCACTGTCCCAGTACACGACGGTGGAGGAAAGACATATCTTTACTCCCGGGTTGGTCAATGTGGTCCATGCAAGCTATTCCCGGCCCACTCGAAATTCCTCGCAACTAACTCCCGTGCAGGCCAACGGCACCACGCCACTCCAGTTTTTCCCTGTTAAGGGCCTGGAAGACGGCTTCATTAACGATGTGGCTGCCGGTTTGACGCCCTTGGGACCAGCTACCGGCACCGGGCATTTCACGTTCGCCCAGAACCGGTACGGTCTGGGTGACGATATCCTGTGGACTCATGGTTCGCACTCGATTCGGTTTGGGTTTTCCGGCGACCGCCTGCTCAACAATAGCTGGAACCCGATTTCGGAAAACGTAGTCTGGACCTTCACCAGCTTGGCCAACCTTTTGGCCGGGCAGGCGTCGCTTGCAAGCGGCGTCGTTCCTGCGCCGGGCAACACCGCGCATCGCGATTACTTCCAGACCGACTTCAACCCCTATGTTCAGGACGACTGGAAAGTGACGCCGAAACTGACGCTCAACCTCGGGCTGCGCTGGGAGTTTTATAGCAATCCGACCGAGCGCCATGACAATCTTTACGCGATTACGAACTTCGCTACAGCCACCGGTTTTACACGGGTTCCGAACGTATTCCAGTCGAATCCGTCATTGAGGGATTGGGATCCGCGCGTGGGTCTGGCTTACGATCCTTTTAGCGATCACAAGACCTCCATTCGCGCCGGTTTTGGAATTTTCCACGACCCGATCTCAGTGCAGGCCTATCAAACCGGGTACGGCGGCGCTCCGCCATGGGCGCAATCGACTCTCATTGGTACTCCCACCAACCCGGTGCTCTATCCGACGGTTCCGACCCTTGCGAACGCGCCCATTCCGTCGCAGACGCTGCCCTGGTATTACCCGATCAGCACCACGCCGTACATGATTCAATACAATCTCAATGTCCAGCGTGAAGTTCTGGCGAATACGGTGCTCACCGTGGGCTACGTAGGTTCGCACGGCGTTCACCTCATCACGGGACTCGAGGCGAATCCGCCGACGCCAACCATCGATTCCAATGGCGTGTATCACTTCACCAACGCAGCCGGCACGCCCAATCCGCGTCCGAACCCCAATTTGGCTTACTTCCCCACCTTGCAGACCATCAGCACGTCGCAGTACAACTCGTTACAAGTCCTGCTGAATCGCAGGTTCAGTCGCAGCGTACAAGCCCAGGTTTCTTATACCTGGTCGAAGTGTATGGACAACGGCGCATTTGGCGTCGGAAGCTTCAACGGCGCAACCACCGGCAGTACGCCATCGGCTGCGGAGAACCCTTTCAACCAATCGATCGATCACTCCGTGTGCGGCTACGATATTCCTCAGGTCCTGCGCGTAAACGGCCTGTGGGCTCTTCCTTTCCACGGCAACCGGATCGTGGAAGGCTGGCAGCTTAGCGGTATTTTGAGCGCCTACGATGGCGTTCCCTTTAACGTCAACACTGGTTTCGATCGCGCGGGATTCGCGTCGGGCGAAACACCGCGCCCAAACTACGTTTCCGGTTGCGATCCGTATGCCGGCGCGCAAACGGTCGGCGAGTGGTTCAATCCGCACTGTTACACTTTGGAGCCGGTCGGGACATTGGGAAATACCGGGAGAAATACCTTGCGGGGGCCTGGGTTCTTCAACACCGATATTTCGCTGTCGAAGGACACCAAGATTACCGAGCAGTTCAGATTGCAGTTCCGCGCTGAGTTCTTCAACGTCTTCAACCACGAGAATCTATCGAACCCGAACAACAATGTTTTCAGCGCGTCTGGAGCCTACAACACCAGCGCGGGCGTGATCACAGCGAGCAACACAGGCAGCACGCCGCGGCAGATTCAGTTTGGATTGAAACTGAATTTCTAATTCCGCTTACTGCGATCAATACGTTACTGAGCCGCGACCAAAGGGAGCGGTCCTAAATAACAAGGCGCTCGGGACTCTGTTCCCGAGCGCCTTTTTAAATTAACGTAAATGCTACTACTTCGTTCCCGCCGCGCTCATCATCGCCAGCGTCGGCCCGGCCTGGCCCGGAACGCGCTTCAGCGTGCTCAACCCGGAGCGATGGAAGACTTTCTTCGGATCGGTCTTGGCATCGAAAACCAGCCCTAGGAAACAGTTGCTCATCTCTTCCCAATTCTGCAGACCCCAAACAATCTCTTTAGTCGGATCCGGATTGAACGGGTTGTTGGCCGAGTTGTCAAAGTGCGAGATCCCGAGCAAGCGCGTGCCCTTGGGCAGCACCACGGGCTTGGCGAAATAATAACCAAGCTGCCAGTTGAAATCGAACTTGGCTTTGAACAGCGTTTCCGACTCGCCGGTCGGATAGATCACGCGCAGTTCGTAATCCTTGCCGCGAAGATGCATGTGCGGCTGAGCGTACACCAAAGTGGTCGGTTCGCCGACCGTCACTTCGCCCACCACTTCCGCATTGCCGTCGCCGGCGGGAATTACCAGATTCGACGCCGTTGGGCCGTACGACATGAAGTAGCGGGTCGTGTGCGGACCCTTCGCGAGCACCATACCGACCTTGGTTCTATCGGTCGTGGCCTTGCCATTGGTCGTATAGTGAATTTCAAAAACGATGTCCGATCCCTTCGGAATGAACTTCGCCGAATCGCCGAACTTAAAGTTTTGCGCGCCTACGCCGGGGTTGAACTTGCCGATTACATCGGCGGAGTCGGAGGGAACCTTCGGCATCTTGGACATCGGATAGGCCACACCGGGCGTCGCGCCTTCCATCCATTTCGAGCCCGGCGGAATGACCCAAACCTCGCCGTGATGAACGACGGCGGCATTGCCAGGCCGCATTTCCGCGGCTTCGATCCAGACGTCCTCAGGGAAGTTCCCTTTGACAAGCATGTACTGGTATTCAACCGCACCGGATGCAGGCACCTGAAACTCGGTGGGCATCTCGATCACGAGATCGGGCTTGATGTTCCATCCGTTCTCGAACGTCCGCGGAGCCGGCTTGTCCTTGGCATCGCCTTCCACGGCGCCGCTATCGGCCCAAGCAGCCAACGTATCGATCTCAGCCTGGCTCAGCTTGCGCGAATTGGTGAAATGGCCTTCGTACTTAGCGTCCATGAACCACGGTGGCATCTTCTCGCTCTTGACCGCGGCTTTGATGGACTTCGCCCAAGGACGCGCGTCCTGATAGGTCAGCAACGACATCGGCGCCACCTCGCCCGGACGGTGGCACTCTTGACAATTCTTTTGGAGAATCGGAAGAACGTCTTTATTAAAAGTCACCGGGGAATTGGTCGCGGCCACCGCTGCCATCCCCATCAGACCACCAGCGAGAAATACCCGTATCGTGTTCACCTGTCAGGCCTCCTTGGTTAGTATCTGAGAGCCCGCCGCCGAATGCAAGGGGCTCCACCGAGCGGCCCCTGGCGGGCAAGCCGGGGATCGCAAGATGGCTCAATGAATCGTTGCATTTAGGGCTAAAGATATCCTATACTTAACATCAGTGTAACTGAGCCCAAGGAGGCTCCAGCCATGGCCGCTCTACGCGTCACTCTTACTAGTTGCTTAATGGGGATGGCGGCGTTCGCCGCGACGAACTCATCCGTCACGTTCAACAAGGACGTGCTTCCGATTCTTCAGAAGAACTGCCAAGAGTGCCATCGCCCCGGCGAGGTGGCGCCGATGTCATTGCTCACCTACACCGACGCGCGTCCTTGGGCGAAGGCGATCAAATCGGCAGTAGCGACCCAAAAGATGCCGCCATGGTTTGCCAATCCCAAGTACGGCCACTTCTCCAACGAGCGCAAACTGAGCGAGGCCGAAATCAACACGCTGGTTTCCTGGGTGGACAACGGCGCGCTCGAAGGCAATGCCAAGGACAAGCCTGCTCCACTCACCTTCACCGACGGCTGGAACATCCGGCCCGACATCGTGGTCGAGATGCCGAAACCTTTCGCTTTGCCGGCGAGCGGCACCATCAACTACAAGTACATTCTCGTGAAGACCAACTTCCAGCAGGATATGTGGATCGAGGCCGCCGAGATGCGTCCCGGCAACCCGAAGGTTGTGCATCACGGTAAGGTATGGGTACGGCCTCCAGGCTCGCACTGGATGGAAAAAGCCGTACCAGGCGAAGCGTACGAGCAAGAAACACAACGCGACATCATGGGTAGGAATCAGATGGCGGAAGGCAACGACATCCTGGGCAAGTTCAACCCCGGTCTCGGAGCACAGGAATTCACGATTGACGGATCGGCGAAGTTCCTACCTAAGGGATCTGACCTGGTCTTCGAGATGCACTACACCGCCAATGGTCAGGAAACCACGGACGTCTCCAAGCTGGGTTTGACAGTGTCGAAAAATCCGCCGGCGCGCCGCTACTACTTTGCCACTGGCCCGAGCGCTGGCAATCTCGTCATCACTCCCGGGAATGGCAACTCGGAGGCCGTGAGTGAAGTGACCATCAGCCTGGATAACGTCAAGTTAGTCTATGCGCAACCGCACATGCACCTGCGCGGCAAGGATATGGAATTGCGCGCCATCTATCCGACCGGCGAAACTCAAATCTTCCTGGACTCCAAGTGGAATTTCGATTGGCAGCTCGGCTATGAATTTAAGGAACCGATTCCACTGCCCAAAGGAACGCGCCTCATTGCGATCTCGCACTTTGACAATTCAGCGAACAACCCGTTCAACCCTGATCCGGCCAAAGAGGTGCGTTGGGGATTTCAAAACTGGGAAGAGATGAGCAATTGCTTCATCGGCATGACGATTAATCTCAACGACGACGCAGCCAAGGTGTATAGGGCATCCGGGCCGAGTCTGCTGAAACCCGTGCCGGGCGTCGCGGGGCCGACCCTGGCGGCGCTGGATTCTCCGGCCAAGGGCACGAAGTAGTTATCGGCGTCTATCTGCTCGGATACGCGCGTGCACGCGGCGCTTGAGGGTCGGTAGAGTGCTGATCGTCTTCCCGGCCTTGCGCTGGGCCAAGCGCAGTTCATAGAGGCTCTGCAAGTTAAGCCAAAAACCCGCGCTGGTGCCAAAAAAATGCGCCAAGCGCAATGCGGTGTCGCCTGTAATGGCGCGCTGTCTGTTCAAGATACCGGTAATTCGGTTTGTCGGAACTTCAAGGTTGCGTGCAAGTTCTGCTGCGCTAATGCCTAGTTCTTTTAGTTCCACCGCGAGATGTTCACCGGGGTGAATGGCTGTTATTGGCACAATGCTCTCCTAATGGTAATCAACCATTTGAACTCGAGTCGCCCCAGGCGATCCGTTGGGCCATTCAAAACAGATTCGCCAGCGATCATTGATTCGAATACTATATTGTTCCTTCCGGTCGCCAACTTAGAGCTTCGAAACGGCTGCCAGGCAAAGCCGCGAGATCTCGTAGCGAAGAAGCCGCTTCAACGCGATCCAGCTTCAGGCGTGCCGCTCGTTCGATACCGGCAAACGCTTTGACCCGGCTCCAAGGGCGAAATCCCGCGTTCGCCTGTCGCCAAAATCAACGATCACCCAGTATTCTACCGTTCATTACGCGTTACGTCAAGCGTAATGACAACCGCTTATCCCGCGATCGATTTCCAGTTCTTGACCAGGTGATCTGCCGTCCGCCAGGCCAGTGCTTGGATAGTTTCGGTCGGGTTGCGCGAGCCGTGCGTCCCCATCACCGATCCACTCAGGACGCCTAAATTCGGCGCTTCGTGCGAGAAGCCCCATTTGTCGACCACGCTGGTCTCCGGGTTGTCACCCATGCGAGTGCCACCCACCGCGTGCGTAGAAAGGACCGGGCCTTCTGGGTTGGGGGCAGTGACGACCTCGATTGCCCCGGCGCTGCGGAACCACTCTGCTGCCTTGGCAGCTGCGTAGGCGCTGGCGCGCGGCTCGTTTTCTTTGGGGCCGCTGGTGATCCGGCATACCGGATTTCCCAGCGGATCCTTCACCTCGGGATCGAGATCGAGATAAGTGTTCTCGTACGGGAACGTATTGCATTGGGCGTAGGCGCCGATCCATCGTCCGGCGTTTTCGTGAACAAATGCTTTCCACTTGGATCCCCACGAAGGAGCACGGCCGAAGCCCGGAATCGATGCCGCCGCAATGGGATGCACTTCGTGATTGACGGTTAGGCTCGCTCCGCCGATAAAGCCTAAGCCCGAATGGTCGAAATTGTCGTCGGCCCAATCGTTGATCACTACATTCTGCGAAAAAGCTCCGTACCAGATATTCAAGTCGAACGGGAATAGCGCGATGCACTCCCGGCCGGCCCAATGACCGATGTAGTGCTTGCCAACCTGCCCGTGATTGTTCGATAAGCCCTTCGGATATGCTTTCGATTTCGAGAGCAGAAGGAGCCGGACATTTTCGTAGGTCTGGGACGCGAGCAGGACGACCTTCGCGGGCTGGATGTATTCTCGTCCATCGCGCACATACAGCACGCCAGTGGCTTTGCCATTGTTGTCGGTCAGAATTCGAGTAACGGAGGCTCGCTCAAAAATCGTCAGGTTCTTGGTTTTGAGGGCGGCGGGAATGGTTGTCACCGACGTAGAATTCTTCGCGCCGATGTGACATCCACCGATATCGCAGTAGCCGTGATAAGCGCACGAGGTGCGGCCGCCGTAGGGCCGGGAATTAATGGCCGCGGGCCCGCGATGCGGATTCCACCCGAGCTTCTTCGCTGCAGCCTGCATATGGTCCGTGAAATCGGTGTCGCGAAGCGGAGGCATGGGATACTCGCGGCGGCGCGGACCTTCGAATCTGTTTCCTCGCGGATCGATCTTGCCTTGAATATTCCCCGCCTTGCCCGACACGCCGATTTCGTACTCGACCGTGTCGAAGTATGGCTCCAGTTCCTCGTAACTCAGAGGCCAGTCTTCGAGCGTGCTTCCCTTGGGAATCGAATTCGGGCCGTACCGCTTGATCGCTTCCGAGCGGGCCTTGAAATCCCACGGGCTGAACCGCCAACTATTGCCGTCATAGTGAATCGACGTGCCGCCCACCGCGTTCATCATGGGAGGAACGGCGTTGCGTCGCGCTGGTTGATTGGGGTTGGTGCGGAACGTCGGGATCTCGTTCCAGACCTTTTTGCCGCTGGTGACCTGCCTGCGTATATTGTTATGAAGTTCGTCCGGCTTGAACTCGCTCGGTGGAATCCAAGCTCCGGCTTCGAGAGCCGCGATCTTCAGTCCCGCGCGCGCCAAAGGAAGCACCGCGACTCCGCCAGCCGCGCCTAATCCGATTACCGCGACATCTACCGGCTTCAAATTAGTGGCCATGCTCGCCTCCGTATGCAGACCTGTGATTCATCGCCGGCAGCGATTTCATCCTCTGATCCTCCGGCCCCACCGCCAGGCGCACACCGGGGTAACGGATCAAATCCCATCCGGCGAAATTCCTGTTGCCGCCGTAGTATGGATCGCTGAACATTCCTTCCAGGGTGAGACGCCGCACTCGATTGAAGAAGCCGCGCAGATTCGGAACCTGATTGTTATCGATCGCGGTCAACACCGCGTCGCGTTTTTCGGGCGAAAGATCGGCGAGCGGCTGGCCCTGAGAGCTGCGTGCGAACGCATCCACGGCGGCGAGCCCATCGAGAAAAGTACCCTTCTCCGGCGCCAGAAAATCGGCGAGCGACCGATCTATATATTCCGCCACGCCGCACTCCACCGCACCCGGCCCGTTCTCGTCTTTGGGAACCAGGCGATCGACAAAGGCTTCTAGAATGCGTCGCTGCTCGGACGTAAGCACCGTCGCCGCTGCCTGGGGCGCCGCCTTCTGAGGAGCGGCTTGGATCGCCGAAATCGGTATCAGCGTTGCGCTTGCAATCACAGTCCGCCTGGATACGCGCTTGTCGGACGGTTTCATGGAATTTCCTCCGGCACTGAGTTATTTGCGGCTAGTATACACCGTACACTGTTCCAGTGGTTTTTGTTACTCTCGAACGTAAGATGCGGAAGGAAATCACATCACCATGAAGGATTGGACAGTCCTTTTTCCGATCACGACCCTGGTGGTCATCTTGATCGGATTGGTTCACGGCATTTGGTATGCGTCCCGGCGGCCTAAGTAACGCGGAGCAGACCGGACCTATAATGACCCTATGTATTCCGTGAAGAGCCTTGTTCTTGCCTCTCTGATCTCACTGCCAATTTTCGCGGCTGATCTTGCGCCCACTGGTACCTTGCGCGCCGCGTTCCTGCGCACGAATCCCGTGCAAGGCAGGATCGACGCCAAGACGGGAGCGATTTCCGGACCAGTGGCTGATCTGACCCAAGCGTTCGCACAGCAACTCAAGGTACCCTACACGATCATCCCGGCAGCCGACGCCCGGGAAATTATCGATCGGCTCAAGGCGCACACCGCCGATATCGGCTTTCTGGCCTACGACGCCGAACGCGCCGCCGAGGTCGAGTTCTCCAATCCATATGCCCTGATGCTTAATACTTACATCGTGCGAGCCGATTCTCCTTTGAAGAAGGCTGCCGACGCGGATGTCTCCGGACTGCGCGTCGGCGTTGCCAGCGGCGTGTCGCAGGCGTTCGTTCTGAAGGAGCTTTTGAAGAAGTCGGAACTCAAAGTGATGCCCGCGCCGCCCCCGGACCAGATCAGCAAGATGCTCATGAGCGGCGACCTTGATGCCTACGGCGCGAACCGGCAGCGCCTGGTGGAAGTCGCGGCAAAGGATCCCAAACTTCGCGTGCTTCCGGATAACTTTTCTGTTGCCGAGCAATCTCTCGTGGTGATCAAAGGAGACGTCTCCGCGCTGGAGACGCTGAACCGCTTCATCGCGCAAGCACGCACGTCCGGTTTGGTAAAGTCCTCGCTGGAGAGAGCCCAGCTCACCGCCGGTGTTGAAGTGGCTCCTGCTCCGAAGCGGTAGCCAGGCTTTACTTCGAACCCTCACGCTTTGTTTGACATGGTGTCAACGCAGTGATAACGTGTGAGATCATGACAAAGCTTGTAACGCCTCTTGTGTTGGCCGCGCTTTCATTCACGCCCGCAATGTTCGCGCAAGGCCGAGGCGGTCCTGCTCGGCAGTTGGCGAGAGTTCAGCCATCCGATAAGCCGTTTGACGCGCATGACCTCGCTGGAATATGGACTCGCAATTCGAGCACCGGCGGATATGGCGGCGGCGGCACCTGCCCGGATTGCGGCGATCGCGGCTTCGGAAATGACGTTCCTCCTTTTACTGCGGAGGGTCAGAAGATGTTCGACGCTAACAAACCTTCCTACGGCCGCACGCTCGGAACCGCAGATGCCGCCG
>Ga0335077_10008637_pt1 | contig 12636 bp, 12 predicted proteins | sample Lox_Sample_31_FD_207151 | JGI IMG/M metagenome (GOLD analysis project Ga0335077, IMG submission 207151) | Soil microbial communities from Loxahatchee National Wildlife Refuge, Florida, United States - Lox_Sample_3.1 | ecosystem: Environmental > Terrestrial > Soil > Wetlands | place: USA... | reverse complement strand
CTGCTTGACTCTCAAACACCGGGCCGATACGACATCCACGGCTGATACGAACGAATACGCGGTGTCCCGCGGCCTGCACAGGGTTGCCACCCAGCCCCCGGAGATGAAGCTCCAGGGGCTATTTTTTGTATGCACGTTTCCTCTTGCGAGGCGCGCGGCAAGACGCCTCGACGTATGACAAATGCCTTGGCTAGGGGCATCTGCGAGCGCTTTGATCCTCAACGCTCCCCCTGCGCCTGTCCTCGGTGCTTCCTCGCGACCCAGTTGGCGATCGAGTCAACCATCTCCTCGTCTTCCCCGAGCGGCCCCGTTGCGGTGAGCCGCACTCTCGGGTGCGCGATCTGCAGGCGCGAGATCAGCGCGGCGAGATCGTCTTTGATGTGACCGCCCGCAGCGAGAAACAGCGGAACGATCGTGATCCGATTCGCGCCTGCGTGCGCTAGCTTCGACACCGCTTGCTCGAGCGTTGGGTCCATGCGTTCCAGGAATGCGAGCTCGACGGCGGCGTCTGACAACAGGCGCCGGACCGCGGCTTGCACCCGCTCGATCGGCCGAGCCCATTCCGGGTCTTTCGAGCCGTGGGAGAAGACGATGATCGCGCTTCGGTCTGTCATCGTGCGACGTCCGCGCCGTGCACACACGACGCATGCAGCAACGCGGAGAAATTAGGCCAGTCCAGCGCTTGTCATGGATGAGCGCGCACGGTGGCCGCGCTCTGGCCGAAAAGATACTTCCTCGCTTCGTCGTCCACGGTCGGTTGGCTGCTGACCGCCTTGCCTTTCTCGTACGCGCGCGCCACCGCGGGCCGAGCCCGGATGGCCTCGAACCACCGCTTGAGATGGGGAAAGTCGTCCAGGTTCTGCTGCTGGCGCTGGTGCGGGACGATCCAGGGATAGCACGCCATGTCCGCGATCGAGTAGTCCCCGGCGACGAACTCGCGCCCTTCCAACCGCTTATCCAGCACGGCGTACAAGCGCGAGGTCTCCTTCACATAGCGGTCGATCGCGTACGGGAGCTTCTCGGGCGCATAGGTCACGAAGTGATGGTTCTGCCCCGCCATTGGGCCCAGTCCCGCGACTTGCCAGAACAGCCATTCCAACACCTGCACCCAGGCACGGGTGTCGCGCGGCAAGAAGCGGCCGGTCTTCGCGGCCAGGTAGACGAGGATCGCGCCCGACTCGAAGACGGAGATGGGCGCGGCCGCGTCGTTCGGGTCGCGATCGACGATCGCCGGCATGCGGTTGTTGGGAGAGATGGCGAGGAAATCCGGCTTGAACTGGTCTCCCCTTCCGATGTGGACGGGGACGATCCGGTAGGGCAACCCGGTCTCTTCCAGAAATATGGTGATCTTGTGTCCGTTGGGCGTGGGCCAGTAATAGAGGTCAATCATGGAGCGCTGTCTGACGATGACAAATGGTTAGTCTTTGATGGCCGACCCGAAACCAGAGATACGTGACGCCGGTCGTTACCCGCCTCCCGTTCCTCGGCCATCCCCTTGCCGCAGAGTGCCGTTGCGCAGCTTACAGCATCGACATTCCGTTGACGTAGCTTACAGCAAGCTTACACCCAGCGGGCCCGCCGGCCGCTCGTACCGGCTTTCCCTCCGCTGATCGGCAGCGCTCGGTGCACCGCCGCGTCGGGCCTCGGTATTGCTGCAATCGGGGCGGAGGTGATGACCCATGCGAAGTGCATCTGGATTCTCGTTGATCGAGCTGATGGTCGTGGTGATGATCGTGGCCATCCTCACGGCCGTCGCACTGCCTGCTTACCAGGACTACCTGCTCCGTGGCCGGCTGACCGAAGCATACAACACGCTTGCGGCACAGCGCGTGAAGATGGAGCAGTTCTATCAGGACAATCAGACCTATGTCGGCACGTGCGTAAACGGCACAGTGGCCCCCCAGCCGACCGGGACTTATTTCACCTACGCCTGCTCCAATCAAACCCAGAACACGTACCTGATCACAGCGACGGGTATCGCTTCCGCAGGCGTCCCCGCCGCCTTCACGTTCACGATCGATCAGAGCAACACCAAGACCACTGCGGGCGTCGGAACGGGCTGGACTGCGCCGACCGGGCAATGCTGGGTTCGCACAAAGAGTGGCCAATGTTGATCCGATCCAAACCCGCACGCGGCTTCTCGGTGATCGAGATGCTGATCGGGCTCGCCATCGTGGGCCTGCTGCTCAAGATCGCCATTCCCAGTTACCGCACATGGCTGCAGAACACGCAGATCCGAGCCGCCACCCACGCGATCGCGAACGGGATGCAAACCGCGCGCGCTCAGGCCATCGCCCGCAACGTTCTGGTGCAACTGGTACTGACGTCGCAGCCGGACGGCACCGGAGTGGCATGGCAGGTGCAGGAAACGGCCAACCCCGCGCCGCCCGTCGAGCAGTGGTCTGCGGCGGAAGGCGCGAGCAGCGCCCAGATCCTGCAGCCGCCCGGCGGCACCGTCACGTTCAACTCTCTGGGCCGGGTCACGGCGAACCAGGACGGAAGCGCGTCATTGCTGCAGGTCGATGTGACCTCCAGCAACGACGCCGGCGACACCGCTCTGCGCAACATGCGGGTGCTTATCGGCAACGGTGGCAGCGCGCGCATGTGCGATCCGCAGCTGGCACAGCCCGACCCGCGAGCCTGCTGAGCACCGTTCGAGGAATCCAGTCATGACACACGCCATCCGACTCAAGCCGCAGCGCGGATCGCTACTGCTCGAAGGGCTGATCGGCATCCTGCTGTTCTCGATCGGCATCCTCGCCGTCGTGGCGCTGCAGGGCAATGCGGTCAAGCAAGTGTCGCAAGCGAAATATCGCACCGACGCAGGCTTCCTGGCCGACCAGCTCATCGGCCAAATCTGGGCGAACCGCGCTAACGCGCTCACCTATGCGTACAACGGCACCGGCACCGTTCCGGCCGGCCTCACCAGCTGGATGCAGGAAGTGAACAGCCGGCTGCCGAATTCGGGTAGCTATCCTCCCAAGATCGCCGTAACGGCCACGCCCTATGCCGGACCGCCTACCTACACGGCCTATCAGGTCAATATCACCCTGTCCTGGCAGACGCCCGAAGAGTTCAACAGCTCACCGCAGCCCCCGGCCCACAGCATGACCGTCAGCTCGGTCATCACTTGCTGCTGACCATCGGAGCCAGAACATGAACAGAGCGATCACAACAACGGGCGCGCGCGGGTTCAGCATCGTCGAGATCATGGTGGCGATGGCTCTCGCCATGATCGGCATGATCGTGATCTTCCAGGTGTTCGCCGTCTCGGAAGGCTACACCCGTACGGCGAGCAGCGGCAGCGACGCGCAACAGAACGGCGCCTACAGCCTGACCATGCTCGAGCAGGAGGTCCGCCAGGCCGGGTGGGGCTTCAACAACTCGCAGGCAGTCGGATGCAACGTGCTTGCCTACAACTCTGCGATCGGGCCGCTGACCTTTACGCTGGCGCCGATCCTCATCACCCCAGGACCGGCCGACGGTTCGGACACCCTGGAGGTCAACTACGGCAATCAGAACCTGTTGGTCGCACCGGTCGCCCTGTTCCAGGCCCAGAGCAATACCACCGACAACTACGTGGTCACGAACGGTTACGGCGTTAACGTGGGCGATCTGGTCCTCGTATGGGAGGCGGGGAAGTCGTGCACGCTGGCGCAGGTGACCTCACTGCCCACCGGCGCATCGCCGACCTTGGTTCACGATGCGACCAAGACCGCTTATCCGTACAACCAACCCAGCGGCTCCGGCGTGGTGTATACCACCAACGGGCGTCTCTTCGATCTCGGGCCCGCACCTATCCGCGACGTATTCAGCGTCGCCAACAACCAGTTGGTCGTCGTCTCGGCATTGAACTCGCCAGGACAGAACGTAGTGGCCGACAACATCGTGCAGCTCAAGACGCAGTACGGCAAGGACGACGGGTCCAACGGCGGCACGGCCGGCGACGGCATCGTCGATGGGTACGACACCGTCACACCCGCTAATGCCACGGCCTGGAACCAGGTGCTGGTCGTACGCATCGGGCTGGTCGCCCGGAGCGCTCAGCCCGAAAAGCCGAGTGGCGCCGGCCCGGCCTGCGACACCACCACCACGGCACCGAGTTGGTCCGGCGGCAACTTTGACCTGTCCGCCAACGCCAACTGGATGTGCTACCGCTACAAGGTCTTCGAGACCACGATCCCGGTCAGGAACAACATCTACTAAACGAGATGAGCCATGCATCGATCTCTCATCGGCCGTAGGCACTACGGTCCATCAAAGCAGCGAGGCGTAATCGTCTTCATCGCGCTCATCGTGCTGGTTGCGATGACGCTGGCCGCCTTGGGTCTGATCCGGTCTACCGACACCGGCAACGTCATCGCCGGAAACGTCGCATTCAAGACCGCCACCACGATCGCGTCCGACCAAGCGGTGGAGGCCGCGTACCGCTTGCTGATCAACGCTGCCGCGCTGGGCGGCACCACCATGAACAACGACGCCGCATTCGCGGGCTACTACTCGTCTAACCCCGCGGCCGAGCCGAACTACTTCGACTCAACGTGGTTCGCCGCGAACGGACAATGCGTCGTGGCCGGCTGCGCCCCCGATGCCAACGGCAACGTTACCTATTACGTGGTCCATCGCATGTGCACGCAGAGAAACACGCCTTACAACGGCAACGGAGCCACCGGGCAGCCGAATCAGTGCGCGACCTTGACCGCGACCGGGAACAGTTCCACTGGCGGCTCAATGAGCGTAGGCGGGTACCAGTATCAGTCCACTCCTCAGCTCTACTACCGCATCACGGCGCTGGTCGTAGGGCCGCGCAATACCCAAGCCGCCGTTCAAGTGATGATCGTTATTTAGCATCGAGCCGGCGCGTTGCGCCGCAAGCTAGTCAACAGGAGAAGCATCATGAGACAGTCCCCGACCAGGAAAACCGCGGCGATCGCCTTGTCCGCCGCAGCGCTGATCGTGAGCCTGCCCGCAGGCGTGGCGCATGCCGCGGTGACCGACATTTCCAACGTACCCCTGTCGAGCACCTCCAGCGCCACGGTGAAGCCCAACCTGTTGTTGACGGTAGATACCTCCGGCTCCATGGGATGGGACTTCATGCCGGATGGCGCCGCGCCGGACCAGTCTTCGGACTTCGGCGAGACGAGCTCCACCGCTTATAACTGCCTCACGCAGAGCGGCGGCAACAACGCATGCTTGGCCGGCGATCCGCCGTACTACGCGAACCAGTTCAACTACGTGGCCTACAACCCGAGCTTCACCTATACGCCGGGCGTAAACTCCGCGGGCGGGCTCGTGACCGGCATCACCTCGCCAACCGCGGATGCCAAAGGCAACATCCTGACTTTCAACACCGTACCCACGGACGCGTACCTCTCCCCTTCCACGACGATAGACCTCACCTCCAAGTTCCCCGAGCAGGCGTACGCCAACTCGGGCGGGGCCTACAAGCGTAACGGCGAGCCATGGCCGTACGGCAACGTAGCTCCCACGGAGAATGGCGTGATTGTGCCGGCCTTCTCCTACGCGACGCCGAAGGGCCCGGCAGCCACCGGGGTCACCCTGTCGGGGTACGGCGGCGCCACCCCCACAATCACGGCCACGTTCACCTATAACAACGGCACCGCCATGAGCTTTTCTCAGGGCGACATGATCGACGTGCAGTGCACGACGGGAACGGGCGCGACGACACCGTTTCAGCTTGCCCAGTCCGTGCCGGTGCTCACCTCCACCACGACGGTCGGCTCTTCCACCACCACGAACACGTTTACCTTCTACGCCGGATGGAACTTTGGCGGCTCGCTCGCTTGCACCAAGGCCACGATAAGCTACTCGGTGGTCGGGTTACCGGAGCAGTCGACCGAGTCCTTCACCGTGCACAGCTCTGCCATGACCGCGAGCACCACCGGCAGCGGCAGCAACAGGACCGTGACGGTGACCGTCAACTTCTATAACCACATGCTGGTGAACGGCGACGTGATCACGGTTTCGGGCGGAACCAACTGCAGCGCGAGCGGCGCGACGGTGATCAACGCCACGTACAGCATCACCGCACCCTACGTCGGCACGCCGTACAACTTCCAGTACCAGTACAAGAGCTCCACCTCAGTCACCAGCTGCACGGCGGGGAAATTCACGGTGACCCGCAATGCGTACAACAGCCAGCTCTCCGGCACGAGCAGCGGCTTCTACTACACGATGACGCCGATCGAGTACTGCACGGATAAGCACCTGTACAACTGCGCGCTGGCCGGCCCTGGTGGCACGGCGCCCTCCGGCTACTCGGTCGCCGCATACGTGCGCTACTGCAATTCGGCCGCCAACGCTACAGCGGCAGCGCCGGTGAGCTCGTCGAGCGCCATCTCACCCAAATGCCAGAACAAGTACCTGTTCAGCAGCGGGTACATCTACCCTCGGTACGGGCAATTCACCCGCACGGATATCGTGAGCGGCAACACCTTCACCAACTGGGCAGGACGCACGGACTGCGGCACAGGGACGACCTGCACGTACGCGCAGGAGGCGACTAACTTCGCCAACTGGTACACGTACTATCGCACGCGTCTGCAGATGATGAAGAGCCTGCTCGGCCTTTCGCTGCTCAACCTCGGCAACACGTATCGCGTCGGGTTCATCAACATCAACCCGGACGTGTCACAGGGCAAGGTGATCACCTCGAGCAACAAGATCCCGTCGACCAGCTATGTGGCGATAAGCGACTTCACCTCGGCGCAAAAGAGCTCGGTATACACCACCTTCTATAACTTGCCTGCCAAGAACAGCACGCCTCTGCGCAGCGCGCTGGCGCGAGCGGGCCGCTACTTTGCCGGGAAGCACGATCTGATCAATTCGGGCATGACCGACGATCCGGTCCAGTACTCGTGCCAGCAGAACTTCGTGCTGCTGACCACCGACGGCTACTGGAACGCCATCGGCAGCACCGGCGACACGGACTCGGTCAAGATGGATGGGTCGACGGTGGTGGGCGACCAGGACTCGACCGCGGCCACCCAGTCGCAGGGCATCTACGAAGGCCCGAAGGGAATGGACTACAGCACGAGCACGCCCACTGTGCTGTCAACCTGCGCGGCGGGCCAGTACAGCAAAGGCGGTTGCGCCAACACGCTGGCCGACGTCGCGGCCTACTACTACAACACCGATCTGCGCCCCTCCGGGTCGACGAATCTGTCGGGCACCGACGTGTCGCAAGACAACGTGCCCGTCACGCCGCAGGATCCGGCCAACTGGCAGCACATGACCACCTTCACCCTGGGGCTCGCCGACGGTCTGCTGACCTGGCAGTCGAACTACGAGACCGCGACAAGCGGGGACTTCTACAGCATCACCAACGGCCAGACCGGCTGCTGGTGGCCGCCGAGCAACGGCGGCAGCTCCGCCGTCTGTCAGTGGCCGGTCCCGATGCACGACACTCCTCAGGCGCTAGATGACCTGTGGCATGCCGCGGTCAACGGGCACGGCTCCTACTATCACGGCACCAATCCGAAGAGCGTGTCCTCCGGCATCATGAGCGCCTTGTCCGGGATCAACGTGCGCCTGGCTGCAGCCGCGGCCTCGTCCACCAGCAGCCCGAACATCACGCAGCAGAACAACGTGATCTACAGCTCGACGTACGAAACGGTGCAGTGGAGCGGCGACTTGATCGCGCAGAACGTGAACACCAGCACCGGTCAGGTCATCCCGACGGTCGTGTGGGACGCGGCCAACACGCTCGATGGGGCCGCCGGAGCATCCTCGGACAGCCGTGTCATCTACAGCTATGACCTGGTGGCCAAGGCCATCAAGCCCTTCGCGTGGACCAGCCTGACCACCGCGGAGCAGGCGGTCTTCACCAACGTGTGCGGGGTCATGACCAACCTCACGCAATGTCCGAGCTTGACGCCGGCGCAGCTCACCCAGATCAACGACGGCTACGACCTGCTCAACTTCATCCGTGGCCAGCGCGGCAATGAAGGCACTCTGTTCCACCAGCGGATCCACGTGCTCGGCGACACGGTCGATGCTCAGCCAGCTTTCGTGGCCACCCCGATTTACGGATTCACGGACGCACCGACCGGATCCTACGCCGCGTTCGTCGCCGCCAACGCCTCACGCCAGCCGGTGCTCTACATTGGCGCGAACGACGGGATGCTGCACGCGTTCAACGCAAGCGCGGTATCTGGCTCCACCGGCAACGAGTTGTGGGCGTATGTGCCGCGCATGCTCTGGAAGAAGCTGTACGTGCTGGGGGACTTGAACTACGGCACCATGCATCAGTTCTACGTCGACGGCTCGCCCGTGACCATGGACGCGTACTTCGGGGGCGCCTGGCACACCGTCCTAGTCGGCGGCCTGAACAGCGGAGGCAGCGGCTACTATGCGCTCGATGTGACCAACCCGGCCAACCCCACAGTGCTCTGGGAATTTTGCTCGGATAGCACCCTGTGCAACAACTACGATACAGACATGGGCCTCTCCTATGGGAACCCGATCATCACCAAGCGTGCCTCCGACGGGAAGTGGGTAGCTCTGGTGACCTCCGGCTACAACAACCTGTCGGGGGCGAATCCGGGCAAGGAGTTTCTGTATATCCTGGATCTGGCCACCGGCCTGGTCCTGCAGAAAGTGCCCACCAACGTAGGCAGTTCGACCAGCCCGGGCGGGTTGGCCAAGATCAACGCCTGGGCCGACACCTTCTGGCAGGACAACACTTCGAAGTACGTGTACGGCGGTGATCTGCTCGGCAACGTCTGGCGCTTCGACCTGACGACCAACCCGGCCACGGTCATGTCGCTGGGCGTGCTCACCGACACCGCCGGCAACCTACAGCCGGTTACCACCCGTCCCGAGCTGGGCCTGGTCCAGAACTTCCGCGTGCTCTACGTGGGGACAGGCGAGTACCTCGGTCAGAGCGACCTCTCGAACAGCAAGACGCAGTCGCTCTATGCCTTCAAGGACCTGGGGACCGCTTACGTCCCGAACGTTCGCAGCGGAAACCTGGTTCAGCAGACGATCAGCAACGTCACCACGACGACGCGGACTACCACGACCTACCCCGTCGACTGGACTTCGAAGAACGGGTGGTTCGTCGACTTCCCCACCGGAGGCGAGCGCATGAACGTCGACCCGCAGCTCGTGCTGGGAACCCTGGTCGTGTTCACCAACATACCGGGCACCAACGCCTGCACGGTGGGTGGAAGCAGCTGGGATTACGAGTTCGACTACGACAGCGGCAGCTTCGTGTCCACGTCACCGAACCAGATAGTCGGCACCATGAACCAGAACGCAGTGACAGTGGGTAACGTGGTGGTGCAACTGCCCGGGGGCGCGTTGAAGGGCATCGTGACCGATGCCACCGCCACCAAGACCACGGAAGGCGTGAACGTCGGCTCCGCCCCGATCAGCGGGAAGCGAGTGGGCTGGCGGCAGCTCTCGCAGTGAACCGAGAGATCGGGCGGATGATGCGGCTTCGCTGTGGACTTGCTCGAATCGGCACGAGCGCATCTTCTCCCGGTCTGCGTACCAACTTGAACAGGAGCATCAAAGCAATGAACCGATCGACACCGACACCGATCAGACCAGCGTGCCTGGTTGGCCTACTGGCACTGTGCATCGTCGCCCTGAACAGTCCGAGCAGCGCGCGGGCCGACGCGACCAACCCCGCGGAAGCGCCGGTGCCGCACGGCTTTAGCACGCAATCCACATCCGGGACCAAGGGGCCTCGCGTGAGTGGTGCGTTCGCCCCAGAGAGCCCCACGGCGCAGGCGGAAAGAAAAGCCGCGAGAGACCGCGATGCTCGGAAGAAGAAGGACGACAAGTGAGCTGACCGGAGCCTGACCGTCGCGCCGGCAGCCGAAGTTGGACGCTGCGACAAGCCGCTCTCCCGAGCGGCTTGTCTTTTTCCCTGGTCGCCTAGATCGGAAGGCTCGGCGGCAAGTTTGACGCGCCCGTTCCCGACCTCGGGGCTGCGCAGGCACAGCGCGACCGCGTGTCGTGCACCGGCCTCGAGGCGCTGACGGCCCTCGCCGCGGCCTAGTGAAGCCGCACTGGTGTTGGCACAGGCGGCCGATCCTGCGCACAGGGTTCGTGCGCAACGAGCTTGAGCGATGCCGCCAGCTGCGGCAAACTCGCCGGCATCGATTGGGGCTCGGACCTTGCCATGACGCGACATTTCGACCTGCTCACCATCGGCGCCGGCAGCGGCGGCGTCGCCGTCTCCAACCGAGCCGCGATGTACGGAGCCCGCTGTGCGCTCATCGAGCACGGGCGCATCGGCGGCACGTGCGTCAACGTCGGCTGCGTCCCGAAGAAGGTGATGTGGAACGGCGCCCAGATCGCACATGCTCTCGAGGACGCGGCGGACTATGGATTTCGCCTGGGGCCGCACGAGTTCCGCTGGCAAGACCTCAAGCGCAATCGCGACCAGCATGTCCTCGATCTCAACGAGATCTATCTGCGGCATCTCACACGCAACAATGTCGAGCTGATCAGGGGCACGGCACGCTTCCTGGACACACGCACGGTCGAAGTCGGGGGCGAGCGGCTGAGCGCCGAGCACATCGTCATCGCCACGGGTGGACATCCGATCCTACCCGACGTCCCGGGAGCCGAGCATGGCATCACCTCCGACGGGTTCTTCGAGCTGGAGCGCCGGCCCGATAAGGTGGCAGTGGTGGGTGCGGGGTATATCGCAGCCGAGCTGTCCGGGATCTTCCGGTCGCTCGGTGCGGAAGTCACGATCTTGCTGCGCCGGGATCAGCTCCTGATGAACTTCGACGCGCTGCTGCGTGACACGCTCATGGAGCACATGCGTGAAGCCGGTATCGAGTTCCTCACCAACACGCAGATCGTCGGCGTCGAGCGCGACGCACGAGGCGAGCTCACGGTCGTGAGCGGGAGCGGCACCCGCCTGAGCGGGTTCGACACGCTGATCTGGGCCATCGGCCGCGCACCCAACACGCGCCACCTGAACCTGGCCGCGACGGGGCTCGACGCGGACGAGCTGGGATATGTGTGGACCGACGATTACCAGCAGACCGCGGTATCAGGCATCTACGCGATCGGAGACGTCTGCGGACGCATCGCGCTGACCCCGGTGGCAATCGCGGCGGGAAGGCGCTTGGCCGACCGCCTCTTCGGCGGCATGCCGGAGCGCCACCTGATCTACGACAACATCCCCACCGTCGTATTCAGTCATCCGCCGCTGGGGACGGTGGGATTGACGGAACTGCAAGCCACGCAACGCTTCGGTGCCGAGGCGGTGAAGGTCTACCAGGCACGCTTCACACCCATGTACCACGCCTTCACCACCCGCAAGGTGGCGACCGCCATCAAGCTGGTCGTGACCGGCCCCGAGGAGCGCATCGTAGGGTGCCATGTCATCGGACCGGGGGCGGACGAAATGCTGCAGGGCTTCGCCGTTGCCGTGCGCATGGGCGCCACCAAGCGCGACTTCGACGACACGGTGGCGATCCATCCCACGGTGGCGGAGGAGGTGGTCACCCTCAAGAGCGCCCGGGCCGCGGTCGCCTGACGCACCCCGCGCAGCTGCGCTGAGCTTCCGCTGGGGGCATGGCGTATTCGTCAAGCATGCTGGCCTGGAACCGGCACGAGCACGAACACCGATCCGGCCTCGACCTTCACCGGAAACGTCCGCACACAGCCCTGTTCCGGAGGTTCGACCCGACCGTCGGTCAGGCGGATCGTCCAGCCGTGGTCGAAGCACGCGACTTTGTCGCCGTCGTAGACCGCGCCGGAGGAGAGCGGTGCCCCACGATGAGGGCACCGGTCCTCGATTGCGACCATGCGTCCGTCCTCGAGATGGAACACCGCGATCTCTCCTGCAGCCGACGCGACGGTCCGCACTGCGCGCCTGCCCAGCTCGTCCTCGCCGCATACGCGGATCCACTGTCCGCTCATCGGCATCCCATCGCGATCTCACCCTTTTGCGGCATCCGGATTGGTGCTAAGTTTAGCCGCCGGCCTGTCCCGGATCGAGCAACCCCACGCGAGAGGAGCCCATGACGATCCAGCGTCTACACATCGGCACGAGATTGAGCCAAGTGGTCATCCACAACGGCACCGCCTATCTCGCCGGCATCGTCGCCGAGCATCCGATCCCGGACGTCGCCGCCCAGACGGGACAGATCCTCGACCGGATCGACCGGTACCTCAAGGAGGCCGGAACGGACAAGACCCGCATCCTGATGGCCACGATCTGGCTGGCGGACGCCCGTTATTACGACGAGATGAACGCCGTTTGGGACAAGTGGGTCCCCGCCGGACATGCACCGGCTCGCGCTTGCGTCGAGGCGAAGCTGGCCGCACCGAAATATCTGGTCGAGATCCGCGTCGTCGCCGCGACGAACTAGGCCGAGCCATGCGTGCAGAAGACGCACCTCGCGTCTTCCTGCCAGGCACCTTGTCCTGATCGCTTCGCGCCGGATATAGGCGCGCGCGCACCGCGGCCTTATGCTATGGCCTCCCGCTCACACTGACCGGCCGGGTCCGCCCCGTCCTGCACCGCGATGTCCCTGCTCTCCGAGACCGCGATCTTTCTCACCGCTGCCGTCGTAACGGTCCCGCTGTTCCGCCGCTTCAGGATGGGGGCAGTGCTCGGCTACCTGACCGCCGGGCTGATCA
>Ga0335077_10008636_pt1 | contig 12637 bp, 8 predicted proteins | sample Lox_Sample_31_FD_207151 | JGI IMG/M metagenome (GOLD analysis project Ga0335077, IMG submission 207151) | Soil microbial communities from Loxahatchee National Wildlife Refuge, Florida, United States - Lox_Sample_3.1 | ecosystem: Environmental > Terrestrial > Soil > Wetlands | place: USA: Florida... | reverse complement strand
CCCGCCCACTACGTCATTTAACAATATGATGCCGTGAAGATGATTCGGCATGATCACGAATTCATCCAGCGCGGCGTTCGGGAAGTGTTTCGGGATTTCGAGCCAACATGATGCCACGGTCTGCCCAATCCGGGTGCTGCACATCTCCTCCGCCTCGATCGCACCGAATAGACATTTGCGATCCCGAACACAGACCGTAACAAAGTACGCTCCGGCTCGCGAATAGTCGTAACTCGCGAGGCGCATCCGTTGGCGCTTCAGAACGCTGTTCACGCAAGGTGGTTGGCGCCTGGTCCAGGTTTTCTCCACACCTACGCGTTAAAATAGAAAAACGTGACTTCGAAGACCTTCTACATCGAGACTTTCGGCTGCCAGATGAACGCGCATGATTCAGAGAAGGTCATCGGCACATTGGTCTCGCGAGGGTACTCGCAGGTGGAGACTCCGGAGGCCGCTGGGCTGATTCTTTACAACACGTGCAGCATCCGGGACAAAGCGGAGCAGAAGGTATTCAACCGCCTGCAGCAGTTCAAGCGCGACGCGGGCAAGGGCAAAGTCTTCGGCGTAATCGGCTGCGTAGCGCAGCAGGAAGGCGAGAAGATCTTCGAACGGGCGCCGCACGTGAGCCTGGTGGCCGGTTCGGCAAGCTACACCAAGCTGCCGCAGATGCTGGTTCAACTCGAAGCCGGCGAACGCCGCGTGACCGGCCTGAGTCTCGACACGGACGAAACATTCGAGACGCCGTTTACCCGGCGCGACAATCCCCACCGCGCCTACATCACGATCATTGAAGGCTGCGATAAGTCCTGCGCCTATTGTGTGGTGCCGTTCACGCGCGGCCCCGAGCGCAGCCGCACCAGCGACAACGTGATGGCTGAAGCGAGGCGGCTGGCTGAAGCCGGTTACACCGAGATCCAGCTCCTGGGACAAAACGTGAACAGCTACCGAGATCCTTCCGCGCCAGGCTGGGATTTTGCCGCTCTGCTGGCGCGAGTGGGCGAGATCCCCGGCATCCGGCGCGTGCGCTTCACCACGTCGCATCCGCGCGATTTCGTCAAGCCGATCGTGGATGCCATCGATTCCAATCCGGTGCTTTGTGACCACGTGCATCTTCCCGTGCAATCGGGATCCGATAGCGTGCTGAACGCCATGGACCGGCTCTACACGCGGGACCAATATATGCGGCGCGTCGAGTGGCTGAAAAGCGCGCGGCGCAATATCGCCATTACGACGGACATCATTGTGGGCTTCCCCGGAGAGACGGAAGCGGATTTCAACGCGACGCTGGCTCTTCTCGACGAAGTCCAGTACGATTCGCTGTTCAGCTTCAAATACTCGCCGCGTCCCAATACCGCGGCCCTAGCCATGGGAGATCAAATTCCCGAGGAGGAAAAGACTCGCCGGCTGATGATTCTGCAAGAGCGGCAGCGCGCTATTCAGATCCGGCGCAATTCGGAAACCATCGGCACCGTGCAGGAGGTGATGGTGGAAGGCCGCAATCATTCTACGGGGCAGTGGGTGGGACGCACATCACAAAATCGCACATTGAATTTCGTTCGCGAGAATGACAACGGAGAGAACTTAACGGGACGGTATCTGAACGTTCGTGTGACGCGCGCCGGCCCGAACTCGCTGGTAGGTGAGAGTGTGATGTAATGGTTGCGGAGGGAGGCGGTGGTATGGAAGTCGAAATGAAAATTCGCGGCCTGATGATGGACCCGGCTACAAACATGCCTATTGTGATCCTGAAGGACGTCAACAGCAACACCGTGCTTCCCATCTGGGTCGGCATCTACGAGGCCAATGCCATCGCACTTGAAATCGAAAAAGTTTCGACTCCCCGCCCCATGACCCACGACCTGATGAAGAGCGTGCTGCTCGGCCTGCGCACGGGGATCCGCAAGGTGGTAGTGAATGAGCTAAAGGAAGACACCTTCTATGCCGTGATCTGGCTGGAGCGCGACGGCGAACTGATCTCGGTGGATTCCCGCCCAAGCGACGCGCTCGCGCTGGCCCTGCGGTTGGATTGCCCCATCTTTGTCGAAGATGCGGTGCTCAAGAATTCCAAGCTAGCTGCAACCACTTCGGACAAAATCAACAACGAAGAACTGCGCCGCTGGCTCGAGGGCTTGAACGACGAGGACCTCGGGCGCTACAAAATGTGAATCGCGCGCCGCGGCCGGCGAATCAGCACCCGAGTTTCCCCATCATCCCGTCCATTCCACAGGTTCAGCGGTAGACAATTGCAGAGAGCCTTCGTGCGGCAGGGTGCCTACCGGTAAGCCGCCTTGCCACACCGAAATTTGAAACCGCAGGGGCGCGCCGGCCGGTGCGCGGATCAAGCGCAAAGGAACCTCGATCTCGAGCAGATCTCGCAGCGCTACCGCGACCTCGGGTGGAGTTGCGCGCGTCGCGCCACCCTCAATCTGAATGGCAACCATCTGTGGATCGAGGTCCGGCCCCTGCAAGAACCGCAGGCGGAACTCAAGCGCGCCGGCCATTTCTTCGGGGCGGCGGTCGAAATCCATCCGCAGAAAGGCCGAGGCGCCGTCGGTGCCATAATGCACTTCGCGCACCAGAAATTGGCGGCCGTGCATGGCACCCGAGCGGGAGTCCGCCCGGTATAAACCCGCGCCGAGCCACTCGAAATAGGAGGTCACCTGCCCGTCGATCACCGGGTGGATAAAACCCGTCGGATCGATGTGGAACTCCTGGACAGTGACCCTGAGAATAGGCCGCGAGAGCCTTTCCGGCGGCTGCTGGCCGAGTGCGCGGTACACGTTCGCAAGATGGCTGCGATACAGCCGGTCGAAATCCGGACGGTCGGGCGAATCGTGTTCAGGCCCGTACCACCAGCACCAGTCGCTGCCTTCGGCGATCAGCAGTTCTTCAAACGCCAGCCGCTTGTTTTCCTCGCTCACCGCTTTCGCATTGTCAAACGCCTGGCGGGCATCCAACAGGCATTCCCAGGCTTCATTATCTTCCTCGGCGCCAATCCAAACGTCGAAATTCGCATTGATCCACGAGCCCGGAAAAATATGATCGAGCGGCTCGGACGGAATCCGCGCCAGAGCTTCGTGAACGGTCAGCGCGGTCATGTCGCCGGCGTCTGAGATACGCCGGTACAGTTCGCGAAGGAAGGGCCGGCCGTTTCGATCATAGTATTCCCAGGCGTTTTCTCCGTCGAGAATGATGGGCACGAGCGCGTCACGGCCGGCCCCGAGAATTCCGCGGCAGTTCTCGCGGATTCGTGCGAGAAAGTCATCTGCGGCCTCACGGCTGTCCATGCCCGAATAAACGAATCCAATCAAATCACTCAGGAAATGATCGCGGAACATCACGTGAAGATTGTGGCCCTGCTGCGCCCAGCGATAAGGCCGGTAAAGTCCGTCGACTCCACTGCCGCGGCCCAGGGTACGATCCAGGACGCCGCTGTCGGTCGCGGCCCACTCGAAGCCGGCCTTCGCCGCCAGATCGAAGACTTCATCGGAAACCGAACCTTCCGAGGGCCACAACCCGACCGGGGCACGGCCGAATTCGGAGCTGACGAACTCGCGCGCCAGGCGAAGCTGATGCGCGGCGTCTTCGGAATAGCGGAAACGGCGCGGCAGGGGAACACCGGGATGCGAGACCGAGGCGATATTGGAGTCACACACGAGCGGCAGAATCGGATGGTAGTATGGCGTGGTTGAAATTTCGACCTGGCCGGATTCCACCGCCCAGTGATAGGCGGGAATCACCAGGCCCAAAATCTCCTTCTCCTTTTCGAGCATCAGCGCCTGATCAGCAGAATCGAAGTTGCGGCCCTTCTGGATCAAGGCCAGGACGTCACGATCCTTATCGAGAAACTCTTCATCAAACCATGCAAGCTGCGAGAGAACCTGCAGATCCCGGAACTCCTGCGTGGCGAACGCCATTTTGGCGTACGAGGCATCCTTCTGCGCGCGGCGCGCTTCGTAAAGTTCCGCGTAACGGGGAAAGCGCCGGATCATCCGGTCCGGATTGGCGTGGAAGAAATGGTTGAGAATGAGATCCCGCTCTTGATCCGTGAGGGCCTCGGCGGGTTTCGCGGCACAATCCAGTGTTGGATCGCGCGCTTGACCGGCCGCATATTCCGCCACCTGCTGCATCATGGAAGGCACCAGGTTGAACGTCTGGTGCATTTTCGGGAACTCCTCAAGAAGGCGCACCATGCCGTAATAGTCTTTGAGCGCATGCAGGCGCGTCCAGGGCAGATTGTATTCTCCGGTGACCAGGTCCTTGTAGAAGGGCTGGTGCATGTGCCAGAGAAAGCACAAATAGATCTGGGGCATATTTATCGCGCGAAATAACTTCGAGTGGGTACAGGCGGAGCCGGAGTGCCGCGAACCGCTAGCCACAGGATATCATTCAGCTCGTTGTCGTCGATGCGGTCCTCTTCGCTGAAATCAAGCCGTGCGGAACGGTCTGCGGCAGGAGAGGCCGCTGAATTCCGTTCGTCCAGTGCGACGCGCGGTTTCTCGGCGGTATAGGGCGCCGGATCGGGCGTGGCCTGGAACGCCGCATGCATGGGCCGGGCACCGGCATCGAACTGCGTCATGGGATTGAGGCCCAGAATCAGCTCGATGGTGCGGAGCACCGAAGTCGTGTTGTACATGCTGGAGTCCACGGCACGCCGCCTGATGTAGGGCGAGAGGACGAAGGCTGCGGAGCGGTGGGAATCCACATGGTCCGGGCCATTCTGCGCGTCGTCTTCCAGAACAAAGATCGCGGTCTTAGGCCAGAAACGGCTGCGCGAGACGCCTTCGACGATCATGCCCAGCGCGTAGTCATTATCAGCCACCAAAGAGAGCGGAGCAGGTTTTCCAGGCGCGGTACCGTAGGTGTGGTCGTTCCCCAGCCGCATGAGGATCAGCCGGGGCATTTGCCCGGTTTTCTCAAATTCCGCCAGGTCGCGCAAGAAGACTTTGGCGCGCTCAACGTCCGGATAATTCAGATCGAAGCCTCGATACTCAGGACTTGTCACCGTGCGCAGAACAGCATCGCGCACCGACTCGACCTGTGTTTCACCGGCGGCTGGTGATTTGCGATTGTTCACGAAGTAGCCGTAGTTGCGCATCGTGATTCCGGCTGCTGCGGCGTTAGTCCACAGGTAACCGGTAGCGGGTAACGCGGTCGGTTCCTGGCCCTCGTAATCATAAAGCTTGCGCCTGCCCGCGTAGCTGTTGGGCCACATTCGTTGCACGTAGTCGGAAGCAATCGCCGCAGTCGACCAGCTGTGGCCGTCCGCGCTGACGTCGGAGTTGACATAGAAATTGTCGAGCAGCACAAACTCGCGCGCCAGCTTGTGCTCGTTGGGCGTAACCGGCTCGCCGAAGAGCACCAGCGAAGCATCGCCGTTACCCTCTTTCATGTCGCCCAATACCTGATCGTAGGTGCGATTCTCTTTCACGATGTAGATGACGTTTTCAATCGGCGACGCCACACCCGGGCGGTTGGGGATAGGCCCGCCGTTTCCCGTTCCCGCGTCATCCAGGCGCGTATCGCGATACGCCGAGTCTGCCAGTACAGTTTTGGTGTATTCGCGCAGTTGCGGCTCCGTGATGGGATCAATGAACGACGCGGTCCCGGTTTGGATCCGGCCAACGTATTCGACGGCACTCACCCCGAAGTACGCGGATTCAGGCCTGCGCAACGGGCTCGGACCCTTCGGATTGGGGAATGAGCGCAGACCGCGGCCGTTCAACACCACGACTCTGCCGTCGCTCAGGCTGCGCGCCGCCGTGGGGTACCATCCCGTAGGAACGAACCCGAGCACATCACTGCGGTCCTGGGAAACATCCACCACCGCCACGGCGTTGGCATCAGAACAGACCACGTAGAGCCGGTTTTTCTTCGCTCCCAGGGCCAGTGCACTCGGCGTCATTCCCAGCGGTTGCCGCGGGGTCATCGCCACATTGATGGTCTCGACCACTTGCAGTTCGTTCGACGCCGAGACCCCGACCGTGTAAACGCTGTTGGTGTTCGACGCTGCAACAAAAAGCCGCGCCACCCACGACGGCTCGCCTTCGGCCGGTTCGTTCTTTCCGTCGCGCCAAACCATATCGGTGGGATGCGGCCCGAGTCGTAGAGATGTGATGAGGCCGCCGCTTTCCGCCTGATATTGGCCCAGCGTACCGTCGGTCCAACTGGTCACAAAGAACGATTTGCCGTCCGGGTGAAACAGAATCCGATAAGGACGACGGCCGGTCTTGATCCGATCGATCACCATCCCGGATTGCGGATTGATGACCACAAGCGAATCATGGTAGAGATCAGCCGCATAGATGAGCCGCCCGTCGGGTGAAATCGCAACGTCGCCGATGAAATCGCGATTCGTCCTTTTCTCTTCGGGCACCACGACAAAGGTACGCGCGGGCTGCAATACGCCCTGAGCGTAGCTGAACTCGAACACCGCAGCCCGCGAGCCTCCGCCTACGTAGACGCGGTCCCCTTTCGGCGAGAATGTCAGGCCGAGCCAGCCATCAGCCACCGGAACCCGCGCGGTCTCGCGCACGGACCTAGTGTCGATCACGCTGATGGACGGCGGATTGTACCCGCCGTTCAGCGCCAGCAGGTAGCGGCCATCGGGCGCAAGCGACGTCGACATGGGAAACGTATCGAGGGGCACCTGGACGCCTGCCGGCGTCAGACGCCATCCGCTGTTCAGCAGGAAGCCGCCACCCGGGAGCGGACCCACGCGTTCGGGAGGAACAGGCTGCGACAACACCAGCGCCGCCCCCCCGACCAGCAAGAGCGAGCACGCGCAAAGCAGCCAAAAAGATCGCAACTGCGTGGCACTGATTTTCATTCGGTATATTTTTGCGCGATGGGAAAACGGCGCCCAATGCCGAAGGCCTTGGAAGTCACCTTGAGGCCTGGTGCGGCCTGTTGTCTTTTATACTCGTTTCGGTCGACTTGATTGATGATTTGCTTCACCAGTTCGACCGGAACGCCGAGCTGTTCCGATATCTGTTGGGGAGATGCGTCCTCTTCCACGTACAGGCGCAGGATCGGATCGAGCACTTCATAAGGCGGAAGCGAGTCGGTGTCTTTTTGATTCGGCCGCAGTTCCGCGGAGGGAGCCTTCTCGAAAACCGATTCCGGTATGGCGGCCGGATGCCGCTTATTCGCCACCCGCGCCAGCGAGTAGACCAGTGTTTTCGGTACATCGCTAATCACCGCGAGACCGCCGCACATATCGCCGTACAGAGTGCAGTACCCGACGGCCAGCTCGCTTTTGTTTCCGGTGGTGAGCACGAGAGCGCCCCACTTGTTCGAAAGCGCCATCAATGTGACGCCGCGCAGCCGGGCCTGTAGATTTTCTTCGGTCACGTCACGCTGCGCTCCGGCGAAGAGCGGATCCAGGGTCTTGAGGTACTCTTCGTATACGGGCGTGATGGAAGCCAGCTCAAAGCGGATGCCCAGATTGGCGGCGAGAGCGCGCGCGTCCTCGACGCTCCCCGCCGACGAGAAAGGACCAGGCATGCCGACACCCACCACGTTCTCCACGCCCACGGCATCCGCCGCAATCACGGCCGTTAACGACGAGTCGATGCCGCCGCTTAATCCCACGAGCACGCGGCGAAATCCGCATTTTCGAATATAGTCGCATGTGCCCACCACCAAAGCTTCATACGCCGCCTCGCACTCATCCGCCAGGTTTTGGTGTTGGTCCCCTTGATTCGTCGCCAGATCTATGAAAACCAGATCCTCCCGAAATGACGCCGCAGACGCGATCACCTGGCCTTCGTGGTTCACGGCGAAGCTTGTGCCATCAAAGATCAGCGAGTCATTGCCGCCGACCTGATTCACATAGACCAGGGGGACACCGTGATGCCGGGCAGCCGCACTGAAGATCGTTCGGCGCAGCGCCCGTTTTCCCATATGGTACGGGGAAGCGTTAATGCTGATCAGAAGCTGGCCGCCGGCCGAAATCAGCTCGTCGACCGGATCGCGCCGGTAGAGTTGGCGCTCCCAGAATTGCTTGTCGTTCCAGGCGTCTTCGCAAATGGTGAGGGCCACAGGCGTGTCACCGGAGGACCAAAGGTTTTGATGCTCGGCAGGCATGAAGTAGCGGGCTTCGTCGAAGACGTCGTACGTCGGCAGCAGCATCTTGTTTTGCCGGAACACCACGTTCCCCTTCTCCAAGACTGCGGCGCTATTGGTGGCCCTTTTGCCTGCTGAGGATGGTGCGCGGCCCACGTAACCGCAGATGATGCGTAACGGCAGATCGGCGGTGGCGGACGCGAGCCGTTCTACATGCTGTTCTGAGCGCTCGACGAATGTCGGCTTCTCCACCAGGTCGCGCGGCGGATATCCGGTGATGGAAAGCTCCGGGAACACGATCAGCTCTGCTCCTAAGCCGCCGGCCTCGCGCGCCTTCGACACCATGCGATCGACGTTGCCTGCGAGATCGCCGACCGTGGTATTGATCTGTCCGAGCGCGATTTTCATCGAGAATTCTATAGTGGCACAGCGACCCACCCTGCGTGGAAGCGGCAAAAAGCGCAAGAAGCTTTAAGGTCGCAAACTGCGGCCTTAAATGCGCTATCTGTGATCGGCAGTGAACCCGATGTGTGGATCGCCGGGTCAGCCGGCCGGCTTTGTCAGCCTCCGATCGAGTACATCGGCCGCGGTGGCGGCACAAATCGCGTGCTGTTGATCTCGTGGCCGATCCATTTCGCCTGCACATTGGAGCGGATCAGCCGGGTGATCTCGTCACCCGATGCGTCGGACCGCAGCAACGATTTCACGTCCGTTTCTTCAATGGCGAACAGGCAATAGCGCAGCTTACCGTCGGAGGTGAGGCGGATGCGATTGCAGTTGAGGCAAAAGGGCCGCGTCACCGACGCGATGAAGCCGACCCGCCCGCCGCCATCCGCATAACGATACTCCGTGGCGGGAGCGCGCGGATCGCGGTCGGGTATATCCACGAGCGGCGAGATCTCGCGGGACAGCGTCTGGATGATCTCGTCCGCACTCAACACCCGATTTCGATCCCAGAGTTGCTGCGCATCGAGCGGCATGAACTCGATGAAGCGCGGTTCGATGCCACGGTCCCTGCAGAAACGCGCCAGCGGAACGATGTCGGGCTCGGTGAGCCCCTTCACCGCTACGGCGTTTAGCTTGATCGGGCCATAGCCGAGCCGGAGGCAAGTCTCAATTCCCGCGAGAACTCTGTCGAGATCGTCGCGCCGGGTGATCTGTAGGAAACGCTCACGATCCAGCGTATCGAGATGAATGTTGATGCGGCGCAGGCCGGCTTCGTACAGCGGCTCCGCCATCTCCGCGAGCAGCACGGCGTTGGTGGTCAGCGCCAGATCCTGGATACCCGGAATCGCCGCCAGTTTGCGGATGAGAACCGGCAGATCCCGGCGCACCAGCGGCTCGCCACCGGTGACCCGCAGCTTGGTGATTCCCAGCTGCACCGCCACGCGCACGAATCGCTCGATCTCTTCAAACGACAGAATCTCGTTGCGATCCATGAACTGGACACCGCTCTCCGGCATGCAGTAAAAGCACCGGATGTTGCAACGGTCGGTTACGCTGATCCGGAGATTGTCATGCGCGCGTCCGAACGAATCAACGAGCGGGCTGGTATCCATACGGATTCACTTCAAGGCGAGCATGCGGTCGAGCGGCACGCGGGCGCGGCGCATCAGGTCCTCGCTCAGGTCCACGCGCGGCTCCAGATAGAGTAACGCATCCCGAAGCTTCTCGAGTGTGTTCATACGCATGTAGGGACACTCGCTGCAATTGCAGTTTTCGTTGGCCACGAAGTAGAACTTCTTCTCCGGCGCGAGCTTGTGGAGGGAATGGCCCACGCCGCTCTCGGTCATGACAATGAACTCCCGTGCCTTGCTGCGGACGCACCAGTCGATGATGGCCGAGGTAGATCCGACGAAATCGGCCAGGTCGAGCACGGCTTTCGGGCATTCGGGGTGCGCCACAATCCTGGCGCCCGCATGTTCTTCGCTCGCGGCGATCAGCCGGCGCACCGGGAACGTCGCATGCACGACACACGTGCCCTGCCACATCTTCATGTTCTTCCGGCCCGTCTGCTGTTGGACGTAGTTGCCGAGATTCTGATCTGGCAGGAACAAAATAGTCTTGTCAGGAGGAATCGAATTCACCACCTGCACCGCATTCCGCGAAGTGCACAGGATGTCGCTCTCAGCCTTCACTTCAATGGACGTGTTGATATAACTGACGATCACGTGATCCGGATGCATCCGCCGGTAGGCGCGCACCGGCTCAACCGGGCAACTATCCACCAGGCTGCAACTCGCGTTGCGATCGGGAACCACCACGGTCCGGTTCGGATTCAGCGCCTTCGCCGTCTCCGCCATGAACCAAACGCCACAGAACGCGATCACATCGCCGTCAGAGTCGCGCGCCTTGCGCGCCAGCTCGAGGCTATCCCCCACCCAATCAGCCATTTCCTGAATCTCCGCCTCTTGATAGTGATGGGCGAGCAGGACGGCGCGGCGTTGCTCTTTAAGGTCGTAGATCTCCTCGGTCAGGGTTTTGGTGGCCAGCATGGGTAAAGTCAACCCTATTGTAACAACTCATTTTATATAGAGTGCCGGAGCGATAATAAGGGTGCAACTTGTTGAAAATCGTCCTCATCTCGACGTACGAAATGGGCCGCCAGCCCTTCGGCTTAGCCTCCCCCGCCGCCTGGCTGCGCCCGGACGGGCATCAGGTCACGTGTGCGGACCTGGCTTGCAGTCCCTTGCCCCGGGCGGCGGTGACCGAAGCGGATCTGGTGGCGTTCTACCTTCCCATGCACACTGCCACCCGCCTGGCTGTGAGAGCGATCGAGAGGGTGCAGGCCCTGAACCCGCGCACGCATCTATGCTGTTTCGGACTCTATGCGCCGGTGAACGAATCCTACTTGCGGGGACTTGGCATCCACGCGATTTTGGGCGGAGAGTTCGAACAGGGCTTGCGAGATTTGGCCGGCAGGCTGGCAGCGGGAACTGACGGGCAGCAGCACGAACCCGTGATTTCGCTCGGACGGCAGCAGTTTCTCGCGCCGGACCGCGCCGGGCTGCCGTCTTTGACGCGGTACGCGAAGCTCCTGGTGGACGGCGAGGAAAAGCACGCCGGCTACACCGAGGCCAGCCGCGGCTGCAAGCACCTGTGCCGGCATTGCCCGGTTGTCCCGGTGTACAACGGAGTGTTTCGCGTGGTGCAGCAGGACGTCGTGCTGGAGGATATCCGCCGCCAGGTGGAGGCCGGCGCGGAACACATCACCTTCGGCGATCCGGACTTTTTCAACGGTCCCGGCCACGCCAAGGCGATCGTCCAGGCGCTGCATGCCGAGCATCCCTCGGTCACCTACGACGTCACGATCAAGATCGAGCACCTGCTGCGCTATCGGGAGCTGCTGCCCGTGCTGAAGCGGACTGGCTGCCTGTTCGTGACCAGCGCGGCAGAATCCATTGATGACGCCGTGCTCGAGAAGCTCGCCAAGGGTCACACGCGGGCCGACTTCATCGAGGCCGTGCGGATCGTTCGCGACAGCGGGTTGACGCTTGCGCCGACGTTCGTGACGTTCACGCCGTGGACCACGTGGGATGGATACCGCGAGTTGCTCCAATTTCTGGTTGATCTGGATTTGGTCGAGAATGTCGGGCCCATCCAGCTCGCTATGCGTCTGTTGATTCCGGCGGGATCACGGCTTCTGGAACTGCCCGAGATCCGGGAGATAGCAGGACCCTTCGACCCGGCAGCGCTCTCATACAAATGGCGGCACAGCGACCCGAAACTCGACCAGCTTTGCGCCGATCTTCAGCGGCTGATTCAACGCGAGGAGCGCAGGAAAGCCACGCGGTCCGAGATTTTCGCTGGGATCTGGGAACTGGCCAACGGCCATCCGCCGGATTTGCACCTGGGATCGCGGGCCACGATTCCGTACCTGAATGAGCCCTGGTACTGTTGAGCGGAACCTACGGAAGAGCAGGTGGCTCTTGTATAACTGATTACGGCTCTCGACTTCACCGGGCATCGGGATGAATCGGCGGACTGGTGGGCGTGCTAAGAGTGCGAAACCGTAGCCTCCCGAAACCAGGTATACTGTTCAAACAAACATAAGCGGAAATGTTTTGATATGAGTGAACAGCGCAGAATTCGAGATCCGATACATGGATTCGTGCGACTGACCAGTGATGAAGCGGATATCGTTGAAACCTCCGTTTTTCAAAGGCTGCGAGGCATTCGTCAGCTTGCGTTCGCCAACATGGTGTATCCGGGTGCACTGCACACCCGCTTTGACCACACGCTCGGGGTGTTTCACGTCACGAGTCTACTCTGCGATGTTTTTGGGTTCTCAGAAGAAGATCAAAGACTGGTGAGGTTGTCAGCGCTGTTGCACGATCTCGGCCACGGACCGTTTTCGCATGTATCGGAGAACGCCTTAGAAATTTTTGAGGATCGCGGCAAACTTGAAGACCGACTGCAGGGAGAGAACCCAGCAAAGATCCATGAACTGCTCACGCAAGATGTATTGCGAACGAACACCGACGTGAACGATATAGTCGGGAAGACCACCTTGGGCAAGATTGGCTCACTCCTTTCCCACGGTTATGGTGAACCCATCCTGAAATCCGTA
>Ga0335077_10008635_pt1 | contig 12637 bp, 12 predicted proteins | sample Lox_Sample_31_FD_207151 | JGI IMG/M metagenome (GOLD analysis project Ga0335077, IMG submission 207151) | Soil microbial communities from Loxahatchee National Wildlife Refuge, Florida, United States - Lox_Sample_3.1 | ecosystem: Environmental > Terrestrial > Soil > Wetlands | place: USA... | reverse complement strand
TCCACTTTGCGGAAGGCGGTTTTACAAGCATTCGGATGGTCCGATTTCGGATGGCCGCAGTCGATCCTTTTCGGCCAGGAAGGATTCATGATATTACGCGGCGGCGGGCCTGGCGAGCCGCGCCAGCTTCTCGCGGTAATTCCAGGGCATCCACTCTGACGGATGCTGCTTCAGTTCCTCGGTGTGCCGCAGCAGTTCGGTGAGATAGTCGAACGGATTGGCGCCGTTGAGCTCGCACGTATGAATCAGGCTCATGAACAGATCACCGACCCCCGCGCCATTCAGGGTCTTATAGAAGAGTGCGTTCTTGCGGCTACGGAAACGTTTCCGTAGCCGCAAAAACGCGCTGTTTTATAGGACGCTGAACGGGGCCCAGGTGGGAGACCTGTTCATGAATCTGATTCATACCTGTCAGCTGTGCGACGCCAACTCCTTCCATTACCTGACCGAGTTGCAGCGTCATGCCCGGGAGCTGGCAGCCAATCCAGCCGAGTGGATGCCCTGGAACTACCGCGAGACACTGGCGCACATCTGAAGTAAGATGAACCTTCCTGGTCGAAAAGGATAGTCTGAGGCCATGGTCGGGTGATGCACCGAAATGCCCGCCAAACAGGCCTCCCGAAGGCAAAATCCGACAACGTTTTTGGCCGTGCACGCAGATCAGCGAAAATGTTTCGTGCTGGCCTGTATGCCCGCGTTTCCAGCATGTCAGAAGACATGCTCTTGATTGAAGGAACCGCTGAGTCAGCTCCTGCCGTGTCGAGTTGTGCTTCGCCGCAGAACCGGCAGATAGAAATAGAGGTTCACCGCAGCCACGATAATGCTCGGGAAGACAAATAGCACCAGCGACATCCCGTATTCGCCATCAGCGAATCCGGTGATGTCTTTGGCGTGCGCTCTCTCCCATATCCATGCCAGAGGGACACAGAGGAACGCACCAACATTTACCACTAAAGCGAGAGCGCTACGTCCCAGCTCAAGAACAATGCCGATCATCAATACGACAATTCCCACGCGGTTGGCCCGTGTTTGTCCGGTGGTCAGGGCGTAGATGACGATAGCATTTACGATCACAACCCAAAGGGTACGATGACGACTCTGTTGCAATCTGTTCATCGATGTGAGCGTCTGGGCCAGGAGTTGCTCATGCGGATGGTATCACACGGCGGAAGCCGTTCGTGACTACTGCATTAGTGGTCTCCCAGGCTCGTTTGCTCAAATTTACGCACGGCTTCCGAAAGCTCACCCAGATCTCCATCTCCGAGCGGGATGAATCTGCTCGGTATTGGATTAGGCGAATGCGCAGGCGCGGACAGGCGCTCAGATTCAGAGCACCCTTACGCTGCCGCAGGCCGAGAATGCCGACTCAAGGCTGCAGTGAGATGTCTTGCGAAACAAGACCTCAACAGCAGGCCGAAGATTAGAGGCCCGTGGCGGCGCTCAGCATAACAACGATAGCGGAGACACTACCGATGCTGCTTCTCCGCTGCACCAGCGGTCGCGACGGTGCCAATGGCGATCCAACGCGCCCACATATCCTTCGGCGTCGAATCGGGCAAGCACGGGGTCAGTCGGGAAGAGCCGCCGCGCGTCTTTGCTCCACGCGAAAACGCCTGAGAGGGCCTGCCCGCCGGCGCACCCGGATACTTCCTGTTCGAAAGACGGACCCAGTGCGCCACCTAGAAATACCGCGATGGTCCGGAGCTTTGGAACCGGCGAATCGACCAGCTCGACGATGTAAACGCAGTCGCCTCCGAGCATCGAGGCGAGGTGACCCACCAGAGGACGGAAGAAGTCTTTCCCGACCGTGGCCGAGATGATTTTCGCTGCCTCCAGCACTCGCCGCGCCTGCTCAGCGTCGCTCCCCGATATTGGTCGATCGAGGCGCGCGGACCTTGGCTCATTGAATTCCTCTCTACAGCCTCGTCGTTGTAGAACTGCACGATCTCATTGGTAATGAGCATGCCCACAGAGCCGGAGAAGACCCGGTGGCATCGCTTCTAAATGAATTCACCTGAATCTCACGATCATGTCCGTTCGAGGCGCGGCAAAGATACGTCATCAGTCCCCCCAGTCAGGCAGCTTCCCAGCGGTTAGGCGCCGATTAAGCGCAATGTACGGTGCCTGAGCCGTTCCGAGTTGTACGCATTGCTGGATGCGCCGATAACCCGTGCCGATGTATTTGCGCGGCACCCAATACCAGTTCCCTTCGGCGGCTTCCGCCTGGGCGGAGTGTGCACAGGGGCCAACCAGATCTCCGGGGAGAGCATGATCCATCAAATGGCCCGTTGCTGCTCTCCTGTTACGGACGGGCTTCGCTCTCGGCTTGCTGCTGGCCACATTCCGGTAGCGCCGTTATGAGGCGCCGTTGAGGTGATCGAAGATAGGCGTGTAAGCATAGGAATCGGCGTACCGTTTAAGGATCAGACCGACTCCCCTGTTCACTTGCGAGATCTGGTCGATCACCGCAGATATCCGGGTCCGGTCTAGCGAAACGATGGCATCCCGGAGCTCTTCCCGCAATTTCTCTGGCAGAGCAGATACATCTTCGGCTCTCAATACCCCAATTGGCTGGTCCGGGGCTTCGGCGTGGGATGTCGTTTGGCTGACTTCCCAACGGCAGCCAAGGTGGCGGGCCATGCACTCGAAAACCTCTGCGGGCCGGTACGGCTTGCGGACGTAATCATCCAGTCCCTCCGCCAGAAGCTCACACCGCTTACGGACATCTCCCGAAGCCGTTACTGCCACAATCTTGACCTCCCGACCGCCTTCAGACGCACGAATGAGCCGCGTCGCTTCGATCCCATCCATCACCGGCATCCGCACATCCATCCAAACGAATTGTGGGCGCCATTTTCGAAATTCCTCAACTCCCGCTGCACCGTTCTTTGCCAAATGTACCTGAAACCCGGCATAGGTCAGCAATCGTTCCAGTACCATCCAGCTTTCCTTCTGATCTTCCACGATCAGAATGCGGTACTCGGGTTGTCCCCGGGCCAGCCGGACGACATTTCCGAGATTCGGGGCTGTACTTATTTCCGACGCTTCCGCCCGTGGCGCCAGTATTTCAATTCGGAATCGCGATCCATGGCCGGGCGTGCTTTCGACGTGGATGGTGCCTCCCATGAGTTCGACAATCTGACGCGAGATCGTCAGGCCCAGCCCGGCGCCTTCGGCGCGCTTCGCAGCGCCTTGCACAAAGGCATCGAAAATTGCCGCGTGATCGCCGGCTTTGATCCCTTCGCCGGTATCCTCGACCTCAAAAACCAGGCTCACCTCTCCGGGCTGATTTGCAGGAGTAGCTGTCGTTCGTAGAGAGACGGATCCTTTCTCCGTGAATTTCACGGCGTTGTTCAACAGATTGAGCAGGACCTGCCGCAACCGCGCAGGATCTGTCCGGACGAACAGTGGCGATTGCAGGGGTTCCACACTCACCATGAGGCCCTTATGTGAGGCCCGAGGCAGAATCATATTCATGACATCCTCAGTGACTTTTCCCACCTCGACAGGCGCCATTTCGAGCTGGATGCGGCCGGCTTCGATCTTGGCTATATCCAGCACGTCGTCGATCAGGCGGAGAAGATGCTCTCCGCTGCTGTTGATGACGTCGAGATCGTGGCGCTGCTGCTCCGACGCGCCGTGCTCACGAAGCAAGGACGAGAAGCCGAGGATCGCATTGAGGGGCGTGCGCAACTCGTGGCTCATGTTCGCGAGGAAGATGCTCTTAGCCCGATTGGCGGCCTGGGCCTCATCGCGCGCTTTCACGAGTTCAGCCGTGCGTTGATCCACCAGCGATTCGAGATGCTGCTTGTATTTCTGCAACTCGTTTAACGTCACGGTGAGCCTCTTGATTACCTGTCCTACAGGGATCGTACCGATCAGCGTAGCTTGAACCGCCACTGCCCAGACTCCCAATGCTGTGGAATTCAGGATGCGCGGTGGACCCGCCCCAAGCGTTTCGAGACACGCGAAGATCAACATGGTCGAGATGCCCAGGCCGGCGGTCCACACAGCGGCCCCGTATCCAAGCAGCCAGGCGGCCGAGATGGGGATTGTGGCGTAGAGTATGATTGCATGCGTCCGTATGCCTCCCGAGATATACACCACGGATGTCGCCCAGAGCCAGTTTCCAACCAGGTATACCAGGCTCGCCCGCTGGAACTCTCCAAGTCGAAGCAAGATCAGTGCCGCGATGAGGCTCGCCTGCAGCATGACCGGATTCACCAATCGTGAGAGCGTGACCGGAGCAAGGGGAAGCGTCGCCAGCGCTGCCACGGCCATGTAGACCGCGATCGCCACGAGGAGAACGTGAAACATCCGAGCGGTCGGGTCCGCAGCAAGTGGGCCTCGCAAACGCAAAGCGTCGAGAGCGCGGCGAAACATCACTGAAGTCCGCGACATTGGCACGACGTCACTCATGTAAGTGTCCGTACAAAATCACCTACGACCGAGTGCGGCCTAACAGCCTAAGCTATTATCCTCGAAGAACGGGGTGCTCGCCAATGCGGACAACTCTGGCGGCGCTGTTTTCGATCTCGGTGCTCGCCGCGCAGACTACCCTCGGCGTGGGTAGTCTGCGCGGCACGATCGTCGATCCTTCCGATCAGAAGATCCCCGGCGCCAGAGTGACCCTTACCGAAACTTCGAAGGCCTTGGCCCGATACGCTGAGTCCGGCGCCGACGGTTCTTTTTTCTTCGTTTCGGTACTTGCCGGCAACTACTCCGTCCGCGTGGAGATGCCAGGCTTCGCCACGGAGCAGATGGACGGTCTCAGGATGGATGTTGGCGAGGAAGGCTCGATCAACGTCCGGCTGCAACTCGGCGAAGTTCGTACCCACGTCACGGTGGTGGCCCCCGACGCAACGGAGCTAAGCGCGCGGTCGAACGGCACTGGCACCGTCGTGGACTCGGTCAGGGTACGCGAACTTCCTTTGAACGGGCGCAACTTCCTTCAGCTCGCGTTGCTGTCCGGCGGCACAAATGAGGTGAACGTATCCAGCAACGTTTTCACCTCAAATGTCGGCCCGCCCGGTCGCCTCGTGGTTCTGCCCGGCACATTCCCCTATTCCGGCGCTTATTCGCTGAACGGGTTCAATATCCGTGGCTCGAGAGATGGAGAACTGGCGCTGAGTCCGTCTATTGCCGCGATCGATCAGTTCAAGGTACAGGACAGCTTTCTGCCGCCGGAAGTAGGAACCGGTTCGGCGGTCGTGAATATCGTGACCAAGAGCGGCACCAACCAATTCCACGGGGAAGTCTTCGAGTTCTTACGCAATCAGTTGCTGGATGCCAGGAGCTTCTTTGCGCCCGCGAGGGAAAATTTGAAGCGCAACCAGTTCGGCGGCGCAGCCGGCGGGCCGCTTCGAAAGGATCGAGTGTGGTTTCACGCGTTTTATGAAGGGAACCGGGAGTTGACCGCGTTTTCGGCCGCCGGATTCAGTCCCACACAGGCAATGTTCGAGGGAAACTTTATCGCCAGCGGACGGACGATTTACGATCCCGCCACTTTGGGGACGACAAGCCGCGAGCCGTTCCCCAACTTCACGATTCCGCCGAATCGCATCAATCCGGTCGCCCGCAACTTGTTGGCGTACTACCGTCCCGGTACAAGCCTGGCGGATACGCCGAACAATGTTTTCGCAAACCCTCGCGATACTCTGAATGACGACCAGGGAGGCGCCCGTATCGACGTGGCGCTGACACCGCGATCTCAGCTATTCGGCCAGTTCTTCCGTCAGGAGGCTCCGTCCGACCAGCCCGGGTTGTTCCCGGTGAGTGGGTTGCTTTATGAGAACGACGCGACGCTCGCGATGGTGCAGCATGTCTGGTCCCTTCGCCCTGTCCTGGTGAACAGCTTGCGGTTTGGTTTTCTCCGGAACAAGGCGATCGGTGGAAACGAGGCCGCCGGCCTGGGACCGATCCTGGATCCGATCGGCATCACGAACACGTTCGACAGCAGAGGAGTAACCGCGATAAACCTGCAGGGGTATTCTTCGTTCGGCAGGAGCAATGGCGACGTCGGCAACCACGATAACACCTGGCAGTTGGATGAAGAGCTGACTTACAGCGCCGGGGGACACAATCTGGCCGCCGGCGCCGGGCTTCGCTACCGCCGGGGGTGGCATCTGAATGGAAACGCGAACGCGATCGGCACTCTGTCGTTCCAGCCTGCCTTCACGGCGCAATTGGCGGCGAATGGGCAAGGACAACTCGCGCCGGTGGCCGGGACGGGAGACTCCTTCGCCGATTTTCTGCTTGGTGCGCCCGTGACCGGCACCCTTACCGGACTGCCGGTAGTGCAATTCCGCGCTGCGCAGGTTACTCCTTATTTTCAGGACAACTGGAGGTTGACTCATAACCTGACCCTGAACTATGGGGTCTCGTGGTTTTTCGAGACGCCTCCGGATCCACAAGGTTGGGCTCGCGACCTTGTGCATTCTTTCGATCCCGGCACAGGTCTGGTCACGTACGCGGGCCTGGGACAAACCAGTCCTCAGATGATGATCCCCGACAAGAACAACTTTGCTCCGCGGCTGGGGCTGGCCTGGAACCCAGGCTTCAGCAGCAGCACCGTAATCCGCATCGGTGCGGGAATTTATTACTCCGAATTTCCCTGGCTGTTTGCGCCTTACCCGGTCATCTCGCCGTCGCCCCGAGGCGCGGGGCAGAGTCTCGTCAACAGCCTGACAAACCCGGTGCCTACGTTCACGCTGGGAACCAATGTCTTTCCCGCGTCGTCCTCCGCTTCACTCACGAGTTCGTATCCTTCCGGCCTGCCCCAAGGCACCATGGTCACACTCCTGAATCGCGCCTCGCGCACAACCTATGCGAACCAGTGGAATTTCTCGGTCCAGCACAATACGACCCGGCACGATTTCGTCGAACTCTCCTATCAGGGCTCGAGTTCGCACCGGCTGCCGAACGTGATCGACCTGGGGCAATGCCGCGCGACGGCGAGCCTGTTCTGCGACCCGGCGACCAGGCCGTGGCCGCGATACGGCCTGATGGTAGACGAAGATGGCGCTGGGAACGCCTCCTACCAGGCGTTAGCGGCGAAGTACGAACGGCGAATGGATCGCGGCGTGAACCTCCATTTTGAATACACACTCGGCAAAGCGCTCTCCGATGCGTGGCAGTCGGCCAATGTCAGCGCGAACCAGGTCACCGATTGCCGGGCGTGTTCCAAGGGGCCGGCAAATTTCGACGTGAGGCACCGGGCGGTGGCAAGTGCAGTCTGGCAATTACCTTTCCGGCATGATCTCCGTTCCGACCGATGGTGGCAATTCGCCATAGACGACTGGGCGGTGTCGGCGATCGCCGTCTTTTCCACGGGCCAGCCTGTTGCTCTCCGAGCGCCCAACCAGACCGGCAGCCCGTTTATCACCCCTCTCCCGAATCGTGTTTGTGATGGACGCAGCGACCGCCTCGCCGGCAATGTCCGCGACAATGGACTGCTTTGGTTCGACACGGCGTGCTTCACGATACCCGCAGTCGGCTATTTCGGCAATAGCGGGCCAACGGTGCTGCCTGGCCCGGGTATCGACAATTGGGACTTGGGCATGCAGAAGTCTGTCCCACTGCCTGGCGAGGCCGCAAGGCTCCAATTCCGGGCAGAGATGTTCAACGCGTTCAACCACGCGCAGTTTCAAGCGCCTGGCGGGGACGTTGGGGCGGGTGCGACTTTCGGCCGCATCTCCGCGAGCCGGACGCCCCGGGTAGTCCAACTGGCGCTAAAGCTGATCTGGTAGAGTGCCGGGAAGAGCGCGTCCCACGCGTGCCAATCTAACGAGAACTCTGTAAGGAAGTTCGGTCAGTTTGCACGTCGCGGGACCAGTCAAGTAGATCTTCGCGCTCGCCTGCCCCTTGGCAGACCGGCGCTCGCGAACTACAAAGTTCCGCCCGCGAGTTTCCGTTATCGGAATGAGGCAGTTCCGCGCAGGCTCAGCGCAATCCACATGAGCCTATGTTGGTCTCGGAGAAGTAGGGTTTTACACATCGAAGCATGCGCCGAAGGGAGAACTCGGGCCATGACGGTTGAGGAGGTGAACAGTACTTTAGGGGCTGTCGAACTTCGCGAACGGGTGCTTCTTCATATCATTCGTGCTGACGGCTTTGTTGGGCCGGGCACCGCAAGCCAAATAACTATCGCTCGTCAGTCAACGTTTTTCGAGCAAGGCCGGCCAGTTCAGCACGATTTGCGGCGCGGGTGATCCCACCTGCTCGGGCACCACGACCAGGAAGCGCTGGCCATCGGGCGTGACGATGTAGCTGTTGCGGTGCCCAATGGGGGTCGGCACCTGGAAGAGCTCACGAGCAATGCCGGCCGTGAGCGCATCGCCATGGATCTGGATATCGACCGACATCAAGATGTCCTTCGAGACGAAGAAAAGCTCCTTGCCGTCACGGCGCCATCGGGGCTCGTCGCCGCCGTGGCTTGAGATCTGCCACCGCCCCCTGCCCGGCGCCAGGCTCTCCACGAAAACTTCGGTGCGGCCGGAATCGCCTGAGCGGTAGGCGAGAAACTTGCCATCCGGCGAGAAAGCGGAATTCAGCTCGCGAAGCGGCGAATTGCGGAATCCCCGAGCTTGGTGTTGGGGCGTATTCATCGAGAGTAAGTCGAGATCCACGTCGCCGGGCGGCTGCACATTGAACGAGAGCCAGGTCCCGTCCGGAGACCAGTCCTCGGCGTTCTTATCGACGGTGGAGGAATAGAGCAACTCCTCATGGCCCGCGCCCGAGGCGGCTTTCAGGTACAAGTCGCGCACACCATTCCGTAGTGATGTGAAGGCAACGCGCGAGCTATCGGGTGACCAGACTGCGTTGAAGTCATCGCCGGCGTCGAAGGTGAAACGCGTATTGCCGCCGCGGACAAGATCGAAAATCCAGATATCGCGAGTGCCGATTTCCGGATCGCGAAGACTGACGGCCAGGCGGCTCCCGTCTGGCGACAGGGCTGGATTGGAATAATCGCCAAGCTCCCCTAACGTTCCGGCAGGTTTTCCCGAGCGGTCGTACCAGGTCAGGCGGGTCTGGCGAAATCGCGTACCTGGAACATATAGCAGCAAGCCGGTTTGGGATATGGATACTCTGGGGATCGCCAGGTCTCGGACACGGCCGACCCGATTCATCAGCGGGTGCGCCGGCCCGGTCAGGACGGCTCGGGATGCGTCGAACGGCTGCGCCATCAGAGTGTCGCCTTTGAGGTACAACAGGTATCCCGGCGCGGCGTAAACCGCGGCGGTATCCGAGGTCAGAAGCGTGACGGGTGCGCCGCCATCCACCGATCCGACTCGGATTTCACTCGGCGAATTACCGCCCCGGACCGCGAAGAACAGGAACCGTTTTCCGCCTGGCAAAGGTTGGGCTGCCAGATAGGTTAGATAGGGCGGAACGAGCTTCATCAACTCCTTGGCCGTCCCTCCTTCCGGCGGGATCTGAATGATGCCCTTTCCTTCTTCCGTCGCCAGAACGCCGGTTCCGTCGAAATTCCACGGAAACACGGGGCCCTCGAATAGGGTGCCGGCAAGCCCGGTCGCCAGATCCAGCTTTCGTAATTGATTCCCAGCCTTGAATCCGATTGCGCGGCTGTCGGGGTACCAGAAGGGTCGATCTGCGCCTTCCGTTCCGTTCAACGGTTGGCTTTGCGCGGTGGTCAGATCGTGAATGGAAAGCCGATTTTTCTCCGGCACAAGCAGCTTTTCGCCGTCGGGAGAAAGAATGCTCATTTCCGGAAGCGCCAGCGGAAGACTGGCGGGATGTGCGGGGAGGCCGGGTGGATGGGGCCGCAACAAGGCGAAACCGGAGACGGCGGCAAGAACCGTAACCGCGACAACCCAGGCCAGGCGCTCGCGCTCGCGGCCGGCGCCGGAGTAGGCCCCCGCCCCGGACGACGCTCCGCCCGAGGCAATCCACTGTATTTCGTCCCGCAGGTCACGCGCCGTCTGCCACCGCTCTTCCGGATCTTTGGCCAGGCACTTGCGCACCACGCGCTCTACCGGCGCGGACGGGACCATCGTCATGCTCAGGGGCGGCGGCTCTTCGCGAAGGACCGCCGCAATGATACTGGCCGCGTCGTTGCCCTTGAATGCCTGCCGGCCGGTAATTAACTCGTACAATACGCAGCCGAACGAGAAGATATCGCTGCGCTCGTCGACGCTCTTGCCCTGCACCTGCTCCGGAGCCATATATTGCAGGGTCCCGACGATGCTCCCCTCCTGCGTCAGGGCCTGCGTCGCACCGTCTTGCCCGCTGGCCATTCTCTCGTCCACCTTCGCCAGGCCGAAGTCGAGCAGCTTAACCCCGGACTTGGCAAGCAGAATATTCGACGGCTTCAGATCGCGATGAATGATGTGCCGCTGATGGGCGGCGACGAGGGCGTCAGCGATTTCGCCTGCAATCTTGAGCGCCTGATCGACGGGGACGGGACCTCTGACCGGGGAGCCTTCGATATACTCCATGATCAGAAAGTTCTCGCCAACGTCATACAGCGTGCAGATATGCGGGTGCTGCAGGGCGGCAATGGCCCGAGCTTCGCGCTCGAAACGGGCACTGAACGGCTCAGTGGAAACTTTGATGGCTACGATGCGGTCCAGCCGCGTGTCACGGGCTTTGTAAACCTCGCCCATGCCCCCCGAGCCGCAGGGTGCAAGAATCTCATACCGCCCGAGTGCGATTCCTGCTTTCATACTACCAGCCGATTCCCCGCACTTCCCCCCAAACGGAATGTTTCCGCCGTTACATTTCCTTTATGCCCGGCAGATCTTAGCCGTGCTGATGATGCTCGGAGCCGCCCAGTGGCGTCTTTTTTCCCACGCGGTCGAGAATGCATGCATAAGCCGGCTTAAACAGAACGTTTTCAGAAGGCCGCGGCTAAGTAATTCAATGAGTTGCAGGCGTTTGGACCGCGAATTATCAGGGCCTTTACAGAGCCAGGAACAGGGCGATGCAGCGAATCCTGGTGGATTCCGAGCTCGATTTTGCTTGCTGCGCCCAGATCGGTGGGTGAACTCATCGATGGTCGCTGCTCTCAGTACTCAATCCGTAGCCCCATCCGAATGCCCGTGCCCCCGAAGGGTCCAGCGGCGACGACCCGCCCGACACGTGCGATGCCCCGCCCCGGTTGCTGCGTGCTCGGGACTGAAACCGCGGGTGCAGCGGAACCAGCGGAGGCAGCATGCGTGACGAAAGCTATAGTTTCTGACTCACCCGAAGCTCTTGAAGTCAGCCCGGCGATTCCGCCTCTGCTCCGTTGCTCCTGCGCTAAACGACGAGGAACAAGCGAAATGGTTCCGCGGCTTCGCCGGGTTTTTGGAGACTCGGCTGCGCGGAATCAACCAGGATGCGCCGCATCATCACTCTGTTCCTGACCTGTTAAGGGCCCTGATAAACCGCGGTCCAAATACCTGCAAGTCTTTGAACCATTTGACTGTGCCCCCTAAAAAACCTTCTGTTTAACAGGAGGAGCGCAGACTTGGCATAGATCACCAGATCGCCGAGGCCGTCCGGGGTTGGAAAGATATAACTGCTCGGCCGCTTTACCTCCTCACCCGTTCCATCCAGTGCCCGTATTGTGCATTCCGGCATCAGTCGTACAATTTTCCCAAGGCGAAGAGATTCATTTGACCGGCGAAGGATCAGCCGTTCCAGCGCGATTCTCGAAGCGCTGGTTACCTGGAAAACCTTCTCCACCTCGCGGCAGGCCAGGGCCAGCGTATATGCGGTTACGTCGGCCCAGTTTAGGACATGTTCCGCAGTTAGCTTCCTGGGCTCAATCTTCAACTTGTTCGCTGCGGTGGCGCCGGAAGCCAGGAATTCGTGCGCCCTCGGGTCGCGTAGAAGCCTCCATCCTACTCTCATGCAACAGGCATCCCACCGGGAGAGCGGAAGGTCGGGATTCACGAGCTCTTCGGGCAACATTTGCTTTGGGCCCCATCCGGACGATGTGCGTGGAATGTCGGTTTGCTCGATGAAGTCGCAAAGGAAGAGCAGGATCACAGCCACGAACCGCGTATGATCATTCCATTCGTTCCATATCTTCATGCTGCCGTGACGCGCGTGGCCGTGGACCTTCTTATTCCGGATCAGACCCAAGGCATTAGCGATGGGATTGTGCAGAGGGTTGATATCAGCCTCGAACCACACGTTCACTATCTCAACATCCATCCTTTCCAGCAAATCGGATGGGGCCAAGCATTCCTCGAACAGCTCGAAAGGAGCGGACAACCCGTCGACATACTGTTCCCTTAAGAGATAGTGCATGAAGTAAGCGGCTAGCCTTTGTCGGAGAGCTCCATTCCCCAAATTGGGATTCCACGGACCTGTAGCCGGAAGACGAAGGAACCTGGGATTCGGGTTGGCTGCGTCTGCGCGATGCCTTCGGTGAGCTGGGAGTGTTAGATGCTTGTAATTGAAAACTTGTCGTCGCGCCCCGTCCCAGACCTCGAAGACCGGGCGCTCGCTCCAGACTCTGAGATCGGAGAGTCGGATCCAAACTAAGCCGAGAGCTTTTAGCGACGACCATCTAGCAGGTTGCGGAAAAAGGGTTCTGAACCCCCGAAAACGGCCCTCCAGCAAACGGGAAATCAACAACTTACGAGCACGATTTGGTGGCCGAAAAGGGTTTTTCCGCAACCTGCTA
>Ga0335077_10008634_pt1 | contig 12638 bp, 15 predicted proteins | sample Lox_Sample_31_FD_207151 | JGI IMG/M metagenome (GOLD analysis project Ga0335077, IMG submission 207151) | Soil microbial communities from Loxahatchee National Wildlife Refuge, Florida, United States - Lox_Sample_3.1 | ecosystem: Environmental > Terrestrial > Soil > Wetlands | place: USA... | reverse complement strand
CTCACAAGGAGGCGGACGATGCCGATTCCTTTCAGCGTGCCCAGCCTGGCCCTGCCCGGCAAGGTCGCGATCATCACCGGCGGGGGCACCGGCATGGGCCGCTCCATGGCCGTGGAGTTTGCGAAAGCGGGAGCGGATATCGTGGTCGCGAGCCGGACGGCGACGAACCTCGAGCGGGTGGCGGCTGAGGTGAGGGCGCTGGGGCGCCGCGCCCTGGCGATCCAAACGGATGTTTCCCTGAAGACCGATGTAGACCGCATGGTCGCCGGAACCGTGGAAGCATTCGGCCAGGTCGACATCCTGGTGAACAGCGCTGGCCTGGGCAGCGGGATCGGCGACGATGGGCGAGGTCTTGGCCATCGAGACCCGCCCTGGCTCATCGATATTCCGGAGGACAACTGGGATCCGATCATTGCTGTGAATCTCAAGGGTGTCTACCTGTGCTGCGCGGCCGCTGGTCGGATCATGGTTACGCAGCGGCGCGGGAGCATCATCAACATCTCGTCTCGTGCCGGGGCTGCCGGCGCGGCACGCCCCTACAGCGCGGCCAAGGCCGGCGTGAATCGCCTCACCGCCGGGCTGGCGCGGGAGCTCGGCCCCTACAATGTCCGCGTCAATGCCATAGCCCCGGCCTACACGCGGACCGACGTCGGTGTGATGCAGCGCCCGTCGGAGGTGGCCGCGTACGATGCGCCGGAGACGCTGGCGCGCTATCCGCTGGGCCGGATCGCCGAGCCCATCGACATCGCCTGCGCGGCACTGTTCCTGGCCTCCGATGCGGCCAACGGGATCACGGGCCAGATCCTCAACGTAGATTGCGGCGCCTCGGCCTAGCCACCGGCCTGAGCGGAGAGGTCTTCGGCTGGGCGCGGGATTGGATCCGCCGAGACGTTGCGCTGTTCGCCAATGCGACGTCTCAGTGCTTGTTGATGTACTTGGTAAGCCGCTTGCCCCCGGCTTCGGCGAGATAGATGTCGCCGACGGAATCGACCCAGAGCCCGTGGCCCGAGCCCGGCGTGTCGAAGCGGGCGAGCACCTTGCCGCTCCGATCCATGATGCTGATCGACGGCCGCTGCTCGCTGACGTAGGCCACCTGCTGCTTGTTGAAATAGATGTCGGTCGGCTTCTTGATGTCGCGCCACTGTGAGACGAACTTGCCCTCGGCGGTGAAGACCTGGATCCGGCTGTTCTCCCGGTCGCAGACGTAGACGGAGCCGTCGGGCCCCACCCAGAGGCTGTGCGGCAGGTGGAACTCGCCAGGCGCCTCTTTGCCTGGCGTCCCCCACGAGGAGATCAGGGTGCCGTCCTTCGAGAAGCGGTGCACCCGGCTATTCCGGTAGCCGTCCGAGACGTAGAGGTCACCGGAAGGCGACGGGACCATTTCGGTGGGCTTGTTGAAGGGCCCGGCGGAGCGCGGTGGAAGCTCGATGTCCTTGGTCGCCCCCGTGTCCGAGGGTTTGCCGCGCGTCCCGAGGATCATCAGGGGTTTGCCGTCCAGCGTGAACTTGAGGGCGACGTGGTCGTCGCGATCGGTCAGATAGACCACGTCGTCGACGATGGCCATCCCGTGCGGGTCCCTGATGGCGCTGTGACCCCACGAGGTCAGATAGTTGCCGTCGCGATCGAACACGACGACCGGCGGATCCTTTCGCTGGAAGGCGTAGACGCGGTCCTGCGAGTCGGTCGCGACCGCACTGACCTGTCCCCACGCCCAGCCGGTTGGCAGCCTCGCCCAAGATTCGTTCAGCTCGTACTGGTAGCTGCCGCTCCCAACGGTCGTCGCCATGGGCACGCCTCCTCTGATCGCGGTCGGGCCGATCGTGCGCCATTCCGCCTATGCGCGCAAGTCTCCGCCTCGCGGTATGACGCTCTTGCGGAAGAAAGGCGAGTGTTCCGCCGCCAGAGGTCCTAGTCTAGAACTCTTCGGTGTCTACGCGATACTGCGTTCGACCTTGCCGTGTTGATCGAGACGCCGCGGCTGGATGTACGGGTATCATTGGATTACCCCGGTACCCTGCACGCCATTCGGAACGACTGAACTAGCCCTTTTTCGGTGTCCATCCGTAAGCCTTCGCGCAGGCGCCACCCATCAGCATCGCGCGCTCGCTTTCGCTGAGTCGCTTGGTCTGGCGGAACGGCTCGACGGCCTGTTCGTAGTTGACGACCGCGAAGGCGCGGGTCCAGTCGGTGCCCCACAGGCAGCGCTCGAATCCCCACGCGTCGAAGATGCGGGCGAGCGGGTCCCAGATGTCGTTGAAGGGATACGGCTCCTTCGACAGCGTGCACGCGCCGCTGATCTTGATCACCACGTTCTTGCGCTTCGCGAGCTCCAGCACCTTCGGCAGATCGGCCCACGGCTCTGGCGGCGGCGGTGGCGTCCGCGGCTGCATGATACCGATGTGGTCTAGGATGAATCGCGTGTCGGGATGGCGGTCGATCAGCGTCATGCCCGCGTCGAGGTTGCCCCAGCACAGCATGTTGAGCGCGAAGCCGTGCTTGGCCGCCCCACGCGCGATCCGGTCGAAGCCCGGGTCGGTCGGCGGGCGGTCGCGCCCCGGCTCCTTCGTCATCATGATGCGCACGCCGACGGTGCCCGGCGTCTTCTTCCAGTCGGCGATGACGTCGGCGACGTTGGGGTCGTCCGGATCCACGGGCTTGACGATGGCGAAGCGGCCGGGATGTGTCTTCTGCACCTCCACCGCGTAGCTCGCGTCGTAACGGTACATGGAGAAGGCGGAGATGAAGATCGCGCCGTCGACGCCGACCTTGTCCATGGCCGCCACCATCTCGTCGCCCGTGACGTGCGGGGGCCAGTTCGGAACGCTGTGCCACGGTCGTTTCGGTGTGTTGGCCTCGTAGGCGTGGACCTGGGAGTCGATGATCGCCATCGAAGGAGCTCCTCTCTGTGGTCGGTAGTTTGGCGGCGGAATGGACGAGCACGTAACTGCCGCGCTCGGTCAGACGGCTAGTCGATAGACACGGGCCGCCGTGTCGTGGAACAAGGCCGCCCGCTCGGCGGGTGAGTAGCCCTGGGACAGCCGCTTGAATGCGTTGTACAGGACGTTGTAGGAGTAGGACACCTTGTCCACGGGGAAGTTGCTCTCGAACATGCAGCGGCGGGGCCCGAATTGCTCGATGCAATACTGCATCAAGGGGGCCAGCGCGGCGGCCAATTCCGCCGAACCGATGGGCTTGGCGCGCGTATGCCAGTCGAAGCCGAACCGGCGCTGGCCGACCCCACCGAGCTTGAGGATCACGTTGGAACAGGCCGCCACCGCGGCAATACCCCGTCTCCAGGCGAGCAACACCTCACCATCCCGGTTGGCATACGCACCGATCCGAACCAGACCTCCGATATGGTTCAGGACGATGGTGAGGTCGGGCACCGCTCTGGCGAACGCGGCCAGCTCCTCCAGTTGGGGATGGTAGAGCGAATTCTCCAGGCACAGCCCGCGGCGCGCTAACACCCGGGCGCCAGCCCGGTACTGTTCGCTGGACAGCGCCCCTTGGATCTCTCGTTTCACCAGATCCGGACTGGCATCCCACCCGACAGAATGTCGCACACCGCGGAACCGGGTCGGGCTGGCGGCCTGCATCGCGTCCAGCACGGGAGTTACCCGTTCGCCCAGTTTCAAGTCGGCATAGCCGATGATGGCGGCCGCCATCCGGGTACGCCCGTACCGACCACCGGCGCTCTCCGTCGCCAAGCCTTCAACGAAATCGACCTCCCCTACGGGACGCATGTCCTCCGGGCCATCGGGGCGATATTGCGCCTTGACCTCGATGAACACCGTCGCCCGCACGCTGTGACCGCTCCCGAGATCCTCGGCGAGCTCGGGCAGAAGGTACCGTTGATAGGGCACGGGCTCGGGTCGGAATACCCACAGGTGATGATGCGCGTCACAGATGGGGAGCTCGGGCTCCAAGGTCGGTTCCTGGGTTAACGCGAGCCATTCGGCATCGCCGGTGGGCATTGTTCCCTCCGTGGCCATCACGTGACGGGCGGCCGCGATCGATCAGCCCCGTCACGCCGCCGCGGGTGCGCACTGCGCGATCGGGGCCAGCGGCGAAAGCAAGGCGGCGGCGTTCTCATGCAGGATCTTCTCGCGCGCGTCCTCGCCGATCTGCGCGTCCGTCAGAGCCTTGCTGGTCCACTCGCAGCCGAACTCGGTGCCGTCGGTGTCGCATACGATGCGGTCGGCGCCGTACAGGCGCGCCGCAGCCTCGATCGCGCGGGGGCCGAAGGAGTTGCAATCCACGTACACCTTGCCTCCCCCAAGATTCGTCCAGCTCGTGCTGGTAGCTGCCGCTCCCGGGCGGTCGTCGCCATGGGCACTCCTCCTCTGATCGCGGTCGGGCCGATCGTGCGCTATTCAGCCTATGCGCGCAAGTCTCCGCGGTATGACGCTCTTGCGAGAATGGCGAGTGTTCCGCCGCCAGAGGTCCTAGGCGCCCTCGAGGACCTTGCGCATATCGTCGCCTTGGCCCTTCCACCACTGGTGCAGGATGTTGATGTCGGTACCGATACAGAAATGGCGCACCCCCATGTCGAGAAAGTACTTCGCCTGATCCGACGTGTTGATCTCGGCACGGGGCGGAACGCCCATCTTGATGGCGGCCTCGAACACTCGGCGTTCGACGACACGTAGCTCGGGAGAGTAGCGCTCTCCGGCTCGTCCAATACCCATCGAGTAGTCGGAGCCGCCCCACTGCACCATGTCGACACCCTCGACCGCGAGGACCTCGGCCAGCGTGTCGACCGTGCCGGGCTTCTCGATCATGATCGTCACCACGACATCGCGTAACGCTTGCACGTACTCCTTGGTGCCGCCATAGCCCATGTAGGTGAAACGGCGTGTGGCGACGCCATAGGTGCCGCGATCTTCCGGGGTTTCGGGACGCACGATGCGGACGCACTCACGCACGTCCGCGGCCGAACGACAGTCCGCGAACAGGATGGAGTGGAACCCCGATCCGATGGCGCGTTGCGCCAGAAAGCCCCGGGGCTCCTGGTCGACCTTCAGCATCATCGACATGTTGTAGAGGTCGGCGGCGCGGCAGATGTTGTCGAGGTCGTGGAGATCGTAGGGCCCATACTCCCCGACGAATTCCACGTAGTCGTACAGACCGGTATGCCCGATCGCTTCGATGACGGACGGCCATGTGGTGTGGATATGAGTGGCCAGCGTCGGCTTGTCGGCCTTCAGCAACTCTCTCAGCTTGTTCGATCGCATGGCGTTTACCTCCAGGAGAGAAGTGGGATAGCTGATTCCGTCTCGGCCCGAGGCGCCGTCGGTCAATGAATGACCTTGGGGTCCGGTGCCTGGCGCCGGGCATCCACCAGTTGGAGACGCCAACCGTCGGGGTCCCGGAAGTTCACGTTGGTGCGGCCCGTCGATGGCACCAAATGGGGCGAACCGGCAATGTTCAGGCCCTTGGCCTGGAGCTCCCGGTGCGCGACGGCCACATCGGGCACCCGGAAGGCGATATGGTTGACCCCGATGTTCTCCTCTCCAGTCACCTGGTGGATCTCGAAGATGGGCTGGTTCTCCCCCGGTAACTGCAATTCCACGGAATTGCCGTGGTGCTTGGTGCGGGTGAGCTCCTGGAAGCCGAGGGCTCGGAACATGGCCACATACTCTTCGAAGTGCTGGACGATGATCTCGATGTGGTCGATCTGCGTGACCATGGGCAAGGGTCTCCTTTCCAGCTGACGTCAATTGTGCGCTCGCTCGAGTACAGGACGATGTTCGCTCAGCAGTCAAGGCATGTACAGTGCGCCAAGTGCTAATAGCACTTCGAGCGCAATACGAGCAAGAGCCTTGAGACGGTGGGTCAGGTGGTGGCGAGCGCGCGGGCCAGCGCGCTGCACATACAAGCAGCGCCGTTGAGGTGCGCGCGAGCGCGGTCGCCGCGAGTCTGGCGGACCCTCCAGCGGATTCGACGGGAGGTGTGTTAGTGTCCTCCACGAGGCGAACATCCACCACGACATGAAGCAGCTAGACTTCGCGCCGGATGAATACCAGGATCGGCTGCGCCGCGTCCGTGCGGCCCTGCGTGACCACGCCGTGGACGGCATGATCGTCCACGACCCTGCCAGCATCTTCTGGCTCACGGGCTGGCGCGGAAAGGGCTACCAGATCTACCAGACGCTGATCCTCCTCGTAGAGGACCGCCCACTCAGCTTGCTCACGCGTACCTCCGACGTCTTCGAGGCGCAGATGACGAGCATCGTCGACGATGTGCGCGGCTGGCGGACCGAGGCCGGGGACGAGCCGATCGCGGTCGTCGCGGCGCTGCTCCGCGCCAGCGGGCTCGTGGGGAAGCGTGTGGCCTACGATCTCCCCGACTATTACCTCTCGGTGACTCTTTACTTGAAACTCATGGCCCTGCTGTCCGAGACGTCGCACAGCAACCTGACGAGGCTGATCGATCGCCTCCGCTACCGGCGCTCGCCCGCCGAGATTGCCCTCGTCCGCCGTGCGGCGGCCATTGCCGATGCCGGCGCGGAGGCCGGCACTCGAGCGCTCGCGCCGGGGACGAGCGAATTGGCCATGGCAGGTGCCATGCACCAGGCCATGATGGCAGCCGGCGGTCAGAGCCCGGCCAGTCCCATGAACCTCGTGTCAGGCGACCGAGCCGCCTTTGCCCACGGCTTTCCGACGGAGCGGGTCCTTCAGCGCGGGGAGATCGTTCAGGCGGAATGGGGCGCAAACTATCACGGTTATCACTGCACGATGGGCCGGATGTGGTCGCTCGGCGATCCGCCAGGGCGCGTGCGCGAGTACTACCGGATCGTTCGCGCCGCCTGCGATGCCGTCATCGAGGGTATTCGTCCGGGTGTGCCGATGGCCGACCTCGACCGGGCGGCGAAGAAGGCGCTCGGGCCTCGACTAGAGCGCTACGCCACGCACAAGACCGGCTACCTGATCAAGGCGGGCTTCCCGCCGGCCTGGGGTGACGCCCCCGGGCTCTCCGAGAACTGCTCCGCCGTCCTCGAGCCGGGCATGCTGGTCTCGGTGGAACCGCCGCTATTCATTCCTGAGGAGGGCATCGGCGTACGCATCATCGACAACGTCCTGGTGACGTCCGGCGGCGGCGAACTGCTCTCCCGGGTGCCGCGGGAAATCATAATCGCCGGCTGAGGCTGCCCTCTCCCCATGCGGGGGGCGGGGGTTCACGATGAGCGCATCTTCAGGTTGTACCCGCGCAGCTCGATGAACTGGTTGCCGTACGGCCGCCAGTCGATCGCGTTGGCCACGCCGTACAGCTCGTTGGGCCGCATCACCGGGATCCACGGCAGGTGCTCCAGCAGCAACTGGTTCATTCGCCGGTAGTTGCGCTGCCGCAGCGCCGGATCGATCGAAAAGCGCGCCTCGTCGCCCAGGTTGTCGAATTCCGGTTGGCGCCAGTAGTCGAAGAGGCCTTTCGGTCCCAGTAGCCGCCACATCATGCCGTCCGGATCGAACATGAAGTCGGTAGGATCGGCGAGCCACAATCCCTTGAACGAGCGCTCCCGGTATTTCTGTCCGCGCACGCTCATCTCGATCATTTCGAGACGGGCATTCACCCCGACGTCGCGCCACATGCTCATGATCGCCTCGGCGAGCGCGCGCTCGTTGATGACGTTGGTGCTGCCCTCGAGGATTATCGGCTCCTGCTTGTAGCCGGCCTGTCGCAAGAGCTCCTTGGCCCGGGCGGGGTCGAATCCGGGCGGCGGCAGCGAGGCGTCATAGGCGAAGTCCCCGCTCAGGATGGCGCCGTTCACCGAGGTGCCCTGGTCGCTGTAGAGCGTCTTGATGATCGTCGTGCGATCGATCGCCCAGCTCAGCGCCTGCTTGACCAGCTTGTTGTCGAGCGGCGGGACCTTTGAATTGACCGCCAAGACGTACAGGCCCTGGTAAGGGACGGACTCGATGCGGCCCCGGCGACTGGCCTTGATGCGATCGAGGTAGTCGGGCGGCACCTTGGACACGATGTGGGCCTCGCCGGCCAGAAACGCCGCCATGCGGGTGGCCGTCTCTGGCATCGGCTTGACGAGGACCTGCTCGAACGGACACTTGTCACCCCAATAGCCGTCGAATCGCTTGAGCGTTGTGTGATCTCCAGGCACCCACTCCACGAGGTGAAGTGGGCCCGAGCCGACCGGCCGCGACTTGAACGCATCGGCGCCCACCTTCGTGAAGTGCGCCGCGGGGATGATCTGACCGCCCACGATCGAGAGCCGCGCCGGCAGCAGCGGATCGGGCCGCTTGGTGATGAAGCTCACGGTGTAGTCGTCTGGCGTCTCGATACGATCGATGGTGTTCAGCGCGGTCGCGACGCGCGTGTTGGCGACCGGGTCGTACGTGCGCTCGATGGAGAACTTCACATCGCGCGCGGTGAGCGGATCGCCGTTGTGGAACCGCACGCCGCGGCGCAGCTTGAACTGCCAGCTCGTGTCGGACAGGCTCTTCCACTCGGTGGCGAGCTGGGGATGGAGCTTCAGATCGGCGTGGCGCGCGGTCAGCGTGTCGAAGATGTTGAAGTTGATCGAGATATCCACCGTCTGGACCACGAATGCCGGGTCGAAGGTGGACAGATCCCCGCTGAGACCGACCACCAGGTCTTTTGGGCCCGCGACCGTCTGCGCCCGGGCCAGGCGCGGGAGGGCACCCGCCAGGCCGGTGGCTCCCAGCGCACCGAGACGGAGGAGACCTCGACGGGTCAACGAGCTGGAGGACGGAGGAGCGCAGCTAGATCGCACGGTGGTACCTCCCTCGGAGCGACAAAAGTTAGTCGGATCTTATCCGACCTCGCTTCCTCTGAGGCGGACGTCGTTTCCGTGACGAGGCGGACAACCGGTCCAAGTCAACCGGTCCCCGCGTGGCGGTCTTTGTACACTGGCTGGAGCGGCCCGGTCAAGCGCCGAGGCGGCCCGCCGCGGCATGGAACGGCTCGCCGCGGCGATCGAGCTGGCGCGGCGCCGCTAGACGGGACCGGGCGTGAGCAGGCGGCCGATGGCGGCCGTGTGCATCGGCGTCATCCCGTGATGAAGCTCATCGCGATCCGGCTGGTGCGGGCGAGGTCGTCGACGGCGATGTACTCGTTCACCGTGTGGATCTCTTTCATGCCGATCGCGACGTTGATGCACTGCAACCCTTTCTCGTTGAACGTGTTCGAGTCGCTGCCGCCGCCGCTCACGCGCAGCGACGGCTCGAGGTTCGCACGCCGCATCGCCGCCATCGCCTCGACGACGATCGGCGCGCTCTCCGCCCAGCGGTACGCCGCGTACTCCTGCTTCAGCGTGAGCTCGAGCGTGGTCGCCGTGTCGCGCGCCGCCTGCTCCGCCGCCTCGCGCAGCGCCGCCACCACGCGCGCGAGCTTGGCGTCGTCGAGGCTGCGCGCCTCACCTTCGATCTCCGCCGCGCCCGGCACCGAGTTGCGCGCGGTGCCGCCCCGGATGAGTCCGACGTTGGCAGTCGTCTCGAAGTCGATGCGCCCGAGCGTCATGAGCCCGACCGCGCGCGCCGCCGCCACGATCGCGCTGATTCCCTGCTCTGGCGCGGCACCCGCGTGGGCGCCCTTGCCGACGAACCGCGCGAGGAGCGACGTGTAGGCGGGCGCGGCCACGGTGATCGCGCCGGGATCGGCGGTGTCGTCGAGCGTCACGCCCATCTTCGCGACGAGCCGCGACACGTCGAACGCCGCCGCGCCCGCGTGCCCGCGCTCCTCGCCCCACGTGAATACGAGGTCGATCTCGCGATGCGGCAGGTTGTGGCGCACGACGGTGCGCACGGCCTCCAGCAGCGCTGCGCAGCTGGCCTTGTTGTCGGCGCCCAGGATCGTCCGGCCGTCGGTCCGCACGACGTCGTCGCGCACGACCGGGGTGACGCGCCGCCCAGGCTCGACCGTGTCGGTGTGGGCGCACAGGAGGAACGGCGCCAGGTCCGATCGCGTGGCAGGCAGGCGCGCGTGGAGGTTGCCCGCGCCGTCGCGGCCCGTCCGGTCGTTCCACACGGCGAGGCCGAGCTCTTCCAGCTCGCGCGCGATGCGCTCCATGATCGGCCGTTCCTCGTACGTGGGCGAGTCGATCTGCACGAGATCGAGGAAGGTGGACAGCGCGCGGTCCTTGTCGACATCGGTCATGGCAGTCTCCTGGGCGGGCTCACGCGTCGCGCGTCCGGGGATCGAGCGGGTCGCGCCGGCCGTCGCCGAGCACGTTGAACCGTGCTTCTTCGCGCTACCGCTGGACCGGGAGGATGACGTCGTCGCGGCTCACCAGCGCATCGTCGCTCGCTCACCCGGCGCGACCTCCGCATCGGCAAGCGCGGGCTGCTGTGCCATGTGCTCGTAGCTCTTACGGGCGAACCAGATCGCGTAGTCGCCGAACTTGATCGGCGGGTATTTCGCCGGGTGCGCCGCCGAGCGGCAGCTCGGCAGGCATTCGATGACCGTGTCGTGGTTCGGGTCGCAGAAGAACGGGATCGCGTAGCGGTCGCCGCCCGTGCGGTTGATCACCCGGTGCGGCGTGGAGAGGAAACGCTCGTTGGTCCAGCGATGCAGGATGTCGCCGCCGTTCACCACGAAGGCGTCTGCGACCGCCGGCGCGTCGACCCAGCGCCCGTCCGGCAGCAGGATCGACAGGCCCGGCACCGGATTCGGCGCAAGCAGCGTCATGAAACCGGAATCGGTGTGCGGCGTCAGGCTGACCGAGGCGGCCTCGTCCGCGGCGAGCGGCGGATAGTGCGTCAGGCGCAAGATCAGGTGGGGCTCGGCGTACGCCCGGTCGAAGGCATCCGGCGGCAGGTCGAGGGCTGTGGCGTAGATCGGCACCAGGCGCCGGCACAGCGTCTCCATCGCCTGCATGTAGGCGAGCGCGGTCTCGCGGAAGCCCGCCAGCTCCGCCGGCCACTGGTTGAGCCCATGGAAACGGCGCTTGGCGAGCACGAGCGGGTCATCAGGCGCGCGGTCGCGGCGCAGGAAGAACGCGGCGTTCCAGCTCGGCTTCCGCCCGGGGAACTGGCCAACCTGCATCGGCAGGTAGCCGACATTTTCCTCGTTCACCTTGACGGCGAGCTTGCGTTCCATGGGCAGCGCATGGAACCGGGCAGCTTGCGCGAACGTGGCATCGATCAGCGACTGCGGGATGCCGTGGCCGCGCAGGTAGTAGAAGCCGACCTTCTCGAACGCCCAGCGCAGCTCGGCGCCGAGTCGTTCACGCGCTCCGGGCTCGCCGGCGAGGTAGGGCGCCACGTCCAGTAACGGGATGGTGCTCGCGATCAACTCGGGCCTAGCGTCTGCTGCCGCTGCGATAGACAATGACATGGCGGCCCTCCTCAAGCGATACGTGTGACGCTTACTGTACAGCATGATCGCATCCCGGCTGAAGGCGCAGTGCGATCGGCTCCGAGCCTCCGAAGGTGCGGGGCTATGATGAGCTTGGGCGGCGCGATGCGCTTGCCAGGGAGCGAGACATGTACCAGCCCAACCAGCGAGTGACAGTCGATCTCTCCAACCTGATGATCAAGGGCGTGCTCTTCAGCCAGAACGTCAAGAAGGCCATCGGGACCATCGTTCAGCAGGTCTCGACGACGCCATCCGTGTACCTCGTGGAGCTCTTCTTCAGCTTCAAGGGGATCAAGCGGGTCGAAGTGCCCGAAGAGCGCATCCACTCGATGTGATCCGAGGAGGAGTGCGCATGGCCGGCGAGGATCGGATCGCGGAGTTCAAGGAAGTGGCCGAGATGATGCCGGATGACCCCGTGGTGCGCTTCGGTCTCGCCGCGGCCTATCTGGACGCGGGGCAGGCGGAGGCCGCCGCCGTGGAGTACGCGGAGACGGTTCGCCTGAAGCCGGACTACTCGGCGGCGTACCGGGGGCTCGGCCGCGCCCTCGAGCGGGCGGGGCGCACTGCCGAGGCGAAGGCGGCGTACGAGAAAGGCCTGGAGGTCGCGGCGGGAACGGGGGACCTTCAGACCAAGAAGGAGATCGAGGTGTTCCTCCGGCGGATGGACAAGGCCGGCGGCTGAGGTCGGCGCGCCGGGAACGCTCGTCGTGAAGCCGTTTCGATTCGGGGTCAATGCCCTCAGCGCGGGGTCGCGAGCAGAATGGGCGGCCAAGGCCCGCAAGCTGGAAGACATGGGCTATTGGATCCTGTCCGTGCCCGATCACCTCACCGAGATGCTCGCGCCGACGCCAGCGCTGGTCGCCGCGGCTGCGGCAACCACGCGCCTGCGCGTGGGCACCAACGTGCTCAACAGATGGTGGAGGATCTGAAAGCTCGACGCGCCCGATGGGGCATCTCCAGCTACGCCATCCACGAACCATACCTGGACGCGCTGGCCCCAGTGGTGGAGCGGCTGGCCGGCACGTAGCGCGCGATCAGCGCTTGGCCGGCACCCGCCGCCCCTCGATCAGACCTTCACCGCTCCCAACTGCTTGAGGATCCGCTCCAGCGCTTTCTGTCGTTGCTGCAGCTCGTGGCGAAAATTAGGGTTCTCGGTTCCTGCCACCTCGCGGCGGAACTCGACGAGATAGGTGGTGAGTGTCTCGCGGAGGATTTGCGCGTCGTTGTCGCTCAACTGGACCATGGTGTCTCCGTTCGTCGGAGTGCCGGTGAAGACTTCTACATCATGTGTTTCCACTGCGCGCCACACG
>Ga0335077_10008633_pt1 | contig 12639 bp, 14 predicted proteins | sample Lox_Sample_31_FD_207151 | JGI IMG/M metagenome (GOLD analysis project Ga0335077, IMG submission 207151) | Soil microbial communities from Loxahatchee National Wildlife Refuge, Florida, United States - Lox_Sample_3.1 | ecosystem: Environmental > Terrestrial > Soil > Wetlands | place: USA... | reverse complement strand
TGTGCGCATGTTCTCGGTCGGGTCGCTGTTCACTTGCCCTTCCCGAAGCAGAAAACCATAGAAGTTGCGTAACGTAGCCAGATGCCGGGCAATGGAACGGCTGCTCAGCTTCGACCTGTACAGTAAATTCAGATACTGGTGTACCGTATCAGTATGATCCCCGGATGGATGAAGGCCGCAGTAGACGTTGAAGCGCTCGAGGTCGGCTGCATATGCAGACAGTGAATTCGCTGCTAACCCCTTTTCTATCTTACAGAAATTGAGAAACTCCGTGATCTGATTTGCCAGAGGGCCCTGGCGCACACCGGCCATCTCGGTTGTTGAGCCGTCGGACATTGTGCCAATGATACAATATCCACGAAAATGTTTGAAACAGTTTAGTTACAAGGCGACAATTGGCAGGCTCCACAACCAAGAAGGTACTCGTCCGGCGTTTCGACCGCGAGCCTCTGACGGGCTTCGTCAACCCGCAATCCTACCTGTTGCCCGCTGGCTTGGAACTGCTCAAGACCGATGGAACCGTCACGGTGGTACCCTACCGCGAGATCAAAACCGTTTGTTTTGTTAAAGATTTCGAGGGTGCCGAGCCCGAGTCGCGTGTCTTCCACACCCGGCCGAAAATGGACGGCCTCTGGGTCCGTATGCGCTTCCGCGATGGCGAAGTCATGGACGGCATCCTTTCCAACAACCTCCTGCAGCTCGATCCTTACGGTTTTACCTTCATCCCACCGGAGCCTTACTCCAACAATCAGCGCATCTTCTCTCCACGGGAGGCGCTGAGCGAGTTCCAGGTCCTTGGGGTAGTGGGCAGCCCCTTGACCCGCCGCCGGCGCAAAGAGGTTCCCAAGGAGCAAATCGGGTTGTTCGAACAACAGGAATAGGCTTACGCGCTCGCCGCGCCCCTGGCTTCCACTCCCAACGCGCGGCAATCCGCTTCCACCATCTCGCGTACCAGAGCTTCGAATGTTACCCGGGGCGTCCACCCGAGATGCTTCTGGGCTTTCGTCGCATCACCCTGCAGCAGATTGACTTCCGCCGGGCGGAACAGCTCCGGATCGGGTACCACGTAATCGCGATAGTCGAGGCCCGCGTGCGTGAACGCCACCTCCGCAAATTCACGTACCGTGTGCGTCTCGCCTGTTGCGATTACGTAATCGTCGGGCGAATCCTGTTGCAGCATCCGCCACATGGCTTCCACGTATTCCCGCGCATCGCCCCAGTCGCGCTTGGCCTCCAGGTTCCCCAGCCGCAGCTCCCGCGAACGGCCGGCGACGATGCGCGCGACTCCCGACGTGATCTTGCGCGTGACGAATTCAAACCCGCGCCGCGGTGATTCGTGGTTGAAGAGAATGCCGCTCGACGCGTGCAATCCGTACGCCTCGCGATAGTTCCGCGTCAGCTCGAAACCCGCCACCTTGCTGATGCCGTAACTCGACCGCGGATGGAATCGCGTACGCTCGTTTTGCGGAACCTCTTCTGCCTTTCCGAACATCTCGCTCGACCCGGCGAAGTAGAAACGGCACCGCGGCGCCAGACTTTTCACTGCAGCGAGCATGAAGTGGGTTCCGTTGATGTTGGCGTTAAGAGTTGAGAACTCGTCGTCAAACGAATAACTGACGAAGCTCTGCGCCGCCAGATGGTAGCATTCGTCCGGCTCGACGTTCGCCACCACCTGGTGAATGCTGGCGTAGCTTTCGAGCGAGGCAGCGTGCAGCTTGATCTGTGAACGGATAGTCTCCAGCCGCGTCAGCCGGTGCTCCGGGTCCTCAATGGCCACACGGCGCACAATTCCGTGTACCTGGTAGCCTTTTTCAACCAGCAACTCGGCCAGATACGATCCGTCCTGTCCCGTGATCCCCGTGATGAGCGCTTTTGGTGCCGTCACAGGGTTTCAGATTAACATAGGCACAAACTACGTAAGTCAAATCAGGTGAATATCTTACACGACAGGGAGGTGTACGGGGCCAGCGCAAGCGAAGTTATGTCGCTTGATTTCTTGTATTTACGAAAGAAAACTATTGCAATTAACCGTTGGATCGGGTATATCTTATCACTATCGGAATTAACTGACTGGAGGATCGGAAAAAACGTATGCCACGCAAATCAACCGGTAAGCTCGACGACTCTATCGCACACGCCCTGGGAGCGCTTTACGAGAGAAAGGAGCGCGGTAACACGTTGATTCGGGTTCTCGAAGATTATCGCCGCTTCCAGGCAGTCCGAAAACCATGCTACAGCAGCTTGCGTTCTTCATCCCAGCATTCTTCGCTGGTGCCGGAGCAGGAACTGGCACGGCTCCGTATGCGCCGTGCAGCCGTCGATCAAGTGATTCGTTCCATCGAAGCTTACTCCGCAAGACAAGCCTCCGCCTAAGCCCACCACCAATCCGCTACTACTCACGCTCCCGGCTTTGGCCTACCAGCATGGCCGCCGCGAGGGCGCCGGTTACCGGTGTCCTTCGCGGCAGCCTCCGCAAAATGCTGCCGATTTATATACAATTCCTCCCAAAATTGTGGGGGAAATACCCACAAATACCGTATAATACAGACTGGATTGCGTCGCCATTAGGCGCGTTCCATGACCATGCCCGGTGTTCTCACCATCCTCTGGGGCTTGTCCATCGTCGCCAACGGCATCGCGGCGTGGCGGTTATATCAGCTCGATTTGCATCGGGTCTACCGGTTCTTTTTCGCTTATCTATCGTTCGCCGCGTTCCGGTCGCTCACTCTGTTCGTTCTGCCGTCCGGAGTAGGCGGCAACACATACGCCATTATCTATTTCATTACGGCGCCGATCCTCTGGCTCTTCTATGTGCTGGTCGTGCTGGAATTGTACTCGTTGGTTTTGCGGAATTACGCAGGAATTCACAGCCTGGGCCGATGGACCCTCTACGGGGCGCTGTTTTTCTCGGTCGCGGTCTCCGTTCTGGCGTTGATTCCTTCCGCGGGGAATGATTCCTCGCGACTGCTGTTTTGGTGTACCACCGTCGAACGTGGGGTGGTGTTCAGCCTGGTGATCTTCCTTCTGCTGATCCTGCTATTTCTTGCGATTTATCCGGTCGCGTTGTGCCGCAATATCCTGGTTCACTCGGTGGTGTATAGTGTGTTCTTCCTCAGCATCAGCATGATGATCTTGATCCGCAATGTAGTGGGCCATGACGTCATGCACCTGTTAAACACAGTGGTATTGGTGATGAACCTGGCCTGCTATGCTGCATGGATTTTCTTGCTCACTCGCGACGGCGAGAACCGGATCACCATGTTGCGGCACCACTGGACCAACGCCGACGAGCAGCGCCTGATCGAGCAGTTGAACCACATCAACGCTACCCTAATGCGCGCCGCCAGTAAGCAACACCACTCTTAAGCAGCCGCGGGATTACGAAGACGGTTGTGGATTGGTAGCCGACGTCAGGTTGCGGTTGATGGCAAACTTGACCAGCCCGACGAGATCGTGAATCCCGAGCTTGCGCATAATGTTCGAGCGGTACGTGTCCACGGTCTTAGGACTGATGTCGAGGAGCTTGGCGATGTCTTTGGGCCGCATGCCGTCCACCAGGAACGAGAACACCTCGTACTCGCGCCGGCTCAGTGAAGCCAGTGGGTCCTCGGCGGGCGCCTTGCGCGGAGCTTCCAACAGATAGTCGCGGCGCAGCAGAGGGGAAATGTAGACACCGCCATCCTGGATGTAGCGGATGGCGTCGATCAGATGCCGCGCCGGCCCATCCTTCAGCAGATACCCGTTGGCGCCGGCGCGTAGGGCCTCGAGCACCATCTTCTCGTCGCGGCTGATGGAGAGCACCACCAGTTTCGACTGACTGTTGGCTTCCCGTACCTTGCGAATCACTTCCAGGCCGTGCAGCTTGGGCATGTGCAGGTCAATGATGGCGAAATCGGGCGCGAGTGCCTTGATCATCTCCACCGCCGCCAGGCCGTCCGCGCATTGGCCCGCGATCTGAAGTTCCGGCTGCGCATCGCAGAAAGCCGCCAGGCCTTCGCGCACGATGGAATGGTCGTCGGCGAGCACAATGGAAATGGTTTTGGTCTGCTGGGTCATTCGTCTTCCGCCACCGGCAGCGTAATCGCCAGGCGCGTGCCGTCCTCTGAACTGGTTAGTTGAAACTCACCCCCAAGGAGAACCACTTCGTCGCGCATGGCCCGCAACCCGATCCCGCGCAGATCTGGATTTAGCGCTCCGTGCAGCAGTTCGTCCACATCAAACCCCTTCCCGTTGTCCTCGAGAACCAGGTGGATCTGATTGCCCCGTCCGCCCAATTGCAACTTCACCTCCGTGGCGCCGGAGTGCCGCAATACATTCGTCAGACCTTCCTGAGCCGCGCGGTAGATGGTAAACCGGACGGCATCAGGGATCTCCGATTCCAAGGGGCGGAGTTCAAGTGTAGCATGAAATTTCTCCGGGATTCCCGAAGTAATCCAAAGCCACTCAATTGCCTGCAGCAGATCGAGACGTTGCCAATCGGGCGGATGCATGCGCTGGGAAACCGACCGGATTTCACTGAGTGCCTGATCGGCAAGCCCCTGAATTCGTTCCAGCCCAATCCTGACGGGCTCAGGTAGATCCGGCGTCCGGCGGAACATCAGCTCGACGTTGACCTTAATGCCGGCCAAAGTCTGCCCGGTACCAGAATGCAGTTCACGGGCGATGCGCGTACGTTCTGTTTCCAGCGCATCCATCACCACCGCACCGGTTGAGCGTGAGGAGCCGCTGAGCGCGACCAGCGTCTGATGGGCGCGCAACAAGCGAAAGTAGTTTCGGGTAGCGTTGCACTGCCAGCGCAGGAGCACCGCGAGGATCTCATTCCGTTGCGGGCGGGCATCAGAGGCGCGTGCCCGCACTTCGGCGGAAAGAACCACCCTCTGCTCCAGCGCAAGCAGCCGCACGAGCAGCACAGGTATGCGCCGGTTCGCGGACAGAAAAGTAGAAACGAGCACACGATGGCTTGCGGGCGTGGATGACTGCAGCATCTGGCTGGCCGCCGGAAGGTGTGGCGCGGGGAGGGCGGTGAGCAGGCTCTCCACCGGGCCCAAGCGCGCCCGCGCACGCTCATTCATCCACAGCACGTGGCCTTGCCGGTCGCATTCAAGGAACATTCGTTCCCACGGGGTCGCACTCGATCCCGTGCCCGGAACAGCATCCAAAGTGGCTCTCCAGTGAACCCAGTTAACTAAGGTTGACACTCTAGGATGGCCAATTAGGAGAACATCTTACAAGCAGGTATATTCCTTAGTAGCATCTAAGACTTTTCTGTAGTATGCTTGGCCTATATGCTGAGACTGTTGAACTTGGCGAAACACTCCGCCTTCGTGTTGACGGGCGTCACCATCGGCGCAGCCTTGTGGAAAGCGCGCTCGAACTCTGCCGCGCCAGGAGAAGACTCCGGTCCTCTCAAGCAATCGGTTGCGGATCTGGAGGCGCGGCTCGCCGCTCTCGAGACCAACGGCGCGCAACATGCCGCGGGCACAGAATCAGCACGCAACAACTCAGCCGAAACACTTGCAGCGGTGGCTTCTCTCGAAGCAACGGTGGCATCGCTCACCACGCGTTACGACGGCCGACTCTCAAGCCTCGAGACGCATGTGAAGGATCACGAAGCCAAGCTGAAGGAACTGCCCACGCTGGCGCAAGTGGTCAGCACGATGGAAGAGATGCTCTCCAGCACCATGTCGGGCCTCGACCAGAAGCTCTCCGATCAAGTGAAGTCGATCGAAGTACTCAAGACCACGGTAGCGCAAAGTGACGAGCTGATGGAACGAGTGCTCGACTCGATCTACTCGCTGCAATCCCACGTAGCAGAAAGCGACAAGTCGGAAGTCCCGGTTTCGGTTTAGCTACACTGGCCAGATCTGATCGTACGGACACGCTCGCCAGAAAACATCGAGCTTCCATATCACGAGTTGTGGTCTCACTGAGGTCCAGTTATGGAAGCGGCCACCTTCCGATACTGGAACGCAGCGATGAACCAGTCTTCGCCCCGGCCTCACCTGGCCACCGACAGTCTGAATTGCGCCCGTCGCGCCGGACGCAACCGGCCGTACAGACGAAGACCAAGAGGGGCAAAGCCTTCATCCGCGTCATGCCCGCTTAGATGCGCACGCCTGCGAACGCGTTTCGCGTCAGCACAATGGAAGAAATGCTGCCCGGCACGTGGCCGAGCAGAACTTCGTTCTGATATACCATTGACGCAGACGAGCCTTCTGCCATGGATGAAGGAGCCGGGCCGGTGTACGTTTTCGGGCCGTTCCGCTACGATGTGGCGCAGCGTCTGCTGTTCCGCGAGAGCGAGTTGGTGGCCGTCGCGCCCAAAGCGGTGGAGACGCTCCAGGCCTTGCTCGAACGCCGCGGGCGCGTGGTGGATAAAGCCGAGCTGATGAAGCTGGTATGGCCAGATACGACGGTGGAAGACGTCGGCCTGGCGCGCAATATCTCGCTGTTGCGAAAAGCGCTCGGCGACGAAGGCGAGACCGGCGCGTATATCGAAACCATTCCCAAGCGAGGATACCGGTTCATTGCCGCGGTCGAGGTAAAGCCGCCGGCGAGCGTGGACTTTCGGCAAGCCGCGCCTCCACAAGGGACTAAGCTGCCCCATGCGGTGTGGTGGGGCGCAGCAGCCGCTCTCATCCTGGCGCTGGGCGCGTTCATTTACTGGGAGTTCTACATGCCGTCGCGGTATCTGCCCCAGGGCAGCGGGTTGGCTGGCATGGCGGTAGTCCCCTTTGAGTGTTTGACTTCGGAAGCCGATTGCGCCACGTTCTCCAAGGAATTGAGCGAACTGTTGGTGGCAGACTTATCGAAACTGCGCGGTGTGCTGGTGGTCTCGCCCACTACGGTGCGGCGGCATCAGAGGGCGGGAATGTCGATGGGGCTGATGGGCCGCCTGCTCAACCTGGACGTGCTGGTTGAAGGAACTGTCGGGCACATCGGGGACCGCCGAAGAATCACGGCGCGGCTGGTGGACGTTCACACGGGCAAGGTAATCTGGGCGGAGACTTACGACCAAGCGTCGAGCGATGCCGCGCAAGTTCAGACGGATGTAGCACGGGCCGTGACGGCCCAGGTCGGCGCGCGCATCGAACACGGCGCAAGTCGCTGAATCCACTCCATTCAAGATTCGCGAAGGATTTCTTCAAGAATTTCGCAGGAATTGCGAAGGCCGCGCCATCGCCGCCCGGCTCGATACTCGGGTTGCGGACAAGTTCCAGGAAGGAGCGGGTCATGAGTGTGACGCACATGCCATCGCCCGTGGTGATGCGGCGTGCCGCCCTGACACTGGTGCTGCTGTGGGCCGGCTGGTGGGTGTTTTTCGCCACAGCGGACGCGGTCGTGTCGCACAGATTCGCCGGAGGCATCATTTTTGTGGCGGTGGTGATTGGTACGGTAGCAGCCGCGTGGAAATGGCCGGCTGCGGGCGGCGTTCTGCTTGTGCTGGCGAGCGTCGCGTCCATCTGCATATGGGCAGCCATGTGGATCCGCCGGTTCGATTTCCTGCACATCGTGTTGATGTTTGCGATCATGCCTCTGCCGCCTCTGGTGGCAGGGGTGCTGCTTCTCCAGTCAAGATGCGGGTGGATGGAGAGCTTCCGGCAAGTTCCGAGAAGGGGCAGATGATGGGCTTGAATGCAATTCTGAAGTTGTTCAGCACAGTCGGAAGATGGAGTGGACGAGCGACCGCGCTACTGCTCCTTCTCTTTTGGGGTGCGTTCTTTGTGGAGCATCTCACGGAGTGGTTCTTGCGCGCAGACGGCCGATATCCGCCAGCCTGGGTGTGGGGCCAGCAGTTCTGTCATTTCGTCATGCTGGTGGGATTGGGAATGATGGTCCGTTGGGAGAAGCTGGGCGCGGTGGTGCTGCTCGTTGCGACGGTGGCATTCTTCGCCGGTATTCACCCCAATACGTTTCCGTGGATCGCGCTGATCAATCTCGTGCCGATCGGTTGTTTCGGCATCTATTGGCTGGCCGACAGAAAACTCCAAACGGCGGGCGCGGATGCGCAAGACTTCACAAGACCCCAGAAGTTCGTCCTCGCGGCGCTGGCCGCAGCGTTTACGGCCCTGGTACTCCTGTGCGCGAACGAGATGCTCGGTAACCCCCCGTGGATGACGCCGGCCTTCGATCCCTCGTCTGAGCTTGTGGGTTCGTGGCAAGCGAAAGCAGAGGCATGGCCGGGTCCGACAGAAATCGATGTTCTGTTGACCATGAATGCCGACGGGGTCGTTTCAGGAAGCATCGGCGGCGCCACCGTGATCGGCGCCCGCATCGCCGCCAATCGAACGTGGTTCGGCCGGGCGCTCAACTGGCGAACCGACTACCTCATCCGAGGCCAACTCTCCGGAACAGTCGGAGCGCCGCCACTGAGAAACGCCAACAGTTTTGCGGCACCCGTCAATCGCGAGGGTCAGGATCTGGTTGGGTCCCTCTTCACATCAGGGCCTGGCGCCAACGGCAAACCCGTCAGCTCCGGCCCCCTGGTGAGCCGGCTGAGGCTCAAGAGGATGTGAATGGTCCTATTCCAACTCTTCCAGCGACACCAGACCGCGCCTGAGCGCCTGCACGATGGCTTGCGCGCGATTTTCAACCTGTAGTTTGGAAAGCACATTGCCAACGTGCGTCTTCACGGTTTCATCGCTGATGGAAAGGGCACCCGCAATCTCCTTGTTGGAGCGGCCGAGCGCCACCTGGCGCAGCACTTCACGCTCGCGGGGCGTGAGATCGTCGTGCGGTGCCTGAGCCTGGAGGAATTGCCGGGCCACGGATGGGGTCAATGTAGGTCTTGCCGCGGGCAACCGCCCGTACTGCCGCGAGCAAGGTCTCGGGCTCGGCATCTTTGCGGACGTAACCGGAGGCGCCGGCGCGTAGAACGGCCATCATGCGCGCCTCATCCAGGGACGCGGTCAGCGCAATCACGCGCGTGGTCGGCGCTCGATCACGAACGCGGCGCGTGGTCTCGATGCCATCCAATCCGCCAGGAAGGAGCAGGTCTTGCAGCACAATCTGCGGCTTCCATTCGTGCAGATGATCGAGCAATTCTTCGCCGGTCGCGGCGCCGGGAGCCATAGATTCATTCGGCGGCAGCTTCCCCACCTCAAACTGCACTTGCGCACCAGTGCGAAACCCGAGAGCCTGGCATTGACCTTTCATCGCCTCGACCAGGCCCACGTTCTCAAGCGGCGCGGCGCGAAGCTGATCGAGCATCACTTCCATCTCAGTCATGGCCTCGCGCGCTGCTTGGCGGATCTGCTCGAGCGCCTCCTTGGCGCCGATGGAGTCATCCTCGAACCGCGCTTGCACAGTCGCCGCTAAGGTCTGGACCGCGAAAATCTGCTGCTTGACGGAATCGTGCAGATCACGCGCGAGCCGGTTTCGCTCCTCGTGGCTGGCGGCCTCGCGGATCTGCTGCTCATATTCAGAGCGCAGACTCCGTGTAGAGGTCGGGGGGAATCCGCCAAAGAAGACAACTCTGGGAACCGGTTCACCAAAGAGGGTGATGAGCCGTGACCATGGCGGTTCTCCGGAGAGATCGCCATACCCGGTCACGGCGAAATATGACAAGAGCAGGGCGGTCATCAATGCAGCGACGGCGACCCAGTCGGCGAGGCCGGGACCCCAGATGGCGAAGCGCTGGCTGAGCACCGCCACGAAGACCACGGTATGTCCGGCGCTAAGCCATAGCAGCCCACGCTGGCGCGCGTCCGGATCGGGCATTCGGGCTAGACGGACGGCGAAGCAGGCGGCTGCCATCAGAAACGAACCGAGAACCCGGATGAGCGCTGCTTTGCCCCAAGGCTGGCCGGCAAGAGCGGAGCCCCAGCCAGACTGGGCCCCATCCGAACAGGGCGAGCCCCGCGATGGCGGCCAGGACCGAATAGGCCCGGAAAATTGTGCGGGTGTCGATGGCGTCGAGCCGCTGTCCCGTCTGCATGCCCTAAGTGTACAGCGGCCGAGAAAGTCAGAGATCACCTGATGGGAGTCGAAAGGCATCCCCCGCTTAGGGGGATTTCCGCTGGTAGCGCGAACTGATCTTAGGGCTACCTCAGTTGTTGCGCCGCAGGGTGAACGGTTCCTTCAGCAAGATTCTACGCGCTATCTGCAAGCCGCCATAGCACGGGAGACTATTGCGACGTTGGTCGCACGTAGCCATAAACGACAAGTCGGGAGCCTCCGGTTTCGGTTTAAACTGAGATCGCCCGCAAGCGTGCGCGTGATTGCGGCTTGGGACGTCCGGTATACAATGCAGGCGTGAATCGCCGTTCCTTCTGGCTGCTATTCCTCTCGGCGGCGCTATCGCGGGCCCAGACCCCGCCAGACCGGCGCCGATACTGGGACGACCTCTTTCGCAAAGATCAGATTCCGTTTAACAAAGAAGCGAGCAAGCTGCTGCAATACGCGATTGCGGCGCAAACCCGGACTCGCGATTGATCTGGGCATGGGCGAGGGGCGCAATGCGGTCTTCCTCGCTGCGAACGGCTGGCATGTCACGGGCGTCGATTTCTCAGAGGTGGCGGTAAAAAAGGCCAAAGCGCGCGCTGCGGCAGCAGGCACATCCATCGAGACGATCGTCGAGGATCTCGACCGTTTTGCATTGGGGCGAGAGCGATGGGACTTGATCGCCCTGTTCTACATGCACGCCTGGTTTCACGAATCCCCACATAATGTGCCGCGCGATCTTGCGGACGCGCTGAAACCCGTCGGCGTGCTGGTCATCGAAGGTTATGCCGGGGACAAAGGGGACTTCCAGACCAACGAACTACCACGTAGTTTTGACGGTCTGCGAGTTGTTTTTTATCAGGACGTGCTCGACGAAGCGGATTGGGCGCCCGGTGAGAAAAGCCGTGTTGTTCGGTTTATAGGAGAAAAGGCGGAGAGGCGGGGACCGTAGAGGCGGGAGTTATTGAGACTTTGCTGACCGCAGCTTGTTCAGCACAGCGGCGCTCTCTTCGTATTTCTGCTCCTGATACAGAACGTCGGAGAGGCCGATGGCGGCGTCGCGGTTGTTGGGATTGGACTCCAAAATCGTGCGGTAAGAGCTCTCCGCCTTGGTCCAGTCTTTGCGGCGCTGATATTCGCGCGCCTCTTCCAATGCCGTGGAGCCATCGTTGGGCTTTACGTTTTGCGACGTGGCTGGAGGTTCCGGAGCCGCGGGCGAGGTGGACGCAAGAGTCGAAGTCTGGGGCACGGCGCCGGATTCGAAGAAATGTTGCAGCATTCCCGAATAAAGCAGGCCGACGATCAGAATAATTCCGGCGGCAAGGCCAATGACCAAAGGGATGCGCCATCCCAATCGCGGCTTGGGCCGCGGGGCCAATAGCTCGAGCCCGATCTTGTTGACCCACTCGTAGGATTCCTCCGGCTTGAGCGGCTCGGGCGGCGGCAACTCAGTGACGGATGTAGCTGCGGCCTGTTTCGGCACTTCAACGGCGGGCGATGGAGCGGCGCTGGGCTCGGATGCCTCGATCTCGGCGGCCGAAACCCTGATATACACCATTTCCTGGGTGTCGGCCGGCGGGATCTCAGGCACCTCGGCGAGCACCGGCGAGTCCGCCGGAAGCTCATACCGCGGCTTAGTGACAACCACAGGCGGCTCCGGCGGAGCCTCGGTTCGCGCCACCGGCGGTTCGGCAACTTCCTTCGCCTGCATCCGCACGCTCTCGTGCGGCTCGACAGGCTCCTTGCGCACGATGGCGGACGCGGCTTCATAAACCGATGCCGGGGATTCGCGCGGCACCACGACCGGGGCCGGAGGCACAACCGTTACAGGAGGCGGCGCCGGCGGCGGAGCTTTGGTCTGATCCACCAACCGCTCGATGCCCACGAGCATCTTTTGCAGATTCTCATCGGATCGCTGCGAGGCATCGCGCAATTTCCCGATGGCCTGCGATTGTTCCGCCAGGTTGTTTTCAAGGGTGCTGATGCGGTCGACGACCTTGGATTGCAGGGTATCCACGAAGGCCGCCATCGAGCGCGTCTGCGCCTGCTCGAATTCGTGCTGCAATTTCCGTTCGACTTCCTGGAACCGGACGTCGACATTCGACTGAACCAGAACCGGCAATTGCGAATCGAGATCCGCCAGGCGCTCATCCACGCGGCGAATATCTCCGCGGATCTGCTCGACATCGTTTAATTGGGAGGCGAGCCGGGCTTCAAAGGCGACCAGGGTTTGACCGAGCACTTCGGAGGGAAGAGGCGCCGAAGAAACAGGTGTTTCCACACTGGCGTAGGATTCCAGCTCCATCTCGGAAATTCGGCTTTCGACATTTTTCAACCGCGAGAGCAGCGGATCGAGATCGACGCCCGGTTCCCGGCGGGATTTTGCGGCGCCTTGCGTCAAGCGGATTCCGGCGCCGAGAGCGAGACCGCCACCGAAACTGATCGCAAGCGTCTTGAGGACGGCTTTCATCATAGGCCTAGGTGTGCGAGGGAGCACAAAACTCTCCCGCGCTCATTATTATAGCCCTAAAATAGCTCCGTAAACCCTAGATTTTAATACGACAGAAGTCGGGTATCATACCTATGAAGGGCACGCCGACCCGACGCGCGTGGGGGGTGGCGATTTCACGCCAATGTGGGCAGATTAGGCGCCGCCAGCCGATTTGGTGGCAGGGGCTTCCTTGCTCTTGCCCGAAC
>Ga0335077_10008632_pt1 | contig 12639 bp, 11 predicted proteins | sample Lox_Sample_31_FD_207151 | JGI IMG/M metagenome (GOLD analysis project Ga0335077, IMG submission 207151) | Soil microbial communities from Loxahatchee National Wildlife Refuge, Florida, United States - Lox_Sample_3.1 | ecosystem: Environmental > Terrestrial > Soil > Wetlands | place: USA... | reverse complement strand
TCAGCCCGATTCGTTGCGTGAAAACCTGATTCGCAACAACGGCGACGAGTTGTTCCTGGTGCTGGCGCCGCACCCGCTCGCGGCCGGCGATCACGAAGTGGAGTTTCATCACGAGGGAGCCGTTGTCCAAAACGCAGGCAATCAGGTTTACTTTGTGGGCGCGCGCGGCACGTGGTACCCCAACGCGGGGTTGCAGTTCGCCCCCTACGATCTCCGGTTCCGCTACCCCAAGGATCTGGATCTGGTGACGCCCGGCGAGGTGGTATCCGACAAGACGGAAGACCAGTGGCGCGTCACGGAACGGGTCACGTCGGTCCCCATCCGTTTCGCCGGCTTCAATCTAGGCGTGTACGATCGCACACGAGTCATGCGTGACAGCTACACCATCGAGGTGTGCGCGAACCGCGCTCTGGAACGTGCGTTGCAGCCCAAGGCCGGTGGCGCTGTCATGCCGCCGAACGCCGGCGGCGAGAAACTCCCTTCCCCGGCAGGCGTGCCGTCGGTGCGGCTTCAGGAACTCGCGGCAGATATCGGATCGGCTTTCGACTTCATGGCCGGACGGTTCGGCCCGCCGCCGTTGAAGACGCTGGAAGTCTCGCCCATCCCCGGATTCTTTGGCCAGGGTTTTCCGGGGCTCCTTTATCTGTCCACGATGTCCTATCTGCGCCGGCAAGACCCGGCCCTGGCAAACCTCGATGCCGACGAACAGAGTTTCTTCGTCGACCTGCTGCAAGCCCACGAGACCGCACACCAGTGGTGGGGGAACATCGTCACAACCTCCGGCTATCACGACGACTGGCTCACCGAGGCGCTGGCCAATTACAGCGCTCTCTTATACCTGGAAAAGAGCCAGGGCCGCCAGCTTCTGGACAGTGCTCTGAATCGCTACCGCAAGCAGCTCCTGGATAAAGGCGAAAGGAATCAGACGATTGAATCCACCGGCCCCATCGTGCTGGGCAGCCGTTTGCAGACCTCGCAGGCGCCACTGGCATGGACCCGGATTCTCTATGGCAAGGGCTCGTGGATCATGCACATGATTTGCTCGCGGATGGGTGAGGAGCGCTTCATGTCCCTGCTGGGCGAGTTGAGGCGGCGCTACGAGTGGAAGTCGATAACCACCGAGGAGTTCCGCCGGCTCGCTTCCGAGTTTCTGCCCGCCGATTCACCGGATCCGAAGCTGGAGGCGTTCTTCGATCAGTGGGTTTACGACACCGGCATTCCATCGTTCAAATTGAGCTATTCGATCCACGGCAAGGCCCCCGCGGTGAAGGTAACCGGGACGGTGTCGCAGGGAGATGAGGGCCCCGAATTCAACGCGGAAATTCCCGTGGAATTTCAGCTTGGCCAGAACCGGCAGGTGCATTGGGTGAAGTGCTCCAGCTCCATGGCGCCGTTCACGGTGGTGCTGCCCCAGGCGCCGGCAAGCGTCACGGTGGACACCTCGAGTATTCTGGCGCTGCTGAAGTGAGGGCTACCCTCTCACGTCATAGCACGTGAGCATTCCCTGATTCCGCAAATAAAGTTGCCCGCCACATACCACGGGGTGAGCCCAGCTCGGCCTGCCTTGATCGGCGATCGAGAAACGGCCTTTCTCGCGGTAGCCCTCGGGAGTGGCTTCAGCTAAACCCGCGACGTTATCTTCGCTGAGCAGGTACAGGCGGCCGTCGGCAAAAATCAGAGAGCCTTTGCCCACGCTCCGGTCTTTCCACGCCACCTTGCCCGTACTGAATTCCATGCAGGTCAGGATGGAGTTGGAATAACCGAAAAGGTAGCCGTCGTGGAAGACCACCCCGCCGTGATGGTTCTGCATCTCGCGGCTGAAATAGATTTCCTCCGCTTTAACTTCGCCGTTCCGTGCCGTCAGTCCGAGGAGTCCGCCGCCCGTGCCGTAATCCGAGGTGTAGAAAACCTTGTTGTCATGAAAAACCGGGGTGGCGATGTTAGCGGTGCGATTGGCCGCGCGCTCGTAGCGCCACATGGCCTTGCCGTCGGTTGCGCGCACACCTACGCCTGCGTGATCGGTAAGCGCCATGATTGTGCTGACGCCTTGCACGTCGGCGATAATGCAGGAGGAATAGCCGGCTCCGTCACTCAGCTCGCGGCTGGTCCACACTGTCTTTCCCGAGGTCTTTTCCAGCGCCACAATGCACGCGCCCGATCCTCCCGGAGTGACGATCAAGCGATCGCCATCCACGAGCGGTGATTCGCTGATCAGCCAGTGCGGGTTGCGCCCGTGGAATTCATGCAGCATGTTCAGGCGCCACACCTTGTCGCCGTCTCGCGCGCGCAGGCACGCCAGTTCGCCGTTTTCCGCCAGGGCGTATAAATGTTCGCCGTCGAGAGTTGGCGTCCCGCGAGGGCCGCTTCCGCGATCCTGCTCCAACCTCTCCGCCAGGGCGGTGGTCCAGACCGTTTTGCCATTGCTCCGATCCAGGCAGAAGACCGCGCTTTCCCCTCGAGCGACGCCTTGCACATAGACGCGGTCACCCTTGATGGCCAGCGAGCCGTATCCTTCCCCCAGATTGGAAATCGACCATAGCGCCCGCGGACCGGCAGACGGCCATGACTTCGCAAGACCGGTTTCGCTCGAAACACCCGAGCGCTCCGGCCCCCTCCATTGCGGCCATTCGGGCGGATTCGCTGGCGCGGAAACCACCGAGCGGGGAAGCAGGGGAGCGGCGAGCAGCGGGATGAAGTGCCGGCGCTTCATGACGGTTTCCATTCAACCCACATTATGCTCTGTCACGCGCAGGGGCAGAACCCGTCGTTTTTACATAGGCCACACGGACCAAGGAGGATCGGTGAATAGCCTTCCCACGTTTTTCGATAGTCAGCAACTCGCCGGCTCCTGCGAGGTAGGCTGCAGCCAGATGTAATGCATCCATGGCAGCCAAGCCGCAGCGCTCTGCCTCATTGCGTGCAACCTTCGTCATTTCGGCCACGTCCGTCACCCAGAGAGACGTTCGGGTGTTGAAGTATTCCCTCAAAAACTCCAGCTCAGGCTGGTTTCGAAAGTACGTCGGCTTTGGCATTAACTCCAGATATAGGAAATCGCTGGCGATGAACAGGCGTGCCGGATCCTGGATAATTGTCAGGGCCGCTTCACGGAGCGGCTGTTGACCTCGGAATGCCTCAATCAGGACGGCGGTGTCCAGGAAAGTGCGAACCATAGCGGCGAGCTAACGTGAACTTCCTCGCCGTTCGTCCACTTCCGCAAGAATCTCGTCTTCCGACAGCAGCTTTCCTCCCTTCGCTTCGTATTGGCGAGAAAGATCGCTCATCCGCGACGTAGATTTGGACAGGTACCGGACATATTCCGCGACTGCCGATCGTAGCTCCGGCAACACCTTCTGCCACAGCCGCGGCCGGCCGAGCTCATGTACAAACAGAACCAGGTTGTTCATCATGTGATCGATGCTGCCCTGTACATAGTTGAATTTCGCGGCGTTCAGGTAGGTCAAAGCCTCAACTGCTCCCGCCTCATTCTGATTGTCGTTCAGGACGCGAATGAGCTCATCGAACAACTGGGAATTGTTCCTGACAGTGTTGTCCATGCCTTAATTGTCGCAAAGCTCTCCGGCGCTAGCAGGCAGTGCGGGAGAGACAGGGCTCCGGCTCCCGATTATCGCGGGCTCCCTCCAAATCTTCGACCGCATAGGTCTTGGTGCGCTTGTAGCACAGCACCATGAAGCCGGCCAGGATCAGAACCGGCGGAATCAGCATGATGATGATTCCCAGATTCAGAACGCGCGCCCGCTCGGCATTTTGGGCCGCGGCGGTGCGGAAGCACATGACACACTGCGCGAAGGCGCTCGAGGCCAGCCAGGGCGCCAGGGCCGCCAGCTTCTTCATTGCACCCTCATGATCATCGCCCGGATGGAATCGGGCATGAAGATCATCATGAGAAGAATGCACAGCACCAGCATGGGAAACAGCGTCAGAAACAGGCTGAATTTCTCGAATTTCAGGTGCATGAAGTAGGCGATGATCAGCGCTGCCTTGATGACTGACAGCCCCATCAACGCGGTCAGCATGATGAGCGTGGGCAACTGTTCGTACGCCAGAAAGACTTCGATGGCCGTCATGGCGAGCAGCGCCACCCAAACATAAATGAACCCCTGCGTGGTCCCGCCAACGTGCTCTACAGCTTCAGAATGATCGCTCATTAAGGCTCCTAAAGTCTGGCCGACAGCAAATAGACCAGCGGGAAAATGAACATCCACACCAGGTCGACAAAGTGCCAATAGAGGCCGCTGACTTCCACGTCCTCGTATTTGAATTTTCCCCGCGCCACGGCGAAGGCGATGATGCCCAGGTAGATCACGCCAATGATCACATGCGTCATGTGCAGTCCGGTCAGCGCGAAGAAGGTTCCGCCAAACAGCGGCACGTTCCATTCGTTGTGGAACGGAGTGACGTGCTCGTCCAAAATAAGGTGCCGCCACTCGGTGGCGTGAAGGACCACGAATGCCAGCCCGCATGCCATGGTGGCGACAATCCAGTTGACCGTCGCTTTGCGATTGCCGTGATTCATGGCGTGCACCGCCATCACCATGGTGAGACTGCTCGAAAGCAGGCAAAACGTCATAACGCTCGAAAACACGACGCTGGGCACGAAAATGAACGGCTTCGGCCAGTCCGGCGTGGACAGCCGCAAGTAGGTGTAGGCCATCAGCAGCGCCGAGAACGTGAGCGCGTCCGAAATAATAAACAGCCACATCCCCAATTTCTTGGAGCCGATCGCGTACGGAGACCCGCCGCCCTGCCAAACGGACTCCATCGCAACGGCTTTGGCTTCGGACATTCTTGCTTACCCCCAAAAGAGAAATAGAACCATCAAATAAAGCCAGACTGCATCCAGAAAATGCCAGAAGTAGGCGCTCACATCCACTGCGGTGCGCTTGCCCGGCCCGAGCTGGAGCCGGAACGCCTGCACGTCGATATAACCCAGCGCCGAGATGCCACCTGCCAGGTGCACCGCATGCACGCACGTCAGCAAGAAGAAGAACGAGCTCGAGGGATTCGTCGCCACATAAATCCCGGCATCGTTCAACTGCCGCCACGCCACGTACTGGCCGCACAGGAAACATGCGCCGAGAACCGTTCCAGCCATCCAGTACCGGTTGAAGGCGAGACGCCGGCCGGACCGCAACGCCCTCCGCGCCAGCTCAAGGGCGCCGCTCGATGCCAACAGGACGGCTGTGTTCAGCCAGAGAATGCGCGGCATCGGAGTGTCCACCCAATCGTTGGAAAGCCCGCGGCGCACGAAGAAGGCGCTGGTGAACGCCGCAAACATCATCACGCTGGCGGCCAGCAGCACACATAGTCCGGTTATCGAAGCCCGGCGGTGCGAGCCTCGCCCACCGGGTCCCTCCCCGCCGAAATCCCGCGCGCTGGGCGGAGCGCCCCGCCCACCAATAATGTCTGTTGTAATCGACCCAGGCATTTCTAATAATCGACCTTGAAGTCTCCCCTCCCCCTAATTCCCCGTCTCCAAAGTCCCAGCTCAGGCCGGATCCGACTGCATGATGTAGTCTTTCGCCGCCCCCGGAACGCTGTACTCATACGGACCGTGATTCACAACCGGGTGCTTGCCGGCGAAATTGTCGAATGGCGGTGGCGATGGGATGGTCCATTCAAGCGTGGTCGCATCCCATGGATTGGGCGAGGCTTTGGCGCCCTTCTTCATGCTCCAGAACAGGTTGAAGACGAAAATGACCTGCACGGCGGCGGTGAAAATGGCGGCCCAGGTCATAAAAGTGTGGACGGGCAGCAGTTTGCCCATAAAATCGAAGTTAGTGAAGTCGGCATATCGCCGCGGATTCCCTGCAATTCCCAGAAAGTGCATGGGTGTGAAGATCGCGTAGACGCCGATAAAGGTCAGGTAAAAATGGATCTTGCCCAGGGTCTCGTTCATCATGCGCCCGTACATCTTGGGGAACCAGTAAAATGTCCCGGCGAACATGCCGAAGATCGCGGCCACGCCCATAATCATATGGAAATGGCCCACCACGAAATACGTGTCGTGCATGTAGAGATCCAGCGCCGGCTGCCCCAGGAAAATGCCGCTGATGCCGCCTGTGACAAACAGCGACACGAATCCGAGCGCGAACAGCATAGCCGTGGTGAACCGGATCCGGCCGCCCCACAAAGTGCCGATCCAGTTGAATGTTTTGATGGCCGACGGCACACCGATCGACATCGTCAATACGGAAAAGGCCAGCGCCGAGTACGGGTTCATGCCGCTCATGAACATGTGATGACCCCAGACGAAGAATCCGAGGAAGCCGATGCCCAGAACGGCGTAGACCATGGCGCGATAGCCGAAAATCGGCTTGCGCGAAAAAGTTGCGAGCAATTGCGACGCCACGCCCATCCCCGGAAGGATGGCGATGTAAACCTCCGGATGGCCGAAGAACCAGAACAGGTGCTGCCACAGTAACGGCGAGCCCCCTTTGTGGTTCAAAATCTGATCGCTAACTTGCAGACCAGCCGGCAGGAAGAAGCTGGTGCCGGCCAGGCGATCGAGCAGCAGCAGAACTCCAGCGGCCAGCAGGACGGCGAACCCGAGCAGTCCGAGAATGGCCGTCACAAACCAGGTCCAGCAGGTCAGCGGCAGGCGCATCATGGACATTCCGCGAGCCCGCAGGTCGATGGTGGTCGCGATGAAATTGATTGCGCCCATGAGCGACGCCCCGCAGAAGATGGCAATGCTGATGATCCACAGGTTCTGCCCCATCCCCTCGCCCGGTCCGGATAGCGGCCCAACGCCGCTCAACGGTGGATACGCGGTCCAACCGGAAAGTGGAGCGCCGCCCGGTACGAAGAACGCCGCCACCATCACGCAGAGGGCAAGAAACGTCGTCCAGAACGAGAGCATGTTCAAGACCGGGAAGGCCATGTCCTCTGCGCCGATCTGGATGGGCAGGAAGTAATTTCCGAAGCCGCTCTGCGGCGCCGTGGTCAGCACGAAGAAAACCATGATGGTGCCGTGCATGGTCATCAGCGACAAATAAAGTTCCGGCGTCATCACCCCGCCTGGAGCGCCCACGGGCCAGAGCTTTTCGAACAGGCCGACTTTAGCATCGGGATAGACCATGTGAAAACGCATCAGCACCGAGAGCCCCATGCCCAGAAACACCGAGAACAGCGCCAGGAAGTAATACTGAATGCCGATGACCTTGTGGTCGAGGCTGAAAATATAGCGGCGAATAAATCCCTTGGGCGCTCCGTGCGCCGCATGGACTACAGGCGAGGACATGCTTTCTCCCCCAAAGAAGATGAACCCAATGACTGCTTTCGGTTGCGACTCACTTCTGCGCGGCCTGCTCCTGCTTCCACTTCTCGAAATCCGCGGGCGACATCACTTCGAGCGTGGTGCGCATCTGATGATGCCCCAGCCCGCAAAGCTCCGAGCAGGGGACTTCGTAGGTGCCGATCTGATCGGCCTGGAAGTGGAAGGGAATTTCCATCCCGGGAACGATATCCTGCTTCAGCCGCAGCTCGCGAACGAAGAAGTTGTGGATGACGTCGCGCGACCGCATGACCAACAGAATCGGCTTTCCGACCGGGACTTTGATTGAGGCGCTGGTGATATCGTCTTTACCCGCCGGATCCTTTTCATCGATACCGAACGGGTTGCCGCCCTGGTCGTTGACCTGCTTGAGGTCAAGCCGGCCGAACTTGCCGTCCGGACCCGGGTAGCGAAAAGCCCACGCGAATTGCTTGGCCATGACTTCAATCTTGAGGGCATCGGCGGGTGCTTCGTCGAAATGCACTGCCGCCCAAATCCGCGTTCCCGCCAGCACCAGACCGATGAACAGAACCGCGGTCGCCGAAGTCCAGACCACTTCGAGCACGTTATTCCCGTGAGAATAACGCGCCACGCCGCCGCGGTCGCGGAACTTGACCATTACAAACCCGAGCGCCACCTGCGCCAGGAAGAAAATGATTCCCGTAATCCAGAGCGTGAGGTTGAAATGGGCGTCGTACGCGATGCCGTGCTGAGAAATGGGCGGCGGGAACCACCAATAATGACCGATGAAGAAATAGCAGATGACCAGGGTGAATACCCAGACGATTACCGCAAGAAGCATGGACACTCCAGAAAGGCTCGATCCAGGATTTGTGTCAAGGGATTGACGCTAACACAAATCCGCGCGGGATAGCAACAGGGCCCCGCTTGGGCATCGAGGATGGCCTGGCCGGGCATTTTTCCGCCGAGCGGCCTCCTGCTTTTGCGAATAGGGTCAGCTTGGATCGGCTCCAGCCGGAAAACCTGTTGTGGAGATCGCTGCGATCGTTTTCCCAACTACTCGGGTAGCGGCAGATGATCATCGGGTCGCGCCCACCACGCTCAAGAAGTTGGAAGCAGGAAGGTGCTCATGATCAGATCCACGATCAACCCGCCCACGATCACGATGGCAAACGGCCGCTGCGAATCCGATCCAATGGCGTGTGAGAGCGCGGCCGGCAGCAGACCCAGCGTCGCCACGGGGAACACACAGGCCGTCTTGGCCCTCGCAGCTCACGGGGTCGACGGCCGCAGTCGCTGAGCGGCCTGCCACTTGCACGTAGGCGCGACTTCGATTTTTTATCTTGATGCTCAACTGCATGCCTGAAACCTTAAGCAAATCCGTGGCGTCTGAGGTTTTTGTACGTTTAATCACCAACAGAATCATGAATAACCTACAGTGCTACCAAAGACTCGCCTTATTCGCGGTGGTCTTTTCTCTTCCGGCTTTACCGGCAAAGATCGGGACGGCGGGAATCCCTAACTTCCACCAGGTCAACGACCATATCTTCCGCGGCGGTCAACCTGCGCCGGAAGGCTGGCGGGAACTTGCCGGGATGGGGGTCAAAACGGTCATCGACCTTCGCCGCGCCGATGAGCACTCGACTGTGGAGGAAGCTCAGGCCGTGGCGGCAGCCGGCATGACCTATGTGAACGTGCCCATGAATGGGGTCGTTGCGCCGACCGATGCGCAGATGGCCAAGGTCCTGAGACTTCTTGAATCGGGAGACCCGGTGTTTGTGCATTGCAGACGCGGGGCGGACCGGACGGGGGCTGTCATTGCGTGCTATCGTATCGCGCACGACGGCTGGGGACGCGATCGGGCCTTGAAGGAGGCAAAATCCCTGGGGATGTCCTGGACTCAGTTGGGTCTAAAACGCTATATCAAGGAATTCCAGCCGGCCACCAGTCGCGTGGCTTCCGGATCGCAAACGCCTCTGGAGGCCGCACAGCCCTGATTGCTGCGTTCCTCTGTTGAAACCCCTTGGCCAGAGGAAAATGTGATATTTCGTACTTTTATTTGATACACTCAAGGCTTCAGCTGGTGTTGTTTCGTACTAAACATTGAAAATCGCGCTTCAGGCCGTTGCTCCCTCGCTGCACTCGTTTTCCAGTAGGGCGAATTCCCCAGTAGATCCCACTCATCCAGGAAGCGCTCCCGTAACGGCTAACCACAGATTTTGGCTTTTGTCAGGCCTACGGCTGATTCGAAGCGACCAAAACTGTTTCGGTTAAGCCTAACCGGTTCCGCAGTTCAAGTGTCTCCGGGCCCCGATTTCCGGTCGGTCCGCCCGCGCAGCAGGGACGCCTGATCTTCGCCGCGGAACTACCACAGGTGATGTGTGTCCCCATGGGACCCACGTCGTAACAGCAAGTTTCTAGAAGGTTTAGGTAAGTGAAATTCGAAGTAATCGGAAGGAAATCATTCCCAGCAATTCTCATTTGTTCAACGCTGTCCACCCTGGCTCTGGCGCAAAGCAAGCCTGTGGTGTGGATCGCGCCCAGCCTGCATCGAGTCGGCATGTCCGACGCCGCCGGCAGCACGCAACAAGCCAGCATTTCAGCCGCACGAGGCGAATACGAATCATTTCAGATCATCGTAAGCGGAGGGTCTAATGGGTTGGCCAACGTAAATGTAACGGTGTCGGATCTGGAAGGTCCCGACGGGCAGGTGATACCGCGGCGGAGCCTTACGCTGTATCGCGAAAAATACGTGTACGTGAACAAACCCAGCCCGAACTGGAAGGGTTCAAACCAGCCTCTGGGTGTTGGCTGGTATCCGGACGCGCTGATTCCGTTCACAGATCCGTCTTCAGAGCGGCCGCTTTCAGGCGCGAGTCTGCAAGCGGTTCCATTCGATCTCAAGGCCGGCACCAACCAGCCGATTTGGGTTGACCTGCTGGTTCCGCGAACCGCCAAGGCCGGCCGTTATTCCGGCTTCTACACCGTGACCAGTAATCAAGGTACCAGCACCGGTCCGATCTCTTTGACCGTCTGGAATTTCGCGCTGCCAGTGGCGCCCGCACTCAAGTCATCGTTCCTTTTCTCGCGGGCGGGAACCGTCGCAGCGCAGCAGGAGCTGCTGCGGCACAGGCTTTCGCCGATGTCGACTGATCCGGCCCACCAGGCGTCTCTGATAAAAGACTACGGCCTCAACACAACAAATGTAGGGCCCTACGGTGGCGCGTACTCAGGCCATTGCGTGATGTCAGCGGCGCCGCCGGCCGGTCAGTTCAGGGCCCTGGCGTCGGCTCAGCAATCCGGTCTGATGTTGTACAACTACAGCGCCGATGAGATCGGCCATTGCACCAACCTCTATCCGACCATTAAGCAGTGGGCATTAAACATGCACCAGGCCGGCATTAAGAATTTGGTATCCATGTCGCCGACACCGGCGTTGTATAGCGATGGTTCCGAGACGGGCCGCTCGGCAGTGGACATCTGGGTGCTCCTGCCCCTCATGTACGAGAATGCCAAGCAGCAAGTTGCCCAGGTTTTGCAAAAGGGGGATGCCGTGTGGTCGTACAACACTCTGGTGCAGGATGCCTACTCACCCAAGTGGCTGATCGATTTCGATCCAGTCAACTTTCGTATCCAGCCGGGTTTCATCAACCAGAGCCTGAATCTTTCAGGACTGCTCTACTGGCGGATCGATCAATGGCCGACGGACCCCTGGAATAACGTGAACAACTCCGGCACCTACAGCTCAGCTAACTACCCCGGCGAAGGAATGCTGGTGTATCCGGGCCAGCAGGTCGGTATTCAGGGAGTCGTCGCCTCGATGCGGCTGAAATGGCTGAGGGACGGCGTGGACGATTACGACTACATCCAGATCCTGAAGAACCTCGGGAGGGAAGATCTTGCGATGAAGATCGCCCGCTCCGTTGGGCCTGACTGGACTCACTGGACCCGTGATGCGGCGGCGATAGAATCGTCCCGCCAGCAGCTCGGGGAAGCCATCAGTCAGATCATGACTGCTACTCCCCAGAAGGAAACCGCTGCCGCCGGCAACTGACCCTTCTAACGCCCGCGAGACAGGGAGAGTACGGCGCGGCGGTCACGAAAACCGCCGTGCCTGCTCTCATCCTTCAAGAACTCGGCTCGCCGGAACGTCTGCGCTGACTTCGGGTGACTGCGACGGTTCTTGTCTTCGCGACCTCGTGCGGCGCATCCACCGGTACAACTCGCAGCAGTCCGCTACCCACATGAGCAGAAAGGGGAGCGGATCGTCGAGTGCAAAGCAAGCCGCCTCTCGAACCCCGCGCAGAGACCTCGCCCAGTCCTTCAGCGTCAGGGTACGATCCCACCGCGAGCGAAGGGCCGAAAACAGATCGAAGTCCTCCACGATCCACTTGCGTCCCTCCTCCGCCTGCCCCGAGATTACCGGCTGACCTGTCATGTCCTGATAGAGCGCGCGCGCCACGTCCATCCCGTTGGCGGCGGCAAAGAGCCGGAACGTGCACCCTATGCGCGGATTTACGTCCAAGACTTTGTACTTGCCGTCGCGTATATCGTAACGATATCCAATATCCAGGATGCCGCGGTACCCTATCGCCTTCATGAAATCACACGTCACATTTGCGACCGTCTCATTGCGGATACAGACTCCCAGGCTGGTGATGCCGGTGTTCACCGGGAAGCGGCGGATTTTCTTTCCCGTCACCCCCAAAAGGCATCTCGAATTCTTGTCGAAATAACCATTGAACATCCAGTCTTCGCCAGGGATAAATTCCTGTAGCAACAGATTGGGCTTGTCAGGCTCTTGGGCTCTCGCGTACAGCTCGAGGAGTTCGCGGCGTGTCTGGATCAGGAATTTCGATCCACCCGCACGAAGGCGCAGCCGTCCGGCATCGATGGCTTTGACCATGACCGGAAAAACCGCCGTATCGAGAAAACACGCGACATCTTCCTTCGAGTGTGGAACCACCGCGCGGGCCGTCGGCACACCATTGAAGCTTGCAAGGTCTTGCATCCGGCCCTTGTTGACGAGCAGGCGAATCAGAGCGGCGTTCTGACACGGGAAGCAGAACAACTCTTGCAGGGCCGCCGAGTGGTCCGCTACCCAGATGGCCCCCTCATCCGTGGTGGGAATCAGCACGGGCCGGCCACCCAGCTTTCGCCCGACAGCTAACAGGCTGGAAACGGCTCGGTCCGGAGGGTCGCTCCCGATGTCCAGAAGGAATCGGCCACGGCAATATCGGGAGCTGAACGCAGGCTCCCAATAGGCAGCGTCAACACAGTAGACCGGGACGCCCAGACGACCCAGGCTGCGTACAATACCGAGACCTCCATGATGCCCTGACCGGAGCACAATGACGGGCGTCGCACGATTTATACCTTGGCTC
>Ga0335077_10008631_pt1 | contig 12639 bp, 7 predicted proteins | sample Lox_Sample_31_FD_207151 | JGI IMG/M metagenome (GOLD analysis project Ga0335077, IMG submission 207151) | Soil microbial communities from Loxahatchee National Wildlife Refuge, Florida, United States - Lox_Sample_3.1 | ecosystem: Environmental > Terrestrial > Soil > Wetlands | place: USA: Florida... | reverse complement strand
TACTTCGAGGGCCGGATGGGGGCTTTGCCGACGCTTCGGCCCGACCTGGGGGTTGCCACCGCAATAGTCTAGACCATTGGGTTGCCCTATTGTGCGGTATCGGACAGAGGCATTGGCATGGCAGGCGGCGATCAATGTGTGCTACCGCACCGACTGCGCCGGCTACTGCGACCAACCTGTCAACTGATGCCCAAGGAAGAAGCGATGAAACTGCCAACGATCGTCGTCCCACTCTACGCCGCCGCTCCTCGCGGCCGGCGTTATTAGCTCGCTATGCACCCCGGAATCCGAGGCCTCAAACAGTTAGTGCCGTTGGCAATGTCGCCAACAAGTTCACTGTCGACGGGCAACATGATGAATTGGGACGTGATCGAAGGCAATTGGAAACAGTTCAAAGGACGTGTGAAGGAAAAGTGGGGCAGGATTACGGACGACAATCTCGACGCTATCGCCGGTAAACGCGACCAGCTCACCGGAAAAATTCAGGAGGCCTACGGTATCACCAAGGATCAAGCCAAGCTGCAAGTCAAGGCTTTTGAACGGATTCACAAGGACTATAAGACACCTGCGTGACTACGGCCAAGTCGGCGTACGGAAGGTAAGCGCGCTGGCAGGCCATTCGCATGCAGTCACTTCAGTGCGGCCTCGGCCGCACTTCTTTTGGCATCTGCCCCATCAGCCATGTCGCACGAAGCGACCACTCCCGCGCCAGTCACACCACCGCGTCGCGCAAGCGGCTGCGTCGTTTGCTTTAGTGCGGTAGCGTACGGATGATGCGCGCCATGGATGTTACGCTGTTGCGTTATGCGGCGATCGCGGTGTGAAAAGGGACAACGCAATTGGTGAACGGCAGCACGTCGCTTTTCGGGCACCTGACCCAGTTCAGGGCGCGTTTTCGCACCAGAGGTTTGTCGCACAAGCCGCCCACTGTGGAGCTTCCGCTCCGATCGGAATTGTTCAGCGCCGACCAGATGGAGCGGTATGGCAAGACCCTCGCGGCGGCGCATCGGCTGACACCACGTCGAGCACGGGACCCGCTCCTCCCGCGTCTGGCCGAGAACGAAAGCGTGCTGATCGACGTCTGCAAGCGGTTGACTGCCGCAGTATCGGCGAACCATCGAATCGGTCCGGCGGGTGAATGGCTGCTCGACAACTTCCATCTGATCGAAGAACAGGTTGGCACGGCCAAGAGGCACTTGCCGCGTGGCTACAGCCGCGAACTGCCGCGTTTGGCGCTCGGGCCGTCGGCGGGCCTGCCGCGGGTGTACGACATCGCGCTCGAAACCATCTCGCACGGCGATGGCCGAGTCGACGCCGACAGTCTGAGCCGGTTCGTGTCTGCCTACCAATCGGTCACCACGTTGAAGCTTGGCGAGCTCTGGGCCATCCCGATCATGCTGCGTCTCGCATTGATCGAGAATCTTCGCCGCGTCGGCGTGCGGGTTGCCACCAGCAGGGCAGAGCGCGATCTGGCTAATAGCTGGGCCGACCGGATGATGGAGACTGCCGAGCTGGATCCGAAAAGCCTCATCCTCGTCATCGCCGACATGGCGCGATCGGCGCCGCCGATGAGGAGCGCATTCGTGGCGGAGCTTACGCGCCGCTTGCAAGGACAAAGCGCCGCCTTGGCACTCGCGCTAACGTGGATCGAGCAATGGCTCGCGGAATCGCATCTGACGATTGAACAGTTGGTGCAATTGGAGAACCAGCAACAGGCGTCGGATCAGGTTTCGATCAGCAACAGCATTGGCAGTCTCCGCTTTCTGAGTGCGATCGACTGGCGTGAGTTCGTCGAGTCCATCAGCGCTGTCGAGAAAATACTGCGCCAGGACCCCCAAGCCGTTTACGGCGCGATGGAGTTTGCGACCCGAGATCGTTATCGTCACGCGATCGAGCGCATTGCCAAGGCGGGTGGCCTAGAAGAAGCGGAGGTGGCCCGGAAGGCGATCCAGTTGGCGCGGGCGGGCGCTGCGGGCAAGGGGAGCGACGATCGGGTCGCACACGTCGGTTTCTATCTGATCGACAGGGGACTTCCCGAGCTGGAACGCGCCGCTGCGGTCGAAGTTTCCATCGTCGAGGGTTGCCGAAGAATCGGAAAGCGGTTTCCGCTACCCATCTACCTTGGTGGAATCGCGGTCCTCGCAGGCGCCTCCACCGCGGGCCTCGCTGCGAACGCCCATGCCGCCGGGTTGGACAGGGAAATCATGGCGCTGGTCGTTGCGCTTTCCCTGCTGGCTAGCAGTCAGTTGGCGGTGACGCTGGTGAACTGGCTGGCCACGTTGCTGGTGACGCCGCATGCACTGCCGAGAATAGATTTTGCCGCAGGTATTGCAGCGGAGGCGCGCACTCTGGTCGTGGTTCCTACCATGCTCACCAGCACTCGAAACGTCGAGCATCTGGTCGAGGCGCTCGAAGTCCGGTTTCTGGCCAATCGCGATACGCACCTGCACTTTGGCTTGCTGACCGATTTTCCGGACGCGCGCGAGGAATCGCTTCCGGGGGACAAGACGCTGCTTCGACTGGCCGAGGCTCGAATCAGCGAGCTGAACCGAAAATACGGGGGTGGCGGGCACGCGTCCGAAATGGAAAGCGGGCAGGTCAACGATGGCGACATTGGCCATTCCACCAACGTCAGTGTGTTCTATCTGTTTCACCGCCCTCGACTCTGGAATGCCGAGGCAAGGATGTGGATGGGCCAAGAGCGCAAGCGCGGCAAGCTTGGCGACTTGAACTCGTTCTTGCGCGGCGGTCATCCGGACGGCTTTTCTCTCATCGTCGGCGCGACGGCCATCCTCTCCCAAGTGAAGTACGTCATTACGCTGGATACGGACACGCAGCTGCCGCGTGACGCGGCGCGGCAGTTCGTCGGCGCCATGGCGCACCCTCTGAATGCTCCGCGCTTCGATGAGCCCGGGAGGGACACGAGCAGGGAGGTGGTGACGTCCGGTTACGGCATCCTCCAGCCGCGAGTATCCGTGAGCCTGCCCGGCACGAACCGGTCGCGATACGCACGTCTGTACGGAGGTGAGCCGGGCATCGACCAGTACACGCGCACGGTTTCGGACGTATATCAGGACATCTTCGACGAGGGTTCGTTCATCGGTAAGGGGATTTACGACATCGACGCATTCGAACGTGCACTCAAAGGGCGTTTTCCTGCAAACCGCGTGCTGAGCCACGATCTCCTGGAGGGCTGCTACGCCCGCGCCGGACTCTTGAGCGACGCCGAACTGTATGAAGAGTTTCCGGCGCGCTACAGCGCGGACGTGGCCCGCCGGCGTCGCTGGATCCGCGGCGACTGGCAGCTTGTGGGGTGGCTGCGGCGGCGGGTGAGAGGACCCGATGGTCGCCGCGAAAATAACCCGCTTTCGATGCTGTCGCAATGGAAGATTTTCGACAACCTTCGGCGCAGCCTTGTCCCCGCCGCGCTCATGTTGCTGCTGCTGCTCGGATGGACCGTGTTGTCGTCCGCGTGGTTCTGGACTGCGGTCGTAGTCGGAATCCTTCTGGTGGCGTTCGCTATTGCGTCGCTCTCGGATCTGGCCGACAAACCGGCCGAGGTGAACTTCAGACAGCATCTGACGGCCGTGCAGCGCTCCGCGCGACGACGCGTCGTGCAGGCGCTGCTTTCGCTGGCCTTTCTGCCCTATGAGGCTTTTTTCAGCCTCGATGCGATCGTGCGCACGATCGGGCGCATGCTGATTACGCGCCGGCGCTTGCTGGAATGGAATCCGTCGAGTGACGTGGATCACGCGCTGGAGCATCGCGACCGCACGGACCTGCTCGCGTCCTATCGCTCCATGGGGATCGCCCCGGCAGTCGCTGTTGCCGCCTGGGTTGGCCTTTCTCTCACCCACCCCGCGGTGTTGGCGATCGCCGGCCCGATCTTGTTGCTGTGGGCAGCATCGCCCGCCATTGCCTGGTGGGTGAGTCGTCCACTCGCGCGGCGGACGGCGAAACTGACGGTTGACCAGACACAGTTCCTGCGCAAGCTGGCGCGAAAGACGTGGGCGTACTTCGAGACGTACGTCGGCCAGGACGACCACTGGCTGCCACCCGACAACGTGCAGGAGCATCCGGAGGTCAAGATCGCGCATCGGACCTCGCCGACCAACATGGGGCTGACGCTGCTTGCCAATCTAACGGCGCACGACTTCGGTTATCTGTCGACCGGGCAACTCGTCGCGCGCACGACGAATGCACTACGCACTATGGAATCGCTGAAGCGGCATCGAGGACACTTCTATAACTGGTACGACACGCAAACGCGATTGCCTCTCCAGCCTCTCTATGTCTCGACGGTGGACAGTGGCAACCTCGCGGGCCATCTCCTTACCCTGCGACCCGGGCTCACGGCGCTAATCGACGCTCCCATCCTTAACAGGAGATGGTTGGAGGGTATGAGCGACACGTTCTCGCTTCTGATCGACGCCGTCGGGAAAGATCCACCGGCCGCTGTACTCCAATTCGAAAAAGCGCTCGAGTTGGCGGCCGCTGCGAAGCCAGCCACCCTCGCCCACGGGTGGGTCCAGGTCAAACGACTGGCGGCGTACGCTGCCGATGTGGCCGCACATTTCAGCGCCAATGGCACCGATGGCCCCGGGAGCCCCGAGGGCGAAGCCAGGTTCTGGGCCGAATCGCTTGCGAGGCAATGTGCGGGGTTGCGTGACGAGCTGCTTCATCTCGCTCCGTGGCTGGAGCTGGGAACGATACCTGGCACTAGTCTCAACCTTCCTGGCGCGAGCAGTATCCCGACGCTCCGCGAGCTTGCGTTGCTGCTTGGCACTGCATGGGCGCCGACAACCGAACAAGCGCGCAGCAATAGCCCAGCTGCAGAAGAACCAAACCTACTCGACACGCTGCAGCCTCTTGTCACGCAAGGGGCAGAGCGCGCAACGGCAAGAATCGGCGCCATTGAAGCGCTTGCGCTGCAAGCGACCGCTCTTGCCACGATGGACTACAGCTTCCTGTTCGACAAGGTGCGTCGGCAACTGGTGATCGGATACAACGTTGGCGAGCGCCGGCGCGACTCGAGTTACTACGATTTGCTGGCATCGGAAGCGCGATTCTGCAATTTCGTCGCCATCGCACAGGGGGCGCTGCCGCAGGAAAGCTGGTTTGCGCTCGGCCGTCTGCTCACCACCGCGGGCGGAGAGCCGGTTCTGCTGTCGTGGAGCGGCTCGCTGTTCGAGTACCTCATGCCCCTGCTGGTAATGCCGACCTACGAAAATACTTTGATCGATCAGACTTGCCTGGCTGCGGTGGAAAGACAGATCGAGTATGGAAGGCAACGTCGCGTCCCATGGGGCATGTCGGAGAGCGGCTACAACACCGTGGACGTCCATCTCAATTACCAGTATCGCGCCTTTGGGGTCCCCGGGTTGGGTTTGAAACGTGGGCTTGGCGAGGACCTGGTCGTGGCGCCGTACGCGTCGGCGCTCGCCCTGATGGTCGCTCCCGAGGAGGCGTGCCTCAACTTGCAACGCCTCGCGGCCGGTGGGCTGGCCGGAAGACTCGGTTTGTTCGAGGCCATCGACTACACGCCGTCGCGGCAGCGTCGCGGGGAGTCGAGCGCGGTGGTCCGGTCGTTCATGGCGCACCACCAGGCGATGAGCCTGCTCTCCTACGCCTATGTGCTTCTAGAGCGGCCGATGCAAAAACGCTTCGAGTCGGACCCGCTCTTCCAAGCGACATTGCTTCTTCTCCAGGAACGCATCCCGAGAGCCACACTGTTTCATTCGTATGCAACCGGTCTCTCCGATCTTCGGGCGGCCGGGGGCGCTCAGGGGCTGCCAGTGCGAGTGCTAAGCAGCCCGGACACCGCGATTCCGGAGGTGCGGTTGCTGTCGAACGGCCGCTACCACGTGATGGTCACGAATGCCGGAGGCGGGAACAGTCGCTGGAAAGATCTGGCCGTGACCCGCTGGCGCGAAGACAGCACCGCCGACAACTGGGGCAGCTTCTGCTATGTCCGCGACGAGGCGAGCGGAGAGTTCTGGTCAACCGCCCATCAGCCCACACTCAAGCAAGCCGAACACTACGAGGCGATTTTCTCGGAGGGACGCGTGGAGTTTCGACGCAGAGACTTCGATTTCGAGACGCATACCGAGATCGTGGTTTCTCCCGAGGATGATATCGAAGTCCGTCGGGTCCACATCACTAACCGGTCCCGGACTCCGCGGACGATCGACATCACGAGCTACGCGGAGGTGGTTCTCGCGCCAGCGGCCGCAGACGCATTGCATCCGGCGTTCAGCAATCTCTTCGTGCAAACCGAGATTCTCCAGGGACGGCACGCAATTCTTTGCACCCGCCGCCCGCGCTCTTTCGAAGAGCAGGTACCGTGGATGTTTCATCTGATGACCGTGCACGGAGCCAACGCCCCCGAAATCTCATTCGAGACCGACCGTATGCGTTTCATCGGCCGTGCCGGTTCGGTCGCCGCGCCCCTCGCGATGACAGTTCCCGGGGCGCTGTCGGACACCGAAGGCCCCGTATTGGATCCGATAGCGGCGATCCGCCATCGAATGACCATCGACGCCGGCGCTACGGCGACGATCGACATGGTTTCGGGCGCCGGCGAGACGCGGGATGTCGTGCTGCATCTCGTCGACAAATACCAGGATCGCAGTCTCGCGGATCGCGTGTTCGAGCTGACCTGGACGCACAGCCAGGTCGTGCTCCGGCAACTCAACGCCACCGAGGCCGATTCGCAACTCTACGGCCGCCTTGCCAGCTCCGTGATTTACGCCAACGCATCGTTGCGCGCGGCCGCGAGCGTCCTGGTCAAGAACCGTCGCGGACAATCCGGCCTCTGGGGCTACGCCATCTCCGGTGACCTGCCAATCGTGTTGCTGCAGATTGCTGACGCGACCAATATCGAGCTCGTGCGCCAACTCGTGCAGGCGCACGCCTACTGGCGTCTCAAGGGGTTGGCTGTGGATTTGGTGATCTGGAACGAAGATCACGACGTTTACCGGCAGCGGCTCCAGGAGCAGATCATGGGCCTGATCGCGGCCGGTGTCGAAGCGCACGTTGTCGATCGACCCGGGGGTATCTTCGTTCGACATGCGGAGCAGATATCCTCCGAGGACCGCGTCCTATTTCAATCGGTCGCCCGCGCGATTATCAGCGACAGCCTTGGAACCCTAGCCGACCAAATCAACGGTCGCGTGCTCGCCGAGGTGAGAATTCCGCAACTCGTGCCGACCCGTATCCGTCGCCCGCAAATCTCCACGGCCGCCGAACCGACTGGCCATGGTCTGATCCTGTTCAACGGCACGGGAGGATTCTCGCCTGATGGGCGCGAATACGTCATTGCCCCCGCGATGGGAAACGTGACGCCGGCTCCCTGGGTGAATGTACTTGCGAACCCTCACTTCGGCACAGTCGTGTCGCAAAGCGGACTCGGCTATACGTGGAGCGAGAACGCCCACCTGTTTCGCCTTACGCCGTGGCACAACGATCCGGTCAGCGAGTCGAGCGGGGAAGCCCTGTACCTTCGCGATGAGGAAACGGGCCACTTCTGGTCGCCCACGTCGTTTCCCTGCGCAGGCATTGCGCCCTACGTCACGCGGCACGGATTCGGCTACAGCGTCTTCGAGCACATGGAGGATGGAATTCGCTCGGAGCTTACGATCTTCGTGGCGCCCGATGCGGCGGTCAAGTTTTCCTCGCTGAAAGTCAGCAATCATTCAGGCCAAACGCGACGGCTGTCCGCCACGGGTTACGTCGAGTGGGCATTGGGCGATGTGCGGTCGAAATCGGTGATGCACGTGACGACCGAGATCGACGCCAGGAATGGAGTGTTGTACGCGCGAAATCCATACAACGACGAGTTCTCGGATTGGGTCGGGTTCTTCGACGTCGACGAGCCCATTCGAACAGTGACCGGAGACCGCACCGAATTTATCGGTCGCAACGGCACGCTGCGCGATCCGGCCGCCCTGCACCGGACACGGCTCTCCGGCAAAGTTGGTCCTGCGCTCGATCCCTGCGGCGCGATCCAGGTGGCTTTCGATCTGGCGGCGGGACAGCAACGCGAGGTCGTTTTCCGGCTTGGCGCAGGAAGCAACGGCGCTGCCGCCGACCAGCTGGCGCAGCGTTTCCGCGGATCTGGCGCTGCACATGAAGCGCTCGAAGCGGTGGTCCAGCATTGGCGGCACACACTTACTGCCGTTCAGGTGGAAACGCCGGATGATTCTCTCAACGTACTGACCAACGGCTGGCTCGTCTATCAAACGCTGGCCTGCCGTCTGTGGGCGCGCAGCGGCTACTATCAATCGGGCGGAGCCTACGGTTTCCGCGACCAGTTACAGGACGTGATGGCTCTGGTTCACGCCGAACCGAGCCTCGTCCGCGCGCAGATCGCTCTCTGTGCGAGCCGTCAATTCATCGAAGGCGACGCGCAGCATTGGTGGCATCCGCCGTCGGGGAGGGGCGTACGCACGCATTGCTCGGACGATTACCTTTGGTTGCCGCTGGCGACATGCCGCTACGTTCTGACCACCGGCGACACGTCGATTCTCGACGAGACTGCTCATTTCCTCGAAGGCCGCCCGGTCAGCGCGGAAGACGACTCTTACTATGACTTGCCAGGCCGGTCCGAGGAAAGCGCGACCGTCTACCAGCACTGCGTGAGGGCAATTCTGCATGGGCTCAGGTTTGGCACGCATGGAATGCCGCTTATCGGATCCGGCGATTGGAACGACGGCATGAATCTCGTCGGCAGGCATGGCAAGGGCGAAAGCGTCTGGCTCGCTTTCTTCCTCTGTCTTGTCCTCGGAGAATTCGCAAGAGTAGCTCGCCTGCGTGGCGACCCGTCATTCGCGAACCGCTGCGAGACGGAGGCTCTGCAATTGCGCCAACGAATCGAGCAGAACGCCTGGGATGGTGAGTGGTATCGGCGCGCATATTTCGACGACGGTTCACCGCTGGGTTCGATGACCAATCCCGAATGTAAAATCGATTCCGTGGCGCAGAGCTGGGCGGTGCTTTCCGGCGCGGGCGATACCGAGCGCACGCGCAAGGCGATGAACGCGGTCGATGCGCGTCTGGTTCGTCGCGACCATGCGCTGATCCAGCTTCTCGATCCACCGTTCGACACTTCCGACCTCGATCCCGGATATATCCGCGGCTACGTCCCTGGCGTACGGGAGAATGGCGGTCAGTACACGCATGGGGCGATCTGGACGGCGATGGCATTTGCTGCGCTGGGCGACGCTGCACGCGCCTGGGAATTGACTGCGATGATCAACCCGGTGAATCACGCGCGATCGCCGGAGGGAGTTGCGACCTACAAGGTGGAGCCCTACGTCGTCGCCGCCGACGTCTATGCGTTCTCGCCACACACGGGCCGCGGCGGGTGGACCTGGTACACGGGCTCGGCCGGGTGGATGTACCGCCTTGTCGTGGAATCGCTGCTGGGTCTGAGGCTGGAGGTGGATCGACTTCGTTTCGCGCCGTGCCTGCCCCCGGAATGGAACGAGTTCGCATTGCGCTACCGGTACCGCGAAACCTACTACCACATCGCGGTGCGACGAACCGAGGCCGAGGGTGACGAGGAACTCGACCGGGCAGGCGTAACCGTCGATGGGGTCGCGCAAGAAGGACAGTTCGTTCTCCTTGCCGACGATCGCAGGGAACACCACGTAGAGGTGCGTGTTGCTTCCAGAGGTCGGGTTCCGCAAATGAGCTCGGTTTGAGGCGGCGCCTTCTTGCCCACTTATAAGCTGCCCGATCTGCGCCTGGTTCATTTTATGTTCGATACCGCACAGACGGGCTTTGAACGAAGCGGATACTTGCCGAAGTACGGTGCCGCAAACATCGGGCACATAGGCGCCACAGATCCCCGTTCTTGCAAGCAATAGAGAAAGTCCTGCCATGACAAGACTCGTGCAACGGCATCGCAACGGTCCCTATGTGGTCACCGTTGGGCAGGAAATAAAATCCATCTGCGGCTGCGGGCTCTCTGGCACGCTGCCGTTCTGTGATGGAACGCACCAGATTACGAAGACCGAAGAAGCCGGCAAATTGCACTGGTACGACTCAAGAAAGCAGCGACACAACGCTGGGGACAGATACCCCGACATCCGCACTGACGAGGTCACCAAAAGCACTTTGTCATCGCGGACCGCGCCGTATGCGAACATTTCAACTGAACCCGTCAGCGATCGTTGAGCGTCCTGCCAAGTGAAAGTGACGGAGCCATCTTTGTCGAGCACTGTTCATTGAAATGAGATAGCCATGAGTATCGACACCCGTTGTGCCATGCTGTTTGCCGCGTGTGGACACGCCGTCTCCGCCCCCATGACCACGACTTCACCTTGAACGTTTCCACGGCGCGTCCAGAGATGTTGAGCAAAAGGCGCGAAGGATGACCTACTGCGTAGGCGTAATGCTGGACAAGGGGATGATCTTCGCCTCGGACTCGCGTACGAATGCCGGCATGGACAACATCGCCAAGTTCTGCAAGATGACGGTCTTCGAGCGTCGCGGCGACCGCGTTATTGTTCTGCTGAGCTCCGGAAACCTCGCCGGAACTCAGGCCGTGATCGGGGTGCTGAACCAGCGCTGCGTCGATGGCGCCGCGTTCGCCAATCTCTGGAGCGCGCGGACAATGTTCGACGTCGCGATGCTGGTCGCGGACGCGATGCGCGACGTCGAGCGGCGTGACGGTGAGTATTTGCAGGAAAACGAAGTTGGCTTCAATGCCTCTTTCATCGTGGGAGGCCAGATCAGCGGTGAACCGCTACGGCTGTTCCGGATCTACGCCGAGGGCAATTTCATCGAAGCCGGACTCGACACGCCCTACTTTCAGACTGGTGAGGCGAAATACGGCAAGCCGATCATCGACCGCGTCATAACACGTCTTACGCCCCTTGCAGACGCCGCGAAGTGTGTCCTGGTGTCATTCGATTTGACCATGCGGAGTAACTTGTCGGTGGGCATGCCTATCGACCTGATTTGCTACGAACGAGACAGCTTCGAAGTGCAGAAGCGGCGCCACTTCGATGACGGAGACGCATATTTCACTTTACTCAGCCATGAATGGAGCGAAGGCACGAGACAGGTTTTCCGCCAGTTGCCCGAGCTGCAGTGGTGACCGGCCGCGGCGATGGACTCCTTTCTCATCACCTGTGAACACGGTGGCAACCGGATACCGGCGCCCTATCGACAGCTCTTTCGGAGGCAACGAGCCTTGCTGGAGTCCCACCGCGGCTACGATCCCGGCGCGCTGGTCATGGCAAGGACGCTGGCCAGCGCGTTCAGGGCGCCTCTCGTGAGCTCGACGACCAGCCGTCTGCTTGTCGACCTCAATCGCTCCATAGGGCATCCGCAGCTCTTCTCGGCGGCGACGCGGAGCGCACCGGCAAAGCTCCGTGCGAAGATCGTCGAGCAACATTACCGGCCATATCGCGCGCAAGTCGAGCGTCTCGTCAGGCAGTCGGTGTCGCGTCGCCGGCGCGTGATCCACATTTCGTCGCACAGCTTCACTCCGGTGCTGCACGGCAAGGTACGCCGTGCCGACGTGGGTCTGCTCTATCACCCCGGCCGGCAAGGGGAGGCCGAGCTGTGCGCTCGCTGGAAGACATCGTTCGTGGCATTCGCTCCGGGGTTCCGAGTGCGCCGCAACTATCCGTACGCCGGCAGAGGGGACGGACTGACCTCGTACTTGCGCCTTCGCTTCCCGTCCAACGCCTATGTCGGGATCGAACTGGAGATCAACCAAGGCATTGTTCTTGCCGCGGGCCGGCGCTGGACTGCACTGCGGAGCGCACTGATCCATTCGCTGCGCGCCGCATGTGTTGGGAGACTATGATGCAAATTCGCGTCGGCTTCGAAATGATCTACGAGTGCCCGCAACCTACTCCGATGATATTCAACCTCAACGTCCACTTCACGCGGGTCTCCGATCTCGTCGGCCGTGACGACCTCGCATTCGAGCCATCGGTCCCGGTCGCCGCTTATCGTGACAGCTTCGGCAACTGGTGCACGCGCATTGTTGCGCCGCAGGGTCGCATGCGCGTCTCGGCCAACGCGCTCGTGAACGACATCGGCGCCCCCGATGCGATCGTCCCGCAGGCGCGGCAACTTCCGGTGCCGGAACTGCCCGAGGAAACGCTGCTCTTCCTGCTCGGAAGCCGGTATTGCGAAACCGATCGCCTGTCCGAAATCGCGTGGAATCTGTTCGGGCAGGCACCCACGGGATGGGGCCGTGTGCAGGCGATCTGCGACTATGTTCATCGGCATATCGCCTTCGGCTACGAGCACGCGCGCATGACACGCTCGGCGCTCGAGGCCTACTACGACAAAACGGGGGTCTGCCGCGACTATACTCACCTCGCCGTCGCCTTCTGCCGGTGCATGAACATCCCCGCGCGATACTGCACCGGCTACCTGGGCGACATCGGCGTGCCGCCGCCGTACGGCCCGATGGACTTCGCTGCCTGGTTCGAGGCCTTCCTCGACGGCCATTGGTATACCTTCGACGCGCGGAACAACACACCGCGCATCGGCAGAGTGCTCATTGCCCGGGGCCGCGACGCCTCCGACGTCGCGATCAGCAGCACGTTCGGCCCCAACACGTTGACGAGCTTCAGAGTATGGACCGACGAGGTACGCCCGAATTGATAAGTG
>Ga0335077_10008630_pt1 | contig 12639 bp, 12 predicted proteins | sample Lox_Sample_31_FD_207151 | JGI IMG/M metagenome (GOLD analysis project Ga0335077, IMG submission 207151) | Soil microbial communities from Loxahatchee National Wildlife Refuge, Florida, United States - Lox_Sample_3.1 | ecosystem: Environmental > Terrestrial > Soil > Wetlands | place: USA... | reverse complement strand
CGGGCTTTCGACCTGATCGGCGTCCCGATCCCGCTCACCTTGACGTAGCCAGAACGCCAACCCAGGCCAGGCCGGAAAATGCCAGCTCAGACCCCTGAATCACATACCAAACTAAACGTAACTTCGGGTTAGAGCCTGGCCATGACCGACTGGGCGGCCATCTCCTCGCTCGCCACCGCGGGCCGGACGCTGGTGCTGGTGGCGACGTTCGCGTCGGTCCGGTCCGCGAACCGCGCCGCGCGGGTCGCGGAGCAGAGCCTGCTCGACGGCCTGCTGCCGCTGCTGGTCACGTCGCGGATGCAGGATCCAGCGGAGAAGGTCGCCTTCGTCGGCCAGCACTGGATCAGGGTGCCGGCGGCCACGGTGCGGCCGAGGTCAGCGAGGACGTCGTCTATCTCGCCCTCGCACTGCGCAACGTGGGCCGTGGCATGGCCGTGCTGGACAGCTGGACGGCGTATCCCGGGAGCGTCTGGTCGGCGCAGCAGCCGGACCACGCCCCGCTGGGCGAGTTCCGCAGGCTGACCCGGGGCCGCTACCTGTCGCCCGGCGATTCCGGGTTCTGGCCGGGCGCGGTCCGCGATGCTGGCGACCCGCTGTACGCCAGGCGGCACGGCGCCTGCCTGGCGAGCCGGCCGCTGCCCATCGAGATCCTGTACGGCGACAACGACGGCGGGCAGCGGGCGATCACCAGGTTCAGCCTGCTGCCGAGCAAAGCCCCGACTCCGGGGACCAGGTCTGGCCGGCCACCACCTCCCGGCACTGGAGCCTGGACCGGGCCGACCCGCGCTAGCCCGGCGGGCCCAGCCACTGCGGGGTGCGCAGCCGGGTGGCCAGCCAGCGCTGGGCGCCGGCTACCGTGCCTGGCACGCCGTCCGGGTCCTCACCCAGCAGCCGGGCGGCGTTGCGCAGCATCCACCCGCCCAGTTCGGGCAGGTCCGGCCGGCCGGCCCGGCCCCACTTCGAGACCAGCAGCCGGGCACCGGGGTCGTCGCCCAGCGCCGCGGCGGCCTGCTCCCGGCCGGGCGGCTGGTACCGGTACCCGGCGGCGGTGACCGTAACCCGGTCGGCGCGGGGCACCGCCCGGTTGAAGGCCGGCTCGAGCAGCGGGGCGGCGGCGTCCCGCCGGGTCAGGGCGGGCCCGAGGCCGAACCGCTCGCGCAGCGTCCGCAGCACGGAACAGGTATGGAACGGCTGGTCGATGACCGTGCCCCGTTCGGTGTAGGCGGAGACTACGATGGCCGGCACCCGCAGCCCGAACCGGTCGAAGCCGAAGCCCTGCTCGCCGGGATGATCGTCGGGTACCGGGGCGGCCGGCGGCGGGACGTGGTCGTAACAGCCGCCGTGCTCGTCGAACAGCACGATCAGGGCCGTCTCCGGCCATTGCGGCGAGTCGCGTACCGCCTGGTAAACCTGGGCCAGGAACTGCTCACCGGCCCGGATGTCGGTCGGCGGATGGTAGTCATCCAGCGGCGGGAAGAACATGTTCGGCTCGACCCAGGCGTAGGCCGGCAGCCGCCCGGCCGCGGCATCCGCGAAGAACTGGGACCGCGCCGCCGAGTGGCGGCGCCACATCTCGATGTGCCGCAGCCCGGCCAGGTTGATGGCGCAGTCGGGGACGATCTGGCTGGGGTCGTAGTAGACGCGCCAGTCGATGCCCCGGGCGGTGCACAGGTGGAACAGGTTGGGCAGCTCCTGGTCCCAGGCGTAGGAGACGACGCTCTCGTTGTCGATCTTCCCGAGGCTGGTGCCGCCGTGGTAGAAGGACCGGTTCGGGAACGTGCAGGCCGGGACTTCGCAGAACCACCGGGTGAACACCGCGAACTCCGCGGCCAGGCGGTTGATGACCGGTGCGGTCCGCGGGGTGAACACCCCGCCGATGGACTGCATCTGGGCCCCGGTCGGCTCCCGCTCCTTTTCCCACCGGAAGTTGGCGTAGTAGTCGGCGGCGAATCCGCCCATGCCGGGCCGGCCGGGCGCGGGCGGGACGTTGAACGGGGCCCGCATGGGGTCGGGGAACAGCGGGTAGGGCGACTTCCCCGCGTTCGAGGCGGGCCGGTACTCGCCCCACAACTGCACGTTGACGTTCCCGTACCCTTCGCCCGGGTCGGGATCCGGGGCGCAGAAATCGGCCGTCGGCCCGACCCGCACGTACCCCTGGGGGTAGTGCAGCGTGATCTCCCGGTCGCGGATGCCGTCCGCCGCGGTGATGTGCGGCAGGTGGCCGAGGAGTGCATCGAACGACCGGTTCTCGAACATCAGGACGACCCAGTGGCTGATCCGCTCGAGCATGCCATCCTCCCCTGGTTACACTCGCCAGCCGTTCAAATACGGAACGTAACCTAGCGCAGCGCAGCAGCGCCCGGCCCGGCGGGCAGTTGCGCCCGGCCGCGTGCCGCGGTCAGCTGGTTGCGCGCCCGCCGGGCTACGGAGCCGTGCTGAGGTGACCGGCGACGTCACGGACCGGCCCGGCCAGATCGCGGACGGCCCGCCGGCCCTGCCCGCCCTCGATCCGGTCATCCACGCGCAGCCCCGGCTGCGGGTGACCGTGGCCCTGGCCGCGCTGGGCGAGGGGGACCGGATCACGTTCCCCCGGCTGCAGGAACTGACCGGGATGACGGCCGGCAACCTGGCCACGCACCTGCGCAAGCTGGAGGAAGCGGGCTACGTGGACGCGGCCAAGTCGTACCGGCGCCGCACCCCCGTCACCTGGCTCAGCCTGACCCGGGCCGGGCGGCTGGCGCTGGAGCAGTACACCGCGGCCCTGCGCACCCTGCTGGCCAGCGCCAGCGCGGAGCCGGCCCAGCACGGCCGCCAGGAACCCGGCTAACCGGTCCTGGTCAGCCCAGCGGCTCCCGGCGGGTCAGGTGGAGATGTCGGGATACGGCACGGTCCAGTGGCCCAGCCGCGCCGCGTACTCCCGCTGGAACGCCAGCGGCTCTTCGTAGTCCCGCTCGAACAGCGCGATGAACAGGGTCAGCGTGAGGAAGTTGTGCGCGCCGAGCCCGAACAGCGCGACGTAATCGTGGCTGGCCAGCGCGTCCCGCTCGGCGCCAGTGAAGGCCAGCCAGGTGCTCCGCTCCCCGCTGTGGCAGTTCAGGATCAGGTTGGCCTGCTCGGCCTCCCACCACGCCACCGTGCCCCGCGGGTCCGCCCGGTACCGCTCGACCAGCACCGGGTCACGGTCCACCGTGTACAGGAACTTGTTGACCAGGTACTTGCTCATTTGGCCACCCCCGCCGGGTACCAGGTGAAGTAAGCCTCCATGGTGTGGAACAGGTCGAGCGAATCGGTGTAGTCGGCCTTCACGTTCCGCCCGGCCACGCCCATCATCAGCATGAAGTCCATGAACCCGTGGGTGGCGTTGCCCGGCTCCCACAGGCTGTCCAGGCTGACCCCGGCCAGCGCCGAGTCCAGATCACCGGAAGCGATCCACTCGACCGCTTTCCGGTCGAACTCCGGATCCGGGCCGTGCGGGCCGAACTGCCGGGGCCCACCCAGTTCCAGTGACAGGTGACCGGTGCCGATGATGGCCACCCGCTGCTCCGACGGCCAGGACTCGACCAGCTCCCGGATAGCCTGGCCGAGCTGCACGAACCGCTTCGGCTGCGGCATGGGCGGCGCGAAGATGTTGGTGTAGACCGGCACGATGGGCAGGTCCGTTTCCGGCCGCAGCGTGATAAGCGGGCAGGTGATGCTGTGGTCGATCCGCAGTTCGTTGCTGAACGCCAGGTCGAAGCCGGCGTCCAGGCCCTGGCGCAGCAGATAGCCGGACAATTCCTCGTGCCCGGGCACGAACATGCGCGGCAGGCCGAACTCGCGTTCCTCGTTGTAGAAGTTCCCGTCATACGCCGGGGCCTTCCCGACCAGGAACTGCGGCATGTTGTCCAGCCATATCTGGTGGAAATGGTCGGAGCCCACCATGACCAGGACGTCCGGGCGGGCCCGGGTCAGGGTCTCCCGGAACGCCCCGATCTTGGCCACCCACTCGTCGGCGAACGGCGGCCGGTCCGCGCCGGTAGACGTGCTCGCCCGGTAGAAGAACGGGTGATGGGTGGACGCGATGACCGCGGCGACAGTGGCCATGGCCGCTCCCTAACGTGATTCGGCGGGCCGGCCGGCCAGCCAGCCCCGGACCTGGGTGCCGTGCTCATCGAGCCTAGGCGGGGGGAGATCGTGGCGCGGCGGGGTACGGGAGAAGTCCAGTGGATGCCGCACGGTCGGCACCGCGCTGCCGCCCGGCTGATGGCCATGAAACAGGCGGGCGTGCCGGTGGCCGGGGGCACCCAGTGCCGGGTGTCGCCACCGGCCGGGGCGGTGCGGTCGGTCATCGCGTGCCGTCAACTCCCTGGATCACTGTCCGGCAAGCGGACGCTTGTCCGATCTTCCGCAGTCTGCGGCCGCCCGCGGGGCCCGCCAAGGCCGTCCTGGCCCGGGCCGAGCTGGTCACGGCAGCGCGGCCGGCTGCGGCACGGTGACCTGGGGAACCGCCTGGTACCGGGCCCAGTCCGCGCTGACCGCGCCGGCCGTCTGCAGCAGCAGCGGCAGGTACTCGCCGGTGAGCACGTCCAGCGGGGTCTCGGCCGCGTGCACGGTCACGTTGAGCGCGGCGATCACCTGGCCATCCCCGTCGCGCAGCGGCGCGGCCACCGAGCGGATGCCCGCCGCGAGCTGCTCGTCGGTGAGGGACCAGCCGCGGGCCCGCACCTCGCGCAGCTCGGCCGCCCGCTCGGCCGCGCCCGGCTGCCAGCGCGGGATGATCCCGGACCGGCTGGGCTCGGCCAGCACCCGCTCGGCCTGGCCCGGCGGCAGCGCGGCCAGCAGCACCTTGCCGAGCGAGGTCGGCATGGCCGGGAAGCGGGTGCCGACTGTCACCGCCAGCGCAATGATCTTCGGTACCGCGACCCGGGCCACGTAGACGATGTCCGGCCCGTCGAGCTGGGCGATCGACGAGGACTCGTGGGTGCGCGCGACCAGCGCCTCCAGGTGCGGCCGGGCCACCTCCCACAGGTTGCGTGACAGCACGTAGGTCATGCCCAGCTCGAGCACCCGGGGGGTGAGCTCGAAGCCACCGCCGGCCGGGCGGACATAACCCAGTTCTTGCAGGGTGAGCAGGATGCGGCGGGCGGTGGGCCGGGCCAGGCCGGCCGCGGCCGCCACCGTGGCCAGCGACATCACCGGCTGGTGCGGCCGGAACGCCCGGATCACGTCCAGGCCGCGGGCCAGCGCCTCGATGAAGTCCGGGCCTGCGTCACGGCGTGCCATGGCTGCTCCTGCTGCGGTGGGTATACCGGGACCGACTGTAGCGTGATCCGCCCAGCGTGTCCGCATGCCGGACGGTGCCGGTGGCCAGGGCACGCCCGCCGGGGCGGCTGGCCCTTGACACCGACCGCCGGACCGGCCACGCTTCCGGACTAATGACAGCTGGCCGTCGTGCGGACGGTTGTCCGTGGATACCTGCCTGCTTGCCGCCTCGGAGTGGAGGTCCCCGACATGGCCGACTTCGCGCCCGGCCAGTCCGTGGTGTTCCGCAACGCCACCGTGCTGACCATGAACGACACGCACGACGTGCTGCCCGGCGCGGACGTGCTGATCACCGGGGAGCGGATCGCCGCGGTGGGGCCGGGCCTGGACGTGCCCGCGGGCACCGCCGAGATCGACGCGGTCGGCGGCATCGTCATGCCGGGCATGATCGACACCCACCGGCACATGTGGCAGACCGCGATGCGCGGTTACGGGGCGGACTGGACGCTGACCCAGTACTTCGTCTGGTACTACCTGCAATGGGGCAAGGTGTTCCGGCCCGAGGACATCCACGCGGGCAACCTGCTGGCCGCGCTGGAGGCGGTCGACGCCGGGGTGACGACCACCGTGGACTGGTCGCACGGCCTGCAGACGGTGGATCACGCCGAGGCCGCGGTGGATGCGCTGCAGGCGGTACCCGGCCGGTTCGTGCTGGCCTACGGCAACATCCAGCAGGGGCCGTGGGAGTGGTCCGCGCAGCCGGAGTTCCGCGCGTTCGTCGGGCGCCGCTTCGGCTCAGCCGACGACATGCTCGGCTTCCAGATGGCGTTCGACGTCACCGGTGACCCGGAGTTCCCGGAGCAGGCGGCGTTTGAGGTGGCCCGGGACCTGGGCGTGCCGGTCACCACGCACGCCGGGGTGTGGGGTGCGACCAACGACGACGGCATCCGGCTGATGCACGAGCACGGGTTCATGACCCCGCAGACCATCTACGTGCACGCGGCCACGCTGGCCCGGGACTCCTATAACCGGATCGCGGCCACCGGGGGCACCGCGTCGGTGTCCACCGAGAGCGAGCAGAGCGCCGGCCAGGGCTACCCGCCGACCTGGCAGCTGCGTGAGCACGGCATCCCGGTGTCGCTGTCCATGGATACCAGCGTGTGGTGGAGCGGCGACCTGTTCTCCGCGATGCGCAGCACGCTGGGCGCCGACCGGTCCCGCGAGCACCTGGAGGCGCACGCGCGGCAGGAGACCATCACCCACCATCACCTGCGCGCCGAGCAGGTGGTGGACTGGGCCACCCGGGGCGGCGCCAGGGCGCTCGGCCTGGACTCGGTCACCGGCAGCCTGGAGCCGGGCAAGAAGGCCGATGTGGTGCTGCTCAAGAACGACGCCTCACCAGTGAGCTTCCCGGTCCTGCACCCGTACGGGCACGTCGCGTTCCAGGCCCAGCGGGGCGACGTGCACACGGTCGTGGTGAACGGCCGGGTGGTGAAGCACGATGGGCGGCTGCTCGGCGGCGGGCTGGCCCGGGCCCGGGACGAGGTGGCGCGGACCGTGCAGTACCTGCAGGGCCAGCTCGGCGGCGAGGCGTGGCAGGCGGGCATGCACCCGGACATCCCGGAGACCAAGGTGCTGGACAACCCGTACACGTACACCACCTGGGACGCGGGCTCGGCGCAGTGGAAGGGCGGCGCCGCCCCCGACCAGTCCAGCTGATCCCGCGCGCCGCCCTGACCGGGCACCGGGCGGGCGCTGCGCGCCGGCACCGGAAAGGTAAGAGGTTGCCGTGGGAGTGACGATTCTGCGGAACGCGTCGGTGCTCGACCCGGACCGGGCCGAACTGGTGCCTGGGCAGTCGGTGGTGGTGGAGGGCGGCCGGATCGCGGACGTGGGGCCGGGCCTGGCTGGCCCGCGGGACGCGGTCATCCTCGACGTGGCCGGCCAGACGGTGCTGCCGGGCCTGATCGACGCGCATACCCATCCGGCGGTCGTTGACCACGACCTGTTCGGCATGGCGGAATGGGCGCCGGCCTACGTGGCGGCGCGGGCCGGGCGGGTGCTCGAGGGGATGCTCGCGCGGGGTTTCACCACGATCCGCGACGTCGGGGGCGGCGATGTCGGGCTGGCCAGGGCGGTCGAGGAGGGCTACTTCACCGGGCCGCGCATCCGCTACGGCGGCAAGCAGCTCACCCAGACCGGCGGTGCGGGCGACTGGCGGGCGCCCAGCCGCCAGGTGTACGACGACAACTACTACGCCCCGGCCATCGGGGTGATCTGCGACGGGGTTCCCGAGGTCCGCCGCGCGGTACGGGAAGAGGTCCGGCGCGGCGCGCACCACATCAAGGTCTACCTCAGCGGCGCGGTCGACTCCCCCAGCGACCGGGTGGACTCGACCCAGTTCTCCGTGGAGGAACTGCGGGCCATCGTGGAGGAGGCCACCGCGGCCAACATCTACGTGACCGGGCACGCCTACACCTCGCGGGCGATCGACCGCGGGCTGGAGTGCGGGGTGCGCTGCATCGAGCACGGCAACCTGATGGAGCCGCGCAGCATCCCGCTGTTCAAGAAGCACGGCGCGTTCTACGTGCCGACCATCGTGACCTACCACTGCCTGGCCCGCAAGGCCCGCGACGGTGCGCTGCCGGCCGGCGTCGCCGCCAAGCTGCGGGGCGTGATCGGCGGGGCGATGCAGGCCCTGGCCATGGCTCACGAGGCCGGCCTCCCGATCGTCTACGGCACTGACCTGTTCGCCGACATGCATGATCACCAGCTCGAGGAGTTCATCATCCGCTCCGAGGTCCAGCCCCCGGCTGACCTGATCCGGGCGGCCACCAGCACCGCCGCCCGGCTGCTGCAGCTTGAGGGGCAGGTGGGCGTGGTGGCGCCGGGCGCGTTCGCCGATCTGCTGGTGATCGACGGGAACCCGCTGGCGGACATCCGGGTTCTCACCACCCCCGGCCAGACCCTCAGGCTCATCATGAAGGAAGGCCAGATCTACAAGAACGAGCTGTAGCCAGCCACCGCATGGCCCGGCCCACCGCGGCACCGGGACCGCAGACGGCCCGGTCACCGCAGCCTGGGCTCCCAGCGGAAGCGCCGCACGGCGACCAGCGTGCCGGCGGCACCCCACGCGGCCAGCACGCCGAGGCTGGGCCAGTCGGCCCCGGTGTGCTGGGCGAACGGGCCGAGCAGCGCCTGGTTGAACGGGCGCACCGGCAGCACGCCGGCCACCCGGTTCAGCGTCGGGGAGTGGATGGGCAGGTACGTGCCGGACACGAACAGCAGCGGGAACAAGACGAGCTGCACCACCGCGGGGGCGGCCTCGGCGTTGCGGATCACCGAGGCCACGGCCACCCCCAGCGCGCAGAAGCAGACCGCGCCGAGCACCAGGGCCATGGCGATGGCGGCCAGGTGGGTGGGCAGCGGCACCCCGAACAGCCGGCCCACGCCGGCGATCAGCGCGACGTCCAGCACGCTGACCACGACGCAGTGGGCCAGCAGGCCCAGGAAGTAGCCCCAGGCCGGCAGTGGCGTGGCCCGGACCCGCTTGAGGATGCCGTCCTGCCGCCGGGTGGCGAGCACGATGGCCAGCTGGCTGTAACAGGAACCCAGCACGGACATGGCCGCGATCGTGGGCACGTAGTACTGCAGGGCGGACAGCCCGTAGAAGTAGGAACTGCGGCCCCCGGCCCGGAACAGGGCACCGAAGATCGTGATGATCACGACCGGGAAGACGAACGTGAAGAACGCGCTCTGCGGGTTGCGCCAGAACGACAGCTGCTCGTAACGGACCTGATGCCAGGCCAGCGCGGCGTCGTGCCGCCGGGCCTGGTGGGTGACGGCCGCCATCACCTGCTCCTCTCGCTGGGCCTGATCGCCGCACCATCCCCGGTGAGGCGCAGGTAGACGTCTTCCAGGCTGGGCTGCTCCACGGTGAGCCCGGCCAGCACCACACCACGGCGCAGCGCCCACCCGGTGAGCAGGTGCAGCGCCTGGGTGGGCTCGGTGGTCTCGGCGGTGACCCGGCCTGCCCCGGCCGGCTCGGCGGCTAGCGGCAGGCCGGCCGGGGTGCACCCAGCCGGCAGCGCGAAACCGATCCGGGCCCGCGCCTGGTCGCGCCCGCCGATCGCGGCCGGCGTGCCTTCGGCTACCACCTGGCCGGCCGAGATCACCGCCAGCCGGTCGGCCAGCGCCTGGGCCTCGTCCATGTAGTGCGTGGTGAGCACCACGGTGGTGCCCTGCGCGCGCAGGCCGCGTACCACGTACCACATCCCACGCCTCGCGGCGCGCGGCCGGGTCGAAGCCCGTGGTCGGCTCGTCCAGGAACAGCAGCTCTGGCCGGCCGACCAGGCCCAGCGCCAGGTCCAGCCGCCGCTTCTGCCCGCCGGACAGGTTGCGGACCTTCTGCCTGGCCTGCCCGGCCAGGCCGACCAGGCCGATCACCTCCGGCACGCCGCGGGGGGATGGGTAGTAGCCGGCGTTGCGGGCCACGGTCTCCCGGACGGTCAGGTACGGCTCGACCGCGATGTCCTGCAGGACCAGGCCGATCCGCTCGCGCAGGGCCCGGCCGCTGGCCCGGTCGCCGGGATCGGCGCCGAGCACGTCGACCTGGCCGGCGTCCCGGGTGCGGAATCCTTCCAGGATCTCCAGGATCGTGGTCTTGCCCGCCCCGTTCGGGCCGAGCAGTGCGAAGATCTCCCCGCGGCGGACCGTGAAGCTCACCCCGCGCACCGCCGCCACCGGGCCGTAGCTCTTGCGCAGCCCAGCCACGGTGAGCGCGGCCGGCCCGGCGCCGGCCGTGTCCGCCACGCCCGCTGGGCCGGTCAGCTGCGCACGCACCGGGCCGCCACGGTCACATCGAGGTAGCGCCCGGCCAGCCCGCGGGACGCTGTCACGCCGAACGCGTACCGGTCAATGCGCGCCGTGGCCCGGGCGGTGAACGACCGCGCGGACACGTCGCCCACCTCGGCCAGCAGGCTGACCGGCCTGGTCACCTCGCACACGGTCAGTTCGCCCGGCACGGCTTGGCCGTCCAGGCCGTCCGCGCTGAACACCAGCACCGGGTACTGGCCGGCGGCCAGAAACCGGGCCGAGCGGACCTGGGCATCCCGCACCGGGTTGCCGGTGCGGAAGCTGGCCACCTCGATCTCGGCGTGCACGCGCGAGCCGGCCAGTGGCTCGGACACGTCGACCGTCCCGGCCCGGACGGCGATGCGGCCGCGTACCGGCGCCAGCCCGAACAGGTGCCGGGTGCGGAACGTGATGGTGGAGCCGCCCGGGTCGATCTGGTAGCGGCCCAGCTGTGGGGTGGCCTCGGTGCGGCCTGGTGTGGTCTGCATGCCCTCAGTGCAGCGCGGCGGGCGCCGCCTGCGGCAGGGCGGGGAGTCTGCCCCCGGGCCAACGAAAGGCGGCCCGTGACGGGCGGCCCGCAACTTTCGTATGGTCCCGGCCCGACGATGGTTCTCCGGCCGTGGCCTGGCCGGCGCGATGGCATTACCGTGAGCCCATGGGGTGCGGAGAGCGGTGGTGGAACCGGCACTGGGTCGCGGTCGACGTGGCCATCGCCGTGTTCTTCGTGCTGCTCGACACGGCCATGACCCTGATCGGCGCCACCTGGTGGCCAGCCCACCCCGGCCCGCTGGCCTGGGCCATGCTGGGCGTGCAGGCCGCCGCCTGCAGCTCGCTGGCCGTCCGCCGCCCGGCGCCGGTCACGGTCATCGCCATCCTGGCCGCGTTCACCCTGGCCGTGACGCTGCTCATCTACCCGGCCGGGCTGATCACCCCGGCCAGCCCGGGGAATGTCTGGGCGCCCTACTCGACCGCCCTGGCTGCCTACGGCATGTTCTACGCGCGGGACCGGCGGGCCGCGTACGTCGCCGTGGCCCTGCTCACCGTCATCGCGGCGCGGCCCTGGCAGCCGTCGATCACGGTGATCACGGTCGGCGTGCTGCGCACCGCGTTCGGGCCGCTGCTGGGGCTGTACTTCTCCGCCCGGCACCGGCTGGTGCAGGCGCTGACCGAGCGGGCCGAACGGGCGGAGCGGGAGCAGCATCTGCTGGCCGAGCAGGCCCGGGCCGAGGAACGGGCCCGGCTGGCGGGCGAGATGCACGACGTGGTGACGCACCGGGTCAGCCTGATGGTGCTGCAGGCGGGCGCGCTGCGGATGACGGCCACGGACGAGGTCACCCGGCAGGCGGCCGAGGACCTGCGGGCGGCCGGCTGCCAGGCCCTCGACGAACTGCGCGACCTGGTCGGCATTCTGCGCACGGCGCCGGAGCGGGACGGGGCGCCGTCGGCCGCGGACTTCGCCGCGCTGGCCGCCGAGTCGTCCGCGGTCGGCACCCCGGTCCAGCTCATCGAGGACGGCGACCCGGCGCTCGCCTCGCCGGTGGTCAGCCGGACCGCCTACCGGGTCGTCCGGGAGGCGCTGACCAACGTGCGCAAGCACGCGCCCGGTGCCCAGGTCACCCTCCGGGTGGGCTACGACCCGGCGCAGTTGCGGCTCAGCGTGCGCAACGGCCCGGGACCGGCTGGCCCCGCCGCGGGCCGCCCGGTGCTGGCTGACCCGGTGCTGGCCGGGACGGGCTCGGGGCTCGGCCTGGCCAGCCTGCGGCAGCGCATCGAGCTGGTGCACGGCACGCTGCGGGCCGGGCCCGAACCCGGCGGCGGGTTCTGCGTCGAGGTGGTGCTGCCCGCCTACGTGCCGACCGCGGAGCCGGCCAGCGTGACGCCGTGATCCGGGTCGTCGTGGTGGACGACGAGCCGATGGTGTGCGCGCACCTGCGCACCATTCTCGGCTCGGGCGGCACCGTCGTGGTGGTGGACGAGGCGCACGACGGCGCGGCCGGGGTCGAGGCGGTGATCCGCAGCCGGCCGGACGTGGTGCTCATGGACCTGCGGATGCCCGGCCTGGACGGGATCGCCGCCACCGAGCGGATCAGCAGGCTGGACCGCCCGCCCGCCGTGGTCGTGCTGACCACGTTCGACGCCGACGAGTACGTGCTGCGCGCGCTCCGCGCCGGCGCGGCCGGGTTCCTGGTCAAGTCCACCCCGCCGGAGGACCTGATCGGGCTGGTGCAGGTGGCCGCCGAAGGGCATACCGTGCTGTCACCCGTGGCCGCGCAGCGGCTGGTCGCGGCGTCGGCCGACCGCGACTCGGCCCGGGACCGGGCCCAGCGCCTGGTCAGGTCGCTCACCGAACGGGAGACCCAGGTGCTGGCCGGCCTGGCCGGCGGCCTGTCGAACGCGCAGATCGCGGCGCGACTGTACCTTACCTGTTGCGGTTCCGTCAGTTCAACGCTTGCAGTTCCCCTCATCCCCCGGCCGATAGCTGCCAGATTCGGGTCGGCTGAGCTGCCGGAGTCAAGACTGGCCGGAGGCCACCCCGTAGGGGCG
>Ga0335077_10008629_pt1 | contig 12640 bp, 10 predicted proteins | sample Lox_Sample_31_FD_207151 | JGI IMG/M metagenome (GOLD analysis project Ga0335077, IMG submission 207151) | Soil microbial communities from Loxahatchee National Wildlife Refuge, Florida, United States - Lox_Sample_3.1 | ecosystem: Environmental > Terrestrial > Soil > Wetlands | place: USA... | reverse complement strand
TTCCCGCACCCACCCGACCACGAGCGCGGCGCCGCCGACCGGCGCCGCCAGTGCGAACGGAGCTCGACCTCGCGCTTCGGTCCTCCGACCCGACTGGCTTTTCCTCGACGAGGCCACCTGGCCGTGGTCGAAGCGGAAGAACGGCGACTGTACGCGCTCCTCCACGAGCGACTGCCGCGGACGGCTCTGCTCAGCGTCGGGCACCACTCGAGGTTCCGTCCCGTTCACGCGTACCACTGGGCCCTCTTCGCGAACGGCTCGTCGACGGGCCCGGCGCTCGACTTCGTCCCGAACCAGGAGAGTACGGAACTCCGGGAAGGAGGCCTCCTGCTACTCAACGACGTGGCGGTGGCAGAACTCGAGGGTCTGAGTCGAGTTAGTCGACCACGCAGTGAGCCGTGGAGGGAATCAGGCGGTCGGTGGGGCGCGAATCGAAACGACTGGGTCTGGCTACTGCGAATCAGACGGTGATCGCTGTCGCGACGCTCGCCGAAGAGAGTCGTCGGCCGGATCTCGGTGCTCGTGGGAAGCTCGGCTGCGGCGGTATCCGAGGTGGCAAGCCCGACGACGTCGTCATAGTCGCCCTCGTCGTAGAGCCCCGCGATCCACGTCGGGTCAGGAGGACTCGCGGCCGCGAAAGGAAAAAGCGCAACGAAACTGCATACCAGAACCGGGGCGATCCGGTGTCGCCAGGGATCACGGGCGGCCTGTCGTTCGCGACCGTAGCGGTCGCTCGGGGAGCCGGAGCGGGCTGGACCTTTCTCCACCGCCGGCCTCTTCGCCTTCCGCACCTATCAGGGAGGTGGCGCTACGATAGAGAGTTCACCGTGTGGCTGTCAAGGCTCAACGGCAGGCCTCAACCACTGTCGTGCGACACCGTAGTGCCGCCGACGCGCGCCGGAAGGGCGGCGGCCAGACCGATCGGTGAGAGGAGAACGTGCGGGACGACGTCTGACAGCGAATCAGGCGAGCCCGTCCACAGGCACTTCGTGGGTGGAGGGTGCCAAGCTCAGCTCAGTCTCCGCCTGTTGTAGCCAGAACCACATCTCCATCTCGCGGTACATCCTCGACGCGGCCGTAAGGTGCTCGAGAGCCTCTTGCTGCCTTCCAGTGCGCCCGTAGAGCTTGCCGAGCCCAGGTGGCAGTGGGCGACGAGCGGCCGCAATGCCCGTCGCTGTTTCCCAGCGGACCCTAGTCCTTCGGGACGCGTGTCAGACGCGCGCCGGTGTAGCTGCCGCGTGCGCGGAGAATGTCGGCATCACGTCGCGAGCGAGCAGCTCCATGGAGCGCTTCCACAATGCGGGCTTGTCCCAGTCGTGGCCGCCCATGAGCAGCGTGCCGAAGTGGCCGGTCTCGTCACGTAGAGCGATGAGCTGATCGAGGACGCGGCGCGGGCTCCCCGCGATGATGAGCGCCCGCTTGATCGTGTCCATGGTGATGTCCTCGTCGGGCACCTCGAGTTCCGGCTTCAGCATGAACAGCGCCTTGCGGCCCTGCGAGAAGCTGTGGCGAAAGAAGGAGTAGTAGTAGGAGAGGCCGTTCCCGGGATCGGCGAGATACTCCTCGGCCTCCGCGTCTGTTTCCGTGACGAGGATGCTGCGCGAGACGCGCCAGACGTCGGGATCGGGCCGCCGACCCACCGCCTCGCAGCCTTCCACGTACTTCTCCCAGTGCCCGCGGAGGTAACGCTTATGGAAGAACTGGCCGGAGACGGGGATCCAGCCGCGCTCGCCTGCCGTCTTGCCGCTGCTCGAGCCGGGCGTGATGAGGGAGAGGGCGATCGGAGGATGCGGCTTCTGGTACGGACGCGGGATGTAGCCCACCTTGAAGGCTGGCCAGATGCCATGGGTGAGCGAGATCTTCCAGAACTTCCCGTCGATCTCGTAGGGCGGGTCCTGGGCCCAGAGCTTGAGCACGGTCTCGATGGCTTCGATCACCATCTGCGGGCGCAATTCGGCCTGACCCACGTCGAAGATCTCGAGATCGCTCACGAGGCCGCCCGGACCGATGCCCATGATGAAGCGCCCCTGGGAGAGCTGATCGAACATGGCCGCGTGCGCGGCGATGGTCACCGGGTGGATCTGGGGCAAGTTGAGCACGCCCGTGCCGAAGCGGATCTGCGTCGTGCGCGAGATGAGCGTGGCGAAGAACATGAGGGGCGAGGTGATGCGCTCGCTCCACGAGCTGAAGTGCTCGCCAACAAAGGCCTCGCTGAAACCCAGGCGGTCGGCGAGGACGATGGCCTCCTGGTCCTCGGCGAGGATGGTCTGGTAGTCGCGATCGGGATGATGGAAGGGCATGGTGAACATGCCGAGCTTGATGGTCACGGAAGACTCCTCTTGTCGGTGACGAGTGATCGGCAACGGGTCCGGGAGTGTGATGATGCCACCAAGTGTACTGATAGGCCATGTCGTAATTCTATTGGGAAGGCGACGGGGTGACGCAATCCTTCTTATCCACCTCAGGGAAGCTGCGACGGTTCGGGGCGCCGGGGACTCGCGGTGTCGCCTTTAGGGGCGGAAGTCGACAGGATTGAGACGCGCCTCGCTTCGTTGGAATGAACCAGACACTTGAGCCTCGTTGGATGCCGCGTCCAACCGCTGCGGACAAGGAGCACCCGAACGCGACGGGAGGATTCGAGCCTCCTCCCCTGCCCCGCTGACTGGCGACGTCGCGGGTGAATCGAGCGGTTGCCGGCTACGCTGGCATGCTGACCGGCGTGGCCGCGTCCATCATCCACCGGGCCATCGCCGTCACGTGCGCGTCGTGGTGCTGCTGGCCCATGAGCTGGACACCGACCGGCAGGCCACCGACCGCGAGCAGCGGCATCGTGACCGCGGGCGCGAATAGCATCGAGCTGGGCGCGTTGAACACGAAGTCGCCGGTCGGGCGCGGGGCGAGCGGCTGGCCCGGCACGTCGCCAGACCAGAGGGGAGCTGGCCCTGGACACGACAGCGTGACGATCGCGTCTGCGAGGGGGGCCAGGGCCGCGTGGCGAAGCTGGGCGGCCGCGCGCTCCATCAGGGCCGCGCGGTAATCGTCGGGCGTCATGGCCTCGGCCTTCTCCAGCGTAGCCTTGGCCCGCGCGCTGACCCCGTCCGGATACTGATCCACGAGATTGCGCATCGCCCAGCGGTTTTCCCAGCTCGTGATCGCGTTGCACACCGCGCGCCCTGCGCCAATGGCCTGCTCGAGCGCCTCGATCCACGGGTGGTCGCGGCGAGCGAGGAGCGTGACGCCGGCCCGCCGTAGGCTCTCCAGGAGCGCCTCGAACGCCGCGCGGCTGGCCGCGTCCAGCGTGGTCCAGCCCTCGGTCTCGAGGACGATCAGCCGGTCCGGCTTCACTGCGGCCGGCGGCGCCAGAGGTCCGAACAGCCCGAGGCAGCCGCGATCCCCACCCGCCCGGCGCGCGATCTCGATCGCGACCTGCCACATGTCCTCGATCGAGCCCGCATGAACGCCGTGCGTGCTCATGCTCGTCGCCTGGCGCTCGCCGCGATTGATGGCGCCCTGCGTCGGCTTGAGCGCGACGTTGCCGCAGTACGCGGCGGGCCGGATGATGGAGCCGCCGACCTGCGTGCCGATGGCGGCGGGCAGCATCCGCGCGGCGACGGCCGCCGCCGAGCCGGAGGACGAGCCGCCCGCGGTGCGCGACGGATCGAACGGATTCGTCGTCGGGCCCGGATGCGACCCGCCCAGCTCTGCGGTCACCGTCTTGCCGACGATCACGGCCCCGGCCTGCCGCAACGCCCACACGGCGGCGTTGTCCCGCTTCGGGAAGTTGTCGCGATACGCGACACAGCCCATCTGCGTGGGCATGTCCTTCGTCTCCAGCAGGTCCTTGATGCCGATGGGCAAGCCGTCGATCGGCGAGCGCGGCTGTCCGTTCTTCCAGCGCTTCGTGCTCTCGTCGGCGGCCGCGCGCGCGCCGGTCGGATTCAGCGCGGCGAACGCCTGCACCACGGGCTCGCGCTCGGTGATGGCCTCGAGGCAGCGCTCCAGATACGCGCGCGGCGTCTCGGAGCCGTTGCGGAAGCCCCGGACGGCGTCGTGGAACGTCAGGGCTCTGAATTCGCGGGGGTCGTACGCTTTCGGCATGGTCGTGATCATGGATGGCCCCTCTCAGCTCAGGCTACCGGGATGGTCCTGCCAGATGCTCGGCTCCAGGCGGAGCGCCGTGCTCGCGGGGCACCGGGCCGCGAACCAGCGCGCGCACGCGAGCGCCGTCCCCGTCCAGACGGACGCGCCATCCTTCAGGCGCGTCAAGATCGTCTCCAGGAGGGTCAGACGGCCACCCCACGCGATGAGTCGCGGATGGATGGTCATCGCAAAGCATCGGCCGAAGGCGCGCGCGGCCTCCAGCTCGCCGAGCCAGTTCGCGCGCAGCGGCGCCGGTCGCTCGAGCGCCGAGCCCCGGCCGGGTGTGGGGAACATCAGGAAGAACTGATCGTCGGAATGGTAGTAGTACGGCAGCGTCAGGAGACAGCGGTGCGCCGCGGCATCCGTCACCCAGTAGTGCGGGATGTCGTCGGCGAGCCCGTTGCCGAAATATGTGTAGCCGGCGTCGATCAAGAGATCGATGGTGTGCGGGCTCAAGGCGCCGCCCGCGTATCGATCGCCTGGCCTCGGCAGCGAGTACCAGCCGGCGGGACGCGCGCCCGCGACGGCGGCGAGCGTGTCCGTGGCGCGCGTCATCCGCTGCGCTTCCTCGGCGCGCGCGAGCTTGCTCGGATTCTCGTGGCGGTCGCCGTGCGCGGCGATCTCGTGCCCGCGCGCCGCGATCTCGCGGATCCGGTCGGGCCAGGTCTCTGCGACGGCGGCCGGCACCGCGAAGGTTGCCGTGACGCCGTGCCGCTCCAGGAGATCCAGCACCCGGTCCAGCCCCACCCGCATGCCATACTCGGTGTCCTCGGACTCGAGGTCCCGCGCCGTGATGCCGTCCGGCCCGCACTCCGGGCCGAGGTCGACGGTGATGACGGCCGCGGCGCGCGCCGCGTCCGGCCACTCGACGTGGTCCAGCGTGCGCTCGTCACTGATGGTGTAACCCTGCTTCCACGGCATCGTCAGGCCCCTTACGCTGGCGGAAACGCCTCGAGACAGTAGTCGGCGAGCGCCGCGCAGGTCGGAAACCACACTCCGGGTCGCTTCTTCATCTCGCCGATGAGCCGCTCGAGCATCAAGATGCGCAGGCCGCGCCCCGATACGAAGTCGTGGAGGCAGAAGTTCGCGTACTTGCCCTCGGCGTACAGTCGCTCGAAGTGGGTGAGCCAGATGTCGAAGACCGTGTCGCAGTCGGCGACGCGCTGGCCGGCGTTGTCGCTGGCCAGCCACCCGAAGTGGTAGTACATGGCGTCGTCGAGGGCGTAGTGGAAGGGCAGATTGAGCACGGTGGCGTCATCGTGGGTGACGTAGTAGGGGATCTCGTCGGCTGCGCCGCTGGACGTGTAACGGTAGCCGCCGCGGGTGAGCAGGGCCAGGCGGTGTCGGCTGCGGCTGCCGACCGGCCGCCGGCCGCTGATCGCCTCGAGCGCCGCGGTCGTCTTCTGGATGTGGTCCCACTCCCACTCGGGCTCTGGAACGCGGTGCTCCCACATGTGATTGGCGATCTCGAAGCCACAGCGCGCCGCCTCGCGGAGCGACGCCGGATACAGCTCGGCGATCCGGCCAGGCGTGAAGATCGTGAGACCGATGCGGTGACGGTCGAACAATTCCAACAGGCGCCAGATGCCCGTGCGGCCGCCGAACTCGCCCCCGGCCAGCTCGAGAGGAGGCTCGTTGAGGACACGGCGGAACAGCTGGGCGTCGAAGTCGATGGTGAAGTTGACGGCGAGCCGTACGCCGTCCGGATATCGCCAGCCCTGGATGTGCCGGTAAGCCGCCACGCGCCGAGCCTACCACGGGCGACGAATGCCGAGGGGTCCATTCGACCGGGTCGCGCACGTGGAGCGTGGTGATCGGCTCTTGCCTGGGTCGCCGACGTCTGATATACCATCGACCGTCCGACAATCGACGTAGGACCGCACGGCTGGAGACAACCGCGTTGAGCCGCCCGACGACGTGCTGCCGCGCCTCCCGGACGCCAGACTGATCGCGAGCGGTGTCATATCAGCCGCCACATCAAAGGAGGGTTCGGCCGATGAGACGACCGGTATTCGTGGTGTGCATGGCGCTCGTCGTGACGCTCGCGACGGCGCAGGGTGGACGGGCTGCCGACAAGCTGACGTTCGGCATCGGCATCAGCGCACCGTTCGCGCCGTTCATCATTGCCGTGGACAAGGGCTTCATGGAAAAGCGGGGCGTTCCCGCCGAGTACAAGATGTTCGAGAGCGGTGCCCCCGCCTTCGAGGCGATGGTGGCGGGCAGCCTCGACGCGGGGATGGTCTCGGAGTTCATCTTCGTGCCTGCGCGCGCCAAGGGCGGGCAGATCGGCCTCGTCTCGCTGTTCACGGTGACCGGCAAGGACCTCGGCGCGGTGGTCTCGAAGAACATCAGGTCTCCGAAGGATCTCGAGGGCAAGACGGTCGGCACCGCGGTCCGCACATCAGCCGAGTACTTCATGTATAAGTACCTGGAGAAGCACGGCGTCGACGCGAGCAAGGTCACGGTGAAGAACATCAACCCTACCGAGACCGCCCCCGCGCTCTTCCGCGGCGACATCGACGCCTTCTTCCTCTGGGGTAACTGGGTGCCCAAGGGGCCCGAGGTCGTCCCTGGCGCGCGCATCATCGCCTACTCGGGCGACGACAACGTGTACATCCAGAAGCAGTCGCTGATCTTCAACGCCAACTCGCTCAAGGCCAAGCGGGAGCTCGTCGGCAAGGCGCTCCTCGCGCTCCAGGACACCATCAAGTTCATCAAGGAGCAGCCGGACGAGTCGGCCGCCATCGCGGGCAAGGCGTTTCGCATCACGCCCGAGGAGATGAAGAAGCAGATGGCGCCCCTCAACTACGTGGTGGAGCTCAAGCGCGCCAGCATCGACGAGTACAAGGCGAGCACGCGCTGGATCGTCGCCAAAGGCGGCGTCAGCATCCCCGATATCGACAAGTTCTGGGCCGAGCTGGTCGACCCCGCTCCGATCAAGGCCGTCCTCCCCGGCCAGACGGACTTCTGAGCTCTGGCCTCGTACATCCGGCTCCTCGATCTCGATTTCGGGTTCCCCGCCCAGGCGGGCGGCAATCCGCTCGTTTTGCGGGGCCTTTCGCTGGAGATCGAGCGCGGCGAATTGTTCTGCCTGCTCGGGCCGAGCGGGTGCGGCAAGACGACGGTGCTCAACCTCCTCGCTGGCTTCGAGGCGCCGACGGCGGGTACGGTGTCGGTGGACGGACGACCGGTGACGACGCCGGGTGTGGAACGCACCGTCGTCTTTCAGGGCGATGACTCGCTCTACACGTGGCTCACCGCGGTGGAGAATATCGAGTTCGGCCTGCGCCTCGCGGGCGTGGAGGTGGGGACCCGGCGCGTCACCAGCCAGCGCTATCTCGAGCTGGTAGGCCTCGGCGGGCAAGGCCACAAGTACCCGAGCCAGCTCTCGGGCGGCATGAAGCAGCGGATTCAGATCGCGCGCGCGCTCGTCTGCGAGTCGCCGATCCTCCTCATGGACGAGCCGTTCGCCGCGCTCGACGCCCAGACGCGCGCTACTCTCCAGGACGAGTTGATCGGCATCTGGCAGCAGACGGGGCGAACCGTCCTCTTCATCACCCACGACATCGCTGAGGCCATCGTGCTCGCCAACCGCATCGGCCTCATGACGGCGGGCCCCGCGGCGCACATGCGGGCCATCGTGCCCGTCGACCTGCCCCGCCCCCGCCGACGCGGTGATCCCGCATTCGGGGCGCTCTACGAGCGCCTGGCCGACATGGTCAGCGAGGAGGTGCGCCGGGCGGGCGCGCGGGCATGACGATCGCCTCCGTCGAGAACGCGCGCCAGGTGCCCGTCGCGACGGGCCCCCGGCGGCCCCGCCTGGGCCTCCCCGCCGCGCTCGTGCCCCTGGCGTCGGTCGCGGCGCTCCTGCTCGTCTGGCAGGTGGTGAGCGCGACGTTCTTCCCTCCCGTGCTGTTCCCCACCCCCATCATGGTCGGCAAGGCCGCCGTCGCCGAGATCGCCTCAGGGCGCCTGCTCCGGGACAGCCTCGTCAGCCTGCGGCGAATCTTCGGGGGTTTCGCGCTCGGCTGCGCGATCGGGGCGAGCCTCGGGCTCCTGATGGGCTCGGTCGGCCTGGCCCGGCGGGCGCTCGATCCCTACATCCAGTTCGGGCGCTTCGTGCCGTCGATCTCCCTGCTGTCGCCCGCTCTGATCTGGTTCGGCATCGGCGAGGGCTCGAAGCTGTTCCTCATCACCTACACGACGACGTTCATCGTGCTGCTCAACACGCTCGGAGCCGTTCTCACGGTACCGCGGAACAAGCTGCGGGCCGCGCAGTGCCTCGGCGCCACGCGCTGGCAGCTGTTCCGGCTCGTCATGCTGCCCGCGAGCCTGCACGGCATCTTCACGGGCATGCGCGTCGGCATGGGGCTCTCGTTCACGACGGTGGTCGCGGCCGAGATGATCGCCGCCGACACCGGCCTCGGCTACCTGATCATCAACTCGCGCCTGTGGTTCCAGACCGACGTGGTCTTCGTCGGCATCATCACCCTTGGCACCCTCGGCTATCTCGCCGACAAGGCGTTCCAGATGCTGATCCACCGGCTCGCCGGCCGGTACGCACCCACGCACTGACACGGCGAGACGCGCCATGCGGACCCTGTCGGCCGGCGAGGAGGAGCGCGCGCGGCGCCTGCACGCGGAAGCGTTCGTGTTCGCGGGCCACACGGACTTCATCGCTGGGGTGAGCGAGGGGCGCACGCGCGGCGAGACGGGCGTCGCGGGGCGCCGGCAGCTGCCCCTCCTGCGCGCGGGCGGCGTGAAGGCCGTGTGCGAGCACGTGGCGGGGGATACGCCGTACTTCTCGACCTTCGCCTTCCGGAACATCCGCCCGCTCCAGCCGACGAAGTTCGCGCTCCAGGCGCTCGACTACTGGCACGCGGAGCTCGCCGAGACGCCCGACTGGCATCTCGTGCTCGACGCGGCGGACTTCGGCCGGGCGGAGCGCGCGGGCCAGGTCGCCATCGTCTTCGCGTTCGAGGGCGCGATGCCGATCGACGACGATCTCGGCATCCTGCGGATGTTCCACCGGCTCGGTGTCCGTTCCGTCGGCCTGACCTGGAACGGCCGAAACCTCCTCGGCGACGGCGTCTCCGTCGGAGCGGGAGGTGGCCTAACTGCCTTTGGGCGCGCCGCCGTCGCCGAGATGAACCGGCTCGGCATCGTCGTCGACGTCTCTCACATGAGCGACGAGGGCGCGCGCGACAGCATCGAGACCTCGACAGCGCCGATCATCGCCTCGCACTCCAACGCGCGCGCGGTGTGCGCGCATCCCCGCAACCTCACCGACGAGCTGGCACGCGCCCTCGCCCGGCGCGGCGGCGTGATCGGAGTCCACATGCTCAACATGTTCATCGCCGGGTCGAACACGGCCACGCTCGATCAGCTCCTCGATCATGTCGAGCACTTCACGCGCTTGCTCGGCCCCGAGCACGTCGGCCTCGGCCCCGACTGCATGGAGCAGTGGCCGGGGGACGTGTACCGGACGCTGTGGACCGGCACGGAGGCTCAGGCGCTGCAATTCCACTACCCGGCGGAGTTCGACTCGCTCGCGAAGATGTTGAACGTGACGCGCGGCCTCGTGGCCCGCGGCTTCGACGACGAGGCCATTCGCAGCATCCTGGGCGGGAACCTCCGCCGCGTCTTCGTAGAGGTGCTCGGAGGGGCCGAGTGACGCCGCCTGCCGGCGAGTCGGTCTGCTTCGTCGGGGCACGCGTGATCGACGGGCTCGATCACGAGCCGCTCGACGCCGGCTTCGTGCTCGTCGAGGACGGCCGCATCGCCGCCGTCGGCCCCCTCGCCACCCTCGGTCCGGCGCGGAGTCACACGGCGCGGCGCATCGACGTGATGGGCGCGACGGCGATGCCAGGGCTGATCGACTGTCATGCGCATCTGATCTACTCCGGGGCACGGAAGTTCGAGGACATCGACCGGTGCACGGTGGAGAGGGCGGCGATCAACGCGGTGCTCAACGCCGCCAAGGTCCTCGACGCCGGGTACACGACGGTGCGCGATCTCGGGACCATCGGCAACGTGGCCGTCGCCATCCGCGACGCGGTGAGCGAAGGCCGGATCCGCGGGCCGCGCGTGGTCGCGAGCGGACGCGTGCTGCACGCCACCGGCGGCCTCGCCGACACGCTGCCGGTGCCGTGGGAGACGTGCTGCGGCTTCGGGCTCCGCGTGGACGGGCCTCAGGAAATGCTCAAGGCGATCCGGCAGCAGATCAAGAACGGCGTCGACAACATCAAGCTCGGCGCGAGCGGCGCCGAGGGCAGCCCGCACGCGCACACCTGGATGACGACGCTGAACGAGGAGGAGATCACGAGCGCGGTCCACGAGGCGCACCGCTGGGGACGCACCGTGGCCGTGCACTGCCAGTCGTACGAGTCGGTGAAGTTCGCGCTGCGCGCCGGCGCCGACACGGTGGAGCACGGCACCCGCATGGACGACGAGGCGCTGGCGCTGTTCCGGAGGAGCCGGACGGCGCTCGTGCCGACCCTCTCGACGCTCTACAGCGTCATCGAGCTCGGGGCGGCGCTCGATCTCGCTCCCAAGCAGCGCGCGGAGATGGACGTCAATCGCCCGCTGTGGCTCGACAGCTTCCAACGCTGCCGCGAGGCGGGCATCCCGATCGCCGCCGGCGGCGATATCGGCAACCGGTACGAGCACGGGACCAACGCCCGGGAGCTCGAGTTCATGGTGCGGGAGGGCATGAGCCCCCACGAGGCGATCCGCGCGGCGACGGGGGTGGCCGCGCGCGCCATCCACCGGGAGGGTGTGCTCGGCGCGCTCGCTCCAGGCGCGCTCGCCGACCTGCTCGTGATCGAGGGCGACCCGCTCGCGGACATCCGCGTGCTCCAGGATCGCCGACGGCTCCGTCTCGTGCTGCAGGGCGGACGGACAGTGGCCGGCACCGAGTGGGCGGGGGGCGGCTGACATGGCGCTCGTGATCCGCGACGCGATGGTCGTGACGCCGTTGGGCGAAGACGTGCGCGCCGGGCGGGCCAGCATCGTCGTCGACGGGACGCGCATCCTACGCGTGGCCTGGGGGGCGGACGCCGCGCAGGTCGAGGACCGATCTGGCGACACCGTTCTCGACGCCTCGGGCGCGCTCGTCATTCCCGGGCTCGTCGACGCGCACTGCCACTTCTACGGCACCCTCGTCCCCGGCCTGATCGACCGCCTGCCGCTCGACGTCCGTCGGCCGCTCCTCGGCGCCTGCACCGACGGGTGGAGCGAGCGGGACACATGGGTAGCGACGCTGCTCGGCGTGGCGCGGATGCTGCGTCACGGCACCACCACGGTGCTGGAAAACGGAGCCCAGGGGATCGACAGCACGGTGCCCACGATCCGCGCCTTCGTCGAGGGAGGTGTCCGCGCCGTCGTCGGCCCGATGGTGGCCGATCGTCCCCTCTCCGACACGATGCCCGGCTACGCCGAGCGCCTTCCTGTGGATCTCCGAGCCGAGGCGCTCGGCGCCGCGCCCGCGCCCGGCCGCGAGCTCGTCGAGCGCTGCGTGGCGATCGCGCGGCAGTGGCACGGCGCGGAGGGACGGATCTCCGTGTGCCTGAGCCCATGGGCCCCGTACGGCTGCACCGACGAGATGCTCGCGCTGATCGCCGAGGCGTCGGCGACCCTCCGCCTGCCCGTGCACACGCACCTGCTCGAGACGCGACCGCAGGCGGTCGCCGCACGTCGCCTCTACGGCCACACCATGGTCGAGCACGCCGCCGCCCTCGGTCTCCTGAGCGAGCGCTTCTCGGCCGCCCACGCCGTCTGGCTCGGCGACCGCGACCTCGACCTGCTCGCCGAGCATCGGTGCGCGATCTCGCACAACCCGCTCAGCAACCTGTACCTGGGCAGCGGCATCGCGCGCGTCCCCGAGCTGCTGCGGCGCGGAGTCGCCGTCGGCATCGGCTCGGACGGCCCGAACTGCGGCTCGAGCGCCTCGTTGTTCGAGATCATGAAGCTAGCGACGGTGGTCCATCGCCTCGGCGAGCGCGACGGGCGCCAGTGGATCGCGCCGCGCGAGGCCTTCCGCATGGCCACCATCGGCGGCGCGCGGGCGCTCGGGCTTCACGCGGAGATCGGCTCCATCGAAGCGGGCAAGCGCGCGGACCTCGTGATGCTCGACGCGAAGGCGCCGGAGTTCGCGCCGCTCAACGACCCGCTCTGGCAGATCGTGTACGGCCAATCCGGAACGGCGGTCGACCGCGTCTTCGTCGACGGCGCCGTCGTCTTCGAGCACGGCCGGCCCACCCGCTTCGACGCGCGCGCGATCGCCGTCGAGGCCGCTGAGCGCGGCAGCCAGCTCACCGCGCGCGCTCGACCCGCCCTGGCCCGGATGGAACGCTTCGAGCCTTACCTGACCGCTACCTACCGCGCGCTCCTCGACGAGTTCGACGCCGGTCGCTAACGTAACTTCGCCGGTCAGTGGTCCAGCCTGGACATTGCTGAGCGCCTCGGCGCCGTGAGCGTCGCGGGCCGCGGTCACCCGGCC
>Ga0335077_10008628_pt1 | contig 12640 bp, 9 predicted proteins | sample Lox_Sample_31_FD_207151 | JGI IMG/M metagenome (GOLD analysis project Ga0335077, IMG submission 207151) | Soil microbial communities from Loxahatchee National Wildlife Refuge, Florida, United States - Lox_Sample_3.1 | ecosystem: Environmental > Terrestrial > Soil > Wetlands | place: USA: Florida... | reverse complement strand
ATTTCAAAACAGCCCACTACCCTCCGAGGTTCTGCCTATCAGCCAGCCCCGCGACTTGTATATACTGGAAGCCTCCGGAAGCCCAGGTCGTTGACCAGTGAATTGCGCCGAACATTGGCTGCACTCAAAAATGCCCGCTAACCGAAACGCGTCCACGCCGTCTGAGCAGTTCAACCGATGCTGAAACCCGGCCCGACCGGCCGGCTCATACAGGCCCATTCGGAGGTCAGTCATGCCCGATGACGATCCCAGAAACCACGAACCGAAATCGAACCCTACCGGAGAAACCTCCAGCGTTTCCCGCCGCGACTTTCTGAAAATTTCCGGCATCTCAGCCGCAGCCGTACCCGTAATCGGAACCAAAGTCGTTGAAGCGGCAGGGACGCCGGTAAGAGTTTATGGCCCCGGCAAAACTCCGGTTACGCTGACGGTGAACGGCGAGAAACACACGCTGCAACTGGAGCCGCGAGTCACGCTTCTGGATGCCTTGCGCGACGGCCTCGAAATCACCGGCGCGAAACGCGTTTGCGACCGCGGCGAGTGTGGCGCCTGCACCGTGATTCTCGACGGCAAGACCGTTTACTCCTGCGCGATCCTTGCCATCGATGCCCAGGGCCGGCAGATCACCACGGTCGAGTCCTTCATGCAGGATGGCCGGCTCAATGCCATCCAGCAGGCATTCATGGATAACGACGGCTCACAATGCGGTTTCTGCACGCCCGGATTCATCGTGGCCTGCAAAGCCTTTCTCGACACTCATCCCAATCCCAGGCCAGAGCAGATCGAGCGCGGGCTGGCCGGCAACTTTTGCCGCTGCGGCACCTACCACGGCATCCGCCACGCTGTTGCGCAAGTATTGCAGAAAGGAGCCTGAGCCATGCCGGACTACAGTTGGCCTGATGCAGAACACCGTAACCTGATCGGCAAGCGTATCTCGCGCGTGGATGCCCCTGTGAAAGTCTCCGGCCGAGCCAAATACACCTACGACTACCACAACGCTGGAATGTTGTACGGCAACGTCGTGCGCTCGCCACACGCCAAGGCGAAGATCTTGAGTATCGACACCAGCGCTGCAGAAAAGATGGCTGGGGTGAAAGCGGTGGAGATCATCCAGAAGGTCGGCACCACCGTGCAGTGGGCGGGCGACGAAGTGGTTGCCATCGCCGCCGTGGATGAACCTACTGCCGCCGATGCGGCTCGCGCCATCGTGGTCAAGTACCAGCCGCTGCCTCACATGGTCAGCGATGCGGAACCGCCTGCCGGCGCGGCTGAAGAGGCCGGCCCCATGAGCAGCGACGACATTGACGATGCCATTGACAACCAGATGCCGGACGCTCCGTTCATCCAGTATCTCAAGGATCACGGCGTGAGCTTCAAAGTGCAGGAGGACGATCTCAAGGGATGGAAGGGCGGCGGCGCCTCCGACGCGGTGATCAACGCTATTCGACAGGCTCAATTCCACGAAGTGAAAGGCGGAGGCGGGCACTCTCCCTATCAGAAAGCTGCAGCCCAGACACAGGGCGATCCTGACAAGGCATTTTCGGAGGCCGATGCAGTGTCTGAAGGACTGTACGGCAGCTCGGTGATTGCCCACTGCTGCCTCGAATCGCACGGTTCCGTAGCCGAGTGGCCCGACAAAGACCATCTCTTCATGCACATCTCCACGCAAGGCGTCTCCGGCATCCCGGCCCAGATGGCTGAACCGCTGGGCGTTCCCGCCGCCAACGTCCGCGTTCATCAGGAACACATGGGGGGAGGCTTCGGGAGCAAGTTCGGCCCAGACCGCTGGGGTGTCGCTGCGGCCCAGCTCTCCAGAAAGGCGGGGGGCAAGGCCGTACGGATCATGCTGGAGCGTGATGCCGAGTTGAAAGTGGCCGGCGCGCGGCCCTCGGCGTACGCGCGCGTGAAGGTGGCTGCAAAAAAGGACGGCACAATCACCGGATGGCAGTCACAATCCTGGGGCACAGGGGGGCCTGGCGGAGGTGGTGCCCCACCTCTACCCTACGTCTTCGCGATTCCTAATCAGCACAAAGAGCACACCGCCATCCGCAATAACATCGGTCCGGCACGCGCCTGGCGTGCGCCGAATCACCCCCAGGCTGCAGTCATTACCATGGGCGCGATGGACGATCTGGCGGCCAAGCTCAACATGGATCCCCTGGATTTATGGACCCAGAACCTGAACCTGACCGGCCCCCGCGAGAAAACCTACCGCGAGGAGCTGCCGATTGCGGCGGACCTGATGGGCTGGAAGGACAAGTGGAAACCTCGCGGCCAGAACGTCTCCGGCCATATCGCCCGCGGGCTGGGACTTTCCATTCACACCTGGGGCGGCCGCGGCCACGCCAGCGACTGCGATCTGACGATTCATCCCGATGGCTCCGTGGACGTGAAGATGGGCACGCAGGATATCGGCACCGGCACTCGCACCACGATTACCATCGTGGCGGCGGAAACGCTGGGAATAGGGATGGACGCCATCAATCTCTACATCGGAGACACTCTCTATCCACCATCCGGAGGCTCGGGAGGCTCGACCACCCCCGGCGGGGTTTCGCCCTCTACTCGCCGTGCGGCCGTGGATGCGAGGCAAGCCCTTTTCGAAAAAGTCGCGCCCGCTCTTAACGCCAAGCCGGAGGAACTCGAGGCGGTGAACAGCACTGTGCGGGTGTTTGGCGATGCCAGTCGATCGCTCAGCTGGAAACAAGCCTGCTCAAAACTCGGAGCAGTGCCGGTGACAGCGCGTGGCAAGAATCCGGACCGCACCAAGCCCCCCGACCTTACCAACAGTGGTGTAGGGGGCGTCGGCATGGCGGATGTCGAAGTGGACATGGAAACTGGAGTGGTCAAGGTCAAGAAGATGGTGACGGTGCAGGATTGCGGCCTCATCATTGATCTGAAAACCGCCGAGAGCAGCTGCTACGGCGCCATGATTATGGGCATCAGCTATGCGCTGTTCGAAGAGAAAATCATGGATCCAGCTTCGGGCATCATGCTCAACCCCAACATGGATTTCTACCGCCTGGCCGGTTACAACGACATTCCGGAGCTGGTTGTCCACATGATGACCGGCAAGGGCTACGACGAACGCGGGGTCATCGGTCTGGGTGAACCGCCGGTGATCTCTCCGGGAGCAGCCATCGCAAACGCGGTGGCGAATGCCATCGGCGTGCGCGTTCCGTTCATCCCCCTCACTCCCGACAAGGTCCTGGCTGCGTTGCAGCAGAAGGCAGGTGCCTAATGCGGCCCTTCGAATATGCCAGTCCTACCACTCCTGCGCAGGCTGTAAGCCTGCTGGGTATGACCTGGGGCAACTCCGAGGTGCTGGCGGGCGGCACCGATCTGCTTGCGCTGATGAAGGAGGATGTTCTCCATCCTCGTCGCCTCGTGAACCTCAAAGAAATCAAGGAACTTCAAGGCGTGACCGCCGATGGCAAAGGACTGCGCATCGGCGCTCTCACCACGCTCGGCGATCTGGCTGCCGACAAGAACGCGGCGAAGGACTATCCCGCGCTGGTGGATGCGCTCTACGAGGCCGCCAGCCCGCAGATTCGCCACGTAGCCACCCTCGGGGGCAACCTGTGTCAGCGTCCCCGCTGCTGGTATTTCCGCAACGGATTCGGCCTGCTGCCCAAGGGCGAAGCCGGTAAGGACATGGTGGCTGAAGGCGAGAACCGCTATCACGCCATTCTGGGCAACAGCGGCCCGGCTAAGTTCGTAAGTCCTTCGACGATCGCGCCCGTGCTGATCGCCTACGGAGCGAAGGTACGAATCGTCGGTCCGAAGGGCAAACGTGAACTGCCGCTGGAGAAATTCTTCGTCACCCCGAAAACTGACGGTGAACGCGAACACGATCTCAAACCGAATGAGATTGTGGCCGAGATTCTCCTGCCGCCCGCCGGCGACATGAAGGTGGCGCATTATGAAATCCGCCAGAAGGCGATGTTCGACTGGCCCCTGGCGGTGGCCGCCGTTGCCTTGAACGTGGATGGCTCAACCGTGAAATCCGCACGAGTCGTGCTCGGGCACGTGGCGCCAGTTCCTTGGCCATCGGCGGAAGCCTCCCAGGCATTGGCTGGAAAGAGCGTTTCCGAAGAGACTGCCAAAGCTGCGGGTGAAGCCGCATTGCAAAGCGCTACGCCATTGAGTCAGAACGCCTACAAAGTGCAATTGGCGCGCGTGGCCGTAAAGCGCGCGATCTTGAAAGCAGCGTCGGGAGGTGCCGCATGAGCCTGCAGTTCACTCGGGCAAAGATCGTCAGCGAGGCGGAGCGCTTCAACATTCACCATCCTAACCTCTGCGCGGCGCTGCGCTGGAAGGGACAGTTCATCCAGGCTGAGCCGGACCCGACGGTGCCGCCATCGAACGATGGCCTGTTCTGGTGTCTACACACCCAGACCTGCATTGGTCCCGATGGCGAACTCGCCGAGCCTGGCAAGTGCTCGTCGTCAGATCGTGGCTGCCACGGCAGCGGCAAGTGCGGCTGAGTCTGTTGTGTCGCGGCGGGAATTGCTCTGCGGAACGGCTCCGTCGGCCGCGCATCCTAAATGTGTCGCTGAGGGCGCAAGTCCCTGCACCTCTTCTATGATTCACGGCGCTCACGTTCTGCTCTACAGCAAAGACCCGGAAGCCGACCGCACCTTCTTCCGCGACGTGCTGGAACTCCGCTCGGTTGACGTAGGAGGCGGTTGGCTGATTTTCGCATTGCCTCCCGCAGAACTCGCAGTCCACCCGGGAGAGTTCGCGCAGGTGCACGCGGCCCATTCACTGCTGGGAGCAGTGCTGTACCTCATGTGCGATAATCTGCAGGAGACGATCGATTCATTGAGGCGCAAGAAGGTGAGCTGCACCGAAATCGAGGAAGAACCCTGGGGAATCAGGACAACCATCAAGCTTCCCAGCGGCAGTGAAATCGGGCTTTACCAGCCGACACATGTCTCGCCCTTAGAGCTGGGAAAGACGTAGTCTTTTTGGGAACCTTTTGCGTGCAGGTGCACAGAGGCCAGGTGCAGCCCAGACGTGCGCCCCAGACGTGCGCCCCAGGGCTGATGGGAGCATAATAGAAATCGGGCCGTAGTTCTCCCCAGTTGGCCAACTTCCGCGAGGTTCGCCATGCACAGCAGAACATCTCTGACGCGCGTCGCTCGCGTGCTTGTGGCGTTGTCGGTATGCATCCTCTTGAGTGGCGGTAAGAAATCGAACGCTGCAGTTTCTGCCGGCGACTACAACTTTACCGTTACCACTGCGCAACCCTGGACGGACACCGGCCTCGACTTGCAAACCGGTGAAGTGCTGAAGATTTCCGCGGGCGCGTCGGGTTGCAGCCCCCAAGCCTCCGGCGAGACAGCCCAGGAAGCGAATTTGCCCCTGCCTTCGGCCCCGGCAGGCTCGCTGATCGCTCGTTTGCATGCGCAGGGAGCGGCGCCCCTGCTGATCGGAACGAACAAAGAACTCGATATCGAGGAACCCGGCCATTTGTATCTGGGAGTAAACGGTACCAGCTGCGCTGCCAGTTACGCAGTGAAGGTACACGTGATTCCTCCTGGCACAAGCAAAGATTCGCTGTCCGGAAATACGGCTGTGAGTTCATCCGCGTCTGCGGGAACCACCACTAGTTCCGCCGCGGCCACCGCACAATCTCCGCAGAACGCGAACAGCGCGCAATCATCGGACGCCTCCAAAGACATCAAGTCAAAGCTCGCAACTGCGGCACAGATCTGGCTTTCGGGCCAGTTCGGCACTGGAGCGCAGTCTTCTTCGTCAGGTGCTTCGTCATCCTCTGCTTCTCCCCAGACTTCCTCCTCAACTCCCGGCAACGAAGCCGTCCCTGGAAGCAATGCTGCAGCAGCAGGAACGATTCCGGCATTGGCTCTCTCGGCCGCGCCTTTGGACGGCGGCTTGCGCAAAAACCTGGACGGCCTGCCGCGCCGCGTCAACGATGAGTTCCAGAATCTTGGCGACATGGTGAATTTTGTGCTTGTGGGGTCGGAAGAACAAGTGAAAGGCGCACTCGATGCCGCGAACTGGCATCTCGCTGACACTGACAACCGCGGAGCCGTCATGAATGCGGTGCTGCAAACCATCGACAAGAAAGATTACCTTGCCATGCCTATGAGCACGCTCTATCTGTTCGGGCGCCGGCAGGACTTCGGCTATGAGATGGCTGAGCCATACGCCATGGTGGCCAGCCGCCATCACTTCCGCTTGTGGAAGGCTCCATTTACGTACGACGGACAAACCGTTTGGGTCGGTGCAGGCACGCACGATATCGGCTTTGAAAAAGATCAGCGCAACGGAAAAGTCACGCACAAGATCGATCCCGCCGTGGATGGCGAGCGCGACAATATCGGCGGCAGCCTGCAGAAATCCAACCGCACCAAAAGCCTTGCCTATTACCTTCCGCCCGATCCCGTGCAGGAAGCCAGAAACGCCACCGGCGGCGGCTACCACTCGGATGGCAAGCTCCTCGTGGTGTTTCTGCAGTAAGAGTTTGAGGTTCACTTCTTAATCGATCATTTGTCTTTGGTAGCGGTGCAGGCGGAGGTCGATGCCCTGGCTCACAAGGACATGAGCTATCCTGACCACCGCGGAATCTTCCTTGGTATCAATCTTCCTGTGATGCAGCGAAGTCTGCTCTAGACTGAACAGAGGCTTCCAAAGCAAATCCTGATGGATACGACTTTCTATCGCGATCTGGCTTACGTGTTCGCCGCAGCCGTCGTGGGCGGTTACGTGGCCAAGGTATTGCGGCAGCCGCTGATCTTGGGCTACCTGTTGGGAGGGATTCTCATCGGCCCATTTACTCCAGGACCGACGGTGTCGCAAATCCACGAGTTCGAGCGTCTCGCGGAGATCGGCGTCATCCTCCTGATGTATTCCATAGGCCTGGAATTCTCCTTTCGCGAACTCTGGCAGGTGAGGCGTGTCGCGGTCCTCGGCGGAATTGTGGGCATTCTCCTTTCCGTCGCGCTGGCTCTGTTGATCGGCCGCGCGCTGGGCTGGACCATGCCCCAGGGAGCGGCCATTGGGGCGGTTGTTTCGGTGGCTAGCACGATGGTACTCTCCAGAATTCTCATCGACAGGGACGAGCTGCGCTCGCCACACGGCAAGGTGATGATCGGCATCACGCTGATGGAAGACCTGGCCGTCGTGGTGCTGACTGTCCTACTGCCCGCCCTGAGCAACATAGCCGGCAACCTGCTGGCAGTTGCCGTGGCCATGGGAAAGGCGATCCTGATCTTGGTCCCGGTTGGAATTGTGGCAGCCAAACTCGTGCCTTGGATAATGACGCGCGTGGCGCGCACCGGGAATGAGGAACTGCACCTCCTCGTCATCCTTGCAATTGGATTTCTGACTGCTGCCCTCACGCAGATGCTCGGGCTCTCTCTGGCACTGGGTGCATTCCTGGCGGGCCTCATTGTGAGCGAGTCGGACACTTCTCAAGCAACTGCCAAACGTCTGCTCCCCTTGCGTGACGCATTTGTAGCAATGTTCTTCGTGACTATGGGGGCATTGGTGGATCCTGGCGTTCTGCTGCACCAACCGGTTCTGTGGATAGTAATTCTAGGGCTGACGGTCGTGGGCAAGCTGGCGATCTGGACTCTGGTCGTGCGGCTTTTCGGTTACACCTGGCGTACCGCGATAATGGTTGGCGCGGGTCTCACCCAGATCGGCGAGTTTTCTTACGTGTTGGTGCGAGTGGCCCGCGATGCACAGTTGGTTGGCGACCCGGTTTACCACGCCGTGCTGGCGGCTTCCGTGGTCAGTATTCTGGTGAACGGGGTCCTGGTGAAGGCCGCGCCTATGCTCCTTCGCTCACGACGCGCTCCAGCCTGAATTTCAGTTGTCGAGTGCAAAACTTTGCGCATTCTGATCGTCTGATCTGAGTGTTCTTTCCGTTAAGATACTCGTGGCCGGGTTGTCCACGCGCGAACTGATAACCCGGAGTCCCTGCGAATCCGCTCTGCATCCGATATCCTAGGACCTTATGGCATCCGGCAGTAAGACAGCGATTGATCCCCAATCCGCTAACGCTTTCGGCGCCTCAGCCGACGCCGAACGCATCTTCGACGCTTTTCGCCAGTGGGGATACCTCGAGGCTGATCTCGACCCACTCGGCTTCCTTCGGCCATCTCCGCGTCCGGAGCTGCAGTTGCGCGGCCGGGCTGCTGAAGAGGCTCGCAGAGTTTATTGCGCAACCATCGGCGCCGAGTTCATGCACCTCGAAGACACCGGGCGGCGGCGCTGGATCCAGGAGCGGCTCGAAGGGCCGCAAACCGAAGTTGACCAGGATCATGTGCTCGATCAGCTCATGCGCGCTGACCTGTTCGAGCAGGTTCTGCAGCAGCGCTATCTGGGTAATAAGCGCTTTTCGCTCGAGGGCGTGACGGCTCTCATTCCGCTCGTAGACGAAATCATCGAAGCCGCCGGCGAGTATGGCGCCGTAGAGCTTGTGATGGGCATGAGCCACCGCGGGCGGCTCAATGTGATTGTCCATGTGGCGCGCCGGGTTCCGGAGGAAGTGTTCGCCGGATTCGAAGACGTGGACCCGCGCAGCGTACTGGGCAGCGGTGACGTCAAGTACCACATGGGTGCGACCGGCGAGTACGAGACTCGCACCGGGCACAAAGTCCACATTCACCTGGTGTCGAATCCTAGCCACCTCGAGGCGGTGGACCCGGTCACGGTCGGCCGCACCCGCGCCAAACAGGACCGCGCTGGCGCCGACGGAACCAGACAATATCTTCCGCTGCTCGTGCACGGCGATGCCGCATTCGCCGGCCAGGGCATTCTGGCAGAGACGCTCAATCTCGCCGACTTGCCGGGCTACAGCGTTGGTGGGACCGTGCATGTGATCGTCAACAACCTGCTCGGCTTCACTACCCTCTATAGCGAAGAGCAGTCGTCTCGCTTTGCCGCGCAGATTTCCCGCCGCCAGGACATCCCCATTTTTCACGTGAATGCCGAAGACGTAGACGCAGTCATCCGTGTTGGCCGCCTCGCTCTCGACTACCGCTACACCTTCGGCAGCGACGTGGTTATCGACATGATCGGCTACCGCCGCCACGGACACAGCGAAGTGGACGATCCCACCATCACCCAGCCCCTAATCTACAAGGCAATCAAAGATCACCCGCCGTTGTGGGAGATTTACGCCGAAGACACCGGCATCGCCGACGCGCAGGCTCGCGCTGATGCCGTTCGTGCCGAATTCGAGGCTGCTCAGTCCAGAGCCAAATCCGTGCGTAAGAAGCCCTCTCTGCGCCAGCTGCCCGGGTACTGGGACACGTTCAAGGGTGGGCGGTATAGAGCGCAATACGACGTCGAAACGGGCCTCTCGGCTAACGAGATCCAAGCGATCACGGCAAGACTCACCTCCTATCCTGAAGACTTCCACATTCACCCCAAGGTGAAGAAACTTCTCGAGCAGCGCTCCGAAATGGGAGAAGGGAAGCGCCCCCTGGACTACGGCATGGCCGAGGCCTTGGCATTCGCCAGTCTGGTGAAAGCCGGCGTTCCGGTGCGCCTCAGTGGGCAGGATTCCCGGCGCGGCACATTTAATCAGAGGCATTCCGTTCTCATCGATACCGAGAACGAGCATGAATACATGCCCCTGCAGCATGTGACCGAAAGCCAGGCGCGCTGCGAGATCTACAACTCCAGCCTTTCCGAAGCCGGCGTTCTTGGCTTCGAATACGGCTATAGCCGCGACTATCCCGAGGCGCTCGTGCTGTGGGAAGCCCAGTTCGGAGACTTCGCGAATGTGGCGCAAGCGGTGATTGACCAGTTCATCAGCGCAGGGGAAGACAAGTGGGGCCTGCTCTCAGGGCTCGTGCTTCTGCTTCCACACGGGTACGAAGGCCAGGGACCGGAACATTCCAGCGCCCGTGTAGAGCGCTTTCTACAGCTGGCAGCGCGCGACAATTTCCAGATTTGCCAGCCTTCCAACGCCGCCCAGTATTTCCATTTGCTGCGGCGCCAGGGGCTGCGCCACTGGCGCAAACCGCTGGTAGTGTTCACACCCAAGAGCATGTTGCGCCATCCCGATGCCTCATCGCCCGTCGGGAATTTCTCCCTGCCGCACTTTCTGAATGTCCTGCCCGATGCCGAAGTTCGCGATCCCGAGAGAATTCTCCTCTGTACCGGCAAGATTGGCCACGAGCTGCGAACCGAACGCAAGAAACGCAAAGATACTTCAACCGCGATTGTCTTTGTGGAGCAGCTCTACCCCTTCCCGGAAGCGGAACTGGTCGCGGAGCTGGAACGCCATGACGGAGCGCGCGACATCGTGTGGGTCCAGGAAGAACCCGCCAACATGGGGGCGCTGTTCTACGTGCTGCCGCGCCTTCGCAGGATTGCGGGCAAGCGCGGCGTCCTGAGCGTGAAGCGCTCCGCCAGCGCTACCCCTGCGACTGGCTCGAGCAAGGCTCATGACGTGGAACAAAAGACTCTCCTTGCTCTCGCCTTCAGCACCAAGGCCTGAGAGTCGTTCCCCGCGGACGGACCGCGGGCTCGCGCTGGGATCTCCTCTAAAGGATTAGCGTCCCCTGCCGATTGGGCCTTCATGAAGAAGCCCGATTGGTACCCGATTCCGTCGGTTTCACAGGACCTTATTCTCCTGCTCCTGGCTTTCGTTCTTGGACCGCCCGCATTCAGCCAGGTCCCCGATGAAGTTCATATTGCCCCCGGAGAGGGTGTAAGCCTAACGACCAATGTGCCAGCCGTTGCATCCGCGATCGCGTCTCCCGCTGGCCCGGGGATCTTTCGCAGGAACGTAGATCTTGTGCTGGTTCCGGTTACCATCACCGATTTCGACAACAGGCTCGTCAACGGCCTGGGAAAGGACAACTTCCAGCTCTTCGAGGGCAAGCAGCCACAGGAAATCAAACACTTTTCCGACGAGGATACCCCGATTTCCGTTGGAATCCTGCTCGACTTGAGCGGCAGTATGGTATCCAAAATCGAGCGCGCGCGCGAGGCCATGGTCGCTTTCTGCCAGGTTGCCAACCCGCAGGACGAGTTCTTCCTCATTACCTTTGCCAACCGTGTCGAACTGGCGGAGGACTTCACATCACATTTTGAGAACATCCAGGCAAAACTCCTCCCCCTTGTACCCAAGGGGCGCACCGCGCTGCTCGACGCCGTGTACTTGGGCCTTACCCACATGCAGCAGGCCAGATTCAGCAGGAGGGCGCTCTTCATCATTTCCGATGGAGGTGACAATCACAGCCAATATTCCGAAGGCGAGGTGAAATCACTTGCCCGCGAAGCTGACGTAGCCATCTATTCGGTTGGCATGTTTGATCGCTACTTCGCATCCGCTGAAGAAACGGCAGGCCCGGAACTGCTGGACACGATGGCCGTCGTTACCGGTGGACGTAGTTACACGGTGGAGAATCCCAACGTGCTTCCGGCCATCGCCGCCAAAGTCTCCACGGAACTGCGCCGTCAGTACGTTCTGGCCTATCGTCCTCGGAACATTGCCCCGGATGGCAAATGGCATCGGATCAAGATCAAGCTGAAGCTACCGAGAGGGTTGCCGCCCCTGTTGGTGCGAAGCAAACCGGGTTATTACGCCCGTGCCCGCTAGCAAGCAGTTCGGAAGATCCATGAACGGCGCCCCTCGTTCCATAAACGCCTTCATACAGAATTGGCTGAGAAGAGAAACGGCCCCCGAACCCGGAGGCCGTTCCCTGAGGTGCCGCGTTTTTTCTTACTTACCTGATCTGCCGTTCACGCTGCCAACCCCCGTGCACGGGTCCCAGCCTTCTGCGCTGAAGTACCCGGCGTACGGACCGCAATAGCCCAGGGTTGTGTCATTGAATGCATGACCATCCCCCAGGTGGTTGTAGACGGTCACGAGTTCCCGATAAGACGAATGCCGGAACTTCCCCGCCGAGTTCACAATCCCAGCTAGCGAGGGTGTCGCAACGCTGGTGCCGCCGACGATCCACCATCCGGTGAAGCCCTCAAACGGAGTGCCGTCGTAGACCCAGACCCCGGTATTGGGATTGGAGTCAAAGGACATGTCCGGCACGCCCCGCGCGGTGCCCACGATGGACGCGATTCCATCCTGGTAGCCCGGCCGGGTCTCGAACTCACTCACACCACCCCCCGTGTTGTCCCATGCGGTTTCCACGATAAAGCTGCCCGTAAAGGGGTTGCGGCTGATGCTGGTCCCGCCTGCCGCCACTACGTTGGGGGACGTGCTCGGCCAGATCACGCCCGGGCCATCTCCGGTTGCGGCGAAATACACCACCCCGGGCGTTGTGAAAAATACGTCATACAGCACTTCTTCCGGAAACTCACCACCGCCCCAGCTGTTGCCCACTTCGCCGCCGCCTGCTCTCTTCACCAGGTCTCCGGCCACCAGTTCGGCAGTGAGCAGGTCTTCAAAGGAGTTCGACGCTGCCTCAACGAGGAAAATCTTGGCGTGCGGAGCCATGGCGTGGGCCCACTCGATGTCCAGCGACTCTTCCAGTTCCCAGCCGCCTGTGGGGTCCTGCGGGGGCTGGGTTCCGCTTGCATAAACCACCTTGAACCGCGGCTTCTCCAGTCCGAACTGGGCGGAGAAATACTCCAGATCAGCTTCTGCGGTGGGATCGTCGAACGCATCCACAATGGCGATCGCACCGCCTCC
>Ga0335077_10008627_pt1 | contig 12641 bp, 15 predicted proteins | sample Lox_Sample_31_FD_207151 | JGI IMG/M metagenome (GOLD analysis project Ga0335077, IMG submission 207151) | Soil microbial communities from Loxahatchee National Wildlife Refuge, Florida, United States - Lox_Sample_3.1 | ecosystem: Environmental > Terrestrial > Soil > Wetlands | place: USA... | reverse complement strand
TGTGTCGGTGGCTGCCCGATCGGCAATCTCGCGTCAGAACTGTCCGATGTGCATGAGGGATTTCGGCAACGGCTGGCCGGGATCTTCGGCGAATGGCGCGCCAAGCTGACTGAAGCGCTGAGCCGTAGTCAGGTCGGCGACCTCGTCCGGGAGGACTTCGAACCCTCGGCCCTGGCCCAGTTTCTGGTCGCCGCGCTCGAGGGGGCGATCCTTCTCACCAAGGTCACCAAGGACATCCGAATCATGGAGCGCTGTGTAGAGCAGCTGAAGCAGCACCTGGCATTCTACACGATGAGAATCGGCTCCATCCAGACACCAGGCGCGCCGGGTGCACCCGCGCCGCGGAGAACGAGATGAATTCGCCGACGCTTCAAGGGACGTCAGGGCAATCGCCGGCCAATCCGTCGGCGGTCGCCAAGGTCGATCGGGACGCAGGGCTCGTAGAGCGACTGCGGCGCCAGGACGCCGACGCTCCCGAAGCGCTCGTCGAGGCATATGGCGACAAGGTATACCGGCTCGCAATCCGCATCACGGGCAACGAGCAGGACGCCGAGGAAGTCGTGCAGGATGCCCTCTGGACGGCGGCGCGGAAGATCGACACGTTCAAGGGCGAGTCGGCGTTCGGGAGCTGGCTGTACCGGATCACGGCCAACACGGCGTACCAGAAGTTGCGAGGGCGTCATGGTAAGCCTCACGAGGTGTCATGGGATGACGTCTCCCCGTGGTTCGACGAGCAGGGGCATCACGTAGAGCCGACTGGAGACTGGTCGCCCAGAGTGGAAGAACACGCGTTGCAGACGGAACTGCGAAAGGTGCTCACGTCGGCGATCAACGATCTGCCTGGCGATTACCGAACGGCCTTCGTGTTGCATGATGTCGAGGGCCTGTCCAACCCCGAGATCGCCGAGACGTTGAAGATCAGTCTGCCGGCGGTCAAGTCGAGGATCCATCGTTCCCGGTTGTTCTTGCGTCAGCGGCTCACGGACTACCTCAGGGCTGCGTAAAGAGCGTCGAGGTGATCGAGCGGTGAGGCTCGGGAAACGGGTCGTCCTTGACTTGTGAAGGAGTCCTGTGGTCTGATGAAGCCTCGTGTCTCTGCGGTCGGGCGAGTTTCAAGGGGCGGCCGGCAGAGTCAGATGTCATAACCAGCGAGAGACGAGAACATGCACGCAGTGATCGCGACAGGCGGCAAGCAGTACCGAGTGGAGCCCGGAGAAGTCATCAAGGTCGAGCGCCTCGACACTTCCAAGGGCAGCTCGGTTCAGTTCGACAAGGTGTTGCTGGTGGAGCGAGATGGCGAGGTGACGGTGGAGCCTTCGGCCCTGTCGTCGGCACGGGTGACGGGCGAGGTGCTCTCCACGTTCAAGGACCGGAAGGTCATGGTCGTCAAGTTCAAGCGACGGAAGAACTACCGGCGCCACCGCGGGCACCGGCAGACCCTGACCGCGGTGCGCATCACGAATATCGAGGTTTAGTCTCCATGGCCCACAAGAAGGGTGTTGGAAGCTCCAGAAACGGCCGCGACTCCAATCCGCAGATGCTCGGGGTCAAGCGGTTCGGCGGGCAATTCGTGACGGCGGGCAGTATCCTGGTGCGTCAACGCGGGACGCGCTTCAAGCCTGGGGTCAACGTCGGGATCGGCGTCGACCATACGCTCTTCGCAAGGTCCGACGGCTACGTCCGCTTCGAGCGCCGGGGCGACCACAAGTTCATCAGCGTCGCCCAGCAGCCCGCCTGACGCACTCAGCGGCGGGCCCCGCCGGCCTTTCCTGGCCCAGAGATGTTCGTCGACGAGATCGATGTCTTCGTCAAGGGCGGCGACGGAGGAGCCGGGTGCGTGAGCTTCCGGCGGGAGAAATACGTGCCGCGGGGCGGGCCAGACGGAGGTGACGGAGGTGACGGCGGTGACGTCGTCCTCCAAGCCGACCCGGCCATCACCACGCTGCTCGACTACCACTACCAGCGTCACTACACGGCCGAACGGGGCCAACACGGCAAGGGCGCCAACAAGCACGGCCGGAGCGGAGCCGACACGGTCCTCCGCGTCCCGCTCGGGACGGTCGTGTTCGAGCGCGAGACTCGTGAGCGGCTCGGTGATCTCACGGACGCGGGCCAGCGCGTGCTGGTGGCCCGCGGGGCGCGGGGCGGCCGAGGGAATGCACGCTTCGCGAGTGCGACCAACCGCGCACCCCGTCGGGCAGACCTGGGCCGCGCGGGCGAGGAGCGGTGGATCCACATGGAGCTCAAGCTCCTCGCCGACGTCGGCGTCATCGGGCTTCCCAACGTGGGCAAGTCCACGCTGGTGTCGCGAGTGTCCGCGGCCAAGCCCAAGATCGCCGACTATCCTTTCACCACCCTCGTTCCCACGCTCGGGATCGTGCGCCTGGACGAGCAGCGGAGCTTCGTCATCGCGGACGTTCCAGGCCTGATTGCCGGCGCGGCGGAGGGAAAGGGTCTCGGCCACCGTTTCCTCAGACACGTCGAGCGCACCAGGCTCTTGATCCATCTGATCGACATCGATCCGGCGACCGGCCGGGATCCCGTGGCCGATTATCGAACGGTGGATGATGAACTGCGCGCGTACTCCGACGAACTGGCCATGCGGCCCCAGATCGTCGCGGCCAGCAAGGCCGAGCTTCCGGGGACCGAGGAACGATGTCACGCGCTCCACGAGTTCTGCACGGGCCGGGGACTTCAATTCGTTGCTATCTCGGCGGTCACAGGCTTGGGCTTGTCGGCGCTCCTGCGAGCGATCGGCGATCGGCTTGCCGACGACCGCGAAGGGCCGCGCTCACGCGCCGGAGAATCTCCGTCCGAAGAGGGGCGGCGAGCCTCATGAGTCCGCCACGAGCCGTGAGCCGCGTGCGACGCCTGGTGGTCAAGGTCGGGAGCGCGCTCATCACCGTACCCGGCCAGGGTCCGTCAGCGCCGGTCATCGCCAGGCTTGCTGCTGACGTGGCCACGCTGGTGAAGGATCACCGTGAGGTGGCACTGGTGTCGTCCGGCGCCATCGCGACCGGCATGGCGCGTCTCGGACTCTCTGCGAGACCGCGCTCCATCCCCGACAAGCAGGCAGCCGCGGCGGTGGGGCAATCGACGCTGATGTGGCACTACGAGCAAGCGTTCGGCACGCACGGGATCCAGGTCGGGCAGGTGCTGCTCACCGGACAGGACATCAGCGACCGAGGCCGCTACCTCAACGCGCGAAACACGCTCCTGTCGCTGCTCGCGTTCGGGGTCCTGCCGGTCGTGAACGAGAACGACACGGTGGCGGTGGACGAGATCAAGGTCGGTGACAACGACAATCTTGCCGCGCACGTCGCGCACCTGATCGATGCGGACCTGCTGGTCTTGCTCACCGATGTGGACGGCCTCTACACCGGAGATCCGCGGCGCGACCCGACCGCGCGGCGGCTCGAGACGGTCGAAGCGGTGACGGACGACATCCAGCGCCTCGTCTTCGACGCGACGAGCCAGGTCTCCGTGGGAGGCATGGGCACCAAGCTCCAGGCCGCCCAGAAGGCCAATGCATCCGGGATCCCCATGATCATCGCGCCAGGACGCGAGCCGTCCGTGCTGGAGCGAATCATCCAAGGCGAGAATCTCGGCACCTACTTCCAGCCTCGCGACGACCGGCTGGCAGCGCGCAAGCGCTGGATCGCCTTCGCCGTGCCTCCCCAGGGACGCCTCCAGGTTGACGCCGGAGCCAAGAAGGCCTTAACTGAAAGAGGAAAGAGCCTGCTCCCCTCGGGGTTGACGGAGGTGGACGGGGAGTTTCGCGCGGGCGCGGTGGTGGCGCTGACCGAGGCTGGCGCGGAGTTCGCGCGCGGCCTGGTCAACTACGACGCGCTCGAGCTCCGGAAGATTTGCGGCGCGAAGACCAGAGAGATCGAAAGGATCCTGGGCTACAAGGGGTTCGACGAAGTCATTCATCGGGACAACCTGGTCCTCCTCTGAGGTCGCTTCCGTCTCGAGCGCGGGTGCTGTCCGCGCCACCGAATCCTGGGAGAGACGTCGGAGGCGGGCGAGGGCTCCTTCCCGCCGAGTGTCGTAGAAGGAGAGACGCATGGACGTTGCAGCGCACGTCGAGGGTAAGGCCCGAGCAGCCAAGGGGGCGGCGCGCATCCTGGCTCTGGCGCCGACCAAGACCAAGAATGAAGCGCTCTACCAGATGGCGCGGGGCCTCGAGGAGAAGGCCGGCATGGTGTTGGATGCCAATCGGGCCGATGTGGAACGCGCACGCTCCACGGCCCCGAACCGGGCGTTTCTCGACCGTCTCACGCTGACGGACAACCGGCTCGAGGAGATGGCGGGCGCCCTGCGCCAGATCGCGGCGCTCCCCGATCCGGTCGGCGAGACGGTGGACGTCTGGCGTCGACCGAGCGGTCTCGAGATCGCGCGGGTCCGCGTGCCGTTGGGCGTCATCGGCTTCATCTACGAATCGCGTCCGAACGTGACGGCCGACGCGGCCGGGCTCTGCCTCAAGTCGGGTAACGCCGTCCTGCTCCGTGGCGGCAGCGAGGCCATCGAATCGAACACCGTGATCGCTCAGATCCTCGCCAAGGCCGCAGAGAAAGCGGGCTTGCCGTCCGAGACGATCCAGCACCTGGACACTCCGGATCGCGCGGGCGTCCTGGCCATGCTGACCCTCGATCGGTACATCGACCTCATCGTGCCGCGAGGTGGCGAGGAATTCGTGCGGCTGGTGGCCGAGCGGTCGCGGGTCCCGGTGCTCAAGCACGACAAGGGCCTGTGTCATGTCTACGTGGACGAGGGCGCCGATCTCGACATGGCCGTGACGATCGCGCTGAACGCCAAGGCCCAGCGGGTGAGCGTGTGCAACGCCATGGAGACGCTGCTGGTTCACGCCGGAGTTGCGACGCACTTCCTGCCGCTGGCCGCCGCGCGTTTGCAGGAGGCCGGCGTCGAGCTTCGCGCCGACGAGCGCGCCCGGGCCCTCGTTCCCGGCGCTCGTCCGGCGCGTCCCGAGGATTGGGATACGGAGTATCTCGATCACATCCTCTCCATCAAGGTGGTCGAGAGCTTCGAGGAGGCCGTGGCCCATATCAGACGTCACGGCTCGGGCGTCGCCGAGGCGATCGTGACCCGCGACATCCGGCGCGCGCGACGCTTCGTCCAGGAAGTGGACGCGGGGGCAGTCCTCGTCAACGCCTCGACGCGCCTCGTGGACGGTGGGCAATTCGGCATGGGCGCCGAGCTGGGGATCTCGACCTCCAAGCTCCATGCGCGGGGGCCGGTCGGCGTGCGTGAGCTGACGACGTCGAAGTTCGTCGTGTGGGGCGACGGGCATATCCGCGAGTAGCCGGCTCGTGCCCCGCGTCGGCGTGTTCGGAGGATCGTTCAATCCGATCCACTTCGGTCACTTGCTCGTCGCCGACGAGATCTACGAGACGCTCGGCATGGACCATCTGCTCTTCGTGCCGGCCGCCGAGCCGCCGCACAAGCCCATCTCGGAGCTGGCACCCGCTCATCACCGCTTCCGGATGACCGCGCTCGCCGTCCGGGAGCGTCCGGGTTTCGAGGTTTCGGACGTGGAACTCCGGCGCGCGGGCCCCTCGTACACGGTCCAGACGCTGCAGGCGTTGCAGAGCCGAGGCGACCTGCACCTCCTGATTGGCTCCGAGACCTTCCTCGACCTCCTGAACTGGAAGGAACCCTGGCAGGTGACGCGTCTGGCGCGCCTGGTGGTCGTGCCGCGCAACAGCACCGGCTTCGACCCCGACACGCCTGCCGCGCAGAAGGTGCACAGGGAACTCGGGTTGCCGGATTTCATCCAGGTCGACCGAGACAGCCATGGGCCCGAGGTGGCATTGTCATCGACCACCTCGGGGGCAGTTCCGGCGGCGCCGCTCCTGGTTCGCGCGTCCTCGCTGCCGATCTCGGGATCGGACCTGCGTCGTCGCGCGCGCGAAGGCCGGAGTCTGGCGTACCGGATGCCCGAGTCCGTGGCCGCCTACATTCGCGATCATCACCTGTACCGTGGGGAGAGGTGATGGCGATACCCGGGGCAGAAGTCGTCGTGCGTGTCGCGGCCCGCGCCGCGCTCGAGAAGAACGCGCTCGACGTCGTGGTGCTCGACCTGCAAGGCCTGTCGGCCATCGCTGACTTCTTCCTGATCTGTAGCGCGCGCTCGACGACCCAAGCCAACACCGTGGCCGAGGCGGTGCGCATCGCCCTGAGAACCCAGGGCGCGCGGCCACGCCACACGGAAGGCGATGCGGAAGGCGGATGGCTCCTGCTCGACTACGGCGACGTGGTCGTCCATGTGTTCCTGGAAGCCACACGCGAGTTCTACGCGCTGGAGCGCCTGTGGGGGGACGCGCCGCTCGTCTCCGTGGAGGGGTGATCGATTGATTTCCCCTGGGGGGCGTGGTAGCCTGCGCGTCTAGCCAGGGGGACGGAGGCAGCGCAGAAGGAGGCGGCGATGAGAAAGGAACGCCTAACCCACTTTCGGAAGAAGCTGGAAGAGAAATACCGCCTGCTCGTCGAGGAAGTGGGCAAGAACGTCCTGTACGGCAAGGGACCCGAGGACGACTCCATCAAGGACCTGGGCGACCAGGCCACGTCGGCATACAACCGCGAGTTCCTCTTCGAACTGGGCAATGGCGACCGGCGGCTGTTGAAGGAGGTCGTCTCAGCGCTTCAGAAGATCGCCGACGGTGGTTTCGGGGACTGCGAACGTTGCGGCGAGGCCATCGCCGAGAAGCGGCTCGAGGCGCTCCCCTTCGCGCGCTACTGCATCGAGTGCCAGCGCGCCGTCGAGGAAGAAGAACGGTCCGCAGCTCGGTAGGCCGCCCGGCCCGGGGCTCGCCGTGTCGCTTCGGCCCGCGCTGCTCCTGGCGCTGCTGTTCGGTCTGCTCGTCGCGTACCTGACCGCGCTCAACCCCGCCGGTGTTCACATTCCGCCCGTTGGCGGGCCTGCGTACGCGATCCCGCTCCTCCTGTTGCTCCTGGGCACGTTCCTGGTCGGAGGTACCCTCGGCTTCGTTCTGGGGATGTTTCGAGATGTTGCCCGATCCTACCGGGATCATTGGCGGACACGACGCGCTCGACAGGGGGAAACGCTCGACCAGCTCTATCATCACGGCGTGGACGCGCAGCGAGCTGGACGAGCGGTCGAGGCGACTCAGGCGTACGAGGTACTGCGCGCTCAACCGGTGCATATCGAGGCGTTGATCCGCCTGGGCGAGATGGCGCGCCAGCGCGGCGATCTCCCGGGCGCGCTCGAATACCATCTGCAGGCGCTCCAGACGGAGGAGAGCGTCGACGCACTGCTGTTGGTGGCCAGCGACTACCAGGCGCTCGGACGGACTGACGACGCGGTCCGCATCTACGAGCGGATCCTGGCCCGCAACCCGGAGCACGGGATCGCGCTGCGCGGCCTCCGGGACATCGCCGCCGGGCTCGGTCGGTGGCGCGAAGCGCTCCACGCACAGGAGCGGCTGATCCGAGTCGCCGTTCGTGAGGACCGTGTCGCGGAAGAAGGGTGGCTGGCCGGAATCCAGTACGAGCTGGGACGAGCACTGCTGGCGGCGGGCGATGTCCAGGGCGCGGCGAGTTCACTGCGGGATGCGCTCCGGACCCAATCAGATTTCCTTCCAGCCGCCCTGGCCCTGGGCGATGCGCACATCAAAGCCGGCGAGACGCGCGAGGCCCTACGCGTCTGGGAACGCGCCCTCGGGACGGGGCCGGCCCTCCCGCTCCTCTCGCGCATGGAACGGCTCCACCGCGATGACGGTCGCCCCGACCGAGTGATCGCCCTCTACCAGGGCGCCGCGACGCGCCGCCCCGAGGACATTGCCGTCGCCTTCGGGCTGGGGCGCGCTTATTTCGAGCTGGCGATGCTGGACGAGGCGGCCGAGCAATTCCAGAAGCTCGAGGTGCAGACGCCGGACCTTTCTGCGATTCACGCATATCTCGGGGCGATCTTGGAGCGGCGTGGGCAGATCCGCGACGCATTCGAGGAATACCGGCGCGCACTCCGATTTCCCGACAGTTTCGAGTGGCCCCATCGCTGCGTTGCGTGTGGAGCGACCCATCCCTTCTGGGTCGACCGGTGTCCGTCGTGCCGGCGCTGGAACACATCCCGATCGTAAGCCCCTCCCCCCGGACCAGAACGAGTCAGGGGCAGATCTGGCTCGGGGCGCTGCTCGATCTCGTCTTTCCACCGTTCTGTCCGGTCTGTCAGCGGCGTCTCGGTCATGGTCGCCGGGATCCGCTTTGTGGCGTCTGCTGGGAGACTCTCGATCGCATCGCACCGCCGCGGTGTCGGGTATGCGGCTGGCCCATGCCCTCCGTGTCGAGCGTCGGGGGCGCAGCATCCGGGAGCGGCATGTGCGGTCGCTGCCTGCATCGGCTCCCACCGTTCACCTACGCTCGCGCCGCCGTGCGCTATGGCGAGGTGGCCCGCGAGGCCGTGCACGTGTTCAAGTTCCGGGGTCGTCGCGCGCTGGCCCTTCCCTTGGGGGACCTGATCGTCGAGATGGCGCCGGCGGAGCTTCCCATGGGCATGCCCGACCTGCTGGTACCGGTCCCTCTGCATCCTCGCCGGGAGCGGGAGCGAGGATTCAACCAGGCGTTCCTGCTCGCGGACCGCGTCGGCAGGGCGTGGAGAGTTCCCCTGTATGCGGACCTTCTCGTCCGGACGGTCGCTACGCGCCCCCAGACTGAACTCAGCGCCGGGGCTCGGCAGGCCAATGTACGGGGCGCGTTCGCCTTGAGGCGACCCGAAGCCGTACGCGGTCGACACGTCGCCCTCATCGACGACGTCATGACGACGGGCGCGACCTTGATAGCGTGTACCCGCTGTCTTCGGGCAGGCGGTGCCTCGACCGTGGGCATCCTGACCGTGGCGCGGGCTTTCTGAGGTATAATCGAGAACCCAGTGGGGGTCGAAGTGCCGGGTAAACCTCAACAAATAACCACAGGGAAGGAAGCGACCATGGCCGTGCGCGTTGGGGTGAACGGATTCGGGAGGATCGGCCGCGTCTTCTTTCGGGCAGCGCTCGGCACGCCGGACATCGAGGTCGTGGGAGTCAACGACCTCGCCGACGCCAAGACCCTGGCCCACCTGCTCAAACACGACTCGGTACACGGGACGCTCACAGCGGACGTGGCCGCGAAGGGCGAGGCCATCTTCGTCAACGGCCGAGAGATTCGGGTCTGCTCGGCCAAGGATCCAGCCACGCTTCCCTGGGGCGAGCTGGGAGTCGACATCGTGGTCGAGTCGACGGGAATCTTCCGGGACAAGGCCACGTCCTCGAAGCACCTGCAAGCCGGCGCGAAGAAGGTGGTGATCACCGCGCCCGCGAAGGATCCGGACATCACAGTCGTTCTCGGGGTCAACGAGCAGCACTACGACCCCGTGAAGCATACCCTCGTGTCCAACGCCTCGTGCACGACGAACTGCCTTGCCACCGTGGCCAAGGTTCTCCTGGATGACTTCGGGATCACGCGAGGTTTTGCATCCACGGTGCACTCGTACACGAATGACCAGCCGATCCACGATTTTCCTCACAAGGACCTGCGGCGGGCGCGGGCCGGCGCCGTCAGCATGATTCCGACCACAACCGGTGCTGCCACCGCGGTTGGCCTCGTGCTCCCCGAGCTCAAAGGCAAGCTGGACGGAATCGCGATCCGTGTGCCGACGGCCAACGTCTCGGTCGTGGATCTCACCGTGGAGCTGGCCAAGCCGGCGCCACCCGCAGCCATCAACGACGCGTTTCGAGCCGCCGCGGCGGGACGGCTCAAGGGCATCCTCGACGCCACCGATGAGGAGCTGGTCTCCGTGGACTTCAACGGCAACCCGCACTCCTCGATCGTGGACCTCCCCTCTACCGCGGTGGTCGGAGGCAACATGGTCAAGGTGCTCGCCTGGTACGACAACGAGTGGGGGTACTCGTGCCGCGTCCGGGACCTGATCCGGTACATGTCCAAGTCGCTGTAGGAGTCCGTGGCCAAGCTCACTGTCGACCAGCTCGAACTCTCGGGGAGGCGGGTCTTCCTCCGGGTCGATTTCAATGTGCCCATTCACGGAGGACGTGTCACCGACGACACGCGGATCACGGCCGCGCTGCCGACGGTGCAGCATTGTCTGAAGGCGGGCGCTAGTCTAGTGGTCGCCTCGCACCTTGGGCGACCCAAGGGCAAGCCCGACCGCACGTACTCTCTCGAGCCCGTCGCCGAGCGTCTCGGGCAGATCCTTGGTCAACCGGTCCCGCTCGCGCCAGATTGCGTCGGGCCCGAGGTGCAGCAGCAGGTGACGGCCCTCCAGCCGGGTCAGATCCTGATGCTCGAGAACCTGCGGTTTCACGCCGAGGAGGAAGCGAACGACGACGGATTCGGACAGGAACTGGCCTCGCTCGCCAACGTGTATGTGAACGACGCATTTGCAGCCGCTCACCGCGCGCACGCGTCCATCGAGGCGATCACCCGGCACCTCCGACCGGCGGCGGCGGGACTCCTGATGGCTCGCGAGCTGACGGCGCTCGAGCGGATTCTGGGGGACCCCGAGCGCCCGGTGTGGGCCATCCTGGGGGGGGCCAAGGTGTCCGACAAGCTGGCGCTGGTCGAGAACTTGCTCGGCCGTGTCGACGGGCTGCTGATCGGCGGCGGCATGGCGTTCACGTTTCTCGCATCGCTCGGCCACGGCATCGGGAGATCCTTGGTCGAGACCGACCGGATCGACATGGCCCGGGCCGTCCTCGATCGAGCGAGGAGCCGCGGCATCCCGGCGCGATTGCCGGTGGACGTCGTCGTCGCCACTTCGGTGGACGATCAGAGCGGCCTTCGGACCGTGGCGGTTCGCGAGATTCCCGCCGATCGAATGGGGCTCGACATCGGTCCGGCCACCGTCGCGCAATTCAGGGCCGCGCTCAGCGGCGCCAAGACGGTGGTCTGGAATGGGCCGATGGGGGTGTTCGAGAAGGAGCCCTTTGCTGCGGGAACGCTGGGCGTGGCCAAGGCGGTTGGCGAGTGTCCCGGCTTCTCAGTGGTCGGCGGCGGCGATACGATCGCTGCGATCCACCAAGCCGGGGTGACGTCCCAGATCGGGTACATCTCGACGGCGGGCGGCGCATTCCTCGAGTTCCTCGAGGGCCGGGAGCTTCCCGGAGTGACCGCCCTGAACGACGCCTAGTCAAATGCGCACGCCGCTGGTCGTCGGCAACTGGAAGATGCACTGCGGCCTGACCGAGGCGCGGGAACTCGCCAAGGCGGTGAGAGACGGACTCAAGCGTCCGCGGGGCGTGGAGGTCGTGATCTGTCCGCCGTTCACGGCGCTCGCCGCCGTCGCCGAGGTCCTGGCCGGCTCCCCGATCGGTCTCGGCGCGCAGAACTGCCACTGGGAACCTCGAGGGGCCTTCACCGGCGAGGTGTCTCCAACGATGCTGGCCGAACTGGACTGTCGCTTCGTCCTCCTCGGCCATTCTGAACGGCGGCACGTGTTCCACGAGGCGGACGACGAAATCAACCGCAAGGTCGTCGCGGCCTTGCAGCATAGGCTGCAGCCGGTCCTGTGTGTCGGTGAGACCGCCGAGGAGCGAAGGCAAGGATTGACGTTCACGGTCGTGGAAGGACAGCTGCGGGCGGGGTGGGCCGGGCTGTCCCTCGAGGACATGGGGCGGTGCACGCTCGCGTACGAGCCCGTCTGGGCCATCGGGACCGGCGTCAACGCGACAGCGGCCCAGGCCGCCGAGGTCCACGGCTATCTGCGCGGCCTCGTGTCCCAGATCGGGTCCAAGGATCTCGCCCAGACCGTTCGAATCCTCTACGGGGGCAGTGTGAAGGCTGACAACGCCGCCGAGCTGATCCAGGAACCCGACATCGACGGTGTCCTGGTGGGGGGCGCCAGCCTGCAGGCGCCAAGCTTCATCGCCATCGCAAAGAAATCTGCCGCCACCAGCGGCGCTCCAAAGGAGTAGGACCTCATGCTCTTCGTGTTCCTCGTGATCCTGCATGTTCTCGTGAGCCTGATCATCATCGGGCTCGTCCTGCTGCAGGCTGGCAAGGGCGCCGACATCGGCTCCGCGTTCGGCGGCGGCGGGAGCCAGGCGGTGTTCGGCTCGATGGGCACGCCCACGGTGCTCGGCAAGCTCACCACTGGCGTGGCTATCGTCTTTATGCTGACCTCCTTCTCGCTCGCCGCGCTCGGTCACCGGCAGCACGGGTCGACCATCATGCCGGCCACCGCGCCCGCGCCCGCGAAGGCACCGGCATCGCCCGCGCCGCCCGCCGGAGCGCCGACGCTGCCGCAGCCTCGTCCGCCGATACCGCCGACTCAGAAGTAACGCATGCACTGCCGGGCGCGCGCGGCCGCCATCGTGGCGCTGATGGGCGCGTGCGCGCTGGCGGCGGCCTGTGGACACGACGTCGAGGGGAAAGCTGACGAGGCTCTCTCGGGATCGGACACGCCGGCCTACGGCGACACATTCATCCAGGCCTCGATCGGGGACATTGGCGGTCTCATCCCGAGCCTGACCTCGGACTCGGCGTCCCATGAGGTCGGGAGTCTGATCTACGACGGGCTGGTCCGCTACGACAAGGACCTCAATCTCGTCGGCGCGATGGCCGAGTCCTGGGCGTTCAGCAAGGACTGCCGTGAGCTCACCTTCAAGCTGCGC
>Ga0335077_10008626_pt1 | contig 12642 bp, 13 predicted proteins | sample Lox_Sample_31_FD_207151 | JGI IMG/M metagenome (GOLD analysis project Ga0335077, IMG submission 207151) | Soil microbial communities from Loxahatchee National Wildlife Refuge, Florida, United States - Lox_Sample_3.1 | ecosystem: Environmental > Terrestrial > Soil > Wetlands | place: USA... | reverse complement strand
GCCGCGGCGCCACGAGAGCCGGGTGATCTCGGTGGTCTCCAGCAGCTCGACGATGCGCCGGAGCGCGTCCACGTCGAGCAGCGACGCCGGCGGCCCAGCGTCCTGCCCTTCCCCGTCGTCCCCGCGCTTCTTGCTGGCCATGGTCAGGCAGCGGCCACGCGGGTGAGGTACTTGCCGTCCCGGGTGTCGATCTTGAGGACGTCGCCCTCGTTGATGAACAGCGGGACGTTCACCACGTAGCCGGTCTCGAGCGTGGCGGGCTTGGTGGCCCCGCTCACCGTGTCCCCGCGGATGCCCGGGTCGCACTTGACGACCTTCAGGTCCACCGAGTTGGGGAGCGACACGCCGATCGGCTTGCCGTTGTAGAAGAGCACCGACGCCTCGATGTTCTCCTTGAGGTAGTTCTTCGACTCGCCGAGCACCGACTCGCCCAGGAACGTCTGCTCGTAGTTCCGGGTGTCCATGAAGTAGAAGTCGTCGCCCTGCTTGTAGAGGTACTGCATCTGGCGCTCCTCGATGTCCGGCTTGCCCACCTTGTCGCCGCTCTTGAAGGTGGGCTGGAGCACCCGCCCGGAGAGCAGGCTCTTGATGCTGGTCCGCACGAAGGCCGAGCCCTTGCCCGGCTTCACGTGCTGGAACTCGATGATCTCGTAGGGCTCCCCGTCGACCTCGATCTTCAGGCCCTTGCGAAACTCGGACGTATCGATGACACCGGCCATGGGGGCTGCCCCTTACCCCGGGGAGCCGCCGCTGGGAAGGGCCTAGGGCCCTGCTAGAGCTCGGAGCGGATGCGCGGCGCGACCATGCGCAGCGCGTATCGGCCCTTGCCGTAGTTGCCGGAGGCCCGGAGCGCCAGCACCACGAAGTACTCGTCGGTGACGAGGCGCATGACGGTCAGGACCTGGTCCGAGTTGATGCTCACCTCGGTGACCGCCCCGGTCCGCAGCAGCTGCGCGGCGTTCTTCACCTGCCCCAGCACCGCCGCGTACTCGACCAGCGTGGACTGCACGTCGAGGTCGCTCGCGGCGTCCACCTGGTAGTTCTCCACCGCGATGCCGTCGAAGCCCATGACCGAGCAGGCCAGGGCCCCGTCCACCGAGCGGACCACCTCCTCGAGCAGGGGCAGGAAGGCCATCCTAGGGCGTCGTGCCGCAGACCACGTTCCCATCGCGGCCCGGGGTGCTGCATTCCCCGGTGGGTTGCGTGCCGGTGGGACAGGTGATGATGTTGGTGGTGGAGCGGTAGATGGTGAGGGGGAAGCTCACCTTGTTGGTGACCTGCGAGGCCCCGGCGAGCGTCCTTCCCGAGAGCTGGAACGTCACGAGGAGGGTCTGGTTGCTGGTGTTGATCGCCGTGCTCGCGTTGATCGCCGCGAAGGCCTTGGGCTGGAGGAGGTCTGCGGGCACGCTGTTGTCCTTCGAATCTCCACCGGAGGCAATCACCGCGTGCATGTTCGCCTGCTCCGGCGAGAGCACGACGCTGGGGTCGGAGTACTGGTACTCGTAGACTGCGGTGTCGGCGATGAACTCGTTCCCCGATCCAGGATCGACCACCTGGCCACCCACCGAGAGCGGGATCGACTGGAGGTTATTCTCCCAGGAGAACACCTGGTAGAAGCGGTCGCTCACCTCCGGACTGCCCGCGTCCGGGAGAAAGCTGTACTGGGCGAGGTCGAGCGATCCGCGAGACACGTACTTGGTGTCGTCGCTGAAGTCGCAGCTGGTCCCCGGCGCCCGCGCGGAGAGGATCACGATGTTGAGCGGCTCGGCCGAGCAGCAGATCAGAAACAGGCCCGCCGCCAGCAGCGCGGGAATCCAACGTCTCACTGGGCACCTCCGGGAGCCGCACTCGCCGACGCGACCGGCTTCGCCAGCGACTGGGTGACGATGCGCGGGGTGATGAAGATCAGGAGCTCCTGCCGGCTCTCGCTGACCGTGGTGGTCTTGAAGAAGAAGCCGAGGATCGGGATCTTCATCAGCCAGGGGACGCCGGCGTCGGCGTACGACCCTCTCCGGACGTAGATCCCACCGATCACGGTGGTGTCACCGTCCCGGACCAGGACCTGGGTCTCGGCCTCCTTCTTCTGGATGGCCGGCTGTCCATTGGCGCCGGTGTTGGCCGGGTCGGGCTGGTTGTTGGTGGCCTTGATGTTCATCAGCACGCTGCCGTCCGCGGTGATGTGCGGGGTGACGTCGAGCTGCAGCCGGGCCTCGACGAAGGTCGTGTTCACGCCCTGCGCGGACACCTGGCTGAAGGGGATGGACACGCCCTGGCTGATGCTGGCCTTCTGGTTCTGCAGCGTCGTCACCTTCGGCGCGCTGATGGTCTTGATGGTGCCGTTCGACTCGGCCGCCGACAGCCGGAGGTTCAGGTTGAGCGCCCCGTTCGCCGAGCCGAAGGTGAAGCCCAGCGCGCCGCCCGCTCCAGCGCCGACCGCGGCGGGCAGGTTCACCGCGAAGTTCGGTGCCCCGGACACGCCCGTGGCCGACGCGGTGCCGAGGTCCGAGCCGCCGGTGACCCGGACGGTGTTGGGGAAGCTCAGGCCGGTGGCGTTGCCGGTGGCCGGGGCCGCCTGACCGAAGCCGCCCCACTGGACGCCGATCGACCGCGAGAAGTTGGTGTTGGCCTCGACGATCCTGCTCTCGATCAAGACCTGAGGGGTGATCGAGTCGAGCTTCTCGACCAGGCCCCGCGCACGGCCGATGTTGCTCCCGATGTCGCGAACCACGAGGGTGTTGGTCCGGGCGTCGACCGCGACCGTGCCCCGCTCGGTCAGCACGTCCTTCACCCGGGCGGCCATGTCGCTCGCCGCCGCGTAGTTGACCGGGATGAGCTGGACCACCAGCTCCTCCTGGCGCCGGAGGGCCTTCTTGCGCTCCTCGCGCGAGCGGGCCTCCTCCTCGAGGGTCTTCAGCGGAGCGACGCGGATGATGTCGCCGATCTCCTCCTTCCCGAGGCCCTTGCTGGCCAGGATGATGTCCAGGGCCTGGTCCCAGGGGACGTTGCGAAGGCGGATGGTGATCTTCCCGCTGACGTCGTCGGCCACCACGATGTTCTTCTTGCTGACCTCGGCGATCACCCGGAGGAGGTTGTGGATGTCGATGTCCTTGAACTCGAACGAGACCTTCTTCCCCACGTAGCGGGTGCGCCCGGTGGTCGTCTGGGCGGCGATCACCACCGGCTCGGTGGTGAACGGGGCGGCACGGTTGGAGACCGCGACCTCCTCGGTCTTGAGCCCGGCGGCCTCGAGGTGCCAGGTGACGCCCGCCGGGGTGCGCTCGGCCCGCTCGGTGAGAGCGCCATCGGCCGCGACCACCACCCGCACCTGCCGTCCGTCGCCGGGCACGGCGAAGGTGCTGATCATCTTGATCGGCGTCCCCAGGGCGGAGGTGTCCAGGCTGCGCTCCAGCCGCTTCGGCAGACGCACCCCGCTCAGGGTCATCACCGCTCCTCGGTCATCGGGGCGGCTCACCTCGAACTGCACGGGATGCTCGAGCTTGATCTCCACCCGTCCTCCCCGGGAGGACTCGACGAAGCCGAGGTCCAGCATCTCCGACGTCCCGGATCGCGCGGCCGGCGCGGTGGTGGTCGCGATCTTCCGGCCGTCGATCTCGACCTCGCCGTCGCGAAGGTCGGGGCTGGTCGGGGCTGACGCCGGGGCACGGGCCACCGCCGGGGCCGGGGCACGGACCGTCCAGACCAGCCCGTGCGAGGCGAACTCGACCGGGCTCTCCAGCGCGGGACCGGCATCGATGACGAGGCGCACCTTGTCCGGGTGCGCTCCGGCGCGGAGGCTGGAGAACGGACCGCTGGAGGGGCGCTTCACCCGCGTGGCGAGCTTCACCCCGGGGAGGTCCAGCGCCAGCCGGTCCGGGCCGGTGAGGCGGAGGAGCTCGTAGCCGGGCAGCTCGCCATCGAAGGCCAGGCGGAGGGTGCCGCCCTTCGTGGAGACCCCGGTGAGCCGGTGCGCGGGCGCCGACACCGGCCGCTGCTGGCGGGCGAGGGTCACGACGTCGCCCGTGCTCCCCGCTGACGCGGCGGCGGCCGTCGGCTCCACCTTCGCAGGCTCGGCCGCCGGTGCCGCAACGGGCGATGCAGCAGGAGCGGGCGCGGCGCCAGCGACCACCGGGGCGTTCGCGGCGCCCTCTCCCAGCACGGTGATCAGCAGCTCGTTGCCGGTGGCCCGGACGTCGTAGCTCTTGACCTCCCTGAGGGTGACCACCAGCCGGCCCACGCTCGAGGCAGAGTCGCTGAACTGCGAGACGTTCATCCCGCCGATGGGGCCCTGGCCGTCGCGCGCTCCGCGGATGGCCGAGGCGTCGGCCTGGGCGACGTCGATGACCAGCCGGTCCGGGCCGGCGAGGCGAAACACGGTGAACACCGGAGGCTGGCTCCCGGTGAGCACCAGCCGGGCTCCCGCTGGCATGGGCTCGAGCCGGAGGTCCCGCAGCACGTTCTGCTCGGCTGCCGAGGCCGGTCCGGCCAGCAGCGCGAGGCAGAGGATTGAGGTTACTGCGCTCTGGGTGCGCATCGGTGGGCTCTCCGCTCCGGCCTCAATAGGACTTCCCCGTCGCCAGGTCCGTCTCCTGCTCGGGAATCTTGTCGGCCTTGATCGCCAGCGTGACGGGGTTGGCGGTGGTCTTCCCGTCCGGCGTGGTGAAGTACTCGGTGATGACCACCGCGTCGCTCATGATCTGGGTGACCCGCCCACCCTGCCGCCCGACCCGGGTGTTCCGGCGGACGAAGTAGCCGCGGCCGGCCGGGTCCTGGACCATCGCCAGGGGGTTGGCGTCGCCGCTGACCACGGCGACCAGGGTGAGCTGATCCACGTCGAAGCGGCACAGAGGCTCGTTGCAGCTGGCGTTGGCCAGCGCCGCCTGGGTGGCGGGCTCGGCGTCGGGGCTGCGGAAGGGGTCGCGCTTCCCCACCGGGTTGTAGACGTAGGTCGGGGCCGGGGCGGCTCCCTGCTCCTGGACCACCGGAGGCTTCGCCACCGCCGCCTTGGTCGCGGTCGCTGGAGGCGGAGGGGCCGAGCCGCCGCAGGCGGAAGCCAGGGCAAGCGCCGCGAGGAGCTGCCAGGGCCGAACGCGAGGGGCGCTCATGGCTTGCCCTTCTTCTTGTCCTTGTCCGCCTGCGCCTTCTGGTCCAGGAAGCGGAAGGTGGTCGCCACGAACGAGGTATTGAGGACGACCTTCTCCGCCTTGAGCGACGGAGACCCGAGCTGGATGTTGTTCACGTTCACGATGCGGCGGAGGTTCGCCAGCGACTGAAGGAACATGGCGATCTCGTGGTAGTTGCCGGTGAGCGCCATCTTGATCGGGATCTTCACGTAGATCTGCGCCGACTCCTCGGGGGCCGGCTCGACCGTCGAGATCTCCAGGCCGCTCTTGCGGCCGATCTCGTTCAGCTGGGCCAGGAGCTCGTCGAGGTCCGCCGACTCGGGCAGCTCGGAGAGCGCCTCGTCCAGCTTCTGCTGGAGGACGTCCATCTCCCGGCGCCGCTCGTTCAGGTTCTGGGCGATCTCGGACTTTTCTTGAAGTTGCGAGTCGAGCTGCCGCTGCTGCACCGCCTGCGTCTCGAGGACCGTGAACTCCGGCCGGACGAAGAGGAAGAAGTTGAGCAGCGTGAGCAGCAACAGGACGCCGGCCAGACCTCCCCAGCGCTGGAGCGGCGGAGCCTTCAGGACCTTGTCGATCAGCTCGTCCATGGCAGTCCTAGATGGCGTAGTTCGAGTTCATGTTGATCTCGAACTCCACGAACTTCGGTGCGCCGATGGCCGCGCCCTGGGCCTTCTGCTCGGCTCGCTTGAGGTCGACCCGGGTGAAGAAGTTGGAGATCGAGCTCGCCGGGAAGTCCTCGACGGCGCCTTCCCCTCCCACCAGCTCCACCCGCGCGGTGCTCGCGTCGCGGCGTTGCTCCACCAGCCGGCCCAGCCCCCGGGGGGTCCAGACGATGGCCTGCAGCCCCCGCATGAACTCGGCCACGTCCTCGTGGCTGGCGGCCCGGCCGATCATCTTCACCGCGTTGGACTTCTCCTCGAAGGCGGTGAGCCACACCCGCTTGGGGATGGCGGTGGAGAGCGCGTCCAGCATCCGCACCGGACCGGTGCGCTGCTTCCGGAGGTCGGCGAGGATCTGCAGCTTGGCCTGGACGTCCTTCTTCCGGGCGTTGATCTTGTCCACCTCGCCGATGACCTTCTCCAGCTCGGCGATGCGCGCCTGGGTCCCGGTGATGCGCTGGGCGTTCTTCTTCTCCTCCGAGGCCAGCGAGTCGTACCAGAGGTAGTTCACCAGCAGGGCGACGAAGAGCGCACCGCCCACCACCACCAGGAACTGCCTCCCGACCTCGCGCTTCTTCTCCTGGCGAACCGGGAGGAGGTTGATGTGGATCATCATCGCCCGGTCCTCCTCATGCCAGCTTGTCCCCGGGACGCCGGAGCGCCAGCCCCACCGCCACCGCCGCCATCGGTGCCACGTCCATGATGAACCCGGGGTCGAAGCGACGACTGTCGATGACCACGTTCTTGAACGGGTTCGCGATCTCCACCGGCACGCCGACCCGCGCCTCGATGGTCTTGAAGAGCGCCGGGATCTTCGCCGTGCCCCCGGAGAGGTAGACCTTGGAGAAGCGCGTGTCGGCCGCTGTCCCGGCGTAGAAGTCCAGGGACCGCTGGATCTCGCCGGCCACCTGCTCGGCGACGCCGGCCATCACCCGCTCGACCTCCTGGGGGACCACGGCGTCGGACTCGGACCGGCCGCCGCCGATCTTCAGGGCCTCGGCCTCCTCGTAGGAGACGTTGAGCTGCTTCTGGATCTCCTCGGTGAACTGATTGCCGCCGATGGTCACGTCGCGGGTGAACACCGTCACCCCGCGATCGAGGATGTTGATGTTCACCACCGAGGCGCCGGCGTTGATCAGCACCACGGTGTCCGCGTCCGCGGTCTCGTAGTTGGCGCTGAACATGTTCTGGACGGCGAAGGAGTCGATGTCCACCACCACCGGGAGAAGACCCGCCTCGGTGACCACGGTGGTGTAGTCGTTGATCATGTCCTTCTTCGCCGCGACCAGGAGGACGTCCATCTGGCCAGTGGCGGCCGAGGCCTCGGTGGAGAGGATCTGGGTGTCGATGTTCACGTCCTTCACGTCGAAGGGGATGTACTGCTCCGCCTCCCACTGGATGGACTCGTCCAGCTCCGCCGGGGACATCTGCGGCATCTGGATCTTCTTGATGATCACCGAGTGGCCGGAGACGCTGATCGCCGTCTCCTTCTGCTTGATCCGCAGCTCGCCGATGAGCTCCTGGATCGCCTGGACGATGGCGGTGGAGTTCATCAGCGCGTTGTCGACGATCGCCTCGGGAGGCAGCGGCTTCATCCCGAAGTTCTGCAGCGAGTAGACCACCTCGCCGCGTCGCCGCTGCTCCTTGAGCTGGATCATCTTCACCGACGTCGACCCGATGTCGAGGCCGATGGCGAGCTTGCCCCGGGCCATCAGCGTGCTCCCTCGGGGCGCTCGTCGGGGAAGACCTTGCGGCGGTCCTCCACCGTGTACCCCAGCGCGAGGATGATCTTTCGCTTGGTATCCACCCGGCACTCCGCTCCTCGCTCGACGCGGTCGATGGTCAGCGCCGAGACGCCCGCCCGGCGAGCGAGCTCGGCCTTGGACATCAGCTGCTCCTCACGCAGACGCTGGACGTCGTTGCGTTTGGCACGCGCCATCGCGCCCTCCGGGATCGAACCGCGAGCATCGAGTATCCCCGCGAAAACCGGAGTGACGCAATTCGTGCGTTCGGCTCTTACATCCCTGTTTGATGCGTCAAAGAGGGGTCGGTGTGTGCCCCGCCCCGCCGCCCTGGGTGAGTCGAGCCTCATCCCAGCTCGCCCTCCGCGTCCGGGTCGATGCCGTACTCCTTGATCTTGTAGAGGAGCGCGCGGTGGCTGATCTCCAGCAGCTCCGCGGCGCGGGTCCGGTTCCCGCGGGTCCGGCGCAGCGCTGCACGGATGTAGCGCTCCTCGAGCGAGCGCATGGCCCTCTTGAGCGAGAGCTCCTCCTGGGCCTCGACCTCCCCGGGGCGCCGGGCGTCCTCCACCGGCCGCGGAGTGGACCAGATCCGCTCGGGCAGGTTCTGGACCTGGACCAGGTTGCCCTCGGCGAGCAGCACCGCCCGCTCGATCGCGTTCTCCAGCTCGCGGACGTTCCCCGGCCAGGGATAGGCAGCGAGCAGCTCCTCGGCGCCGGGCTCGAACCCGGTGACCGGGACCTGCCGGTTCAGCTCGCGGTTGAAGCGGAGGAGGAAGGCCCGCGCGAGCTGGAGCACGTCCTCCTTCCGCGCGCGGAGCGGGGGGACGACCAGGTTCAGCACGTTCAGGCGGTAGTAGAGGTCCTCGCGGAACTCGGCGCGCTCGACCAGCTTGCCGAGGTCCCGGTGGGTCGCGGCGAGGACCCGCACGTCCACCCGCTCGGAGTGATTCTCTCCCACCGCCCGGATCTCCCCCTCCTGGAGGAAGCGGAGCAGCTTGATCTGCGCCGCGGGGGGAAGCTCGCCGGCCTCGTCGAGCAGCAGCGTGCCGCCGTCGGCCTCGGCGAAGAGGCCGCGCTTCGCGGTCCGGGCGTCGGTGAAGGCTCCCCGGGCGTGGCCGAACAATTCCGACTCCACCAGCCCCGGAGGGATGGCGCCGCAGTTCACCGGGACGAAGGGCATCGCTGCGCGGGGGGAGAGCTCGTGGAGCGCGCGGGCAACCAGCTCCTTGCCGGTGCCGCTCTCGCCGGTGATCAGCACCGTGGTGGAGGCCGGGGCGATCTTGAGGATCTGCCTCTGCAGCTGCTTCACCGCCTCGGAGCTGCCCACGATTCGATCCAGCGGGGCCCGGTCCGCGCCCGAGCGCCGCAGCCGCCGGTTCTCGCTCACCAGCCGGCGCCGCTCCTCGGCCTTCTTCAGGACGAGGACCAGCTCCTCGGGCTTGAAGGGCTTGGAGACGTAGTCGAAGGCGCCGGCGGCCACCGCCTCGAGCGCGGCGTCGGGCTGCCCGTAGGCACTCATCACCACGAAGGTGAGGTCGGGCTGGCGCTGGAGCGCGCGGCGGAGCACCGTCATCCCGTCCACCCGCGGCATCCGCACGTCGGAGACGACCGCGTCGTAGTCCCGCGCCTCCAGCTCGGCGAGGGCCTCCTCGCCGTTGCTGACCGCGCGGACCTCGTAGCCCTGCTGCTGGAGCACCAGCGTGAGCACGGAGCGGAGCGACGCCTCGTCGTCCGCGACGAGGACCGAGCGAAGGATGGACATCGGGGTAGGGGCGCCATTCTCCCACGACGGAGCGCCGGGGCGAGCATCGGAGACCGCGGACTCAGGCGGCCGGCAGGGTGACGGTAAATTTTCCTCCGCCGCCGGATGACTCACCCACGGCGATGTCCCCCGACATGGCCCGCAGGAGGTGCTGGCTCACCGCGAGGCCGAGCCCGGTGCCCTTCCCTCCCGACTTGGTGGTGAAGAAGGGCTCGAAGATGCGCTCGCGTAGCTCCTGCGGGACCCCTGGACCGGAGTCCAGGACGGCGATGCGCACCCGTGCGCCCTCGCGCGCACCCTCCACCCGGATGGTCCCCGGGCCGCCGATGGCCTGGGCGGCGTTGATGAGGAGGTTGATCAGCACCTGGCTGAGGCGACCGGGATCGGCCAGCGCCACGAGGCCGTCGTCGACCGACGTCTCGACGGCGACCTCGCGAAACTCGGGCCCGGAGCCGACCAGCTTCGCGGCGCTCCGGACCAGCGCCGCGACCGGGACGGGGCCGAGCTCCGGCCGTGGCGGGCGCCCCAGGTCGAGGAGGCTCTGGACGATGCCGTCGATGCGGCGGACCTCGGACTCCATCTCCCGCAGGTAGCCGGTGAGCTCGGCGTCCGAGACGGAGCGGCTGCGGGCGAGGCTCACCCAGCCGAGGAGCCCGGAGAGCGGGTTGCCGATCTCGTGGGCGACGCCCGCCGCCAGCCGACCCACCGTGGCCAGCCGCTCGCTCGCCACCAGCTCGGCCTGGGCGCGGGTGAGCTGGGCGTTCGCCGCCCCCAGGTCCGCCACCTGGCGCCGGGTCACGTCGCGCTCGGCCTGGAGCGCGCCGGCCGTCCGCCGCAGGCTGGCGAGGAAGCGGGTGAGGAGCGGCCCACCGCCCTTCTCCTCCAGCTCCCAGTCCAGGCGCTCCAGCTTCTGCATCTCGCGCTCGACCGACGCCAGCGGGCGGGCCACGGTGATCCACAGCATCCCGAAGGTGACCAGGACCAGGATGAGCACGTCGAGCACCAGGTAGACCGGGAGCATCTCCTGGGCACTGCGGAGGATCTGCCGGGGCGCGGTGCCGGCCGGGGACGCCACGCGGAGCGCCTCCACCAGCCGGAAGATGACCGGCTGGAACGACAGCCAGGTGAGCCCGGCGGCGAGCACCGCGAGGAGGAAGGCGATGGCGGCGATGCGGAGCTTCACCGGAGCTCCCACGGCTCGCCGGTGATCAGGCCGGTGAGCGGGCCGGGGAAGGTCGCCGCCAGCCAGGGGCCGAGCAGGAAGAGCTCCAGCGCCGCGAGCGCGATGAACGGCCCGAAAGGAACGTGCGTCGTGCCCGGCTGCCATCCGTCCTCGGTCGCCGGCGAGCCGGTGGGGGGAGCCTTCGGCCCCGCGCGCCCGCGGAGGAGGAGCAGGAGCCCCCCCACCACCGCACCCTGGACGTTGCTGAGAAGAAGGAGCCCGAAGAGCGGCCTCCAGCCGAGGTAGGCGCCGACGAGCAGCACCAGCCACTTGTCCCCCGCCCCCAGCGCCTCGCGCCGAAGGAGGAGACGGAGGAGCGTCTCGAGACCGAGGAAGAAGAGGAATCCCGCCGCGGCGCCGATGGCCGAGGAAAGGACGGCCTCGGCGCCGAGCGGGATGGCGGAGAGGAGGCCCGCGGCCGCGCCCGGGAGCGTGAGGGAGAAGGGCAGCACCCAGTGCTCGAGGTCGATGAAGCCCAGTGGCACGAGGAACCCCACCAGGAGCAGGCCGCGGAGCAGCTCCCACGAGAGGCCGGACCGGACGGCGCAGGCGGCGAAGAGGAGCCCGGTCAGGAGCTCCACCGCGGGGTAGCGGGCCGAGATGGGCGCCCGGCAGCACCGGCAGCGCCCGCGCAGCGCGAGCCAGGAGAGGAGCGGGACGTTCTCGTACCAGGCGAGGACGTGCCCGCACTTCGGGCACCGGGAGCCGGGGCGCACCACCGAGAGCCCCGCCGGAACCCGCGCGATGACGACGTTCAGGAAGCTTCCGACGACGAGACCGAACGCTCCCGCGATGATCGGCAACGCCGGTCCCCGGTCGATTCCCCACAGCCCAGAGGCCACGGCACGGCAGCATAGTCGCCCGGGGGACGCCCCACCCTCGCACCACGCCACCCACTCCGGCGGCGTCACACCCCTGCCGCGGGTGCCCAAGGAGGGCAACCCGGGTGACGAAAACCGTCACTCCACCCACGTCGGTCGGTGTGCTCTTCCGGGGCTCCACGAGGCAACCTCGCTGAATGCCTCGGGCCGGCCTCACGGACCGGGAGTGGAACGCTGCCTGCAGACAGCCCTCTGCCGTGCCGGTCTCCCCCGACACGCCTTCCCATCCAAGGAGTCAACAGCACATGAAGAAGATCCAGCGCGGCTTCACGCTCATCGAGCTGATGATCGTGGTCGCCATCATCGGCATCCTGGCGGCCATCGCCATTCCGAACTTCATCCGGTTCCAGGCTCGCTCGAAGCAGAGCGAGGCGAAGACCAACCTCAAGGGCATCTTCACCGGTCAGCGGTCGTACTTCGGTGAGCGCGACGCCTACAGCGGATTCGTCGCCAACATCGGCTTCTCGCCGGAGCGCGGCAACCGTTACTACTACCGCCTGGCGGCGGCTCCCGGTAACCCGGAGGTCCGCGGCGCCGCGGCGATCGCCAACGCCTCGCCGAACACCGTCGACGCCATCCAGGTCGACCTGGGCCGTTACCCCGGCGCCGTCGCGAATCCGGTCCCCGCGGCCACCGGCGTCCCGGTCTGGCTGCCCCCGGCGAACAACCCGAGCCAGCCTGCCAACCAGTCCGACTCGATCACCACGATCGGCGCCTGCCCGGTGTGCAGCTTCTCGGCAACCGCGGACGGCAACGTGGACAACGACAACACCATCGACGAGTGGTACGTGTCCTCCGTGGATGCCACCGTCGCGGGCGGCGTGTGCTGGGAGGCGACTCCTGCCGGCGGCAACAACCCTGCCGGCCAGCCGTTCAACCTGAACAACGACGTGGGCTGCTAGGCAGCATCCGTCACTCGCTGTGAATCAAGAGAGGTGGTCGTGGCTGCGTGCCGCGACCACCTCTCGACGTTCTGTCGGGCCGTTGCCTCGCGACCGGCCGCCAGCCTGCTCCCGCGGGTCCCGGGCCCCATCGGATTCTTGCCGTGTCCATCGCCTGGCCTATCGTCCATCGCCCGACCGTGCTCCGTGCCCGCCTCCTGCGCATCGCCGTCATCCTCTGCTGCGGCGCCGTGGTCGCCGCGTTCGCCGAGCCGCCTTCGCGGAAGCGCGCGCTCTCCGGGCGCCCCCTGCTTCCGCGGGTCGAGTTCCTGAGAACCCTGGGCGCACCGCAGCGGCCGCTCCTCACCGAGTACT
>Ga0335077_10008625_pt1 | contig 12643 bp, 12 predicted proteins | sample Lox_Sample_31_FD_207151 | JGI IMG/M metagenome (GOLD analysis project Ga0335077, IMG submission 207151) | Soil microbial communities from Loxahatchee National Wildlife Refuge, Florida, United States - Lox_Sample_3.1 | ecosystem: Environmental > Terrestrial > Soil > Wetlands | place: USA... | reverse complement strand
CAAGAACGCCCAATCCTCATAGCCGACCCCCGGGAGGGAAGAGGATACGGTCGTCACGACGTCCAGCCCTGAAGACCTCGAGCGAGATGGAAGTGATGTCCCGGCCGTCGGGTGTTCGACGCGCCCTGACGGCAAATGGAAAGGAGGCCCACCGATGACCGACAGCACCCCGTTCCGGACGCGCCTTCAACACGCCGTCGAGGCTCGCCACAGCCGCTTGAACCCGTTTACCGAGAAGTGGGTGAACGGGGAGTTGACTCGCGCGCAGCTCGCGGCCTGGGCCTGCCAGCACTACCAGTACGTTTCGCAATTTCCGCGGTGGTGCGCCACGGTGTATGGCGACTGCACGGACGCCGACGCGCGCGACTTCCTCCTGGAGAACATCATCGAGGAAGAATCGGGCACCAAGCACGTGGATCTCCTCATCCGGTTTGCCGAAGCGTGCGGCGTCCCCCGCCGGGAGGTCGAGACGGCGCGGCAGATTCCGACGACCCGGGGCCTCACCGCCTGGTGTTACGAGATGGCCCATCGACCCTTCCACATCGCGGCAGCCGGGTTGCTCGTGGGCCTCGAGTCCCAAGTCCCCGGCATCTACAAGCGCAACCTCCCCCCGCTCAAGGCCCACTACGGCTTCTCCGACCGCGAGGTCGAGTTCTTCGCCATCCATATCGAGGCCGACGAGGTCCACGGCGAGCGTGGCTACCAGATCGTGGAGCGCCATTGCACGACGCCCGAGCGAGAGTCAGAAGCGCTGGATGCGGTGCGGCAGGCCACCGAGATGCGCTGGCACTACATGACTGGTCTCCACCGCGCCTATGTGATGAAGGAGGAGATGTGAGGGAGATCCGCGCCGCCTCTCTCGACGCGATCTCCGCGGGACAGCCGACGCTCGTCGAGCTCGACGGTCTCCGGATCGCGCTCGTTCGCGTGGGCGATGCGGTGTACGCGTGCGGCGACGTCTGCGCTCATCAGGGCGGCCCGCTGAGCGAGGGCAAGCTCAGCTCGTTCCGCCTGGCCTGCCCCTGGCACGGTTGGATCTACGACGTGCGCACCGGCGCGTGCGCCTTCCCGGGACGTGGCGCGGGTGTCCCATCGTATCCGGTCCGCGTCGCTGCCGGTGAGATCTGGGTGGAGCTCCCATGACCCTCACGCTCGACCACGCCAAGGAGTGCATCGATAGAGGCATCGCGAAGGCCGGTGAGCTGGGCTTCCTGGTCGCCGTGGCCGTCGTGGACGACGCGGGACACCTGGTGGCGTGCCATCGCATGGACGGCGCCCTCTGGGTCACGCCTGAGATCGCCCGCGCCAAGGCCAACGCGGCGGCGGCGTTCCGGGCTTCTACTCAGGACCTGGAGGCGCGCTTCGGCGGAGGCCGCCAGCTCTTCGCTGGCAATGTGGCGGCGCTCGACAATTACCAGTTCGTGTTCGGCCGGGGCGCGGTCCCCCTGATGCGCGACGACCGAATCATCGGTGCGGTCGGTGTCTCCGGCGCCGTCCCGGCTGAGAACGACCACCTCATCGCGGACACCGCCGCGGGACACCCCGTGGTGCCTCGGACCCACTGAAAGGATCGGCCTGGTGTCGCGGGCCGTCATCCCGGCGGGAGGCCGCGGCATCTTGGCGGCACGCACGCTCGTCGGCAGTCATCCAGTTCTGCTCCAGCTCCTCCGTCCGGGCATGTCGGTGCTGGACGTCGGCTGCGGTCCTGGCGCGCTCACGCGCGAGATCGCGCGTCGGGTCGACCCCGGCGCCGTCGTGGGAATGGACGTCAATCCCGAGATGATCCTCGCGGCCGAGGAAGCGCATCCGCCCGCGACGGTTCGCAACCTCATCTTCTACACCGGTGACATTCGCCAAAGCGCCTGGGACGGCGAATTCGATGTGGTCAACGCCGCGCGCACCCTTCAGTGGATCCCCGACACCACGGCTGCGCTGCGCCGGATGGCGCGCGGGGCCGTCCCCCGCGGCCTGGTGATCGTGCTCGACTATGACCACACCAGGGCCGAGTGGACCAACGCGCCGAAGGCCTGGGTGCGTTTTTACGACGCCTTTCTCGGTTGGCGTGAAGCCGGCGGACTCGACAACGCACTCGCGAAACGGCTGCCCGAGCTCGGCCAGGCCGCCGGCCTGGCCGACATGACCCTCACACCACAGGTCACAACTGTTCGGGCGGGCGATACGAACTTCTTCCGTGCAGCTGGCTTCTGGCGGATGATCATCGAGAGCCGCGGTCGCCAGATGGTGGCTACCGGCCATCTCGCGGAGTCCGAGCGGCTGGACGCGCTCGATGCATTCACCGACTGGATGAAGGAGCCCACCGTCGCGCAGACCCTTTACGAGGCGTGCCTCGTCGCGCGCCGCCCATGACCCGAGCGGAGCCCGATCCCGGCTCGCCGCGGCGGGTTTGCGTGGAGTCATCCTCACGCTGATCAGGCGCGACGCTTCTCGGGTCCGCGGAGCACGATGACCGGAGCGTCGACGCTCGCCGCCCGAGCCCGGGGCGCCACCGCCCTTCTCTGCGTCATCTGGTTGCTCGCGCTCGGCATCGCATTCTTCATGCACCGAGGCGATGACGCGGGTCAGCTCATCCAGCTGTCCGGAAAGATGCTCGGGACGCTGGCGCACGAGCGGGTGGTGAGCGCGACAGGCCTGGTCGCGGCGGCCGGAGGCCTGCTCATCGCCTGCCTCGTCGTGACCGCATGGTTCGGCCTCGGCGATCTGATTCTGCGCCTTCCGTGGAAAGGCCGCCGCTCGGTCGACGAGCCGCATGTCCTCTCCCTGGCCACTCGCGCCCTGGTCGGCGCTCTTGCGTGGTCCCTGGTGTGGCTCGGGCTCGGCACCGCGCACCTGTACCGCGGATGGGTGGCGGCCAGTGCGCTGCTCATCGGTCTCGGCCTTGCCGGTCTCGCGTGGCGGCAAGATCGACGGATGCGCTCCGCGCCACCACCGCTCACTGCGGCTTCATACGTGGCCATCGCGTTGATCGTTGTCGTGCTGATGCTGGCATTCGTGGCGGCCCTGGCGCCACCGACGGCCCGCGATGCGTTGTTCTATCACTTCGCACTGCCGAAGGCGTATCTCGCGGCGGGGGGCGCGGTGATGGTGCCGTACAACATGGCGACCTTCTACCCGCAAGCAGTGGAGATGCAGGTGGTGTGGGCCATGCTGCTGGGGCAAGTCGCGAGCCACCGGATCGCGGAGACTGCGGCCGGGATCACCCTGTTCGCGTTCGCGCCCCTCCTCGCGCTCGTCACCTATGGGTGGGCGCGCGAGCGTGGGGTCGATCGCGACTGGGCGACGATCGCCGCGCTGATGGTCGTGGGAATTCCAACGGTGTACGACCTCGCCGGCAGCGGGTACGTCGATCTCGCGCTGGCAGCATACACGGCGTTGGCGGTGCGAGCCGTCGGACGCTGGTGGAGTACGCTCGATCCGGCGTGGGTCGCTCCCCTGACTCTTGCCGTCGCCGGGGCGCTGTCGATCAAGCTGACCGCCGGCTTCCTCGTCCTCGCGCTCGCCGCGATGGTGCTGGTCCGCGCGGTCGCGATTCGACACGAAGCTGCCAGTCGCGAGCGCGCGCCACGACGGAGCACCGCGTTGATGGGCGTCGGGGGTCTGCTCCTCGGCCTCCTCGTCGCGTCGCCCTGGTACATCCGCACCTGGATGAGAACCGGCAGCCCGGTCTTCCCGTTCTACCTGGACCTCTGGCCAGGAGAGGCTCCCGGCTGGGACGCGACGCGCTCTCGACTGTACCAGTCGCTCCTCGCGACGTACGGTGATCCGCACGGCGCGCTCGACTATCTCCTGGCACCGATCCGTCTGGCCGTGAGCGCTCAGCCGGACCAGCCCGCGCACTATGACGGCGTGCTCGGCATCGCGTTCCTGTTCGCCCTTCCGCTGCTCGTCTGGGCCCTGTGCCGCCACGAGCTCGACGTGGAGTTGCGGATCGCCGCCCTGGCCTCGGCCGCGTTGTTCGTCTTCTGGCTGTTCTCCAGCCAGCAACTGAGGTTCCTGCTGCCCGCGCTGCCAGGTCTCGCCGTCTCGATGACCGCGGCCGCAATGTCCGCCGAACGCGGGACGGGGCGGTGGCTCCGCTGGGCGTTCATCGCTGCGGCGGCGGCGAGCCTTCCCGTCGTCCTGGCGTGGTTCGCTGCGCTCGATCCCACACGGGCCGCACTTGGCGGAGAATCGCCGGCCGTCTATCTCTCCAGGCGACTCGACTACTATCCGTACTACGAGCTGATCAACGAGAGTCTGCCCCCCACCGCTCGTGTGTGGCTCATCAACATGCGGCGCGATAGCTATCATCTGGATCGGCCGTACTTCTCCGACTTCGTCTTCGAGGACTACACACTGACGCAGTACGTTCGCGACGCGCGCGACGCTGGCGAGGTGCTCGCCCGCGCTCGGGCGGCGGGCATCACGCATCTGCTCGTCCGACACGACGTGCTGTTCGACTACGCGCGATCGCCGATCGTCGATGATGCGGAGCCCCGAGAGCACAATCTGGTGAAGCTTCAGCTCTTGTGGGACTTCTTCCGGAAGGGCACCCGTCTGATCCGCGGCGATCGCAAGTTTTGGCTGGTCGACCTATCCCCTGCCTCGAACGCGCTGTCGGGAGAGACCGGGGTTTCGAAGGAACGGATAAATCGTTAGGCGTTTACCTCGCGCCGTGGCACGACGATTGCTTAATATCCGAGGAACGGTACGACGGCGGCCCATGCGCGTCACCTCGATGTGCCCCGGCGCGGGCACGCCCAAGAGCGTTTCGCAGCCGGACGAGCGCTGACGGCCGAAGGCCGACTCGAAGGAAGGAGGGCGTTCAGTGCATTGGGGGGCGCTGCTGGAGCGGACCTGGCCGAGGCAACGCTCCACGCCTGCCGTCCTGTTCAGACGCGCCGACCGGTGCTGCAGCCAAGGGCGCTACGACGAGGCCGCCGTGTTCGTCGCGCAAGGGCTCCGTCAGGCTCCTGACAGCAGTGTCGGACATCTGATCTCTGCATACCTCCACGTGGCCGGTCGCCGGATGGACAGGGCGAAGGGCGAATTCGAGCGCGTGCTGGCGATCGATCCCTTCCACCCCCGCGCGCTCCTGGGGCTGGCGAGGATCTCCATCGAGGATCAGGATCTCGCGACCGCCAAGACCTTCCTGGACCGCGCACTCCAGTACTACTCGGACTTCCCCGAGGCGCAGGCCCTTCGCGAGATGTTAGCGGACTGGCCGCGGATGAAGGCCGACGGCAGCGAGGCTCCCGCGCGCGCGCTCCTCGGAGCGCCCAGCCAACCGGCGCGCGAGTACGACGTGGTCGCGATGCGCACGGACGGGCGGCTGGTTCTCCTGGGGATGGATGAGGATCGCGGACGCCAACTGGCGCAACACCTGATGCAGGTCTACCGGACGGCGTCGGCGACGCTCTCTCGAGCCGACTTGGGGTCCCTGCGGAGCGCTGCCATCGACGTCGGATCGTGCATGGTGTTTCTGCTGAAGGACGCCGATCTCCTCTTCTCCGCCACGCTCGACGGCCCGGTGGAGGTCGGGGCCGGCTCGGCTCACATCGGACGGCTCAGGAACGCTCTCGGCATCAGATCCTAGACACTCATGGCGGATCACGGAACGCTCACGGGACCGGAGGGGCGTCGCAAGTCTCCCGGCTTCGCGCGAGCGCCACGAGCTCGCGTATTCAAGGAAATCGTCGCCAGCCTGGCGAAGGCCGCCAACGTCCGTGGCGGGCTCCTCGTGACGCCGGACGGCTTGGTCATCATCGCGGAATTGCCACCACGCTTCCAGGTCGAGGCCGTGGCGGCGCTGGGGGCGACGCTTGGACGGGAACTGGAACTGGGATCGGCGCGCCTCGGACGAGGCGCATTCAGAATGGCGGTCTTCGCGGCGGACGGTGGCACGCTCTTCGTATGTGGGAGTCGCCCGGGCTTTCTGATCCTGGTAGGCGATCGGAACGTCGACGTCACGTCGGTGAGGATGGCGCTCGGGAGAGCTCTCGACCGCCTGGACTAACCGTTGCGGGCAGCGCGGCCGGGTTAGGCGAGGGTGACGCGCAGCACCTCGTCGACGGTGGTGATCCCCTCGAGAACCTTCTGTAGCCCATTCTGCCGCAAGCCCCTCATCCCCTGCGCCCTGGCTACGTCACGGATCTCGGCGGTGGACTCGTTGCGCAAGATGAGGTCACGGATCTCCTGGGTCACCGGCATCACCTCGTAGATCGCCACCCGGCCCCTCATCCCGGTGAAGTTGCACGTCTGGCATCCTTTGCCCCGATAGAAGGACACCTTCCCCAGCCCTTCGGGCACGTGACCATACGGGACCAGGCTTTCCTCGTCGGCCTCGTAGGGTTCCTTGCAATCAGGGCAGACGCGCCGGGCCAGGCGCTGCGCCAGGATCAGCAAGAGCGCCGAGGAGACCAGGAACGGCGGGATGCCCATGTCCAGGAGGCGCGCCACCGTGGACGGGCAGTCATTGGTGTGGATCGTGGTCAGCACCAGATGGCCCGTCAGCGCGGCCCGGATGCCGATCTGCGCCGTCTCCAGATCGCGCGTCTCTCCCACGAGGATCACGTCGGGGTCTTGTCTGAGGAAGCTGCGCAAAGCCGCTGCGAACGTGCGGCCGATCTCGTCGTTGACCTGGAGCTGGTTGACGCCCTTGAGGTTGTACTCCACCGGGTCCTCGGCCGTCATGATGTTGATGTCCGGCGAGTTGATGGTGTTGATGGCGGAGTAGAGCGTCGTAGTCTTGCCCGACCCGGTCGGCCCGGTGATCATGATCATCCCGTGCGGACTGGTGATGGACCGACTGAACTGTTCGAGACTCCACGGGTCGAAGCCGAGCTTGTTGAGATCGAGCTGTAGCGACTCCTTGTCGAGGATGCGCATCACCGTCTTCTCGCCGAAGATGGTCGGCAGCGTGGAGACGCGGAAGTCGATCTCGCGCTGATGGTAGCGGAGCTTGATGCGCCCATCCTGCGGAAGGCGACGCTCGGCGATGTCGAGGTTTGCCATGATCTTCACGCGAGACGTGAGCGCGGCTTCGAGCCGCTTCGGCGGCCCCATGATCTCCTGGAGCACGCCGTCGATCCTGAACCGCACCCGGAACATCTTCTCGTACGGTTCCAGGTGAACGTCCGAGGCTCCCCGGCGGATGGCATCGACGAGGATCATGTTCATCAGCCGGACCACCGGCGCTTCGTCGGCCGATTCCTTCAGCTCGAAGACGTCAGTCTTGCCGACAAACTCGTCCTGTCCCTCCACGACCTCGACGTCGGACTCGGCCTCCTCCAGCTCAGACATCATGTCGGCCATGCTGCTGCCCTGGTCGCCGTAGGCCCGCTCGGCAGCTTGACGGATCGCCATCTCTGACGCGACGACCGGTTGGATCTGCAGATTGGTGAAGAAGGCGACGTCGTCGAGCGCCAGGACGTTGGTGGGATCGGCCATGGCCAGCGTGAGGACGTTGCCGCTCCGCTTCACGGGCAGCACGTGGAGTCGCTCGGCGAGCTGGGCCGGGACGAGCTTCAGCACCTCGGGATCGATGTCGAGGTGCGATAGCGTGATGGAGGGCACGCTGTACTGGCGCGATAGAAAGGAGAGGAGCTTGTCCTCGGTCAGGAAGTTCATCCTGAGGAGGATGCTGCCCAGCTTCTCACGCGTGCCTCTCTGCTCGGCCAGCGCCCGCTGGAGCTGGTCGGCAGTGATGAGCCCCTCGGCCACCAGCCGGTCCCCCAAACGCCACATCGCACCAGGGCGTCGATCCGGTGAGGGGCTTCCGGGAGCAGTCGGGGTTTCGACGCGGGGCGAAGGCGGTGTTCCCGACGTGATAGACGTCCCGCTGGCCAATGGGCGACCGGCCAGACCGGCTAAGCGCGTGACGACTAGGCTCAAGCGCTGTCGATCGCCGAGCTTTGTGTAGATCTCCTTGAGCGTCTCGAGGGCCCCCGTGTCAGACGCGTTCGCCTCGAGTATCATCTCGCAGAGCCGGGCGGACTCCGCCAACGACTGTCGCTCGTCGTCGGAGAGCGGCGCCTTGCTGGTTGGCGGTGCCATCACGCGTCGTTGCTCTGGCTAGGCCGATCGCTCGCGGAACATCGCCCGGGCCTCATCGGTCCGAAGTGGACCTTCCAGTGCGCCGACACGAACGCCCCGCCCGCGTGCCTCCATCAGGATGGCGCCGATCGCGGCGCTGGCTTCCTTTGCGAACAGCCGTACCATCCCGACGGTGGTGCGGCCGTCGAACGTCGCGAGCAGGATGGCGTCCTCGTTGACGGCGGTGACGTGAATGTTCTCCTTGATCCCCTGGTGGAAGAGCATCGTGAACTCGGGCTCGCCGAGGAGGCGCGCCATGGCCGCGGTCGAGCTGAAGGCGCCTGCCGCCAGGGCGCACAGGGACATAGTATCGAGGGCCCGCGTCGTGTCGCCCTGCGCGAGGAGCTGGCCGCTCCGGTCGATGAGCAGCACGTCCGCCGCGGCCGACTCCGACAGGAAGGTCGACAGCACGGCGCTGATCCTCCGGGCCGTGTCCTCGTGGATGGCCACCTCATGCATGCTCATTCCGTGCCCCCTCTTCTCGCGCGAACCCGCTGACCAGCACCATGCGGGACACGGTATTGAGAGTGTCGAACACGCCTTGGCCTCCGACCGCGATGGCCTCGAAAGAGGGGACCTGCCGGGCGCGCCCGTTCAACAGAAACTCGAGATACTGGAGGGGGGCGATGTTGTCCAGGTCGCGCTTGTTGTACTGGATCACGTATGGCGTCTCGTCCAGGTTGTACTCGTACTCCTGGAGGTTTTCCTCCAAGTTCCGGAAGCTCTCGACGTTGTCGCGAAGCCGGTCCCACTGGGAATCGGCGACGAAGACGATCCCATCCACACCGCGCAGCACCAGCTTGCGGGTCATGTTGTAGCAGACCTGGCCCGGGACCGTGTAGAGCTGGAACTTGGCCGTGAAGCTCCGCACCGACACGGCGGACACCGGCAGGAAGTCGAAGAAGAGGGTGCGCTCATCTCCGGTGGAGAGCGAGATCAGCTTCCCCCGGTTGGCCTCGGGAAGCCACTGGTGAATGTATTGCAGGTTGGCGGTCTTCCCCACGACTCCCGCCCCGTAGTAGACGATCTTGAAGCTGATCTCCCGCTTGGCGTAGTTGATGATGGACATGGGCCCTCAGCGCTCGCAGAGAGCTCGGGCGGCCGCCTCGACCTGACGGCAGGCGAGCCCGGGCCGCTCCGTGGGGCCGCCGGCGACGACAATCGTCGCGCGCCCGGTCTCTGCACACTCCGCCCGGATGATGAGCCGGCGTCTTCCCGACCGCAGCACGGCCGTATGGAAGGTGTAGCCCGACTCCGACACGCTGCGCATGGCCCGGTCGAGCTCGGTGGCGAATCGACCCGTCATCCGGACATCGCTCCCCTCCGGCAGGAACAGGAAGAGGTCACGCGCCGCCTCCTGGTCACGGAGCACCTCGACCGTGACGGCGCCGAGCGCGTCGATGGAGGCTCCGATCTGATTTATTAGCGGGGGGATCTCCGAATCGAGAAAGTCCGGCTCCTGCCATTCTGCGGATCGATCCGGAGGTTCGCTCGAGGCACCCGGCTTGACCGCCGCGGCGCGGAGAGCCAACCGTTCGACGGCAGCCACCGCTCCCTCGGGCTGAACCACGGAGAGGAGCACCGATCCGCCCCGACGCATCGATCCGATGGGCGTCAGGATCAACACGGCTTCAGCTCCCCGCATCGTCAACTGGTCCACCGGCCAGGGGGCGCGACCTTCCGTGAGCAGCGGGAGCAGTATCCTGGCCGCGGCGAGGGCGGCATCCCTGTCGAGACCGGACGGTGACATGGTGAAGAGTGTCACGGGCTTCACGGGGTGCACACGGACGTCGACGGTTCTGAGCGGCGCCAGAGCCGCGAGGATCCTGTGCATCGTCGCGATGTCGACGGCACTCACCACCTCGACGGGCTGCGCGGAGACGTCATCGGCCCACGCCTGCCGGGGCCAGGCTGCCAACTCCTCGAAGGACCCTCGGCGTGACGGCCGATGATGCGCGTCCATAGAGAGCCTCGAGGCGCGGTCAACCTGCCCGATCAAGATCGGATCGAGATCGACGTCCTCCAGGACAAGGTCCTCCCGTTCCGCCATCTCCACCGTCCGGTCCCCCATCCTCGCCCGGTTGTCGAACGCCGCGCCGGCCTTCGATGCCAGAGACGCCGTCACATCCCCGGCAGGGGCCGTCCCTGGCCCTTTCATCTGCGTCGCCGCACCGTCCTCGGGCCGTACTGGCTGAAACGGAGCGGGCACGCTCTCGAGACCTGCGATATCAACGGTCCGCCCACTCGGCGCGAACAGATGGGTGGGAAGTTGAGACACCAGCTCGTCGAGCGGCAATACGAGTTGCCCGTCGGCGAGCCGGGCGGTGATCTCGTCATCCGTCATGACCCGCAAGTCGTGCGGAAACTGGGGGGCCACCACCTCCCATCCAATCCGCACGAACCCTTCAGCAAGCTGGGCCAGCACGAGGCGCCCGGGAATCAGCAAGTGACCGGGCTCCGCGAGGCTCGCCCCGATCTGATCGAGGGGCACATGAAACGCCCCGGGCGGCAGTTGCTCGGCGACCCGACCGAAAGAGACACGCAGCGTCACCTCCGGGTCATCGCGCCGGGTGGTCTCGTCAGGGCGTCGAGGCAGGAAGCCGGCCCCGCCACGTGTGTTCTCCCGGGGCGCATGGTTCTCTCCCGCTCGTCCCTGCTGGACAGACGACGAGCGGAGCGCCGGGCTTGCCTGCCGAGGCGCCGGTCCAGCGGTCCTGAGGCGATCCGCGGCGGAGACAATCCCAGCCGTTCGCGACTGTGCTGAAGTCCCCGGACGGGTCGGCGCCGCAGGTCCGTGTGGAGCAGCGAGCGCCGATGTGGGGGCGGCGTTTCGTTGGGCGGCGCCGGACGGACGATTGGCTGCCACACTCCGCCGGGTCCTCGATGCGCGTTCTCGAACGAGATCGCGAAAAGGAATCAAGAGCAGAGGTACCCAGAAGATCTCCGGCAGTGCCGGCGGTGGAAAGGCGTCGATAGTCCCGACGTCCACGGACAACGGCCCGAGAGAAGAGAAAGCGATCGCGGTCAAGGCCCCGAGGAGGACGTGGATCCCCCAGAGCCCGAGGGTGGCTGTCGTCCAGCGAAGTGCCGACGCGCGGCGGAAGCAGAGGCGGACGATGGTGGCGTACAGAATCGGCGGCACGGCCTGGGCCACCCACGAGGGCAGAGTGAAAGTCGGCGAGATGTGAGCCATGCCGAGGAGGAGAACGAGTGCCGCGTAGACCACGAGTCCCGCGGCTACGATGAGCCAGCCAGACACCTGTCGGATGCTCGAAACGGCACGCCGGTTCCGCATCACACACCGGGCGACACGGACAGGCTTCGCATCACAGGCGCTCTAGCGCGAGCATGAGCTCGCCTGCAACGTGGCGGACAGCGTCCAGGGCGGATGGATCGCGAAGTGCCACGGCGAGCCTGGTGGCTGCGTCCCCCCCCATGACCAGGACGACACCCTCCTCGAACTCACAGATCAACTTCCTCATGCCTCCCTGTCCGAGATCGCGCCCCACGCCATCACAGGACTCCAGGAGATCAGATGCCACGGCGGCCAGGTCTTCGGCCTCCATCCCTTCACCGGCCCACTCGATGACGAATCCGCCTCGATCCATCACGACGGCAACGGAGACGCCAGTGACAGCTGAGATCGCAGCCAGCAAACTCCGAGCGTCAGCCAAGCGAGCCTTTTAGGCGTCTTCGCGTTGACCGAGCCACGGTGGCGCGGTCACTTCGCATTCGCCCTCGTCGATCCGCACGGCAACACTGAGCAAGACCTGCTCCACGCTGCGGGAGACCGTCCGCGGTCCATGCCCGATCTCGGCCGGATCCATCCGGCTGAATCGGAACCGGGCGTGTGGCTCGCGCTGAGACGCCGAGATGATCGCGCCGAACGCGCTCTCGCCCGTGCGCCCGTCGAACTCGGCATGGGTTATCCTTCCGTTCTCGAACAGGATGGCGCCTTCTCCCACTCTCATCGAGACGACCAGGCGGCCCGTCTTCCGACCGAGAGCCACCGCCTGCGTCACTTCAGTCAGGTCGATCGCGTCCAGTGAGCCCTCGAACGCGGCGCCCCCCGGCGACGGCCGGCGGGACTGCTTGTCAAACGCCAGCCAGAGGGGTGCGCCAGCGGGTTCGACGGTCGACGTTGACCGCGGCACATCATCAGTGGCCCCCGACTTGAGGATGTCTCGCGCGTGAGCGACAACAGCGTCGGGCGTCAAGTCCCCCGTCATGACGGTCATGTACGGCCCAGCCTCGCTGGCCGCCAGCGCGACTGGTCGGTCACGGCCGGCAAGGAGGAAAAAGGGTGTGTCCATGGTTGTTGGATCCTTGCGAACCAGGGTGAACAGTTCGTACCCGTCCATATCCTCAACGTGGGCCGAGCTCACGATGAGGTCCGGCCGCTCGGTTTCGAGGACAGCAACGGCGTCAGATCCCGACCCAGCGATCGCCACCCGGTAGCCGACGTCGGTCAGGGCCTGCAACAGCGACATTCGAGTCGCCTGATTCGCATCTACCAGGAGTACTTTTGCTCTACGCATTGTCGCGGGTCGCC
>Ga0335077_10008623_pt1 | contig 12644 bp, 10 predicted proteins | sample Lox_Sample_31_FD_207151 | JGI IMG/M metagenome (GOLD analysis project Ga0335077, IMG submission 207151) | Soil microbial communities from Loxahatchee National Wildlife Refuge, Florida, United States - Lox_Sample_3.1 | ecosystem: Environmental > Terrestrial > Soil > Wetlands | place: USA... | reverse complement strand
AGCACGAGGGGTTCCGCATCCTGACCGATCAGCCTGTTCTGCAGGGAGGGCGCGGCGAAGCTCCCTCGCCCTTCGACCTCTTTCTCGCCTCGATCGGGACCTGCGCCGGCTTCTATGCGCTTCGCTTCTGCCAGCAGCGCAATCTCGACTCCGCGGGGCTCGCGCTCTCGCTCACACCGATGCGGGACGGAAAGCACGTCGCGCGCATCCGCATCGACGTCGCGCTGCCCCCGGCGTTTCCGGAGAAATATCGCGAGGCTCTGTTGCGCGCGATCGATCAGTGCACCGTCAAGCGCCACATGGTCGAGCCTCCGAAATTCGAGGTCGTGATCGCGGGGAACGAGATCGTCTCGACCACGTCCCCGGGCGCCCCGCTGCACGTCGAGCCCGCGGCCTGACGGCCTCCCCCGCTGCCTGCTAGAGTTCGCGCGTGCCGGCGCTGCGCGTCCTCTCCTACCTCGCCCCGAGCATTCCGGAGGAGCTCTTCCGGGTCCTGGCCGAGACGATCGAGGCGGCGACCCGGATGACGGTCGAGCTCGCCTTCGAGACGCGGGTGTCCGGTCCGTCGCCCGAGGACGATCCCTTCGCCGGGCACCGCGCCGACCTCGCTTTCGTCTGCGCGCCGTCGTACCCGGCTCTGAAGGAGGTCGGCTCACCTGTCGCGCTGCTTCCCGTGGCGCCGGTCTTCGACGATCCGCGCGCGGAAGGCCGGCCCGTCTACTACTCGGACGTCGTGGTGCGCCCGGATCGCGCCGCCTCGCGCTTCGAGGAGCTGGCCGGCGCCGTCTGGTCGTACAACGACCGCCGCTCCCGCAGTGGCTGGCTCAACATGCTCGCGCGCCTCGCCGAGATCGGCCACACCGGCTCTCCGGAGGAGTTCTTCGCAGCCCTGATCCCCGCGGGGTCTCACCTGCGCTCGCTCGAGCTCGTCGCGGACGGCGTGGCCGACGTGGCGGCAATCGACTCGAACACGCTGCAGCTCGTCCGGCGCCGCGAGCCCGAAAAGGCCGCGCGCCTCCGGGTCCTGGAGTCGTGGGGTCCGATGCCCATCCAGCCTGTCCTGGCCGGCACGGCCCTGTCCGAGCCGCTCCGCGATCGGATCGCCGGGGCGCTCCTTCGCCTCGGCGTGGATCCCGCCGCGCGCGAGCGGATCGCCGAGTTCGGGCTCCGCGGGTTCGCGCCGGTGGAGGAGGCGACGTACGCTTCCATGGCCTCCGCTCTTCCGCGGGCTGTTAGGATGGTATGAGCCCGATGGCCGAGCCCTTCGAGGAACGCCGCTTCGCGAGGTGGATCTGTCGCCATTGCCGCGCGGCGCGCTTCGCGACGATCCCGCGCGACGGGCGGCTCAAGTGCCCGATCTGCTACGCCGGCGAGCCGTTCGACCCGCGCAAGCACGCGCGGCGCGATCCCGCCAACCGGGGCAAGCGGCCCGAGCACATCGCGCCGGAGCCGCTGTAGCTCCGGACGCCGCGGAGACGGGAGCTCCCGCGTTCATGTCGCCCTCTTCCCGACGGCGCCGCGGTCCCTGGAGCCGGCCGCCGCTCTGGATCCTCGCGGCCGCCGTCGCCATCGGCCTCGTCGCGTTGCTCGATTTTCGAATCGAGGCGGGCGTCGACCTTGCGCTCTTCTATGCCGCGGCGGTGGCCGGCGCCGGCTGGTGGCTCGGGAGGCGTTACTCGATCATCGCCGCCGCGCTCTCGACCGGGCTCTGGATCGCCGCGGAGCTCGGGCGCCTGCCGCCCGGAGAGGCGCGGCGCTTCACGATCTGGAACGGGATCACGCGCCTCATCCTCTTCCTCTACGTCGGGCTCGCGGCGGCTCGCGTGCGCGCGGACAAACGGCGCCTCGGCCGCTCGCGCCGGCACCTCGAAGAGGAGATCAACCGCGCGCGGATGGACCTGCCGACCGACCTCCTGAACGGGCGCGGTTTCCTCGAGCGCTTCGACCGGGAAATCGGCGAGCCCTCCCATCGCGGACTGCCCTGCGCGCTCGCGGCGATCGACGTCGACGGATTCCGCCGATACCAGGACGACCACGACGTCGCGGCGGCCGAGGAACTCGCGCGTCGCGTCGCCACGGTGGTGCGCAAGGCGATCCGGGCCTCCGACACGCCCGCGCGGCTCGGCCCGGACGAGTTCGCCGTCTCGTTCTGGGACGTCGAGCGGGAAGTCGTCGAGAAAACGCTCCGCCGCATCATCTCGGGCATCGCCGCGCTCGCCGCCGAGGATCCCGAGGCGCGGGTCTCGGCGTCGATCGGCGTCGCGTATTTCTTCGAGCCGCCCGAAGACCCTCAGGAGGCGCTGCGCCAGGCGGAGAAGGCCCTGCACCTGGCGCGCGATTCCGGTCGCGGCATCCTGCACGTCTGGCAGCAGGAGGTCGAGGACGCGAGCCCGGCCGCCGTGGCGGCGCCGGCCGCTCCTTCCGCGGAAAGCTAGGGGCGATCGGGCCGGCCCCGGGCCGGCGGCACGAGGGTGCCATTGCCGCGGCACCCGCGGGCGATTGGCGAAGAGCGGTCGCGCGCCTACTCTCTCTGTTAACCGGAGCCTCGACCAACGTAAACGCCCAAAACGTAAACAGGCGGCTCGCCCACGGGATGGTTGCCAATCCGGGCTCCAACGAAGGGTAGACAAAGAGAGGGCTCTAATGACTCAGCAGATGACGTGGCGGTGCCGGGAATGCGAAGCGGTCGTGACGACGTCCACGACGGACAGCCCGTCATCGCCCGAGTGTCCGAACTGCCGAACGCCGAAAGAGGCTCCCGGACGAAACGGAGGCGACGGGAAGATCCCGAAGGCGTACGACCTCCGCGCCGAGGCGAGCTTCGCGGACACGGCCGGGCCCGACATGGACCGCCTGCTCGCGCGCAAGGTTCTCGGCGGCGCGACCGCGACGCCGGTGCCTCCGTACTCCTCCGAGGACTGGGCCGCGATGGCGCTGGCCGAGCTCGTCGGGCGACAGAGCGCCTGGTCCTTCCACCTCGCGTTCTGCGGGAACGCGTGGATGGCGACGTTCACCGAGAAGGGTGAAGCCAAGGACGCGGTACCCGATTCGCCGGTCGCTTCGTTCGTCTCCGCGACCGGCCGAAGCCGTTCGCTCGCGATCGCGCGTGCCCTCCTGAAGGTCGTGCGCTGCCCGCGCTGGATGCCGCTCGGGGACCGGTTTCTGGCCGGCCCGCTCGCCTTTGCCGCAAGCTTCGCGCAGATGTAATCCGGGCGATTTCTCGGGCACGGCCGTCGGCGGTTGGTGGCCCTAACTCCCGTCTCGGCAGGGCTTTGGCCTGCCGACCGACCGCGGAACCGTCGCGCCGGACGTCTTCCTTTCACCGCAGATTGTGCGATAATTAAACGAAATCGCAGTGAAACTTCCGGAAGTCGGCCCAGCCCTTGCTCGGGGTTTCGGGGATCGTGAGACCTCTCGGTTCGAGATCACTCCCGCCCCTGACAAGGAGTCCGCCCGCTTCGAAGGCGACGCGACTTCCGTCACTCCTCGGCGGCGGGCGACGGATCCCGGGCCCGAGGCCAACATCATTCTCATCTCGCACCCGCACGGCCGGATGATCGGCTCCCGGTACCGGTTCCGTCCGGGATCGACGATGGTGCTCGGCCGCGGCAAGGAAGCCGACATCGTCGTCCCCGACGCGACGTCGCTCTCGCGCCGGCACGCCTCGCTGACGTATCGCATCGAGTCGGTGATCCTCGAGGACCTCGGCTCGACCAACGGGACGTACGTCAACGACGTCCGCATCGAGGACCCGACGCTGCTGCGCAGCGGCGACCGGTTCCAGATCGGCTCCGTGCACTTCAAGTTCCTCCAGGAGCGCGACGTCGAGAACGCGTACCACGAGGCGATCCACGAGATGATGGTGCGCGACGGCCTGACCCAGACCTCCAACAAGCGCAAGTATGAGGAGGAGGCGGTGCGTGAGGCCGCCCGAGCGCGCCGCTACGGCCGGCCGCTGTCGCTCATCCTCTTCGACGTGGACGACTTCAAAGCGGTCAACGACACGCACGGGCATCTCTGCGGCGACTTCGTCCTGAAGGAGATCGTCCTGCTCGTGTCGGATTTCTTCCGAAAGGAGCAGACTTTCGCGCGTGTCGGCGGCGACGAGTTCGCCGTGCTGACGCCCGAGGCGAAGACCGAAGGCGCCAAGATCCTCGCCGAACGCCTGCGAACCCGCGTCGCCGGGCACGAGTTCTCCTACGCGGGCCGAACTTTCCGCGTGACCTGTTCTTTCGGCGTCGCCGAGTTCGGGCCCGACATGAAGGGCCCGCAGGAGCTTTACGAGGCGGCGGATCGAGCCCTCTACCGCGCCAAGCACGCCGGCCGCAACGCCGTCGAGGTGTTCGTCCGGACTTAGACTGTCGGCCGCGGGCGTTCGTTGCGCGAACGGCGGCCGAGAGTTTTCGGTTCGGATCCGGGCCGGGCTCCGGGCAACCCGTCAGGCGCCGATACGCGTCGACTTCTCACGCCCCTCTCTCCACAACCGGCTCCGGCCAGCGGCTACCCCATAATCTCCATCGCATGACCGCCCGGTTTCGCCAGCTCGTCGAAGAAGGACTGCTCGTCATGGACGGCGCGATGGGGTCGTATCTCCTCGCGCGCCGCCCGGCGCCCCGGGGCGCCGTCGAGGAGATGTGCCTCTCCCACCCGGAGGACGTCCTCGCGGCGCATCTCGCCTACATCGAGGCCGGCGCGCGCGTCATCGAGACCAACTCGTTCGCCGCGAACCGCCAGAAGCTCCGGCCGATGGGGCTCGAGGACCGGGTCGAGGAGATCAACAGCGCGGCCGCCAAGATCGCGCGGAAGGCCCGGGAGGTCTCCGGAAAGGACGTCCTCGTGGCAGGCTCGATCGGCCCGAGCGGTTTCGGCTACGACCCGGGAGATGCCGCTTCCGAAGAAGTGCTGCGCGAGATTTTCCGCGCGCAGGCTCGCGCGCTCGACGCACGCGGCGTCGATTTCTTCCTGCTCGAAACCTTCGTGTCGCTGCCCGAGATGCGCGTCGGCATCGAGGCGGTCCGCGAGGTCTCGGCTCTGCCCGTCGTCGCGTCCATGACGTTTCCCGGCGACGCCTGGGAGGATCTCGAAGACGCCGACTGGCCCGGCAAGGTCGCGCGGCGGCTCGAGAGCCTCGGCGCCGACGTGCTCGGCACCAACTGCTCGCTCGGTCCTCGCGACCTCCTGACGGTGCTCGACGCGATGCGCGCCGCCACCCGGATGCCGCTCCTCGCCGCGCCGAACACGGGCGTGCCGTCCTACGTCGCGGGGCGGCTCGTGTACCCGCCGTCGTCACCCGAGTACTTCGCCTGGTTCGCGCGCGAGGCCGTCCGGCGCGGCGCGCGTCTCATCGGCGGGTGCTGCGGCACGACGCCCGAGCACATCGCCGCGGTGGCGTCGGCGCTCGCGGGCGTCCGAGCGGAGCAGCTTCCGGCTATGCCGGAGCCGACCGCCGCCGCGCTGATGGGCGGTCCGGAGGCCGCGGCACCGAAAACGTCGCGCGTCGCCACGATGCTCGCGCGCGGCGAATTCGTCGTCTCGATGCAGATCGACCCTCCCAAGGGCACCGACTTCGAGGCCGTTCTCGGCGCGGTCCGAACGTTCCGGGACTCGGGGCGCGTTCACTCGGTGGACATCAACTCCAACCCGCTCGCGCATCTGCACCTCGACTCGCTCTGGATGGCGCTCGCGTGCGAGCGCGAGGGCGTCGAGACGATTCCGCACGTCACGCCGCGGGACGCGAGCCTCATGGGCCTCTGCGGAAACCTGCTCGGCGCCTGGTCTCTCGGGATCCGCAACGTGCTCGTCATCACGGGAGACCCGTCACAGCGGGGCGACCGCGCCGGATCCTCCGACGTCTACCAGACCGACAGCATCGGCCTGGTGAAGGTGATCCGGGATTTGAACGACGGCAAGGACGCGGCCGGCAATCCCATCGGCAATCCGCCGAACTTCCTCATCGGCGTCGCCGTGAATCCCAACGAGCCCGACATCGACCGCGAGGTCGAGCGCTTCCGGCGCAAGGTGGACCACGGCGCGGACTTCGCCATGACGCAGGTCTTCTTCGAGTGGGATTGCTGGGAGAGGTTTCTCGACCGCTTCGGCGGGACGCTGCCGATCCCGGCGATCGTGGCCGTGTGGCCGCTGACGAGCCACAAGCTTGCGATGCGGATCCATCACGAGGTGCCGGGCATCGTCGTGCCGGATCCGGTGCTCGCGCGGCTCGAGCGGGCCGGCGCGGGGGCGCGCGAGGAGGGATTCGCGATCGCGCGGGAGATTCTGGCCGAGTCGCGGCGGCGCGCGCAGGGCGCCTACATCATCGCGCCGTTCAAGAATCCCGCGAGCGCGCTCGAACTGCTCTAGGCGGCGGGCCGGCGGCCGCCGTCAGGCCTGCGGCAGCTTGCGCGGCTTCGAGGCCGCGTCCTTCCAGAGATTCGGAGCCGTCCCGTCCGTCGGAAAGACCGGAACCGAGGACGAGGTCCTCCGGCGCGGCTCGACTTCCTCGCGCAGGAACTTCTCGACCATCTCCGAGATGCGGGGTTTCGGGACTCCCGCGACGCCTTCGCGCGGGCCGGCCATCGCGACCCGCGGGCGCGGGCGAAACTCCTCGGCCGTCAGCCGCGGGACGCCCCGCAGGTCCCAGGGGATCGCCTGGAGCCAGTGCGCCGCCATGCTGATGACGGTGCGCACGGCCTCGAGCTCGGCCGCAGCCTCGACGAAAGTCTCCGCGCGCTCGAGCCGGTCCTCTTGATACGCGGCGACGATCGCGCGCGCACCCTCCGGGCCGTGGCACAGCAGGAGCTCGAAGACCGACGTGTTTCCCCAGGCGTCCGGCGTCGTGCCCGACCAGCGCAGGAACTCGGCGATCGAGCGCTTCCACGCGCGGCCGGCGAAGACGGGAAGCCGCGCCACGGCCTGCACGTCGACTCCCGTCACGCGCTCGAGGGCATTCGCGCGCTGCAGGATCCGGGTGATCGACGGAAGAAGCTCGTTGGCTTGCGGGCTCATGGGAGCACTACATATTCACGCTTCGGGGGCGGGGTCAAGCCCCCCGAGCCGAGAGGCTCCTCTCCGGCTCGCGTGCTACCCTTGCAAACGGCGTGCAGGAGCGTCTCGACGAGCAGGAGCGCCTCGAGAACATCGTCCGGCAATTCCAGGCGGATACCGGGACACTGCACCTTCTCGAGGACGGCGTGCTGGTGCTCAAGGGGCAGGTCGGCCTGCCGCCGCACGTCGCCCGGATCGTCCAGCGCGTCCCGGTCGGCAAGGGAATGGCGGGCCTCGCCGCCGAGCGCAACGCGCCGGTCTCCGCCTGCAACATCCAGACCGACACGAGCGGCGACGTGCGGCCGGGAGCGAAACAGACCGGCGTCAACGGGGCAATCGTCGTGCCGGTGCGCGACGCGAAGGGATCGGTTCGGGGAGCGCTCGGGATCGGTGTCCATCGCGTTTACGACTACACCGAAGAGGAAACGGACAAGCTTCTCGCGGAAGCGGCGACCTTTGCGAACTAGGGACTAGCCCTCGGTCCTCCGCCTCGTCGCCCAAAACGCCGCTCCCAATCCCGACCACCCGAGAAAAGCGACCCACTCCGCCCGGGAGAAGCTGCCGGCGACCCAGGGCGTGACCTTCATCGCGACGACGGCGGCCGACACGGCCGCCCCCGCCCATGCCGTCACGGCCTCGCGTCCGCCGCTTCGCCCCGCGCGCCGCGCGCGCAGGCGGTCGGCGAGGCAGGTCGAGAACCAACCCACGCCCACGGCGAGCGATCCGACCTCCGAGACCGGCACGAGGATCGCGTCGCCCAGAAACGACGCGGCGGCGGTCAGCACGGCCATCAACGCGATCGCGTTCTGCGGGGTGCCGCGCGCCGGATGGACGCGCGCGAGCGCGGGATGGACGAGATCGCGGCGCCCGATCCCGAAGAGCATCCGGGTCGCCGCCACGAAGTTGCCGTTGAAGATCTTCACGAGCGAGAGCAGCGCCGCGAAGAGAATCCAGTCGGCGACGGCCGGGGAGCCGAAAGCGCGCGCGAACGCCGCTTCAGTGCCGAGCTTCTCGCTCACGAGCGTCCGCCACGGAAAGACGAACGACACCGCGAGCACGATCGTGACGTAGAAGAGGCATCCGATGACCGCCGCCGCGAGGATCGCGCGGCCGAAGTCGCGCGGGTCGAATCCCTGCCGCGCCTCTTCCGAGCCCTTCCCGACCGATTCGAAGCCCGTCATGAAGTACGGGACGATCTGCATCACGAGAAGAATCGAGAGCGCCGCGCCGCCGGCGCCGCGGCGCGCGAAGAGGGGCGCGAGATTCGCCGCACGGCCCCGCGCGAACCCGAGCGCCGTGAAGACGGCGAAGATGACGAGCATCCCGAACGTCATGAGCTTCTGAAACGCGGCGCTCGGCCGGATGCCGCGGACGTTGACCCAGGCAACGGCGCCGGTGAGTGCGAGCCCCATCGCGAGGCGCGGCAGCGTCATCACGCGTCCCGCGACCGTGTACAGCGGCATTGCCTGGAAGACCGGGAAGACGCGCGAGAGCAGATTGCCGACGGCCACGGCCTCCCACGGACAGACGATCGCGTACGCGAGCACCATCGTCCACGCGGAGGCGAATCCCGCGGCCGGCGGGAACACGCCCTCCGTGTACGCGATCTCGCCGCCGGCGTCGGGCACCTCGCGCACCATGCGGCCGTACGTCGCCGCGACCGGAAGGAGCAGGATGCCGCCGATCAGGAACCCGAGCGCCGCGCCGCCCGGCCCGCCCCGCGAGAGCCAGTCGTCCATGAGGACGACCCAGCCGACGCCGACCATCGCGCCGAAGCCGAACGTGAAATACTCGGTCCGCGTCAGCGTCCGGACGAGATCTTTGCTCGCGCTTGCTCCTGTTTCGTTCTTCATCGAGGAAGTCGAGGTCGAGATAGTCTAGTTCGGCGATGCGCGCTGCCTCCGCCCGCCGGCCGGTCTCCCGGCGGCGGAAGATCTCGCTCTCCCGCCGCACCCGTCCGTTCCAGGAGTCGGTGATCCGCGAGATGACGCGGCTCGGCGCCGAGGTCGGCGGCGTCAACCTCGCGCAGGGCCTGCCGGATTTCGACCCGCCGCCGGAGCTGCTCGCCGCCCTGCGCCGCGCGGTCGACGCCGGCCACCACCAGTACACGTATCCGTGGGGCGAAGAGAGCTTTCGCGCCGCCCTGGCGGAGAAGCATCGCCGCTTCAACGCGATGAGGGTCGACCCGGCCACCGAGATCACGGTGACCTGCGGCGTCTCGGAAGCGGAGGTCAGCGCGGTTCTCGGCCTGACGGAGCCGGGCGACGAGGCGCTCATCCTCGAGCCCTGGTACGAGAACTACCTGCCCGCGTGCGTGCTCGCCGGCGTCACGCCGCGCTTCGTCCCGATGCGCGAGCCGGACTATGCGATCGACTTCGGGCGGCTGGAACGCGCGATCGGGAAGCGCACACGCCTTCTCCTCCTCAACACGCCGGGAAACCCTTCCGGCCGTGTGCTCCGCCGCGACGAGCTCGAAGAGATCTCGCGGATCTGCCAGCGCCACGGCCTCGTCGCCGTCGTCGACGAGATCTACGAGCACATCTGGTACGAGGGCCACCCGCACGTCTCGCTCGGTTCGCTGCCCGGGATGGAGGACCGCTGCGTCACGCTCTCCGGCCTCGGCAAGAGCTACGCCGTGACCGGCTGGCGCGTCGGCTGGGCCGTCGCCGCGCCGCCGCTGACCGCCCTCATCCGGAAGGTCCACGACTACCTGACGATTTGCGCGCCGGCGCCCTTCCAGGAGGCCGGCAAGACGGCGCTCGCGCTGCCCGACCGGTACTACGCGGACCTGCGCGCGGCGTACGCGCGCCGCCGCGACATCCTGCTGCCGGCGCTGTCGCGCGCCGGGCTCGCGTTCACCCCGCCGGAGGGCTCTTACTACGTCATGGTGGACGCCGCGCCGCTCGGCTGGAAGGACGACTGGGAGTTCGTGGATTTCCTCGCGCGGAAGGTCGGCGTTCTGGCGGTGCCGGGCTCGTCCTTCTACGCGCGTCGCGCCGGCGAGGCGCGCCCGTCTCGCGGCGGGAAGACCAAGGCTCGCGTCAACTTCGCGAAGAAGGACGAGACCCTGTTGGAGGCGGTGCGGCGACTCGACGCGGCGGATCTTCGGGCGCCGAAGCGCAAACCTCGTTCGCGCGCCCGGGCCACCCCGCCCTGACTCTCGCCGCTAGGGCCTCTTCAGCCCCTCCATCCAGTTGACCACGACCGCGATCGGTGAAAACTCGACGTCCGAGCCGCGGGTAACGACGAGGAACCGCTGGCCGTCCGGCGAGACGTCGAAGCGAAAGCCCGGCTGAACTCGCGTCCGCGCGTCGAAAAGCGCGGCCGGAACGCCCGGCTCGAGCGTCGCCCCCTCCCGGATGGGGACCGCCATCATCTTCCCGTCCTCCGCGATGTAGAAGAGCTCCTTTCCGTCGCCCCGCCACTTCGCGTCGCGGCCGCCCGCCGTCGAGATCGGAACCGGATCGCCCGGCCCGGGAAACGGCGCCGCGAGGACGTCGGACTTGCCGGACTCGACCGCCGTGAACGCGATCCACTTTCCGTCCGGGGAGAACGACGGCCCGATGTCGGCCGCCGGGCTCTGGCGGAACGGAAACGGCTTGCGATCGCCTTCGAGAGGGAGGATCCAGATGTCCCAGTCCGTCGTGCCGCCGGGCGCGTCGAAGGCGATGAACCGGCCGTCGTGCGACCAATCGACCGGGATTTCCGCGTCCGCCGTCTTGAGCAACGCCTGCTCCGAACCGGTCCCGCCGACCGGCCGCACGAAGAGGCGCTGGGGACCTCCCCGCGCCGAGCCGAAGGCCAGTCGGGTGCCGTCGGGAGACCAGATCGCGGGTCCGTCGTCGTAGGCCGTATCCCCGCTGAAACGCGTGCTCGAACCGCGATTGAGGTCGTAGATCCAGAGGCTCGTCCTCGGTCCTTGCGCCACCGCGATCGAGAGCTTCCGGCCGTCCGGCGACAGCCTGGGGAACCGGTAGTCTCCCGACTCGCCGACCGAGCCGATCTGCCGCCCCTGGCGGTCGAGCCAGAGCAGACGCGCCGGAAACGCCTTGTCGCGCGCGTAGGCGAGCACGCCCGTGGAAGAGGCCGAGAAGAACGCGAGCTTCTTGGCGTCGTCGACCACGACGCCCTGGGCGACGGGCACGGCCTCTCCCACGACCTGGAGCACCTTCGAATCGAAGCGCTGGGCGAGCAGGTTGCCGCCGCGGGAAAAAAGGAGCTCGCCCGGCTCGGAGTAAGCGACGTTCGAGGCTTGAGGCACGACGGCGCGCGTTTCCTTCGAGTCGAGCCTTCCGACCCGGATCCCGCCGTTCTGATTGCGCGCCTCGGGATTGGCGCCGAGGTAGGAGAAGTAGAGGAAGTGCTTTCCGTCCGGAAGGAAGGTCGGCCAGCGCTGGCTGTCCTCGCCGTGAGCGGCGTCCAGGGGAATGGCGGGCACCGGCACCCCGCCGGATGCGGCCACGCGATGAAGCGGACTGGTCGCGGACGGCGCCAAGAGGATGACTCCGTCCCGGTTCCAGGCCCCGCCGCGGCCGTCCACGGCGTCGCAGACGTCCTGCACCGGTCCTCCGGAAGCGTCGACGCGCTTGAGCTTCTTGTTCGCGAAGAACCCGATGGACCGGCTGTCGGGCGACCAGAAGGGATACCACGCGTCTTCGGTGCCGGGCAGTGGCCGCGCTTCGAGGCCGTCGAGCGCGCGGATCCAGAGAGACCGCTTTCCCTTGGAATCCTCGGCCTCGAAAGCGAGGAGCCGCCCGTCGGGCGAGAGCGCGATCATGGTCGCGACGGCGTTCGAAAGCGTCCGAAACGGAGCGACGTCGGACGGAACGATCTCGAAACGCGTCGCGCGAGCCGCAGCGGGAGCTCGCCTCAGATAGCCGACGCCGAGCGCGATTGCGGCAAGCGTCGCCAGCGCGAACCCGGCCCAGGCGATCCGCTCGCGGCTGCGGCGGCGCGTCGAAACCGTGGCGGGAGCCGCGATGCCCGCCTGCGAGCCCTCCGAAATCCATTTGAGCTCCGCCGCGATGTCGTGCGCCGACTGCCAGCGGTCCTCGGGATCCTTGGCGAGGCACGTCCGCACGACGCGGTCGAGCGCCGGCGGCACCATCGGCTGGACCGCCGAGATCGCCGGCGGCTCGTCCTTGAGAATCGATCCGATCAGGCTCGCCTGGCTCTTGCCGGCGAAGGCCTTCCGCCCCGTTGCCATCTCGTAGAGCACGGCGCCCAGCGCAAAAATGTCGGTCCGCGGGTCCGCGTCCTTGCCCTCGAGCTGCTCGGGCGCCATGTACTGGAAGGTTCCGAGGATCGTCCCGCCCTGAGTCAGGTCCGGCGATCCCTGCATCGTCGGAAGGGACGTCACGCCGGAGGCGGGCGTGACCGGAGCGACGACTTTGGCGAGTCCGAAGTCGAGCAGCTTCACGCCGGACTTCGAAACCATGACATTGCCGGGCTTGAGATCCCGGTGCACGATTCCCTGCCGGTGCGCCTGGTCGAGCGCCTCGGCCATCTCCACGCCGTAGCGCAGCACCTGCTCGGGCGGCAGCGGCCCGCGCGCGAGGCGCTGCGTCAGGGTCTCGCCTTCCAGATATTCCATGACCAGGTAT
>Ga0335077_10008622_pt1 | contig 12645 bp, 10 predicted proteins | sample Lox_Sample_31_FD_207151 | JGI IMG/M metagenome (GOLD analysis project Ga0335077, IMG submission 207151) | Soil microbial communities from Loxahatchee National Wildlife Refuge, Florida, United States - Lox_Sample_3.1 | ecosystem: Environmental > Terrestrial > Soil > Wetlands | place: USA... | reverse complement strand
GGGCCCGTTGAGGTGCGAGGTGATCTCTTCGACAGGGGTCAACTATGACTGGGGAGCGCACCACCGTATAAAAGGCTGGGAGCACCCCGCCAGTCACTGGCCCTTGCTGTCGAGGTACTTGCGCAGGAGGAAGGCAGCGTCAGGGGTCACGAACTGCCCTGCCATAAGCCCCGCAAGCTCGTCGGCGCTTACCTCCTTCACCCCATCGAGCTCGATGGGGTCGATTCGAACCATGTCGTCGGTGCGGGCTGTGTAGAGCGTCACCCACTCGCGTTCGGTGAGATTCCCAGAGCTGATAGGCGGCAGGAGGTGTTTGCTCAGCATCCGGGGGCTGGCGTGCATGCCTAGCTCTTCGAAGAGCTCCCGCCGCGCAGCCTCTCCGTAGCGCTCCCCCTTCTTTACGTGGCCTGTGGAGGAAAGGGTCCACTGCCCGGGCTGCCAGCGGTCGTGCCTGCTTCGTTGCTGAAGGACCAGCTTCCCGCTGCTTCTCACCACGAGCACAGCTACGGCCCTGTGCAGGAGCCCTTTCTCCAGGCATTCCTTCACTGTGGAGTGTCCCACGACCCTGTCGTGGTCGTCGACGAGGTCGACCTGCTCTGACAGTCCAGACCGCCTACTCGGTTATGCAGAGGAGGAGCGCTTCGGCCTCCTCCTTGGTGGAGATCACCTGCACCTGCAGGTCAACTGCCTTCCGCCTAATCCTGTGGAACAAATCAGAATCCGCGTTCGAGTTTGCATTGAATGAGAGGAGGAACGACGCCTTCCCCCCTGATATCAGCGAGAGCACCTCGTCTGCCCTTGACTTCAAGGAATCTTCGTCGAGTTCGACCACTTCGATGCCGCGCTTCTTGAAGTCTTCGACGAGGCCCTGAGCGCGGGCCCGGCTCTGCCATGGCTCGTACAAGAGGAGGCCCATATCTCCTCTTTTGGGGATCCTGTGCCCCGTCGCCATGAATGCCTGTGAAAGTGCCTCGGCGAAGGTCTCTCCGAAGCACGCGACCTCCCCCGTGGAGCGCATCTCCACCCCGAGCTTGGGGTCGGCGCCGTCCATCTGAAGGAACGAGAACTGCGGGGCCTTTACTGCGAACCTCCTGGGCTCCACCACGTCGGTCGTCCTCTTGAGCGCACCTCCACGCATGACCGGGGCTACGACATCGATCAGATTCACCCCGGTAGCCTTGCAGACGAAGGGGAGAGATCTCGACGCTCTCAGATTGCATTCGATGACATAGACCGACGCGCCCCGGACGAGGAACTGGATGTTGAGGGGACCCCTCGCCTTTAGCTCCCTCGATATGCTTCTCGTGTAGACCCGGATCTTCTCCTTTGCAGCCTTTGTGACGGAGACTGTGGGGATGGACATGATGGCATCCCCTGAATGGATGCCCGCGTCCTGCACGTGCTCTATGATGGCGCCGATGACAGTGTCTTTCCCGTCAGAGACGGCGTCGACCTCGACCTCTCTCGCCCCCTCGATAAACTCGCTCACGACGACCGGGTACGCAGGATTGACTTTGGCTGCCCTGGTTATGTAGATCTCGAGCTCAGACGGGTCCCAGATGACCCGCATGGCCGAGCCGCTGAGGACGTGAGAGGGTCTCACGATGACCGGGTAGCCTACTCTTGCACAGAAGGTAGCGGCCTCCGCCGGGGAGCGGAACGACCCCCAGGCGGGCTGCGGGATGCCTAGTCGGTCCAGCAGGGCGCTGAACTTCGACCTGTCCTCGGCAGTTTCGATCGACTGGGAAGAGGTGCCGAGTAGGGTTACACCCCGCTTCTCGAGGCTCTCTGCAAGGTCGTTGGGAGTTTGACCGCCTACGCAGGTAACAACACCCTCTGGCCTTTCTTTGTCGTAGATTGAAAGCAGACGCTCGGTTGTGAGCTCCTCGAAGTATAACCTGTCGCTCATGTCGAAGTCCGTTGAGACCGTCTCAGGGTTGCAGTTCACCACTATTACTTCGTCGAACCCATTCTGTTTGAGCGCCCAGGCCATGTTCATGGTCCCCCAGTCGAACTCGACGGAGCTGCCAATTCTATAGGGGCCGGCGCCTAGGACCATTACCTTGTGCTTTCCTGTTGGGGGAGCCTCTTCGACGGCAGCGTCGAAGGTCTGGTAGAGATAGTTAGTCTTTGAGGGCCACTCTGCTGCGAGGGTGTCGACCACCTTTGTGACTGGCGTCACTCCGAGGCGTATCCGCGCTTCTCTGACCCGGTCCTCCCCGACCCCCAGGAGGTCTCCTAGCTGCCGATCGGAGAAGCCCAGCCTTTTCGCGGTGGAAAGGGTCTCCTTCGTCGGGATGGAGCCCGGAGGCTGTGCTTCAATTCTGTTGTGGAAGTCGACGACGTTCTTGATCTTGCTGATGAACCACGGGTCCACTTCGCTCTTGGAGGCGATCTCGGTCGGGTCGATGCCTGCCCGGAGGGCGTCTGCCAGGTCGAACGCTATCGTGTCGCTTGGGTTTTCCAACCTTCCGGAGGCGGCCCTGGGGTCGGGCACGGGGACGCCTGTCCTAACGATCCCGTCGAACTGGGGGCTGGCCATGCGGGCTGCTTTTTGGATTGCTTCCTCGAAACCTCGGCCTATCGCCATGACCTCTCCGATGGACTTCATCGAGGTCCCGATGGTCCTGACGGCGCCGTCGAACTTCACCGTGTCCCATCTGGGCATCTTCACGACGAGGTAGTCGAGTGATGGCTCGAAGAGAGCGGTGGTGATTCCCGATACCTTATTCTTGAGCTCGGTGAGGTGATATCCGAGAGCTAGCTTCGCTGCGATGTATGCCAGGGGGTAGCCGGTGGCCTTCGAAGCGAGGGCAGACGAACGGGACAGCCGTGCGTTAATCTCGATGGCTGCGTACCTCTCAGAATAGGGATGGAGGGCGAACTGGATATTGCACTCCCCTACTATCCCGCACTTCTTCGCCGCCCTGAGAGCCGCGGTGCGGAGGATGTGGTACTCGGCGTTGGTCAAGGTCTGAGAGGGGGCGACGACTATGTTGTCGCCCGTGTGCACCCGCATGCCGAGCATGTTCTCCATGTTGCAGATGATGACGCTGTTGTCGTCGCTGTCGCGCATTATCTCGTACTCGATCTGCTTCCACCCTCCGAGGTACTCTTCGACGAGAACCTGGTGGGTGAGCGAGCTGTTGAGACCGCGTTCGACGATCTGAGCGAGCTCCTGCAGGCTACGCGCCACCCCGCCGCCCTTGCCGCCGAGTGTGTAGGCGACGCGGATTATCACGGGAAATCCGAGTCCCTCCGCTACCTTCTTCGCCTCGTCGAATGAATAGACAGCCGTGCTCCTCGGGACGGGCACGTCGGTGTCTATCATCGTCTGCTTGAAGAGATCCCTGTCCTCGGTGAGCTGGATGCCCCTGATGGGGGTACCCAAGACCTTGACCCCGTATCTCTCGAGCACTCCCTTCTCGGCAAGCTCGATTCCGCAGTTCAGGGCGGTCTGCCCGCCGAAACCGAGGAGTATGCCATCCGGTCGTTCGGTCTCTATCACCTTGGTGACCGAAGGTAGGGAGATCGGTACGAAGTGAATGTGGTCAGAGAACTGGGAACTGGTCTGTATGGTGGCAATGTTGGGGTTGACGAGGACCGAATCCACCCCCTCTTCCTTGAGGGCCTTCAGGCATTGGCTGCCGGAGTAGTCGAAATTGCGGCTGGTCTTACCAGCTCTCGCCTGCTTCTCCGACCTTGATTGCCCCGCTGCCTATCACGAGGACCTTCTTTACACCCTCACGCTTCGGATCTCCTCACCTCTTTGATGGATACGTTTGGTCGCCTCGGCAAATCTGTCGAAGACGAAGGTGGTATCAAAAGGCCCCGGGGTCGCTTCGGGGTGGAATTGCACGGCCATGCATGCCTTGGTGGCGTGCAAGACTCCCTCCACGGTTCTGTCGTCAGCGTTGATGAACCAAGGCATGAGCTCCGTCCCCTTCAGGCTCTTCTCGGCGAGGGCGTAGCCATGGTTCTGGCTGGTGACATAGCCTCGCCCGGTTGTCAGGTCGATGCAGGGCTTGTTCTGGCCCCTGTGGCCATACTTCAGCTTGAACGTCTCTGCGCCCTGCGCCATCCCGACGACCTGCTCCCCAAGGCAGATTCCGAGCACCGGGACGTCGGAGTCCACGAGAGACCTGACGCAGCGCGCGGTGTCCGAGAGCATCTGCGGGTCCCCCGGCCCGTTGCAGACCACGACCCCCGCGGGGTCGTATTTCATGACCGAGGCGTAACTGGAATCGTAGGGGAGGCGAACGACCTGGAACCCTCTTCTCAACAGATTCCTGACGATGCCGTACTTCGTACCGCAGTCGAGGATTGCGATCCTGTCTTCTGACTCGCCGTGGACGATGGGCTTGGAGACGGAGACATCCTTTACGAAGTTCTGGGATGAGTAGCTCGCGGCCCTGGAGAGGAGCTCTGCCAGGCGAACCGTGTCCTGTGACTCCGTCCCGTTGGCGAGGATTCCCATCATCACCCCAGACTCGCGGAGCTTCGCGACTAGGGCCCTGGTGTCGACGCCTTCGATGCCTGGGACCCCCTCCGACTCCATCCATTTCGAGAGGGTCATCTTCGAAGCCCAGTGGCTCGGGGTCGCGCATGCTTCCTGTACGACGAGGCCCATCACCTTAATCGAGTCGGACTCGAAGAACCTGGGGAGCCCGTACTCGTCTCTGTCACCGTAGAGTGGAACGCCGTAGTTGCCGATTAGCGGATAGGTGAAACTCAGTATCTGTCCGGCGTAGGAAGGGTCGGTCATTGATTCGGGATAGCCGACCATGCCTGTGTTGAAAACTACCTCACCCACAACATCGACCTCGGCGCCGAAACCCTGCCCGAAGAAAATCGAGCCGTCTTCGAGAAGAAGCAGTGCGTCCTTTTTCGGCCCGAACACTCTAAGAAGAAACAGGCCTTTGATTCCACTTTTAAGGATTTGGAAAACAGGGGCCGAGTCGATGAGGCGGAACTCAATGCAAAGCGAGTAGAAGTCCTCGAGCCCCAGCTAGGCGCTGGAGACCCGGCAGAGCTCCCTCGTCGGCTCGCCGGCCCCTTTCTGAGGCGTGAGTGTTACAACCCCTTTGGCGAGGTATGACGTCTGCACCGCTCGCATTCGTGCCGGTTCGAAGGCTTAAATCGCAAGTTAGGGCCCGCACAGCGCGGGTTCAATATTCCAATCTCGCGCGGCGTTGGTGGACGAAGTTGCCGAGGCCGCAGTCACCGTGTGGACACGGTCATAAGCCGTCCCTTGGAGGGAAGCGCCTAGATGGAGCCGAGCACGGATTTTGTCGGGAGAGATGTCGTCAGCGCCAGGGACTTCAAGCGCGAACAGTTTGAGCATGTCCTCCGCGGCGTGGAAGACCTTGAGAAGCACAAGGGGAGCCTTGACGGCGCCCTCAAAGGGAGGCTTGCCGCGCTGCTCTTCTTCGAGCCGTCTACCAGGACTTACTCGAGTTTCCAGATAGCGGCGGAGCGGCTCGGAATGAGGGTGTCTGGTTTTGCAGGCCCCACCGGCTCTTCAATAACGAAGGGGGAGACACTCCATGACACGGTAAAGATGTTCGAGGGGTATGGCGCAGACATCTTCGTGATAAGGCACTCGAAGATGGGCGCCGCAAGGTTCGCGGCAGAAATCTCCGACACCCCCGTGATCAACGCAGGAGACGGAAGCAGGGAGCATCCAACCCAAGCGATGGTGGACCTGTATGCGATCAAGAGGGCCTTTGGAAGGATAGATGGCCTGAAGGTGGGGATGCTCGGTGACCTTCGGTATGGGCGGACATCCTCTTCCCTCGCCTACGCTCTCTCGAACTTCGACGTCGAGATAACTTTCATCGCCCCCGATGCGCTTCAGATGAGGCCCGAAGTCACCCAGCTCCTCAAGCAGAGGGGGGTCGACCCGAGGAAGGAGCGCGCCCTGAGGGATGTCGCCGGGAAGTTGGACGTCCTCTACGTGACGCGGATCCAGAAGGAAAGAATCCCCGACCCGACCGAGTTCGAGAAGGTGAAGGGGATGTACGAGGTGAACCTGGAGGCCCTGAAGGATGCGAAGCCCTCACTCAAAGTCCTCCACCCGCTTCCAAGAGTCGACGAGTTGGCCACAGAGGTTGACGGGACGAACTACGCCCAGTATTTCGTACAGGCAGCTGGGGGGCTCCCTCTCCGGATGGTGCTACTGAACCTTGTTCTGGGAGGGGTGAGCTGATTGGCAGAAAAAGGAAAGGAAAGAATGCTGGTCAGCAGGATCGAAGAAGGGACTGTAATCGACCACATTCCGGACTGGAAGGCTGACACCGTGGCCAGGGTATTGAGACTCGACAGACTTGCGAGGATGCAGGCGGACGTTTCCGTGGTCATACTCGAGAACGTTACCAGCAAGCTTCTGGGGAGGAAGGACATCATCAAGATCGACCAGTGGCACGTGGATGAGAAGGATGCCGACATCCTTTGCCTGGTATTCCCCAGCATCACTGTGAACTACATAGACGAAGGGAAGGTCTCAAAGTACCAGCCCAAGGTCCCAGATGCCATAGAGGGGAGGATAAAGTGCCCTGAACTGTTGTGCATATCGAACGCCGAGAGGGAGCCGGTGGTTCCGAGGTTCGCGACCCTGAAGCGTGACCGCCTGCTCCAGTGCCACTACTGCGACGCCCTGCTCCCCTTCGACAGCGTTCCTGAGCACGTGAGGACCTAGCCCCGATGGAGTACGACCTGGTCCTCGAGGGAAAGGTGGTGACCCCCGGGGGAATCCTGGATGCGGAGGTCGGGGTGGACGAGGGGGTGGTGGCTGAGATCGGCCACGGAGTGAAGGGATACAGGCGGATAGCGACAGAGAGATGCTTGATCTTCCCGGGCTTCGTCGACATGCACGTCCACCTCAGAGAACCGGGGTGGGAGCACAAAGAGGACTTCCGCACTGGGACCGAGGCCGCCGCCCACGGCGGGGTTACGACTGTTGTGGACATGCCCAACACCCCCATTCCTACCACGACAACTGCCGCCCTCGAGGAGAAGAAGCGCCTTGCCCGAGCGAAGGCGGTGGTCAGGGTAGAATTTCAGGGCGGGGTCGTTGTTGGAAAGTTCGAACGGATCCCCGAACTGGCCAAAGGAGTCGTGTCATTCAAGCTATACCTCTCGGAGACTACGGGGACGACCCCGTTCCCTGAGTCTGAGCTCGGGACCGCGCTCAAGGAGATAGCCAGGACGAAGAGGCCTGTGAGTATTCACTGCGAGGACCAATCTGTGATTGACAAGATGCGAGAGTCCCTAAGAGGGGTCGACAGGCCGGACGTAAACTGCGACATCCGTCCTCCGAGCGCCGAGGTGATAGCAGTCGAGAGGGTAGTGGAGGCCGCCCGGACGGCTGACGGGGTAAGGGCTAACGTCTGCCACGCCTCTGTCGGCGAGACCATTTCGCTCGTGAAGAAGGCGAGGGCTGATAAGCTCAGGATTAGCTGCGAAGCGGCGCTCCATCATCTCTACTTCAACAGGGAGGCCCTTCTTGCAAACAGGATGCTGAACACAAACCCCCCGCTGCGGCGAGAGGAAGACCGGCAAGCGCTGTTAGTGGGGATTCGGGACGGGAGCGTCTCCTTCCTAGTAACTGACCATGCCCCGCACACCGAGGATGAGAAGCGGGGAGGAGGCCCATCCGGGGTGCCCGGCCTGGACGACTTCGGCCACGTGGCCTCATGGCTTATCAGGTCGGAGAGGGTGGACCCTCTTACGCTTGCAATGGTGGCGTCGTCGAATCCGGCTGCCCACCTCGGGTTGTCCGACAGAGGGTCGATCGCTGTCGGCAAGAGGGCAGACTTCGCCGTGCTAGACCTGCACTCTCCAGAGGTGGTAAGGAACGAAGATGTCAGGAGCAAGTGCGGCTGGTCACCCTACGAGGGGAGAGAATTCCCAGGGAGGGTGAGGTGGACTGTCATCGGGGGGACGACCCTGGTGGACGACTTCGAACCGGTCAGCTAGCGGCCGGAGTATCGCTCGCCGGGGACGGAGGGTTGGTCGCCGCGGTGTAGAGTTTCGGGGCCTTACCAACGTAGACGTTGATCACTATTAGAGCGACGATGGCAAGGAGGACGAGACCAATCGTGTAGTTGATCGAAGGCATGAAGTAGAAGAGGGAAAGAATCGCAATCACGACCCCCCACCCCGAGTAGTAGCTCCTGTCCTTGCGCTCTTCGATGGCGAAGGCGGCGACGATCGTCCATAGCCCGAAAAGAAGGAGGAGGAGCGAGACCATGCCTGCCAGTGTAACGAGCCCCAGGAGATACACCGCCGCGGACAGCAGAATCGCGACAATGGCGCCCACGCCCCAACCTGGTTTCAAGCTCTTACCGGTGCGGTGGGAGATTTTCGCTCGATATTAAGCAGTTCCTGAGCCAGACCCGGTCATCCTCGGGACAGGATAGGGCCCGAACCTTTTCTCATAGGCGTGGGCGAGTTGAAGGATGCCCGGCTCGTCGAAAAGCCTGCCTATGATCTGAACCCCCACAGGAAGGCCGTCCACGAGCCCGGAGGGGACGGAGACTGCAGGGAAACCCAGATAGTTGAAAGGGAGGGTCAGGCGGTTGAGGGCAGCGTAGACGTCGACCTCCTTGTTGCCTATGGTGACTTTCATCTCGGCAATCTTCGGGGCGGGGACGCAGGTGGTGGGGAGCAGGAGGAAGTCGAAGCGCTTCATCGATGCGGAGACTCGCTCGATGAGCCCCGGGCGCGCGTTTTGCGCGTTCACGTAATCCACCGCGAGGACGTCCTTCCCGAGCTCGAGCAGCCGTCGGACGTCGGGACCGTAAAGCTCCGGGTAGCTCTGCAGCCAACGGAGGTGGAATGCGGTCGCCTCAGCTCTGCGTATCGGGAGCCACCTGTCGTAGACTTCGTCCAAACCGTCGACCTCGATCTCCTCGACCGTGCACCCGAGTTCCGTCAACCTAGAGGCGAACGTCTCGATGCTTTCTCGGACCTTCGGCTCGACGAGGGTGAGGAAGAAATTCCTCATGAGGCCGACCCGGGAGCCACCGTGCGCTGCCGAAAGCGACTGGACGTAGTCTGGGACATCGGCCTCTCCGGCCGTCATGTCTCCCTCGTCGCGGCCTGCCATGGGCTGAAGCATAGCAGCGGCGTCCCATGCGCTCACGGCGAGGACCCCCACGGTGTCGAGGGAGGGTGCGAGGGGGATCACCCCCAGCCTGCTCACCCTGCCGTAGGTGGGCTTCAGCCCGAGGACACCGCAGAGCGCGGCGGGGATTCTCACTGAGCCGGCAGTATCAGTCCCCAGGGCCCCTGCTGCCAATCCGGCAGCCACGGCGACAGCGGAACCCCCGCTAGAACCCCCGGCCACCCTGGTCTCGTCCCACGGGTTTTTCACGGTGCCGAAGTGGGGGTTGACGCTCGTGACCCCTGCTGCAAACTCATGGAGGTTGGTGGTGCCGATGATGACTGCTCCTGCAGCCTTCAGCTTCCTCACTGCGGGCGCGTCGTAGGTCGCGACGTTCGCCTCGAGAATCTTAGACCCGGCTGTGCATCGGACCCCCTCGATGTAAATCAGGTCCTTAATCGCGATGGGAACCCCGTCCAGCGGGCTCAGTGGGGCGCCGGCCCTGTACCGGCGTTCGGATTCCTGCGCGCTTAGGAGGGCAGCGTCCCCGAGGACCGTGATGTATGCGTTGAGCGCCTTGTTGAGTCGGGAGATCCTGTGCAGAAGCTCCTTCGTTGCAGCTACGGGGGACGACTCCCCGGACCTGTACTTCGAGTAGAGTCCTCTGATTCCGACTGGCTCCGCTTTCATCCCTCTGGCCCGCTCAATGCCACCTGTAGTACGCGGGGTGGCCCCTGTGAACTGCGACGAAAGTGCCTGTCATCGACGCCGTCACCTTGCCGTCGACCCTTAGCTCTCCTGAGACCGTAGCCCTGTCCCCTTCGAGTTTCAGCGTCCGGGCGCTCAGTTTCCATTCCCTGTCGATGGGAGATGGCCTGAGGAAACGGACGGAGTACTCCGCTGTCACAGTCCCAGGGGGGGAGCGCAAACCCCTTGATTTCATCAGCGAATATGCCGCAGTCCAATTTCCATGGCAGTCCATCAGGACTGAGATTATCCCGCCGTTGCCAATATTACCAAAGGCGATGTGCTCTGGACGGGGTGTCCAATCGGCTTTGACCACATCTCCCGCGGGGTAACTCTTGAGCCTCAGGCCCTTGAGGTTCTTGGGGCCGCAGCCGAAGCAAGCGCCATGAGGGGCGTAGGTGTCCTGGAGGCTCGATTTCATGAGGATCGCCTCAGGCAAGACAGAGGCTTCGGCGGGGACACGGGTAAAGCAGCCCTTCTCACGATAAAAAGGGTTTGCCGGGGAGCGACAGGTTCTCCCCTCCGCAATGATTTTTACCAATCGTTTGAGACTATCGCGTCGAAGTGTCAGAACCCGCGGAGGAACAGCTCCCACCGCTGACCATTGGCACCGGGCCTACAGGAGACTTCTCCTTCGATGCCAACCTCATGGTGACAGGGAGGACGTGCGTGCTCGGAAGCAGCGGCAGTGGGAAGAGCTACGCTGTCGGGGTGCTCTGCGAGGAGCTCTGCAAGGAAGGGGTCCCCTTCGCCATCGTAGATACGGAGGGTGAGCACACGGGCCTGAAGAAGTCGTTCGAGGCAATCTGGGTCGGGGAGGAGGCGGGGTGCGACATCTCGTGGGATAACCTCGACCTCGCCAGCCTGGCGGAACAGGCCCCCGACATCGCCCCTCTCATTCTTGATGTGTCCGACATTTCTGACCCTAGGGAGAAGGTGGCCTCCTTCGTTGGCGCGCTCTACGAGACTCTGACCAGACGCAGGACGCCCTACCTCCTGGTCGTTGAAGAAGCGGACAAGTTTGTCCCGCAATACGGGCAACGGATACCGATCTTCGGCGAGGTTGCAAGGAGGGGAAGGAAGAGGGGGATGGGATTGATGGTCTGCTCCCAGCGTCCGTCCCTCGTCGACAAGAACGTGCTGAGCCAGTGCGGAAACCAATTGATAGGCAAGTTGATCATCCAGAACGACTTGAAGTCGGTTGCTCAGTTCTTCCCCGGGAAGGGGCTCCCGAAGGAACTTACTGCGCTCAGAGCGGGGCAGTTCTTCGCCATGGGCGGCTTCTCCCCGGCACCAGTCCTGGTCTCCATAAGGAAGCGGGTGACACCGCCGGGGGGGGTGACCCCTTCCCTCGCGAGAAGGGTCTTGAAGAAGTACTCGGGGCCAGTGAACCCCGCCAGGACGTCGCCTCAGAGGCTCGAACCGTCCCTAGAAGGGACAAGCGTCAAGCACGTAGTTGGGCTCATCCCCTCGGTCAAAGCAGAGGATGTGCCTGCGCTGGTAAGAAGAGAGAGGAGTTTCGGGATCTTCGGCCCCCGCGAGACGGTCACTCGGGTCAGCCTGGAGTTCAGGACGCTCGTCCAGCTCGGGGTGCGTATGAGACGGGGTCTGTTGAAGCGAAGGTTCGAAACCGCCTATCTCTGCCTTGACGGGGCGACGGGGAAGGAGGTCTCGGTGGGCAGAGGCTTGGAGGTGAAAAGAGGGTTTGAGAAGCTCATCGGCTTGACAACCCTTCAGGTGGAAGTCCTGAGGGAGCTGAGACCTGATAGCGACACCAGCGCCCTGGACGTTGCGAGCGCACTCGGGGAATCGAAGTCGACGGTCTCACGGGTGCTGGGCTCACTTAACGAAAAGAGGCTGGTGAGGACGGTCGAGGTGAGGAGAGCCAAGCTGTTCAGGCGCCTGGTGGACCTCCCGGAGGCGCCGACCGAGCTGATGCCATTGGAGCTTGAGGAAGTCGACGTCGGGAAGGCGAAGCTCCTGCAGCAGAAGGTGAAGGAATTAGACCTCAGGGACGCAGTCAAGGGGCTCTGGGAGGGCGCGGATGTCGAGAGCTTCGACCCGTTCGTCTATCCTGTCTTTAGGATAGAATTGGTCATCAGGAAGAAGCACAGGCAGGTGCTGCTTGATGGGCGAAGTGGGAAGGAGCTTGCACTCTAGGCGCTCGGATGGCCGTGGGTCTCCGGGGCGACTACTTCACCGCGGGGACCGGTAGCTCTTCCATGATTTTCACTCCGTGGCTCGTCCCCAGCCTGTCAGCCCCTGCCCGAATAAGGTCCAGAGCTTGCGAAAGGGACCCTATGCCACCAGCCGCCTTCACCCTGGTTCCCTTGGTGAGAGCCCGCTTCAGCAAGATGACGTCAGCCACGGTGGCGCCCCTCGGTCCGAACCCTGTTGAAGTCTTGACAAAATCTGCGCCCGCCGACTCCGCGATCCTGGCAGCCTTCGCTTTCTCATCGTCTGTCAGGTAGCAACACTCTAGGATGACCTTCAGGAGGGTCCCCGTGCTCCTGCAGTAGCTGGCGACTTGGTCTATATCCCCGTAGTAGGTCCCCTCATCTCCTGATTTCAGCGCGCCGAAATTCGAGACCACATCCACCTCCGCCGCCCCGTCCTCCACTGCACGTCTGGCTTCGGCGAGCTTGACCGATGTGACGTTGTAGCCCAGGGGGAAGCCTATCACGGTGCAGACCTTGACCCTGCTTCCGCGGAGTCGTTCGGCGGCATGCCTGACGTAGGAGGGAGTGATGCACACGCTCCAGAAGTCGTACTTCGCCGCCTCTTTGCAGAGG
>Ga0335077_10008618_pt1 | contig 12647 bp, 12 predicted proteins | sample Lox_Sample_31_FD_207151 | JGI IMG/M metagenome (GOLD analysis project Ga0335077, IMG submission 207151) | Soil microbial communities from Loxahatchee National Wildlife Refuge, Florida, United States - Lox_Sample_3.1 | ecosystem: Environmental > Terrestrial > Soil > Wetlands | place: USA... | reverse complement strand
TCTGGATGGCGGCTATCGGCTCGGGCGCAACTGGCACCTGATCACCCGCTCGGCAGCTGCCGAGCCTCCTGCCCGCTGTCTCGCCGTCAATTTGCCTGCCGACGCTGGTAGCCCTAAAGTTAAGGCACGCCACGCGGGGTGGAGCAGTTCGGTAGCTCGCTGGGCTCATAACCCAGAGGTCGCGGGTTCAAATCCCGCCCCCGCTACCAGGTCGAAGGCCCCTTCCGATCACGGAAGGGGCCTTCTGCGTGCTGTTTGTAAACGGATTTGTAAACCACCGCCGCCGGTCACGCCCGGTCGAGGGTGTCGCCGCTGCCCTCCGGGCCGACCACCACGGAGGCGAGGGAGCCGCCGACGATCAGCTCAGCGAGCGTGTGCGCAACCTGGCGGTCGGCCTCCAGGTCGGCCTGGACGTACTGCTTCATCGTGAACGCTACGTCAGCGTGGCCGAGCCGCACGCTCAGCGCCTTCCAGTCAATCTTCGCATCGCGGCCCGCCGTGGCGTAGCTGTGCCGCACGTCGTGCAGATCGATGAGCGGGAGCCCCGCGCGCTCGGACAGCCGCTTGAACCGGCGGGTCATCGTATCGGGATGCGGAGGGCGCCCATCGTCCCAGCAGAACAGCAGCCCGTGATCGTGATAGTCCGGTCCGTGCTCTTTACGCTCAGCATCGAGCTGGCCGACGAGCCGCCCCAGGGCGGCGAGCGTGAACGGGTCGAGTGCGATCACGCGCTGCGCATTCTCGGTCTTGCCGTCCGACTCGATCACGCGGCCATCGATCACCACGCGGGTTAGCTCGATGGAGAGCGTTCCGGCCGTCAGGTCGAGCCCGTCGCGGCGTGCCCCGGCCAGCTCGCACCGCCGCATGCCCGATGTCGCCTCCAGCACCCACAGGGGATAGAACCGGTCGGGCCGGGCGTGGTCGAGGAAGGAGCGCAGCTGCACGACGGTCCAGACCGTGCGGCCCTGCCGGGGAACAGTCGGCGGGTGAGCGTCTTTGGCGACGTTACGGTGAACCCACTTCCAGGCTTCAAAGTCCTCCCAGGCGCGATGCAGGACGCGGTGAACGTTGACGACAGTCTTCGGCGCCAGACCTTGCCCCTCGCCCTTCGGTTTCCGGCCGCGCCGGAACCGGGGAGTGCCGCGCGAGCCGCGTAGATCGTGACGCCGCAGGATTTGACCAGATCGGCGGCCCTGGCGTCCGGGTTGGCCAGCCAGTAGTCATACATCAGGGAGTTCTTGTCGGTCCTGCGACGGCCCTCGGCCAGCAGCCGGGCATAGAGAGCATCCAGGACCGCGCCGTCGATCTCCTGGGCCTTGCGCTGGCCGATGTGCGGGATCACGTAGTAGTCCGCGTAGTTGCGCCAGTTCTGCCACATCGACGGCTTGACCGAGTGACGGATGCGCGTCAGCCAGTCGTTGAGCGCGTCCTCCACCGTGCGCTTTGACGGCTGCACTCGTTGCCCGTCCTCGTACTCCTTGAGCGCTGTCCGGCAAGCCCGCCAGGCAGCCTTCTCAGTCGCGAACCCGCTTCCGTTGGCCTGCCGACGCTTGCCGGTCAGCGGGTCTGGGTCCATGTCGAAGATGTAGGACCAGGCCCGTCCGCGCTTGTACACATGGCCTTTCATGCGGCCGGTACCTCCGTATCAATGAATTGACGCAACCGCGCGGTGATGACGTACAGCCGCCGCCCGAGCCGCTTGCACGGCAGGTCTCCGGCGCTGGCATGGCGGTAGGCCGCTGCGCGGCTGATGCCGAGCAGTTCGGCCGCCTTCGGGACCGGGATGAGCAGCGGGAGACCCGCGAACGGGTCGACGGGACGAGGCTCCTCTGCGACGCCAGTCATGCGGCCCGCCCGGCTGCCGAACGAATGGTGTCCTGTCCGCTGGCTCTGGCTCTTGCTTCGGTGAGCGCGGCGTGCCATTTCTGCCGGTCGGCGACGACGTGCAGGAGCCGCTGGGCGGGGGGCATGTGGTCGGGGTCGCCGGGGGTGACCGGTTCCCACGTGTAGCGGGCCGGGTCGGCTGCCGACAGGCCGAGGGTGGCCATCAGCCAGGCTCTGCGGTCGGCGCGGTGGTCGGCGAGGGTCTTGCCGGACCACTTGCGGGACACCAGGACGCGGCGCCCGGCGTAGCCGAGGTACTCGCGGCGGTGTGCCTTGCCGGTGCACCGGCCGGGCCGCAGGCCCTCGCGCGGGTTCTTCGGCTGGACGCCGAAGCGCAGCCAGTTGGCGCAGGCGGGCGAGCACGGCTCGTACCGGAGCGCGTCGCCCAGGCGCCCGGCGTGCGCGGCCTGGGCGTCGGTCTGGGCCTGGTGGCAGTCGGCTATCTGCTTGGTCAGGTATTTCGTCAGGTACCCGATGCACCGGGCCGAGTCCCGCGATCCGGCGAGCACGCCCTGCGCGTCGAACGTGGGTCCGAACCGGGCGACGTGCAGCGGCTCGTCGTCGGGGCCGATGGCGTCGAGTGCCTCGTCCCAGGTCGGCAGGAACTCCCCGGTCGCCGGGTCAAGGTACCGGCCGGATGCCTCGTGCCAGACGGGCAGGTGCGCGTCGTCGTGCCGCACGAACTCTGCCGGGGGCCACCAGACCTGGTGGTAGGTCGCGGCGAGCACCTGGCGCAGCTCGGCGCGGGCCAGGGTGCCGCGGATCGCCACGTGCAGGTGCGGGGCGAGGCGTTTTTGCGGCTCGACGGCGGCGAAGTACTGCAGGTCGTAGCCGACGAACCGGCGCAGGTTCTGGATCAGCCGGTCGAACAGCGCGGCGAAGTGCAGCGCGTCGCGGGCCGCGCGCTGGTAGTCGTAGGCGTCCGGGCTGGCCGGTGTGCCGTCCGGGCCGACCTTGCCGTAGCTGTCACAGGTGAGCGTGAGGAACATGGACGGCCGGAATGTCGCGCCGTCCGGCGCGGTGTAGGTCTTCCCGATCGTTCTCGGCGTGACTGGCCGCCGGGGGAGGTCCGGGGCGTCCTGGCGGCGCCGGGTCGACCGGTGCCGCCGTGCTGGCCGGGCGGGCAGGACGTTGCCGCGGATCCCGGATCGGGTGATTTCCTCGTCCAGTTCGGCGGCCAGCTCGTCCAGCTCTCCGGTGTCCTGCCCGGCCGCGTCCGCCTGGTCGCGGTGCTGCTGGGTCTGGGCGCGGTGCTCGATCCGCATCTGCTGCACGTCGTCGGGCTGGCCGGGGGTGATGACCGGCTCGGTGTCCAGGTGCCAGCCCTCGCGGCACTGCGCGGCCCGCAGCGTCCTGGCCCGCTCGGCGCAGGATGGGCAGACGGTGGCGAGGGTGTGCCCGCAGGGGACGGGTACCTGTTCCACCTGGCCGGTGTGCAGGTCGGTACGGCGCAGCTGCACGGGCCGGATGCAGCCGCCGTGCTCGGCGGCCAGGTCGCGGACGACATCGCGGGCCAGCGGCATGGATAGCCGCTGGGCCCTGGTCGGGCGCGGGGTCATGCAGCCTCCGGGGGGTCATTGCCGGTCTGGTCGCGGGGGGCGGCCGGTGCGGGGTCGTGGTCGGTGGCGTGCCAGGTGATCCGGTGGCCGCAGCCAGGGTCAGCGGGCGCGGGCCGGTGCTGGTGTCCAGCAGCGGGCCGCCGCAGTCCGGGCAGTCCTCGGCTGACAGCCAGCCGGCGATCACGCCGCCGCGCACGGGGCGGCCATGTCACCGATGTCGTCGTCGCAGACGAACGCGGCCCGGACCCGGACCGGATCGGGCGCTGCCTCCAGGCGCATGTATGCCACGCCCGCGCCGGTGCGGGGGTCGGCGGAGATCTCGTCGCAGAACGCGCCCCGGTCCCGGGCGCCGTCGCCGAGCACCATGTCGACCTGGGCGGGCTCGTCGAGGCGCAGCGCGATCTTGTCGGGGAACAGGTTGCGGATGCTGAGCACTTCCTTGCGCGGGTCTTGCAGCGCGGCGATCACGCAGTAGCCGGCCGCGCGGCCCTGGGTGGTCAGGGTGGCGAGCGCGGCGAGGATGCGGTCTTTGAGCTTGCGGTCGTTCTGGCAGGCGGTGAGGAACGCGATCTCGTCGACCAGCACCGCCACGAACGGGTGCTCCGGGCTCGGGGTGTGGTCGCGCTGCTTCCCGGCGAGCCGCCGCGCCCGTGCCTGCATCTCCCCGACGGCGTTTTCGAGCAGGCCGGCGATGTCGGCGGGGTCGGCGGCGTAGCGGCCGTACTGGTCGGACAGCGCCCGGCCGAACGCCAGCTCCATCAGCTTCGGGTCGCACGCGCAGATACGGACGAGCCCGCCCGCCATCGCGGGCAGCATGGCCCGGGCCAGGCCCCACAGGCAGGATCCCTTGCCCGCTCCGGTCGCGCCCGCGATGAGCAGGTGGGTTCCCCGGAGCCGGATCGCGAACGGCGTGCCGTCCTCGCGCCGTCCGGCCGGCAGTGCCCGCAGGTCGGTGACGGCCGGGATCGGGAGCGCGGGCATCGGGTCGGCGAGCGCGTCGCGGCGGACCAGCTCCGGCATCACCGCGCCGGGCGCAGCCGAGCGGATCCGGCACAGGTACGCGCGGAAGCCGTGCGCGATGCCCTCGGCCCGCGCGGCGAAGCCGGCCGGGGACTGGCCGGAGACCAGCCGGACGCTGACCCGGTCGGTGCACCCGCTCGCCCGGACTGTGCCGAGGACCGGCACGACGACGCGGCCCCGGTAGGCCGGGGCGAGCCGGGCGATGGTCAGCACGGCGTGCCAGTGCCGCCGGTAGAACCACCACCGCCACCGGTTCCGCGCCGGGCCGGACACCAGCCGGGCGAACCAGGCGGGCCGGATCAGCCGCAGCAGGACCAGCGCCGTCAGCGCGACACCGGCCAGGCCAGCCAGGCCGGGCCGGCCCGCGCGCAGCCAGGTGACTGCCACCAGCCCCGCGACGGTACCGGCCAGCGGATGCCGGACCGCGAACAACACGACCCGGGCCGCCCGGCGGATGAGCCGGACGAGCCAGATGACCGGCTCTGGGGTCCGGCAGACCGGGGACCGCCAGGCCGGCGAGGCGAACGGGTCGGGGTTGTCGACCCGGGCGAGCTGCTCGCCCGTGACGTGGCGCATTACGATCAGGACCTCTCCGTGCTTGCCGACCCGGGGACACCGGGGGCGGCAGGAATCGGCGTTCCTGCCGCCCCGCCCTGCTGATCTGCGCCGCAGCCGGACCGTCTGCCGCGGCGAGCTGCTCGACGGCGGCGGCGTAGGCGTCCGCCTTGCTGGCCAGCTCGCGGGCGATGCGCGCGTCCTCGGCGGTCGCCGGTCCCGGCGCGGGGGAGACGTTCACCGAGACCTCGCCGAGCGAGACGCTCGGGTTCGGCCGTCCGCTCTGCTGGCCGGTTACGGTGATCCACGCCCGGCTGTCGAGGTAGAACGACACCCCGATCCGGCCCGGCTCGCCGGGATCCGTGCTGATCGTCGTGTAGGCGTAGCCGCCGCTCATGCCGCGTTCTCCTGCCCGGTCGTGCCGCGGCCGCCGCGCAGGCCGCGGACTCCGGTGGCCCTGAGCGAGTAGGCGAGCCGGCCGGCCTGGCTCACGTACGGCGTCACCGTCAGCCCGGCGAAATCCACCGGCACGAACGGCACCCCCGCCGGGGGCGCGGGCAGCGCCGGCTGGTCCGCCGCCGCGACCTTCACCCGTACCGTCTTGTCCCGCGCAGCGCGGCAGCCCCGACGCTTTGTCCCTGGACTGGACGAACCGCCCGCCCTTGGACGCCTCGAAGTCCCGCACCGGCTCGAACGCGCCCGCCGCGAACACACCGCGCGGGAACACCTGCGCGAAGTCCACGGGGATCGGACCCTGCACTGCCATGAAACCTCCAAGAGAGATGATGTGAACGCTTGGCCACTTGAGTAATCATGCTGGGTCAAGAGTGAGCCCGGATGGCTTTGGTTAGACAGGTGGTCAGGAACTGTCTGGTTTGGCCCGGCTAGCCGACCGGGTAGGCGTCCTCCAGCTCGTGCAGGTCACCTGCCATCGCCACCTCCAGGGCGAGCACCGGACGGCCGGTCGCGTCACGAGCGCTCACGTACAGCGCGAGGACCGGGGCCGACCGGGAGATGCCGAGCAGCTTCGCCTCGTGCGGGTCGGCGCGACGGGCGGCGATCTGCTCGACAACGTGATCGATGCGCACCCCCGCAGTCCGGGCCACCAGAGAGCGGATCCCGCCGCGCACCGGGCCGGGGTTCCCGAGCCCGGCCCTGTCGGCCAGGCCGGGAGCCAGCCACCAGGTCAGGACCTCGGATGCCTCGCCGTTGTCCTGACGGATCAGCCGCCTGCGGCTGACCAGGTCGGTGCCGGGCTCGACGCCGAGCATTGCCGCGACCCGTGCCGGGGCCGGTGCCCTGCTGGCGGAGATCAGCTCGCCCAGCTCGCGGGACTCGTCCCGGTCCAGCTCGGCCTGGCCGCGCCGCTCCGCGCCTGCCCCCGACAGTGCCGGGCGAGCGCGCACGAAGCTGCCCTTGCCCTGCTCGGTCTCGATCCAGCCAGCCTGACGCAGCTCGCGCAGCGCCCGGACCACCGTCGGCCGGGCGGTCCCGAACTCTGCCGAGAGCTGATGCTCGCTGGGCAGCAGCGACCCCGGCGGGTACTCGCCGGACTCGATCCGCCGCTGCAGCGCCGCGATGACCTGCGCGTACTTGGGCGGCGTGTACTCGAAGGCCATGCCCCCTGCCTCACACTTGGCTAGTCTGCCTGGATAGCTGCTTGCTTACCCAGGCAGACTACTGCCCGGCCAGCCAGGATGTCACGTCCGGTTTGCAAACGGCAGCCCGCGTGCGGCACCGTCAGTCACCGGGCCTGCCGGTGATCTCGAACCACACCACCCGGCCCAGCTCGTCTCCCGCATGGCCCCACCGGTCCGCCAGCGCATCCACGATCCGCAGCCCGCGCCGAGCCGCGCAGCAGCGTGCCGATGATCAACGCCCGGCGGGAGCGGATGAGCTTCCAGCCACGGCCGCGGCAGGACGGGCATGCAATGGGGTCGGGGTCGCCTTGCGCCATGGCAGCCACCCTCGGCCAGCGCAGCGGGAAATCCCATCCCGCGCAGGGTTATCGCCTCGATATATCTAGTAGCGTGTCCTTTCCGGACTTCCCCGGCTGCTGCCCCCCGCCAGGCAAGGAAGTGACATGCGCGACAGCGCGTTAGGCCCCGCCGCCATATCGCCGGACTTCTGGACCCGTCCCGATGTCACCCGCGCCCTGACCCGCCGCGACATAGGCGAGCTGTTCCGGCTGCTCAGGCAGCGGGCCGGAATGAGCCAGACCCGGATAGGGGCCGCCACCGGCAACGCGCAGGGTCGTGTCAGCGAAATCATCAACGGCAAGTACCAGGTCAAGACCATTGACAGCCTGACCAGGATCGCCGACGGGCTCAGCATGCCCGGCCCGGCCCGCGCAGCTCTCGGCCTGGCACCCGGCGCCGATGACCGGACCGCGGCCCCGTCAGCGCGAGCCGTCTCGGACATTACGCCCCGGCATGCCGTGACCGGCCCGCAGTACCCGGCGACCACCCAGCAGGCCGTGACCGCCAGCACCGGCCTGTGGCACGCCGACGCGGCCCGGTCACAGGAAGTCCTGTCGGCTTCCTTAGACCCTGCCGCCTGGAATGCCGCCGCGCTGGCCTGGCTCGTCGGCCAGCCGGACACCGCCCTGCCAGACAGCAGCCAGGGACGAGCGGTCGGCCGCACCGATGTCGCGCGGGTCCGCTCGTCCTCGGCGCTGTTCGCCGAGCTGGACAACCGGTTCGGCGGAGCCCACGCCCGCCGTTCCCTGATTCACTTCCTGGATCGTGACGCCGCCAGCCTGCTCACCGGCCGCTACACCGATGAAGTAGGCCGCGAACTGTGTGCCGCCGTCGCCGAGGCTTCCCTGCTCGCCGCCTGGACGTCCTACGACTGCGGCCTGCACGGCCTGGCGCAGCGCTATTTCCTCCAGGCACTGCGCCTGGCCCAGTCCGCAGCAGACCGGCGGCTCGGGTGCAGCATCATGTCTGCGATGAGCCACCAGGCCACCTACCTCGGCCATCTCACCGAGGCCGCCAACCTCGCCCGAGCCGCGCACGCAGGACTTCGCGACATGGCAACACCCGCGCTGACGGCCCAGTTCCGGGCCATGGAAGCACGCGCCCTCGCTCGCGCCGGGGACACCCGCGGATGCCATGCCGCCCTGGCCGCTGCCGAGCGCGCGTTCCAGGCTCCCCAGCCCGGCCGTGATCCTGACTTCATCGGCTACTTCAACGAGGCCGAGCTGGCCGCCGAGGTCGCGCATTGCCTCCGCGACCTGGGCGACGCCTGCCAGGCTGCCCGGCATGCCGCCCTGGCCTCGCCGTCCGATGGCGAGTATGCCCGCAGCGATTTCTTCGTCACGATGGTCCTGGCGGATTCACTCGCCGACCAGGACGACGCCGCCCAGGCGTGCCATATAGCGCTCGGCGCGCTGCTCCTCGGCGAAGCGCTGACCTCCGCGCGTTGCGTGGCATACGTACGCGAGTTCCGGCAGCGGCTCGGCCGCTTCGGCCACGATCCCGCCGTCCGCGACTTCACGGAACAGGCCGCCGGGCATTCCCTGTGGGCCAGAACTGCCTGACGGCCAGGTCAGAACGGCGCCCAGTCCCGGTGCCGGTCACCGGCCCGCAGGTCCACGATGCGCTTGCTGACCTCTGCGGCTATCTCCCGGCTCTGCCTGGCGTTCTGCGCCAGCCAGGCCACCATGATCAGCTCACGGACAGCCCGCAGCACCGGATAACCGGGCCAGCTCATCACGTCGAACCCATAGCCCGTCACGAACTCCTGGTATTCCTGCGCGGTATGCCAGCCGAACCGCTCGAAATACATCGCGGTCAGCACCAGATCCCATTCGCGCGGACCTGCCGCGAACCCGTCCAGGTCGATCAGCACCGCCACCCCGTCCGCCTGGCGCCGGATGATGTTGCCGATATTCGCATCCCCGTGGATCGGGCCCGCACGCAGCACGAACTCCAGCCGAGCGTACCGCTCGCGCAGTTCCGCCAGCCGCGCCTGCAGGAACTCGCGATCCCCCGCGGCCAGCTCCGCACCGCTGATCCGCGCACCGACCCGGCCGAATGGCCGCAGCTCCGGCAGCACCAGCGACGACGGCGGCTCCAGGTCATGCAGCCACCGCAGCAGCATGGCCAGCTCCGCGACCGTCCCGAACTCCGTACGCTCCGACACCAGCTCCCAGAACGTCACGACTCGCTCGTCCGCTACAAGCGGCTGCTCAGCAGGCCCAGCCAGCCGGACGGCGGGGAACCCCGCCGACTCGAGCCACCGCGCCGCCGCTACCTCGGTCTTGATGTCGGGCAGGTAGTCGACCGTCCGCGCGATCCTGGCCACCAGCGGAACCGAGCGCAGACGGTAGATGGCGTTCTCTCCCAGCCGCAACAGTTCCGCGTCACCGGCATCCAGTCCCGCGGCAGAGCAGGCGATCTCCAGCGTCCGCCGCGTACCGGCCGCCGAGAAATCACCGCGCCCGCCCGGCCCCCCGGCCGCCTCGCCATCCTCGGTCGCCACGTCCCCGACGCTACAGCGCCAGACCCTGACTGGCCGAGCGGTCAAGCAGTCAAATCTTTCCCATCCCCCTGATCCAGGCCCACCTAGCAGATCAGTGCTCCTGCTGCGCCACGCTCAGCAGCCCGATTACCGACGCCGAGTTCCAGACCTGCCCGGCAGCGATCAGGCGCGGCACCGACCCCAGCGGCACCCACTCCGCACGCTCAATGCCCTCCGCGCTGACCGGCTCGGCGACCCGCTGCGCATCCCGGCCCACGAACACGACCCGCTCACCGTCTGCGACCTCGGCCACCGGCTGAAAGGTAGTCAGGTGCTCAAGCTGTCCAGCCCGGTAGCCTGTCTGTTCCTCCAGTTCGCGCACCGCGGCCTCACCCGGTTCCTCGTCCTCGTCCACCAGGCCGCCCGGCAGTTCCCAGCCCCACCTGTCCTGGACGAACCGATGCCGCCACGTCAACAGCACCCGCCCCTGCCCATCCAGTAAGACGACCGCCACCGCCCGGTGCAGCCGCACAACGTGCTGCCAGACCCGCTCCCGCGACGGCAGCCCGACGTCGACCTGCCCGAGCCAGACCTCCGGACTCTCGTAGAGAGCACGCTCGCCAAAGGTCCGCCACCGGCTCAGCCCATCGCCCGCTGCCTCAGTCACGACCATGACGCTAGTGCAAGCCAGTCATAGCGCGCATAGTGACTCGCAGCCAGGGGCGTCCTACGCAGCGAATTGCCGAATCTAGCCATAGTGGATCAAGGCGGCGCCTCGCGGCGCCGCTGGCCCGGCGTCAGCGGCGGCCTCTGGCCTTGGCGGCCCCGGCCGCCGCACGCCGGGCCACGCTGCGGGACTCACCAGATCAGCACGGCTCATCCGTCACACAGACCGAAGCACGCTCCCGGCAGTCTGCTCCGGTCGACCCAACTCGCGCGCCGGGGCTGCCGCCCCGGATCCCGCCGAAAGTGGGGACTTATCGTCCCGCGCTCGACCGTCCCCCTGATTTCCTCCGCGGAAAGCGGCAGGGAGACCCTGCACCTCGACGCGGAGGAACCCCGCACCCCTGAGATCAGCCATTCTGGTCGTACTGCGCCGCCCCGGCATAGCGTTACCGTCAGCGGCGTCTTGGTCCTTGCCCTTAGCCCGCTTCGGCCGGTACTAGCGCTTCGGCCAGTACTAGCTCAGTGCCGCATACGCACTGGTAGGTCGACTCGTCGGTCACCTCCGGGCAATGGCATTGCACCTGGACGAGCACCCGGCAGTCGCACTCCTGATGGGTACAGGTCAGGACGGTTCCTTCGGTGTACTTGGTCATGGTTATCTTCCTCGTCCATGTATCAGGACCGTTCGACGCGGTCGTCCTGAGGCCGCGTCAGGCCCCAGCCTCGCGTCAACCGTCGCCCGGCGGCCATGGTCTGGTCAGGGCCAGGAGTCCTCATCTTCGGGGTCATTAGGCTGCCGTGCTCGGGGTTGGTAGCTGCGGAACGTATCCCAGGCGCCCGACCCAGCCGGGCATGCCCGCTGCCTGCCCGATCGGCCTGCCGCCTCTCACAGCCCTCTCACAGACTGCGCGAAGTGACACCGGATGGGACCAGCGACCGGTTCGGCAATGACCACCTGGTCCCGGATGACCGCGGAAGCTGCAAAGGCCCCCCACTAGACTGCCGCCGGATTGTGATACGCCACCGGTACGGCGTCAAGGGCCGATGTGACCGCAGGCCAACGGGCACAGGTGAAAATGCCTGGTGAACGTACACGCGAATCAGCCCTTGACACCTCCCCTCCGGCGAATAGACCGGCAGCAGTCAGCCCGATGGGGGAGGGGCGGGCACCACGGACCACAGCCGGGGCCGCAAGGCGCCGGGCCAGCGGCGCCGCTAGTTCGGGACGAAGAGGCCATGCCCGCTGCGTGCCCGATCGGCTGGTAAACGCCGGGGACTCACGGTCACTCCCGGACAGCCCGATACACCGGCTCACCTGCGGACAGTCAATCCGACCCGCTGCGCAAACCGACCTGTAAGCGGTCATGTAGCGACCGCACAGGTACGGGACTTCACCCGGACCGAGATCGTATTCCGCCGTCCACTCCGGTCAAGCAGCGGCTAACCGCATGATCCTTTGGCCCGGCCCCTCCACACGGGCCGAACCCTACGGGCTACCCCTTGGCCCGCGCGGAGCCTCTACCAGCCCAAAGCATCAAGCAGCCGCAACTTGACCTCCACTCCCGGCTCCACAACCCCGGCACCTATCGGGTGAAGGCCCCAGGCCGTGACCCCCTCTACCGGCCAGGGCGGAAGGAGCAGGGCGGATGAGCATGAACAGGCCAATGCAACAGGCACGACGGCACGAGGACACCACGGTCCACCCGTCTACCGCAGGCGCGTCTCGGAAATCGAGCCATATCTGGATCTAGGCGGATTTGCCGGTGACATAGACGCTGAGCGCGCCGATCGCCAACCCAGGAGTGAAGACCTTAACGGCCAGCTTGGCGTCGAGCAGCACCGCGGTGGACGAGTTGATGGTCGAGGTGATCCCGGTGGCGACGATCTCGCTGCCGCTAGTCGTGCGCGCCATCTTGGACAGGCTGACCGCCAGCAGCGGGATTTGCTTACCGGACACGGTCGCCGACAGGGTGCCCTGGGTGGTGTTGAGCACGAAGTTCGTCGCGGTCACCGTCTCGCCGGCGTGCGTGAACGACAGCCCGCCGCTGTGGTCGACCGTCCCCTTCAAACCGGCCTGGGTCAGCGTGCCGCCGGTGATCGGGAAGCTGATCCCGCCGGAGGAAGCCGCGGTCGCGGGCGCGACCGCACTGACCTGCACGCCAGCGGTCTTCAGCGCCTGCGCGGTCGATGCGTCCAGCACCAGGACGGTGTTCTTGCCGGTCACGGTGATCGTCTGCGCGGACGCTGACCCGCTCGGGCTGGCCATCGGGCTCGCGGTCGCCTTTGGTGAAGCGACGGCGACTTGCTGGCTGTACTGGAAGACGTTGACGAGCTGCAGGTCACAGCAGGCGAGCCAACCTACAGCGTGATGGTCTGACCAAGAAATAACCACCTCAGCCCGCTCGCGTGACCGCGGTTCCGGGCATGACGAGATGACCCCGTGACAAGCGCTGCTCGGGGCCTGCGGTGACGGCTATGCGGTTGCTGCTGGCTCCCGGG
>Ga0335077_10008614_pt1 | contig 12650 bp, 9 predicted proteins | sample Lox_Sample_31_FD_207151 | JGI IMG/M metagenome (GOLD analysis project Ga0335077, IMG submission 207151) | Soil microbial communities from Loxahatchee National Wildlife Refuge, Florida, United States - Lox_Sample_3.1 | ecosystem: Environmental > Terrestrial > Soil > Wetlands | place: USA: Florida... | reverse complement strand
GAAACATGCGCTAACCCGGCGCGCGCGATGGCGGGCCCGAGCGTGAGAATCGAAGCACGCATCGTTTTCACGAGTTCGTAAGGCGCAACCGCGTCGTTGAACGAAGGCGCTTCGATCGTGTACGTTGTCGAAGGAAACGCCGGCGTGGTGACTTTGGCGGACATGAACGCCAGCAGCCTGCCCATGGTGACGATGTCGCGGACCTGCGGCGTATTGCGCAAAGTGACCGGCTCGGCCGTGAGCAGACCCGCGGCCATCAGCGGCAAGGCCGAATTCTTCGCCCCCCCGATTTCCACTCTGCCGTGAAGAGGCTTGCCGCCTCGAATGCGGAATTTGTCCATTCGCGTCTGCCGTTATTCGCCCAGCGCGCGGCGAAGATCGCCTCCCGCGCGCTGCAAAGTCTTTTGCGCCTTTCCCGCGGGAAATCCGCGCTTGAGCATGACCAGCGCGACCCGGAGATTGTGTCCGCTCTGCCGCAGGGCGTGTTCCACCGAAGACATACTCTTCCCGCTCGCTTCCGCCAGGATCCGCTTTGAGCGCATTCTAAGTTTCTGATTCGTCCGGGTCAGGTCGATCATCAGGTTCTCATAGGCGTGACCGTGGCGAACCATTGCTCCGGTAGAGAGCATGTTGAGCACCATTTTCTGCGCCGTACCCGCCTTCAGCCGCGTCGAGCCCGTGAGCACCTCCGGCCCGACATTCGGCGCGATGGCGATGTCCACCAACCGCACTAGGGGCGAATGACGGTTCACGGTCACGCCGATCGTGAATGCGCCGCGCCTCTTCGCGTACGCCACCGCCGCCAGCACGTAGGGTGTGGTTCCGCTTGCGGCCAGCCCCACCAGCGAGTCCTTTGCCGTCAGGCGGAGCCTGGCGAGGTCGCGCCGCGCGTTCTCCTTGCTGTCTTCGGCGCCTTCCACCGGCTCGGTGACGGCCTTCTTCCCGCCTGCAATCAAGCCGCGCACCAGTTCGGGGGAAACTCCAAAGGTGGGCGGGCATTCCGATGCGTCCAGCACGCCCAGTCGGCCGCTGGTCCCGGAGCCGGCGTAAATCAGTCGTCCGCCGCGGTGCATGCGGCTGACGATTCCGTCCACGGCCCGGGCGATGGCGGGAAGCTCGCGGCCGACCGCGGGTGCGACCTTGCGGTCTTCGTGATTCATGAGCCGGACAATTTGCGCCGCCGACATGTGGTCGAGGTCCTTGGATGCCCGGTTTCTGCGTTCTGTCTGGCGGCTTTCGGTTGCTCTCCGTAATTTCCTGGGCAGGGCCATTCTTAAAGTATAGCGGTGACCGCGGAGGTTAGGAAATGCGCGGCGAATAGAACAACTCGGGCAAAGGCAAATCCCAACCGCGAGAACGGCTGTGGTAGAACTAGGTTAGGTTCGCAATTCCGAAGACACATCGCACGGGAACGCAAATTCTCATGGATGTTCTCAACAAGCTGTTTGAAGAGCGGTTTCACGCACCCGTCGAGCGCGTCGAGCCACTGCAGGGCGACCTCGGCGGCTCCGGGCGAAAAATCATTCGGTTGTCCGGCGAAAAAGGGACCGCCATCGGTGTGCTGTACGGTGTCCGCGAAGAAAACGTGGCATTCCTCGAGTTTTCGCGCCATTTCCGGCGCCACGGATTGCCTGTGCCGGAAATCTATGCGGAAGATCTGAGCCGAGGCGCGTACCTCGAGGAAGACTTGGGCAACACCACACTCTTCGATTTACTCTCACGGAACCGCTCCGGAGAGAACATTGCCCAGCCGGTCATCGACGTGTACCGCAAGGTGGTCGAGATACTTCCGCGCTTTCAGGTCGAGGCCGGGCGCAGCCTGAACTATGCGGTCTGCTATCCGCGGGGAAGTTTCGACCGGCAATCGATCGAATGGGACCTCAACTACTTCAAGTACTATTTTCTTCGTCTCGCCGCGATTCCTTTCAATGAACAGGCGCTGCAGGACGATTTCGAGCAGCTGACAAGCTTCCTCCTCTCCGCCCCCGCCGGCTATTTTCTGTATCGCGACTTTCAATCGCGCAACGTCATGCTGCTCGGCGACGGCCCGCATTTCGTCGATTATCAGGGCGGCCGGAAAGGCGCGCTGCAATATGACGTGGCTTCGCTCTTGTTCGACGCCAAGGCCGATCTTCCGCCCGATTTGCGCCAGGAACTCCTCGAGCACTATCTGGACGCGCTCTCCCGCCACATCCCCGTCGACCGCGACTCCTTCCTGCGTCACTACTACGCCTACGTTTACGTGCGCATCCTCCAGGCCCTCGGCGCGTACGGTTTTCGTGGCTTCTACGAGCGCAAGACCCATTTCCTGCAAAGCGTGCCCTACGCGCTGAAAAATCTGCGCTGGCTGCTGCACAACGCCGCCTTGCCCATCGAGCTGCCCACGCTGATGGACGCCTTCCGCAGCATGCTGGCCTCCGAAAAACTGCTGAGCCTCGCCTCCGAGGCGCAAAATCTGGTCGTGCGGATCTTCAGCTTTTCGTTTCACCGCGAGCTGCCGAAGGACGACTCCGGAAATGGCGGCGGCTTCGTCTTCGACGGGCGCAGCCTCCCCAACCCCGGGCGCGAGGAGCGTTTCAAGGACCTGACCGGGAAAGACGCGCCCGTCATCGATTACCTCAATCAGCAGGAAAGTGTGCACCAGTTTCTTGCCAGCGTACTGTCCCTGATCGATGCGAGTGTGGCGGCCTATCAGCAGCGCGGCTTCAAGAACCTAATGGTCTCCTTCGGGTGTACCGGCGGGCAGCATCGCTCCGTGTACCTCGCGGAACAGTTGGCCAGGCGCCTGCGCGCGAAAAATGGCGTTGAAGTCCTCGTACGCCACCTCGAGTTGGAGAAGATGGCGCAATGAAGGCCATGGTGCTGGCCGCCGGCCTTGGAACGCGGTTGCGCCCGCTCACCGATCAACGGCCCAAAGCATTGGTCGAGATTGCAGGACGGACGCTCCTTGAAATCACCCTGGCGCGTCTGCGCGAATTTGGCGTTCGCGAGGCGATCGTCAACGCGCATCACTTCGCGAACATGGTTGAGCAATATCTCCGGTCCAACAACAACTTTGGAATGCGTGTCGAGGTCTCCCGCGAAGATGTACTGCTCGACACGGGCGGCGGCTTGAAGAAGGCGGCCTGGTTCTTCAAAGAGGATGGCCCGGAGGCCGGCGCGCCGTTTCTTCTGCACAATGTCGACGTGATCAGCACGGTCGATCTCGGCGCGATGGTGGCCCTGCACAAGGAAAGCAAGGCGCTGGCCACTTTGGCGGTGCAGGCGAGGGAGACCTCTCGCCATCTGCTTTTTGACGAGCGGCTGCAACTTTGCGGCCGGCGTGCGGGAAGGGAAAAAGAGCCGGAAATTGTGCGGCCGGCCGAAAACTGGAAACCTTTGGCCTTCACCGGAATTCATGTCATTTCCCCGCGTCTGCTTGCCCTCATGACCGAAGATGGTGTGTTTTCCATCATTGACACGTATTTGCGATTGGCTGGGAGGGGAGAAACGATTCAGGGTTTTCCCGCCGACCAGTTCTATTGGCGCGACCTGGGCAAGCTCGATCAAGTCCAGCAGGCCGCTGAGGATTTCGCGCACAAGCGATTTTTGTGACACGCCACGTGGCCCGAACGTTTCCCTCCAAGCAGGGTTGTGTAGCGGCCGCCGTCCGCGGCGGGCATCCTTCCTCATCGATCGCTGGGTCAGTGAAGCCGCCTCTGCAACGGTTGAAATCGTGTGGACATGGGGCGTAGCGGTGCTGCGCCCCTGCGCTCAGAACTGCAGACTTACAACTTATGACTTCCACTGCTTCAACGCGCCGCTTCGCTGGCCAGGCCCAGGCTTTTCATGATCGCGTCATGGATCGCGGGGCGGGCTTGCGCGATGCGGGAGTTCTCGCGCGTGGGATAAACGCGATTCGTCAGCAGCACCACAAAAAGCTCGCGCTGCGGATCGATCCAGATCGTCGTGCCCGTAAATCCGGTGTGCCCGTAGCTATGCGTGGAAAAATAGTGTCCGCTGGAGCCGCCTTCGGTGGGCACAATCCACCCCAGCGTGCGCGTGTTCTTCGCGAGCGCTTGTGGGACGGTGAATTCGGCAATCGTCGAGCGCTTCACGATGCGATGATGCGCGTAGATGCCCCCACTCACCAGCATTTGGCAGAAGGCGGCCAGATCCGGCGCGGTGCTGAACGCTCCCGCGTGTCCCGAAACCCCGCCGATCGCAAATGCGTTCTCGTCGTGCACTTCTCCCTGCACCAGCCGGTGCCGCCATCGTTCATCCACTTCTGTTGGCGCAATGCCCGGCCAGAGCTTCTTCGGCGGATTGAACATGGAATTCTGCATGCCAAGCGGCTCAAAAATGTACCCCTTAGCCAGCTGATCGAGCTCCTTCCCGGTCAGCCGCTGAATAATCTCAGCCATCAGGATAATGCCGAGGTCGGAGTAGACGACTTTCGTGCCCGGTTCATACTCGAGCGGCTCCGCAAAGATCATGCGTAGCGTGTCTTCTTTGCCTTTGGAAGTGCGCCAATACTCCTTGAACGGGGGCAGACCGGAAGTGTGCGTCATCAAGTGCCGGACGGTCACCCTGTGCCGCCACTCCGGTTGCGGGCCGGTGGGCCACTCCGGCAGGTAGCGCTCAATCGGGGCATCCAGGCTGAGCGTCAGCTCAAAATCGCCTTCCACCAGCTTCTCGACCAGCGTGGTCGTGACCACCACCTTTGTCAGCGACGCGAGATCGTACATGGTGTCGATCTTTGTCGCGGGCGAATCCTTCTCATACGCTAGCTTGCCGAATGCGTGATATGTGACTTTGCCTCGGTAACCAACGGCCAGCGTCGCGCCGGGAAACACTTTCTCAGCGATGAAGTTCTCCACGGTCATGTATGCTGGCTGCAATTGGGCTTCGCCGCGCAGATCCATCGGCTGCAATTTCATCGGATCAGCCGCAACTTCCAGGCCGTAGCCGGCCTTCAAGTCCGCGCCCGGAATCGTTACGGGTAAGTGGCCCCGAACGGGAATTTCCCCGAAGAGCGCGCGCGCCAAGGAGATCTGCGCCACGTCGCTGATGCCGAAGGCGGAAAGCCACGTGTCGGCCTGGGGAAAGCGCTCGATCAGATACGGGCTGCCGAGGCCGAGCGTGATCACCGGCTTGCCGGATTTGTAAAGCTGGTCGATCAGCGGAATCTGATCGGCGGGCACATCGACGTCGCCCTTGCGGTCGCTCACGCGCACGAACAACGCGAGGATCACCACGTCATACGAATCGGACGGCGGCAGCTTCAACGTATCGGCGTGAACGAACTTCGTGTCCGCGCGCAGCGCGATCAGCGAATCAAACCGCGAGCGCAACTGCGGCTCCAGATCTTCGCCGGGATAGGCTTCCGGATCCGCGTAAAGGGAGACAAGCAGCGCGCGGCCTGGCTTCTTGCCGTCGAGCGGCAAACGATGTTGCTTGTCGCGCAGCAACGTGACGCCGCGGTCGGAAATCTCTTGCGCGGTTGCCTGCCACGCCGTCTTCCCGAACTTGGCGTTCAGCGCATCCACGTCCACCAGCCGGTTTTTGTTCAGCCCGAGCCGCGCCTTCGCCTCCAGGATTCGCCGCACGGAACCGTCCAGCCGCTCTTTCGGGATGCGCCCCGATTTCGCGGCCGCCAGCACCGCCTCATAAGCCGCGTCGGGAACCGGCGGCATGAGCAACGCGTCCGCGCCGGCGAGGAACGCGCGCACCGCCGCCTCGCCCGGTGCGTATCTCACCGTGATTCCGCCCATATCAAGCGCGTCCGTGATCACCAGGCCTTGAAACCCTAACCGTTCTCGCAGCAGCCCCGTCAAAATGTTCGAGGAAAGCGTTGCCGGAGTGTTCGGGTCCGGCTCGTACGAGGGAACATGCAAGTGCCCCGTCATAATGCTGCCTACGCCGGCCCCAATGGCCGCGCGGAAGGGAATCAGTTCCAGCCGTTCCATGCGTCCCCGGTCCGCTTTGATCACTGGAAGGTCGATGTGTGAATCCGTAGCTGTATCTCCGTGGCCGGGAAAATGCTTGGCCGTGGCCATCGCGCCGTTGTCCTGCACGCCGTGGATGAATTCGACGGCAAAATCGGCAACGCGCTCGGGGTCCTCGCCGAACGAACGCGTATTGATGATGGGATTGCCCGGGTTGTTGTTCACGTCGCAAACCGGCGCGTAGACCCACTGCACGCCCACGGCGCGCGCCTCGAGTGCGGTGATCTTGCCCATCGTGTACGCGTCCTTGGGATCGCCCGCGGCCGCGACGGCCATCGCCGTGGGAAAAGACGTGCCTTCGTCCTGCCGCATGGCAGTGCCGCGTTCGTAGTCGGCCCCAATCAGCAACGGCAGCTTGGATTGCGATTGCAACTGGTTCGCCAGCACCGCCGTCGGGTATGCCTGGTCCTTCACAATGCCCAGCGGCGAACCGTGCGTGATGGTGATGAAGCCGCCGACGTGCAGGTCGTTGATGTCGTGCAGCATCTCCGCATGTGCTTCGGAATCCGTCGGCGTGAAGCTGCCATGGTAGGTGGCGAAGATCAACTGGCCGACTTTTTCCTCGACGCTCATCTGGCGCAGCGTGTCGTCCACCCACTTACTTTGCTCCTGGGTGAGCTTCGAAAAGGATGGCGATACGTCCGCTGCCTGACCGGAGGGCGCGGGTTTGGAGGGTTTTGTGCTGCGGTTGCGGCTGCGCGCTTTGGCGGTCATAAACGATAGAAACAAGCAAGGTAGCAACAGAAGAGCGGCGCAACGCCTGTCCATTTTCGTGAGTTCTCCGGCCACGCGCCCTGTGCCTTGACTGTATATAGCACGCGCACTCGGCGCTCACAATGAAGGTGCGAACGGCGCGTTCCAGAATATCATTGGGAACTATGGAACCGATGACGAGGTTGCGCAAGGCCCGAAGCGTTGTGTGCACGGTGATAACCCTGGGTTGCGTGGCGGCCGTAGGTTGCGGCCGGCTCGCCTACGGAGCGCAGAAACCGAAATCGTCGAGAGCGCGCGTGGGGCGCGTGCAAGCCGGGATTGACGTGCTCGAGGCGCAAAAGTTCGCTCCGCTTCGCGGCAAACACGTCGGCCTCATCACCAACCACACCGGCGTGGATTTCAACGGCAAGTCTACGATCGAACTCCTGGCCCATGCGCCCGGCGTGGAACTGGTCGCGCTCTTCAGCCCGGAGCATGGCATCGCCGGCCACGCCGATGAAAACGTGGCTTCTTCCAAGGACGCTTCCACCGGCCTGCCGATTTATAGCCTCTACGGCGAGCATCCGCGGCCCACGGACGAAATGCTCGATGGACTGGACGCGCTCGTCTTCGACGTCCAGGACGCCGGCGTGCGCTTTTACACCTACACCACCACGATGGGCTATTGCATGGAAGAAGCTGCGAAGCACCATATTGCGTTCTACGTGCTGGACCGCCCGAATCCAATCAACGGGGAAACCGTCGAGGGTCCGGTCCTTGATGCGGACAAGACCGCGTTTGTGGCCTACTTCCCCCTGCCGGTGCGGTACGGCCTGACGATCGGCGAACTCGCGCAGTTTCTCAACACGGAGAATCACATCGACTGCGACTTGCACGTGGTTGCGATGAAGAACTGGCATCGCAACTACTTCTATGAGAGCACCGGCATTCGCTGGATTCCGCCTTCGCCCAATCTGCGCACGTTGAAGGGAACCGTGCTCTACCCGGGTTTGGAAGTTTTGCAGAATGCGGGCGTGTCCGTCGGGCGTGGAACCGAGGCGCCCTTCGAAGAATTTGGCGCGCCGTGGATGGAGGGTGACGCGGTCGCGTTGGCGCTCAACGCCCGTAACCTGCCTGGCGTTCGTTTTTCGAGCAAGCCGTTCATCCCCGTGAGCGGCCTCTACGCGGGAAAGCGTTGCGGCGGCGTCAGTATTCGCGTGACCGACCGCGGGGCCGTGCGCTCGATGCGTGTCGGGCTGGAGATTGCCGCGCTGCTTCAGAAGAAATATCCCGGCCAGTTCGATGCGGCAAAGACGGTCACGCTGCTTGGAAATGACGAGACCGTCAGGCAGTTGACCGCCGGGACTCCCATAGACCAGATCATCGCCGGCTGGACCAGGGACCTGGGGGCGTACGATCAACTCCGCCGCAAATACTTCCTTTATAAGTAGAGACTCCCATTCCTGGAGCCGGCCGTGGCATAGGCTTCAGCCTTTGAACTGTTGCTGCACGTTGCCGCCTGGGCTCCGGCTCTTGCGCCGTACCATTGACAATGCCTATCTATATATAGGAGACTTACGTATAAGAGGCTGGCGTATGATTCGCACTGAATTGAAGCGCGGTACCGCCGAACTGGCCGTCCTCAGTGTTCTGGAGGAAGGGCCGCTGCATGGTTACGAAATCGGCCGCCGCATTGAAGACCGCTCCCGTGGCGCGCTGTGCTACACGCTGGCAGCGCTCTATCCTTTGCTGTACCGCATGGAGTGTCGCGGTTGGTTGCGGGCCGACTGGGTGACCGGCGCCAATGGCAGGCGCCGCCGCACTTACCGCCTCACCCCCCGTGGTAAAAAGAAGTTGAAGCCCCTGCGCGCCGAATGGGCCGATCTGTTCCGTGCGCTGCGCCGCGTGGCGAAGGTGTCTCATGCCTGACTGGCGCGCCCATGTGAGGCAAAGCCTTGGCAAGTGTTCTGGCGACTCCGCGGAAGAAGAGCGCATCATCCGCGAGTTGGCGGAACATCTCGAAGAATACTATCTGGCCTTGTGCGACAACGGCTCATCGGAGGAAGAAGCCTTTGCGAAGACCTGTGCACAGGCAGGGGGTTGGGACGAATTGCGCCGGGGAATTCTCTCGGCGAAACAGGAGGAGACCATGCAGGAGCGCATTCGGCAAGTCTGGTTACCGGGGCTCGTCACTTCTCTCGGCTCATATTTTGTTTTGGCCCTCTTGCAGCGCGTCGCGATCAGGTCTTTTGCCGGCCATCCAGGCATTCCGCATGGTGTCGTGTTTTACTCGCTGTGGCTTGTTGTTCTTCCGGTGGTCGGCGCGGGCGGCGGCTATCTGTCTCGACGTTGGGACGGAGCCGGCTGGCAGGTGTACTTGGGTGTATTGGTTCCTGCCATGGGGCTCGCGGTGATCTTAGTCGCGCTATTTCTAATCAGCACTGTAGCCGGCCCGCGGGTTCCTCTCCTAATGAAACTCCCGGCGCTGGCCGTCGGAATCCTCGGTTGGACCGTTCTTCCCGGCGCGGGCTTGTGTCTTGGCGCCGCCCTGCAAGGCTTGTTGCACAGGAACCCACTATCGCCTGTGCGGCAGGAGTCGGTCTAAAAAGGCTGGACCGTGTCCAAAGCCAAGTCGAAGATTCGGAAGAAGAGTTGTGATACAGTCCGGGGATGCGCATCGTCTCTCTGCTGCCTTCGGCGACCGAGACACTCTTCGCCCTGGGCTTCGACGAAGAAATCGTTGGCGTCAGCCACGAATGCGATTTTCCCCCGCAGGCAAAAACAAAGACCTGCGTGGTGCGCTCGCGCCTCCCCGGGGATGCGACTCCTGCCGAAACCGACCGCCTGGTGCGTCACTACGTGGAGCGTGGCGAGTCCATCTACGCCGTCGACCGCGACTTACTGGAAGCGCTGGCGCCGGACCTGGTGATCACGCAGGACCTTTGTCATGTCTGCGCCGCCACACCCGGCGAACTCGCCGCTGCCCTCGAGCAGATTTCCAAGCAACCGGAAGTGCTTAGCCTCGATCCGCTCGACCTCGGCGACGTGTGGCGCGACATTTTGTGGATTGGCGAGCGAACCGGGCGCCGCGAACGCGCCGACGCGTTTGTCGAAGAAATCGGCTTGCGGCTCGCGCGAATTGAGATTGATGCGGCGTACTTCGGCAAGCGCCCGCGCGCGGTGGTTCTGGAGTGGCTGCGGCCGTTCTATGTGGGCGGGCACTGGGTCCCGGAGATGGTCTTGTATGCGGGCGGTCATGACGTGCTCGGCAAAGCCAAGACGCCTTCGTATCGCGTCACGATAGAAGAGGTGATCGCGGCCGCTCCCGAAGTCCTCTTCCTTGCCCCGTGCGGTTACGACGCTGAGAAAGCGCGCAAAGAATATTTGTCCATGAGCCTTCCGGAAGAGTGGAAGAAGATGCCAGCCGTGCGCGACGGGCGCGTGTTCGCGATGAATGCCAACGCTTATGTCTCCCGTCCTGCGGGTCGCTTGGTCACTGGCATAGAAGCCATGGCGAAGGCGCTCCATCCAGAGATGAAAATCCGCCCGAAAGCGGAAGCAGCGATGTTGCAGATTGGAGAACCAGTCCGCCATCTCCGTGCCGCCGCAAGTGCGTCGGAATCGTAGGCGAATCGCTTCGCGCCCAACTTGGCGACCAACCGGCACTCTCCGCTTATGTAGGGACCGCCTTCTGAGGCGGTCCCCTGTCGTTCCGCTCCCAACCCACGCGTGTGCGTGCTCCATTGCCTCTGTTGGGTTCGCTCAGGATGGGTTGCCCGTATGCCAAACGCCGGCATGCGGCCGCCTACGCAGGAGCGCTTTTCGCCCGCGATTGCCACCGCCGATAAAACGGCAGGCCCGCGAGGATCAGCAGCAAACCGACGGTCGAGCGTCCGGGCCGCACCAGCCACAAATTGATGGTCAGCGCGAGCGCTCCGAACACGAAAATCCCCGGAACCCACGGGTAACCCCAGCACCGATAGGGCCGCTGAAGATCCGGCTCCGTTCTCCGCAAGCGAAAGAGCGCGACCACCGCCAGCCCGTAGAAAATCCATCCGGCAAAAATGAACAGGTTCGTCAGCTCCTCGAACGTGCCGCTCAGCGCCATGACGCTCGCCAGCACTCCTTGAAATATCAGCGCTCGGCCCGGGGTGCGGTACTTGGGATGAATGCCGTCGGCCACTTTGAAGAAGATTCCGTCGCGCGCCATGGCGTACGGCACGCGCGCGCCGCTTAACACGGAAGAATTCATCGAGCCCAGCGCGGAAATCACCATCGCCAGCGTGATCCATCCGGCTACCCCGCGGCCGATCACGCGCTCGACCACGTCGGAGGCAACATGGAGAGAACTCGCGACGCTCTCGAACGGCAGCACCTTCAAGCACGCCGCGCTGAACAGCAGATACACTATCGCCACCAGCGTCACTCCGCCGACCAGCGCGCGGGGAAAATTCCGCTGCGGGTCCTTCACTTCGGAACCGACAAGGTTCAAATCCTCCCAGCCGTCGTATGCCCACAGCCCCGCCGCGAGCGCCGCAAGGAACGCCGTTACTAAGCCCGTATCCGCCGCCGCTGGCCAGACCGGGTCCGCCGGATGACCGCCCGGATTTGGCAGCAGAAACGCCACGCCGATGATCAGCGCGATGCTGATCAATTTGATGGCGGTGAGGAACACCTGCACTTCCCCGCCCAGCCGCACGCCCAGATAATTGATGCCCGTCATCACCAGCAGCCAACACACCGCCATCGGCTGCGCCCAGGTGAATTGAAAGTCGTAGGGCTTGATCCACGCCGTAAGCCCGGGCATCGCGATGTGCACGGTAAACAGCGGTGCCGCCACCGCCGGTACGAAAAAGCTCAGGAAGCGCATCATGCCCGCCGCGATCGATGCGACGGACGACGGCCGCCCGACAATCGAGTGCATCCACCCGAACAGGAAGCCCCATACCGGACCGAAGCCTCGCCGCAGGTACGCGTATTCTCCGCCGGCCTCCGGAATCGCCGCTCCGAGCTCCGCGTAGGAGAGCGCCCCAAAAATGGAGAGCAGCGCGCCTACGATCCAGGCCGCGAACACGATGGATACGAAACGTCCTTCGCGCGCCATTTCCGCCGGTTTCAGGAAAATGCCCGTGCCAATCATCGTGCCGACGACAATCGCGCCCGAAGCCCACGGCCCGAGTCCGCGCACCAGTTCCAGCCGCTTTTCGTTCATATGCCTCCGCCGGACCTATGGAAACTGAGTGTAGCGTTTCGCGCGCGCAGCGTGCCTCAGGACGCCGGGAACCGTGCGGGAAACGCACGGCTCGCCAGGGCGCCGGCCGCAAACGTCACGCACGAACCGATCAGCACGTACCACGTGAAAGCGATATGGGACTCGCGATAAACCAGTAGGACCGCGGCCAGCCCCGCGAACATTCCCGCAAGCGAACCCCTCGAATTGGCGCGGGAGTCAAACGTCCCAAGCAGAAAAAGGCCCAGCAGGCTGCCGAAGGGAAGCGAGGCGATGGTCAGGCCGGTCTCCAGCCGCTTGCCCCATTTCACCAGCCCCAGGACAATCAGTGCCGCGCCCCACACCAGCGTCATGCGCCGCGATATCTTCAAGAACGCATCCGGGTTGGTCGCCCGCCCGCGGAAAGCCTGCAGGTCCATCACACTCGATGCCGCAAGAGAATTCAGCGAGCCGCTCGCGTTGGACATGGCCACCGCGAGAATCGAGGCGAGCATCAATCCAGCAAGGCCCGTCGGCATTTCGCGCACCAGGAACAGCGGAAGAATACGGTCTGTATCTTCACCCGGCGCCAGCAAGGGTGTGTGTTGGGAAAAAACGAAAAGCAAAACCCCGATGAGCAAAAACACGCCGAACTGAAAGAGGACGATGAATCCGCTGGCCATCAGCGCGCGTCCACTTTCGCTTCGTGTCCGCGCGGCCAGCAGGCGTTGCACGATCGTCTGATCCGTGCCGTGCGTGGC
>Ga0335077_10008609_pt1 | contig 12652 bp, 8 predicted proteins | sample Lox_Sample_31_FD_207151 | JGI IMG/M metagenome (GOLD analysis project Ga0335077, IMG submission 207151) | Soil microbial communities from Loxahatchee National Wildlife Refuge, Florida, United States - Lox_Sample_3.1 | ecosystem: Environmental > Terrestrial > Soil > Wetlands | place: USA: Florida... | reverse complement strand
CCTGCAGCAATTATCGTCAGGCTCGAAGATCAACTCGGGCGCCGATGATGCCGCCGGTCTTTCGCTCATCAACGGCCTTCAGGCCAACGCAACCGCCCTGGCGCAGTCGCAGACCAACGCAACGGAAGGCGTGGGCCTGCTGCAAGTGGCCGACGGCGCTCTCTCGCAAGTGACGAACCTGCTCAACCGTGCTGTTACGTTGGCCACCGAGGTCTCGAACGGCACCCTCAACGGCTCGCAACAGGCGGCTGCCAACCAGGAATACCAGTCGATTCTTTCGGAGATCAACAACATCGGATCGACGACCACCTATAACCAGAAGCAGGTGTTCGGGAACGCGGATGTGAGCATCTACATGGGCGATTCCTCGTCCGGCGGCTCTTCCGTCAACAGTCTCCATTTCGCCACCGTATCCTCGGCCAGTGTGGGAGACTCCGGCGGCACCATGGCTTACAGCCAGGGCCAGGGAGTCTTTTTGGATGTCACTAAGGGCGGTGCGGTCACCGATACGGCCAACGATCTCGTCGGCGCGGGCCAGGCAATCACGTTTACAGTGTGGGATCCACTGGCCGGAGCCACCGCAACCAAGACTATTACCACCACTGCCACTGATACGATGAATTCGCTGGTCGACGAGATCAACAAGGGCGGTTACGGTGTAACCGCAAGCGTGCAAACCAGCGCGCAGGCGACGGGTGACACGACGGCCACCAAGACCGATCTCGGCATCGAAATCAGAGGCAATGTCAGCGCATCGGTTGCCCCCACGGCTGGCAGTTCGGCGGGATTCACCGAGATTGCTGGCACTGTCAAGGATGGGGCAGACAACGCCGCCGCAGGCGCCGCCGCTGCCGATTCCGGTACGGGCAGCGCCCAGATCAGCTACGTGGCCAGCTCCACGGGATACTCCGACTTGACCCAATTCGACCTGTCAAGCCAGTCCAACGCGCAGAGCGCGCTGACCGTGCTGAACCAGGCCATTTCCAACGTGGCGGCCCAGGACGGCTATATTGGCGCCCAGATCAACACCCTGAACGCAGCCAGTTCTGTGATGTCCACACAGCAGCAAAACATCGTTTCTGCGCAGAACGCGGTGCAGGCTACCGACTACGCGCAGGCCTCCTCGAACCTTTCCAAGTACGAGATCCTGAGCCAGACGGGCATCTCCGCTCTCGCCCAGGCCAACAGCCTGCAGCAGGAAGTCACCAAACTGCTCCAGTAATAGCGAACCAGCTACTATCCGCGAAGGGCGTCCACTTGGACGCCCTTCGCGTCTTGCGATGAAAAGCCTCCATGAGGATATTCAAATCTTCTTCCAAACGGCATGGCAAGCGTGGTGCTTGAAAAACAATCTGGAGAGCGCATGGGCACCGTAGGACTAAATTTTGGATCGCCGACCAGCGGCCAGGGCTTTGACGTCAGCGCAACGGTGTCTTCCATCGTCGCCAATATGCAAAAGGTGGAGACGCCGTGGAAGAACCAGTTGTCCGCCCTGCAGAGCCAGGATACGCAGCTCTCGAACCTTGGTACTTTGCTGTCCGCGCTCTCGAGTGATGTGAGTAAGTTGACCGACTTCACCGGAATCCTGGCGCAGAAGACGGGCTCCAGCTCCGATTCCAGTGTTCTTCAACTGACCTCTGCGACTTCCGCAGCCGCGGCCGGAAGCCACAGCGTGATCGTGAATAGCCTTGCGACCACGTCGAGCGGTTATCTCACCGAAGTTGCCAATGCGTCAGACATCCTTGCCGGTTCCATTTGGCTCGGGGTGGGGAGCGGAACGCTGCATCAGATCAATGTGCCTTCCGGCGGTACGCTCGCGAGCCTGGCCTCGGCGATCAACGCGGCGGGCATCGGCATCTCCGCCAGCATCCTGACAGATTCCAGCGGCTCGCGGCTCAGTCTTGTGTCCGGCACCTCGGGGTCCGAGGGAGGCATCGTGATCGGTGCCGCGACCGACCTCTCGGATGCAAGCGGAACCGTCTTGGGCTACTCCGGAACCGCGGGGGTGAACAGTTCGTATTCGAATGGCGCACTGGCGCCTGTAGCCGCCGCCGGTGACATACTCACCGGGTCCATCTCCATACAGGTAGGCGGCGGCAAAGCCCAGACAATCAGCCTTGGGTCTTCCGGTGGCACCCTCCAGGACCTGGCAGACGCCATTAACAACACAGCCGGAATCGGCGTCACCGCGAGCATCAGCTCCGACGGCGAGACTCTCTCTCTTACCTCCATGACAGCGGGAAGCGCGGGCACAATCGCGGTGAAATCGAAGATCGTCGACACCGGGGCAACCTCGCTGGGCTTTACCTCCACCGTGAGCGGAATGGATGCATCCCTGAACGTCGACGGCGTGAACCTGACCAATGCCTCCAACCTTGTTTCGAATCTCATTCCCGGCGTTACCTTCCAACTCCTCGCCCCCACTCAGACAGACTCGGCCGGAAATGCAGTCCCAGTGCAGGTCATTATCGGCAACGACAGCACTGACGTGGAGAGCACCATCAACAGCCTGGTGAACGACTACAATGCGCTGATCAAGGCCATCAACGCCCAGGAGGGGAATGACTCTTCGGGGAATCCCCAGCCCCTCTTCGGATCGCCGACTGTTTCTCTGCTGCAACAGCAACTGATGAGCAGCATCAACCTTCAAAGCCCCAACGGGTATCTGGACTCCATCAAGGACGCGAGCGACACGCTCTCGGGTACGATCTCGATCCAGACAGGAAACGGGACGGCACGCACCATCGACATGGCGACGCTTTCCGATCACACGCTGTCGGGCCTGGCTGATGCAATCAATTCTGCCAACTTCGGAGTGATCGCCGCCGTGGTGACCAGCAATGGCCAGTCGACCCTCACGCTGCGCTCTCAGAGCGCCGGATCCGGCGGCTCATTAACCGTGAACTCAGGCATCGTGGACGTGACCAACAACAACGCCTCCCTGAACTACACCGCAACTTCGGACATTCCCGGATTGACCACGCTGGGAATCAATATGAACAACGACGGGACGTTAAGTCTCGACGTCAACGCCCTCGATTCGGTTCTGAACTCGGACTTCAGCAGCGTTGTGGGCTTATTCCAAAGTGCAAGCAGCTGGGGAATTACGGTAGCCAACATCCTGAACCAGGCCGGAACCGAGTCGTCGGGGGGGATACTGACGCTGGCGCAAAAAGCCAACTCCACGATGGAATCGAATCTCAACGCCGAGATTGCGAAGGAGGAAGCCCTGATTGCTGATCAACAGAAGCAGTTGACGGCGGAGTTGACCCAGGCCAACCAGGTTTTGCAGGAGCTGCCCTCGCAGTTAGACGGCATGGATATGATCTACTCCGCGATAACGGGCTATAACCAAAAGGGATAATCGGAACAGCGGCCGAGGAGCCGAACACGAATGGGCACTTATCAGCAACATGCATTGGAAGGCGCGTCGGCCGTAGACCTAGTAGTGGCCCTCTACGATGGAATCATTCGCTTTCTGTATGTGGCGATTGACGGAGTCGAGCGTGGCGACCCGATGGCGCGGAGATCGGCTGTCAAGCGGGCGCTGGACATTATCATTCACCTGCAGGCGCGGTTGCGCATGGATGTGGGCGGCCGCCCGGCGCAGGCCCTGGCCGAGTTCTACGCGTCCATCTTTGCGCAGATTCTTCAGGCCTCGCAGTCCGCCTCGAAGGCCAAGTTCGAACACGCCATCCACTGTGTCCGCAATGTCCGCGATGCATGGCGCGAGGTTGCCAGTGACCCCGACGTCAACCCAACTCCTGCGCAGGCGCTTCGACCGTCTTCCGCGCCCCCGCCTTTTGAAGGCTCCGCATACGGACCGGAGTCTGTAGTGCGTTCCTGGAATGCCTGAGAGGGAGTCGGGACTGGCTTTGGCCTGAAGCGGCTGATTGTCGTGAGACTACCCGGCAACGGTGAGCTCTTCTTCGAGTTGCTGCTTCTGGTAGAGGCTGGCGTAATACCCGTCAAGGGCCAGCAGGTCGTCATGCCTTCCCAACTCGACGATGCGCCCTCGATCGAGCACCGCGATCTGGTTGGCGTGTCGCACCGTCGAAACGCGGTGCGATATCAGAATGGTGGTCGAGCCTGCGGTATAGCTCTGCAGTCCGCCCAGGATGCGCTCTTCGGTATAGGTGTCTACGCTGGCCAGAGCATCATCGAGGATCAGGATGGCAGGACGCCGTACCAGTGCCCGCGCGATGGCCGTGCGCTGCTTCTGCCCACCGGAAAGAGTGACGCCGCGCTCGCCGACAACCGTTTCGAAGCCCTGAGGAAACTCTTCGAACTCCTGGCGGACGTGGGCAGCTTCGGCGGCCTCGAGCAGCTCGGCCGCACCCGCCTTCGGAGCACCGAATCCGAGATTCTCGCGGAGGGTTTCACTGAAGAGAAAAGTCTCCTGTGGCACCATTCCAATGTTCTGTCGCAGCGCCGCAAGCGGGTATTCTCGAATCGGCCTGCCGTCGATCAACAGCGAGCCTTCCGGGGCCTCGTAAAGACGCGAGATCAGGTTCACGAGCGTGGTTTTGCCCGAGCCGGTCGGGCCCACGATTGCGAGGCTTGATCCCGCCGGGATCCGCAGGTTGATATCGTGCAGCACGGGCGTCTCGCCATAGCTGAAACTCAGATGGCGGAACTCGATATCTCCAGCGAGGACCGCATCTTCTGAGATCGCCGGATCGACAGCCCGGTCATCGATGGCCGGTTCTTGCCGAAGGAGTTCATCGATGCGCGTGACAGAAGCAGTGCCACGCTGGAAGATGTTGACGACCCATCCCACGGCTATGATCGGCCAGATGAGCAGGATCATGTAGGTGTTGAACGCCACGAACTGGCCCACGCTCAGGCGGTGTTCGATCACCAGGTGGCCGCCGGCAAGCAGGGTGATGATCATCGAGACGCCCAGGATGAACTCCAGTGTCGGCCAGAGCATGCCCATCAGCTGCACCAGGCGCAGAGCGCGCGCGATGTATTCGCGATTCAGGCGTTCAAAGAGCGAGATTTGCGAATCTTCTCGGGCAAAGGCCCTCACCAGTCGCGCGCCGGAATAGTTTTCCTGGGCCTGCGCGGAGATCTCCGAGAAGCTTGCCTGGATACGTTCGAATCGATCGTGGATCTTGCGGCCAAGGTACTGGGTAACGATGCTTGCCAGCGGCGCCGGCGCGAACGCTACGAGGGTGAGGTAGGGACTGTAGTGCAGGAGGAAGAAAAGAGCGCCGATGGTGAATACGACTGTATTGGCGCTGTACATGATTGCCGGCCCCAGCAGCATACGCACCGCATTCAGGTCATTGGTCATGCGCGCCATGATGTCGCCCGTGCGGTAGCGCTGGTAAAACCCGGAGTCCTGGTTTTCCAGGTGGCGGAAGAGATCGTTGCGCAGGTCGAACTCGATTTCGCGGGAGATGCCGATGAGGATCCATCGCTGGGCGTAAAGGAAAACGCCCTTCACCAGCCCGATGGCAACCAGCGCGCCCACGAACAGGAGCAATTGCCGGTGTGAAATGCCGGTCCGCAGCCCGTCGATCGCCTTTTCGAGGACTTTGGGAAACAGCACGTAGATCCCATTGGTACCAACTACGCACAAGCTACCCCACACGTAGCCCCACTTGTAGCGGCGCATGTAGGCGAAGAGTGGGCGCAGGTCGCGAAGCATGACTCTATTGTACGTGGGCATGCGGAATCCGAAACTTGCCCAGCCGCAGCAGGTGACGAATCCCGCTTGATGCCTTGTTGGATGTTCGTGCCGGCCGCGGCGATTCTAAGTCTATGCATGGAGTAACGAAGCGTTGCGACTCCGCTTATGTGCCACTAAGTTGGTGTCCGCAGCAGCAGATATCCGCCGGTAAGCCCGAACAGAACATCGGCCGACCATGCGGCCAGGGGTGCGGGAAGGTAATTTACGTTACCCATGGCGCCGAACAGCGCATCGACGACCCAGTAGGTAACCGCCACCGCTATGGCCACCGCAATCCCGGTGAGGGAGCCGCGCCGCCCCATGGATAGTGCGAACGGTATCGCCAGCACCGCCATCACGATCGCGACCAGCGGATATGCCAGCTTGTGCCACAGCGCCACGCGCAGGCGCATGGTGTCGAATCCGCTCTGCCGCAGGTCGCGGATGTAGCGGTCGAGCTGGCCGAAGTTCATTTCCTGGGACTGGAGGCTTTCTTTCTTGAAGTACCCCGGTTCCTCTCGAATCTCCGGAAAACTCGTGTTGATGAATTCGCGGTACTCCGTCACGTTGGCGCCGGTGAGTCTGCGTTCCCATCCGTTCTGGAATCGCCAGGAGCCCTTGTTCGCATCCCAGAAAACACGCGCGGCGAAGATGCGCCGGGAAAGAGCGAACGTGTGCGGATCAAATTCGAACACGGACAGATTCGCGAATTCGTTGCGGTCGGGATCGAAGAACTGGTAGTAGAAGATGCGACCCGGCCCGCCAGGCTCCTGTTGCCCGAAGATCCACTTCTGTTCCGGGTGCAGGAACGTCTGCGGCGGGCGGCCCTTGATGGTGCTGCGCAGGGCTTCCTGGCGCCGGTTTGCCTGGGGCAGATAGAACTGGTCGAACATGAACAGGCTTGCGGCTAGAATCGCGGAGATGGAAACGATGGGAATCACCAACCGGTACAGGCTGATGCCCGTTGCCTTCATGGCGACGATTTCACTGTTTCGGTTGAGCACGCCGAAGGTGACCAGGACCGCGACGAGCACCGCAAGCGGCGCAAGGGTGTACAGCATGTTCGGGGTCAGATTGACAAGGTATGCCCCTACCGTGGTGGGCGGAATGTGGTTCTTCATGATGTCGCCCACCAGCTCAAAAAAAGTAAAAAGCAAAATCAACAGCACGAAGCCCGACAATACCAGGACGAAGGTGTTGATGAACTCGCGAATGACGTATCCATCCAGGATGCGCGGGAACACGCCCCGGGAGGATGCCCGCGCGGCGCGCGGCTGCAGCCGGTCGAAGAAACGGCTGATGTGAATACCGTTCTCCTGAATCGCAGTGGGGAATTTGACAGTGCCCGCGCGGGAGCTGAGATTCACGATCGCCGCGAGCACTCTTCCGCCACTCGCCATCTGCCACAGAAGAAACGTGCCGGCGGCGGCGAACAGAATATTGGCCAGCCAGACCCCCACGAACACCGGGAGCTTGTTTTGCCGTGCGAGGGAAACCCCCGTGTACGAGAGGATGTAGTAGAGAACCACCAGCAAAAGGGTGTAAACGAATCCCGAGCTCTTTCCTCCTCGGCGGGACATGACGCCGAGCGGCACGCCGATGAGCATCAGCACCAGGCACGCGGCGGGATAGGAGAAGCGGCTGTTTAACTCAATAAGAAAGCGCCTGCCTTCCGGGCCGTGAATGCGTTGCAGCAACAGCCGCGTCGGCACAGCGTACACAGCGGTGTCCATGCGCCCGAGGTGCACATCGCTCTGCGGATTGAGCGCGAGCGGCATGTCGGTGCTGGTGAACGTCGAGATCGTGTACTGTTGCGAGGAATCGACCGAATGCTGAGCGCCATCCCTGAGGCGCATTAGCAACTCTAAAGTGGAGTCATTGGCCACCGTGGCCGAAGCTGCCGTAGTAACGCGCGGCGATGCGGGATCGCTTACATCGGCCATAAAGACCTGGCGCCAGTTGGCTGCGCCGGTTCCCCCGCGCACATCCTGCACATAAAGAACGAAATTGCGGAATTCCTCGTAGAACACGCGCGGCTGGATCTGGTAGGAGGCCTGGGATGCCGCCAGCGATTGCTCCATGTCGAGGATGGCCTGGTTGGCGCGAGGCGCAATATACAGTGAATTCACCAGACCCAGCAAAGCTCCGCCGACCGCCACGATCGACGCGACACGCACGAAGTAAGTGACCCCCAGGCCAGAGGCGCGAATGGCGATCAATTCGCTGTCGGCAGCCAGCCGGCTCAGCCCCAGCAGAATGCCCACCAGCACCGACATGGGAATGGTGACCCAGAACAGGTTGGGCAGCGTGAACAGAAAAATCAGCAGCACATTGGTCAATGTGGAACTGTTCCGCACCACCATTTCCAGGATCTGCGGCAGCCGCGGAATGAAGAGAATGAACGTGAACAGGGCGCATCCGATGAGTGCGTGGGAGAGAATCTCGCCGAGGATGTAGCGGGTGAGGATGCGCACCGAAGGAGTCCTGGGTTTAGTTTAGCTTGCCCGGGCATCGACGAGCGAAGCCGGTTGCCACCGCCGGAGCCGCAGGCTGTTGGTCAGCACGCTCACCGAACTGAAGGCCATGGCGGCCGCCGCGACCCAGGGACTGAGCAGGATATGGAAGGCGGGATAGAGCAATCCCGCAGCGAGCGGAATCCCAAGCAGGTTGTACGCCGCTGCCCAGGCAAGATTCTGCCTCATTACGCGCAGCGTGGCGCGGGCCAGGTCGACCGCGGCCGGAATGGCAGAGGGTTGGGCGCGCAGCAGCAGGACGTCGCCGGCTTCCTGGGCCAGGTCGGCACCGGTGCCCATGGCGATGCCGGCGTCAGCCTGGGCCAGCGCGCCCGCATCGTTGATGCCGTCGCCCACCATGGCTACCCGCAGTCCGCTCTGCTGCAGGGCACGGATGCGCGCCAGTTTGCCGGCGGGATCGAGCCCGGCTTCTATCTCGCTGATTCCGGCCTTTCGGGCAATCGGTTCGGCGGCGGTCGGCGAATCGCCCGTGAGCATTACCACGCGCAGCCCTTTATCGCAGTCTGTCATGTGTTCGGATCGCGTCCGCCGCAGAGCCGCCACGGCTGCCGCCGCATCGGGCCGCAGGGCGTCGCGCGCGTCGAAGTACCCGGCCACCGCTCCGTCGACTGCCATCCACAGGCGTGTGACGCCCTCCGCCGCGGGAGAAACACCGGAAGGGAGCGTGATGAACATCTCCGCCAAAAGCGCCTCGTTGCCGAGCAGGCACTCGTGCCCGTCGATGCTGGCCGTGAGCCCGCGCCCCGGCACGATCTGCACGTCCACTGCAGGCGCCCAGGACAAACCCCGTTCGCGCGCGTAGTCCACCACAGCGTGCGCGAGGGGATGATTGGAGCGCTCCTCGGCTGCCGCAGCCCAGCGCAGCAACTGATCTTCTTTTTTCCTGTCATCCTGACCGAAGGTCGCCCTGGCGACCGAGGTCGAGGGACCTGCAGTTGCCTCTGCGGGGAATGCAAGCACGTGGACCGCGTCCAGAATCGGCCGGCCGACCGTCAGGGTGCCGGTCTTGTCGAGGACAATCGCATCCAGGTGCGCAAGCCGCTCCATTGCTTCACCGCCCTTGAACAGCACGCCGAGTTGAGCCCCGCGTCCCACCGCGACTGTGAGCGCTGCCGGCACGGCCAGGCCCATCGCGCACGGGCAGGCGATGACGAGAACCGCGACCGTGTTTGCCAGTGCCAGCGACAGCGAACGCGCGGCGACCATCCACACGATGAAGGTGACAAGCGCCAGCCCTAGAACTACCGGAACAAAGATCGCGCTGGCGCGGTCTGCAATCCGCTCCATCGGCGCGCGCGACGATTGCGCCTGTTCCACCATGCGCGTGATCTGCGCCAGCACCGTGGCCTCTCCCAGCGATTCGGCGCGGCAAACTACCGCTCCGTCGTAGTTGAGCGAGCCGGCCAGCGCGCGACCTCCCGGCTCGCGCGTGAGGGGCGTCGATTCGCCGGTCAGCAGGGATTCGTCCACGCTGGTGCGTCCTTCAACGATCGTCGCGTCCACGGGGAAGCGTTCGCCGGGCAGGATCAGGACGTGGTCTCCCGGACGGATCTCATCGAGAGGGACGACTGTTTCCACACCATCGACGATGCGGCGCGCGTTCACCGGCCGCAGGCGGCTGAGCGAATCGAGCGCTGCCAGCGCTCGTCGTTTGGCGCGGCCCTCCAGCGCTTTACCCAGCAGCAGGAAGCCGAGAATGAGCAGGACTGCATCGAAATAGACCTGGTGATTGCCAGCCGGCCGGACGGTAGAGTACGCGGAGTACAGGAAGGCCACGCTGGTTCCCAGCGCCACCAGCGTGTTCATGTTCGTGGTGCGATGACGAAATCCGCGGAGCGCGTTGGTGAAGATGCTGCCGCCCGCCCATACCATGAGGACGGCAGTCATGATCAGCAGCGTCCAGCGCAGCACGCCGGCCGGCAGCGCATAGAGCCACGGCAGTGTGCGCATCAGCGCGCGGTCGATGGCGCCCATCTCCGAACCCAGCGGCATGGCCAGCAGCATCGCGGCCGTTCCGGCCGCGATCATCGTCCATGCTTTTACCCACATTTGGCGCGCGGAGCCGTGCGCCTCGCGGGCCGCTCTGCCCAGCGTATCCGCGCGAGGTAGCACGGCATCATATCCGGCTCCCCGGATGGCCTCCACCAGTTTTTCGGGTTGCGTCCTCGCCGGGTCGAATACCACCGTGGCCCGATGCGCCATCAGGTCCACGCGCGCCGATTCCACGCCCTCAGTGGAGCGCAGTGCTTGTTCCACGTGGTGCTGGCAGGCGGCGCAGGTCATGCCCAGCACGGGCAGCGTTACCGACTCTGTGGCAGGCTCGACCAAGGCATTACCCTGCGTGCGCCGGGCTCGTCTCGCCAGTCGAATCAAGATGAGCGTTGTAGCCCGCCTTCTGAATGACGGCAAGCGCGCGATCGACGGGCGCGGGGTCCCGGTCCGATTCGATTCGCGCCGCGCCCAGGCGGACCTCTTTCACGTTCAGCCCTTCAGCGGCCAGAGCCTGGCTGACGCGGCGCACGCAGGCTCCGCAGTGCATTCCGTCGATGCGTAATGTGAATTCCGGCATGTCTTCCCCTGTATGTATCGATGATAGTCGCCCGGGAACGATGCAGGCGGCGTCCCAGTGGAGAGAACGAAGTGCGTGGGTCAAGGGAATATCGTAAAGAGATGGTGGAGAGAGAGTTTCCTTTAATGCCCCTGGTGGGAGTTGGCGGGGTGGTGGTGCATGAGAACCGCGTCCTGCTGGTCCAGCGCGGGAGCGAACCTTTGAAGGGCCAGTGGTCGATCCCGGGCGGCCTGATTGATCTTGGTGAAAGCCTTCGCGAGGCGGTCATCCGCGAGGTGAGGGAAGAAACCGGGCTGGACGTGGATCCTGTCGAACTCATCGAACTCCTTGACCGTATCCATCGCGACGGCGCACGGGTGCGCTACCACTACGTGATTGCCGATTATCTGTGCCGTGTGACCGGCGGAACCTTGAGCGCGGCCTCCGACGCGGACGCGGTGCGGTGGACCGAGCGGGCCGAGTGGAACTCGCACAGCGCATTGCGTCTCGATCCCGTCACCACCCGCGTGATCGAGACTGCATGGCAGAGGGTACGCAGCATTCAGGGCAAGACAGGAGAGACGCTGTGAAACCGGCGCGCAAACTCGCCGTGGCGGCGGCGATCGTGATTGCCTTCATTGTTGCCGTGTTGATCGGGTTCTGGGCGCGGCCTCTGAGCTATTTCAACGGGCTGACATACGTCCAGATGAGCCTGGGTGGGGCGAAGAGCCGGTACGTTACGGTCAACGGTCATCGTATTCACTACTACGTGATGGGTCCTGAGGCCGGCTTGCCCGTGGTGCTGGTGCATGGGCTCGGCGGCCGCAGCGAAGACTGGCGCAACCTGGCGCCGTATCTCGCGCGCACCGGTTTCCGCGTCTGCATGCCCGATCTGCCCGGCTTTGGCCGGAGCGACAAGCCCAGTGATTTTTCCTATGCCATCCCCGAACAATCCGAGACAGTCGTCGGCTTCATGGACGCACTCGGCCTCAAGCAGGTGTACCTAGGCGGATGGTCGATGGGCGGATGGATCGCGCAACACATGGCCGCCAACCATCCGGAGCGCGTGGCGAAGCTGATGCTGTTCGATAGCGCGGGGATACAGGAGAAGCCGTCGTGGAATACCGATCTGTTTACGCCGGCCACGGCCACGGAACTCGATGAGCTTGATGCGTTGCTGATGCCGCATCCGCCCGCGGTGCCGAGTTTTATTGCGAGCGACTTGCTGCGCGTATCGCACAAGCGCGCGTGGATCATGCGCCGCGCCCTGGCGTCGATGCTGAGCGGCCGCGATGCCACCGACAAGCTGCTGCCGGAACTGAAGATGCCGGTGCTCATTGTGTGGGGCGCGATGGACCACATCACTCCGCTGAGCCAGGGCGAGACGATCCACCGGTTCATTCCCCAGTCACTGATGGAAGTGGTGCCGGGATGCGGCCATCTGGCGCCGGTGCAGTGCGCGGACAAGATGGGGCCGACGGTGGCGCGCTTTCTGAAGTAGCCCCTGTGAAACTGTGAAAGGATCCTTTCATATAAATGGCTGAAAATAAACCACATGGACTCGATTTCGCAGTTTCACCTCACAGAAGGGGAGGGTTCCTTTTGTGTTTTCAGCCGTAACAGCTTGATTCAGTTGGGAGTTAGAGGCGAATTCGAAGGTGCCTGAATGGCGCGTAACCGTGGTTTTTGCGGTTCTTAATGAATCCATGTTGAATCTTCAGCTGTCTTGCATAGGATCGTGTTCCACCCGGAACCACGAAAAATGCAAGTGCAGATCCGTCCATTCCCCCTTCGCTGCGAATCAAGGTCCGGTCGGGATGACCATTCTGAAGGGGTGCCGAGATTGGCGGGTCCGAAATTTTCAAGGCGAGCCCCCGACGGCTCACTTCTATC
>Ga0335077_10008608_pt1 | contig 12653 bp, 10 predicted proteins | sample Lox_Sample_31_FD_207151 | JGI IMG/M metagenome (GOLD analysis project Ga0335077, IMG submission 207151) | Soil microbial communities from Loxahatchee National Wildlife Refuge, Florida, United States - Lox_Sample_3.1 | ecosystem: Environmental > Terrestrial > Soil > Wetlands | place: USA... | reverse complement strand
CATGCATCCAAGATAAGAGCCGTATGCGTCAGCAGCGCACGTACGGATCTGTGCGGGGGGCGATCAGCGATGCTCGTCCCTACCGCGACCGGTGATTCGTTTAGCGGTAATGCGGCGTTTGTGCACTAATTTATCTGACACGACCAACTGGGCCTTTCCAGCCGTTTAATACCCAACAATGATTCAGGGGGCCGTACCCTCGCTTGAGGTTTGCGCTTCTCGCTCAAAGCAAGCGCAGTTCCGCTACCATCCGCTCCAACTCCTTTGTTGCGGCTGCTTCTCGCTGAGCTTGGCGTTGGGGTTCTTCGAGCGAGAGAAGGACCATCTGACTTCGGCGAGGCTCAAACTCGCTGTGCAACATCTCACATCGCTGTCTATAGGCGTCCAACTTGGGATCCGAAAGTGAGCTTTCGAAGAAATCGTTAAATTCCTGAGGGTATAACCCAGAACCTGAAAGGAAGCGTGCGATAATGTCTGCGACCTGCCCCGGTGTTCGAATTTTCCCACTCATGCTTTCCCTTCCATCATAGACTCGCACAGCGAGCCGCTTTCAGAGACGACGGTTGGGTCAGTAATATTAGTACCGGCGTTTGAGATCGGTGTAGGTCCAGCGGACGGGCTGGGCGCGCTTGGCGTATGCGCGAATATACTTCATTAATTTGCGGCTGAGATCGGCGACGTTTGATGAAGCTGACAAAGGCGGGGCGTTCGAGGCGGTGACACCCACTTGGGCCGGAACGTAGAGGAGGAGCGCAAGCTCGGCAACCTGGATCGTCCGGCAGACGCTCGCGGCGCCGCGTTTATCTGGCGGTCCGCATGATGAACTGCACCAATCGACGCGAGGATCTCGTAGCGACTGCGGGCGTGCAGCAGGGAGCGCAGCTGGAACTGTGCACGGCGGTGTCCAAAACGTCCCACGTATGGATCCTTGCGAGCCGAGCTGTTAAATAACGGGGACGCCAAAAAGCCAAACGGAGAATCCCGCACGTTTTTACCAACATGGCCAAAAAGCATGGCTCGGGCGGCGGAACGGAGACGCAAAGAACCCGCGAATTTGCCCGCTCAGCGGCTTTTGCTGTGAACTAACGGGGGGAGACTTTCCGCACCAGAACAAGTGGCTCCCCGGCATGGATTCGAACCACGATTCACGGCTCCAAAGGCCGCTGTCCTACCATTAGACGACCGGGGATCTGTGCGCGTGCGACTACGCTTAGATCCTCAGTCTATCACGCTCGTGCTTTATAACCCTGTCGGCACTCGCGGCCTGATCCAGTCCCAGTTCGGCGAGCCGCTGTCGTCACGCAGGATCAGCGTCACCTGGCCCATCCGAATCTCGCGCGCCAGAAAAAGGTCGCTCCCGTCGAACTTCACCTTCGAAGCCCGCACTTCGACGTCCTGCCCCGCGCTGAACGTCACGTCGAACATCTTGATGAACTCCTGCGGGCCGACGTACACGTTCACGTTTTCCCCTTTTTCCGTCTTTATGCTCAGGTACACTCCGGCGAGGGCCTGGTCCTTGCCGACCTCGCGCACCTCCGTCACCTTCCCCAGAAACTTGGTCTCCGACCCGCGATCGTACGCCGGCCCCGGTGCGGCCTTGGCGTCCTTACCGCCGCCCGCTGCCAAACCGGTCAGCAGCAGCGCCGCTAGGCATGTGATGGCTTTCATGGAAGTAATGTTCCTCCCCGATTTAGCCAAGCACCCCGCGGGCCCGCCCGATCTTGTTCGTTTTCAGTGTGATTGTTCCGCGGCTGCGCGATCGCGCCCACCGAGTCATCGCCACAGGCGGGTCAAAACGCGAATCCGACGCGCGGCCTACCAGTCGGAGTACGGCGTCCCTTCGAGACTCTTCTGATCCGAGCCGCTGCGCACGTCCCAGATTCCGGGCTGCGTCTCGTCCACCGCGGTCAGCGCGTCTTCCATGATCGTTCGCCAGGTGTCGTTGCTGCCCGTGATCGGATCGTAGGGGACCGCGCGCAGGTATCCCTCGCTTACCAAGTCCTGCAAGGTTTGCGGTGCCTTCTTCTTGTCGTAGGTGTACTCGTCGATGGTGGTGCGAAGCGTGTAGAGATTGTTCTTGAGCAGGCTTTCTTTCGACCGGATCAACGCCTTCTGGTACAGCGGCACCGCGATCGCCACCATAATCGAGATGATCGCCATCACGATCATCAACTCGACTAATGTGTAGCCGGCCTTGCGGCCGGGTGCGTAGCCGGCGGATTTTTTACCACTGCGAATATGGCGTACCGTCACGTGCCTTCTCCGTGCTCTTGGTGTACACGCTGAAAACGTTCTGCCCGCCCCAGCTCGACGAATCCGGATCATCCTGATCACTGCGCAGACCCCAATCGTAGCTGTTGGTCATCGGATCCATGGGAATGCGCCGCAGAAATTTGATCACTTTTCCGTCGGCCGATTGCAGGAGCTTCACGCCCTTCACCAATTGCTCCAGATTTTCAGGATAACCGTCGCTTCCGAGCTTGGTCTCGATCTTGCCCTGCACCGAGGCGTCCTTGTAGGCGTCGATCGCCCGGGTCATCTCGCGCAGCGCCTCGCGTAGCTCGCGCTCTTTCTCGATCTTCACCCGGTAACGCGCCAGCGGCACCGCCATGGTGGTCAGCAGCGCCATGATCGTGACCGCCACGATCAGTTCCACCAGCGTCAACCCGCGCTCGCCTTTCTTGAACTTCATAACAGCCGTACCTATTCCCAATGTACTCCCGTCGTGACCGTTGGCATCATTGCACCTTGACGTTCACTTCGCCCAGCGTGACGTGCACCGCCTCGCCTTTGGAGTTCTTGAACGTAGTTTCCTGCACCTTCACGGTGCTGGCGCCCTTGGCGACGGCGACGAAATTCAAAACCGCCACGGCGCCTGATCCGGTAACGCCCGATGAGCCCGGCAGCCGTGCCACCGTCAGCGTTGCTTCGCCGTTATCGTTGCGGATTTCTTTCACCGACATCACCTTCCCGCCGTCGCGCGTGAACAGGTCGCCGGGCGTCATCTCGTTGAGACGCAGTTGTGCCGGGTCGTATTTTACTTTGATGGGCGCGGCCGAAAACAGATCGTTCGCGTTTTCGAGCTGCACCGTCAGCGCGAAATTACTCCCCGGAGCCGCGACCACGGTCGCGGGACTGAATGCGATATGCGCGTTTTCCGGCTTTGGCGCGGCGGAAGGCGGCGCGGGCGGCGCGACATTTACCGGAGCCGGAGCGGGAGTGGGCGCGGCCGCCGGCGCTGCCGGATTCGGCTTCGCGGCCTCCGCTGCGGCCGGAGCCGTTTCGCCTTCATCCGACGCATACATCAGCTTGATATTGGCGTCGTTGCCGACGTACACTCCGCGCAGATTTTCTTCGGTGAAATCGGGCGAACGCACGATGTGGGGGATCATGGCGATCATCAGCTCGCTTTTCGATTTATCCGTGTTCGTACCGCCGAACACGGTCCCCCCGAGCACCGGAATATTGACCAGGCCGGGAATGCCGTTCACCGTTTTCGTATCGGAAGCCTGATTCAACCCTCCGAGGATGGTCACCTCGCCTTCGCGCAGGCGCACGTCCGCGGTGTTCTTGTTCTGCCCGATCACAGGCTGCGGAAGTCCGCCCAGGTTTTGGTACGAGACCACGAGTGAAACGTCCACTTCGACGTGCAGCGTCAATTCGCTGTCAGAATGCACCTGCGGCTGGATCAGCACGTTGACGCCGGTGTCGATGTAGTTGAACTGCGTCGAAACCAGCGGGCTGACGCCGACCGTGCCCACGCCGGGCTGAAAGCTGCCGGTCGCATAAGGAATGCGCTGGCCGATCTTCAATTCCGCTTTCATCCCATCGGAGACGCGCAACGTGGGGCTGTTCAGAACGTTGGTGCTGGTGTCGGTGACCAGCAGGTTCAGCAGGCCGCCCGGAAGCGTGGTGGCGAAATCCTGGGTGGAAAGATGCCCGAGCTGGTTCAGCCCGATCAGCGCGCCCGGGGTTCCGGTGGCGCCCGTCACGCCGGTGATGCCCGTCGCGCCCGAAGCTCCGAGGCCCGTCGTCGTCGTCTGCACCGGATTCACCGGGGAAAACGCAAAGGGAATGTTCAACCCTCCGGGATTCCCCGTGCTCGCATTCACGATGGTGGCCGCCAGTTGCTTGGCGTGATCGCTATTGGTCTGCATGATGATCATGTCCACCACCACTTCGGCCTTGGGCTTGTCCAGATCGTGCACCATCTTTTCGGCCAGCTCCACTGCGTCCACCGTTCCGCGCACCACCAGCGCATGCTGCGCTGTATAGGTGAAAACACGCCGGATATCGGCCACCGAGCGGATGGCCGTGGCGATCTCCTGAAACTCCTGGGCCGAGGTCACGTTGGTCACGTAGAAAACCTTCAGCACCTCATCGTCGTAGTCGCGATGCTTGGTGGGATTGTCCTCGGTCACGAAAATCGCTCCCCCGGAGATCGGCTTCCAAAACGTGTGCGTCATCACCGCGAGGTAATCGAAAACCTGCTCGGGCGAGGTGGGGCGCGTCAATTCCAGGTTGAAATTGTGGTTGGGCGCGTTGTACTGGGAATCGAACAGCACGTTCACGCCGGCGACCTTTCCCACTGTTTCGTACAGGATCTTGGTGGGCTGGTTGTTGATCTTCAGCGGACCGATGGTGCGCAGCACGGGCTTCAACTCCGGCGGTTGCAGAATCGAATCCAGGCGCTTCTCGGCGCTCTGGCGTGCGCGGTCGGCCGGCGTCATTCCCTCCTCGCCCTGCTTGGACGGATGCTGCATCATGACGTTGGTCCGCTTGATCTCCTGCATGGCGATCGAGGAGCCGGGGTCCGCGATCAGCCCTTTCTGAAATTCGGCCATCGCTTCGGGGAGTTTGCCCTGCGCGCGCAGTTTCTGCCCCGCGGCGATGTGTATTTCACCGGACTGGAACCGCGCGCGGCGCATGGCGATCATGTACTCCGCGTCGTTCGGCTTTAAATTCAGCGCCTTCAGATACAGGTCGAGCGCGGTATCCCAGTCTTTTTTCTGTTCCGCCGCCTGCCCTTGTTTGTAATATTTGTCGGCTTTGTTTTTCGCAAGCAATACGCCTGAGCAGGCGAGCAGCGCCAGCAGGCACGCGATAATCACCCTTAAGTTCTTGAGTCTCATTCGTTTACAGCCCGAGACCGCTGGACGCGTGCTACACTGAGCATGCGGCCCCTCGAAAGCTACTGACGCTGCTCAGGTTTCAAGTGTGGAAGAGAAAATCAAGATCCTCAGCGACAACCGCGCGGCCGCACACAATTATCATCTTTCCGACCGCGTGGAAGCCGGACTGGTTCTGACAGGAACCGAGGTCAAAGCTGCCAGGGACGGCAAAGTTCAACTGAAAGAATCCTTTGCCGAGGTCGCCGGCAACGAGGCATGGCTCGTCGACGCCCACATCAGTCCCTACTCTCACGGCAACATTATGAATCACGAGCCCACGCGCAGGCGAAAACTGCTCCTGCATCGCTCAGAGATCGACAAGTTGCTCGGAAAAACGCGCGAAAAGGGTTTAACACTGGTCCCCACTAAGCTTTATCTGAAAAAAGGCCGGATCAAGCTGGAACTCGCGGTGGGAAAAGGCAAGAAAGTCCACGACAAGCGCGAATCCGCCCGGGAGCGCGAAATGGATGCCGAAGCTCGCGCCGGAATGCGCCGGCGATCGAAAACTTAGTTACCCTTGAAGAAGTGCCGAGGTTCGGTCTCCTCCTTCTGTTCCCCGCCTTGCTGGCCGCTCAAAGCGATCTCGGCGAGCTCCGCGTGCACGTCGTGGATCAATCCGGACTGCCGGTGCCCGCCACCGTCGAAATCACCAGCGAGGCCAACCAGGTTCACCGCACCGTCGAAGCTTCGCCGGGCGGCGTAGCGGATGCTCGCCGGCTTCCGTTCGGGCATTACGTGGTGAAAATTTCCCGCTCCGGGCTGTCCTCCGCGACGCAGTTGGTTGAAATCGACTCCGCGATCCCCAGGCTGCTCGAAGTGACTCTCGGGCTTCAACCGGTTAACACGAGCGTGGTGGTCGCGGGCGAACAGACGCTGATCGACACTACCAACGCCGCGTCGATCGACCGCATCGGCGGCGCCATGCTTCAGGACCGGGTCACCGCCATGCCCGGCCGCTCCATGAGCGAACTGGTCAACCAGGAGCCGGGATGGCTATTCGAAGCGAACGGCATCCTGCATCCCCGCGGCGAGGAATATCAGACGCAGTACGTGATCGACGGCCTTCCGGTCACCGACAATCGCTCCTCCGCCTATGTTCCCGATTTCGACGCCGACAATGTTCAGGAGATGAGCATTTTCACCGCCGGCTTTCCCGCCGAATACGGACGCAAGCTGGGCGGCGTGATTGAAGTGGAAACGCAGCGCGACGTGCGCCACGGATTTCATGGAAAGGCGGTCGCCTCGGGAGGCAGTTTCGATACCGCGGCGGGATACCTCGAAGGACAATACGGCTGGGGGAACAACACGTTCACGTTGAGCGCGTCCGGGGCGACCACCGATCGCTATCTCGACCCGCCGGTGCTTCAGAATTACACCAACCACGGCACCACCGCCGATTTCATGGCGCATTACGAGCGCGATCTGACCCCAAAAGATCGAATCGGAGTCATTTTGCGGCGCGTCCAGGCGAAATTCCTGGTGCCCGACGAGATCGTGCAGGAAGCCGCGGGCCAGCGGCAGGATCGCGACAACTTCGAGAGCGCCGCGCTGTTTTCCTACACGCACATTTTTTCGGCCAGCGTTCTGGGCGATTTTCGCGCCACCACGCGCGATCTCACCGCCGGCTTCTGGTCGAACGATTTCTCCACTCCCATGATTGCGGGCCAGGATCGCAGCTATCACGAAGCCTACGCCAAGGGAACCATCTCGGTGCATGCGGGAAGCAACGAAATCAAGGCCGGCGTCGAAACTGATTACGCGTCGATTGAAGAATCGCTCAACTACCTCATCACCGACCCGACGCAGTTCGATCCCGACACGCTGCTGTCGTTCCGTTTCTATGGACACGCACCCGACCGCGAGCAGGGCGCCTTCGGCCAGGACGAGCTGCACTGGAAGAATGTCACTCTCAGCGCGGGACTGCGCTTCGATCATTACGATCTGCTGGTGAACCAGACCGCGTGGAGTCCGCGGCTTGGCGCGGCCGTTTACTGGCCGTGGACGAAGATCGTGTTCCGGGCATCGTATGACCGCATCTTCCAGACCCCGGCTTTTGAGAATCTGCTGGTGTCGAGCTCGCCCGAAATCGCCAGCCTGAGCGGCCAGGTGCTGCGGCTTCCGGTCGAGCCGGCGCGCGGCAATTACTACCAGGCCGGCTTCGAGCGTGGCCTGTTCAGCCACGTCCAGTTTCGCGGCAATTTTTACTGGCGCCATTATCGCAACTATCCCGACGACGATCTGCTGTTGAACACCGGCGTGAGTTTTCCGATCTCCTTCGCATACGCGGATATCTACGGCGCGGAAGCGAAACTGGAGATCACGCCGTGGCATCATTTTTCGGGATACGCGAGTTATTCGAATATGCGCGGCAATGGATATTTTCCGGTGACCGGCGGGCTGTTCCTGGGTGATGAAGCCGCGCAGGCGATCAGCGCCACCAGCGGAGTTTTTCCCGTCTCGCAGGACCAGCGCAACACGGTCCGCGCGCGGTTCCGCTACGACCTCACCCGGCGCGTGTGGATCGCCATGGGCGGCGATTACGACAGCGGGTTGCCCATCGATTTTGACGGAGCCTATGCTGATGCGCTGGCCGAATATGGCGCGGCAATCGTAGATCGCGTGAATTTCACGCGTTACCGCCCGTATCCTCTGTTTTCGCTGGACGCGTCGCTCGGAATTCTCTTGAATCGCAGCGAAAAACACCCGCTGCGTTTCCAGATCGATGGAACCAACCTCACGAACCAGATCAACGTGATCGATTTCGCGGGCTTGTTTTCGGGCACCGCTATCGCCGCCCCGCGCAGCGTGATGGCGCGGTTGCAGGCGGAGTTCTAGCGCTTTGACCTGTTTTTTCTTGGAGCGGCAAAGGCTGTCTTGACCTTCACCCTGCGTTAACGCGACGATTGATGAGTGCGCGTGCTTGTCTGCGACGATCAGGTCGACGTGCTTGAAGCGATCCGGCTGCTGCTCAAGGGCGCCGGCCATCAGAGCGAGACTGTCGATTCCCCGCGAGCGGCCATCGCCGCGGCCGAGCGCGACGGCTTCGACCTGGTCCTGATGGACATGAACTACTCGCGCGACACGACTTCCGGCGACGAAGGGCTGGATCTGCTCGATAAGCTCCTGGCGCGCGACCATTCGGTGCCCATCGTGGTGATGACCGCCTGGTCGAGCGTGGACCTGGCGGTGGAAGCGATGCGGCGCGGCGCGGTCGATTTCATTCAGAAACCGTGGGACAATGCGCGCCTGGTGGCGACGGTCGAAAAGCAGGCCGACCGGTCGCGCGAGCGCAAGAAGGCGAAAAGCGAGCTGGAGATCGCGCGCCACGTGCAGCAGCGCCTGCTGCCGCAGCATGCGCAAACGCTCAAAACCGTCACGTTCGGTGGACGCTGCATTCCGGCGCGCGAAATCGGCGGAGATTACTACGACTTTCTGGATCTGGGTGCGGGACGGCTGGGCGTCATGCTTGCGGACGTGTCGGGCAAGGGCGTCGCGGGCGCGCTGCTCACCGCCAGCCTTCAGGCGTCCTTCCGCAGTCAGCTCGAGCTCGGTCTGCGCAATCCCAAGGGACTGCTGGTTTCGGTGAACAAGCTGTTTCACGAATCCACGCCCGCGGAATATTTCGCTACGATGTTTTTCGCCGAATATCGCGACCAGGGCCGCGAGCTGAACTATATCAACTGCGGGCATCCCGCGGCGCTGATCCTGCGCGCGGGGGGCGCGGTGGAGCGCCTCGAAGCGACCACCCTGCCCATCGGCGTCTTCGCCTCGCTCAAGTGCGAGGAGAAAACGGTGAAGCTCGCCGCGGGCGACCTGCTGCTGGTGTATTCCGACGGCGTGCTCGAAGCGGGCGTCGATCAGGGCGAGGAGTTCGGCGAGGCGCGGCTGATCGAATCCGCGCAAGGCGCCCGCAAGAGCGGCGACGTGGACACGCTGCTCGACTCCATCATGCGTGACGTCCAGCGCTTCAGCGCGGAGCAGCAGTTCGATGACGTGACTCTGGTCGCGCTGATGGGGCGCTGATTCGGCTCTGTTGGAAAAAGGGGACAGCCCGCTCTGTCGACTGCGACCGTGCGTCGCCAACTCCAGCACTTTGCGCTTGGGGACAGAGTAGGCAGTCCCCTTTTCCACACGGGCGCTATTCGATGCGCCGGTCGGGGATGGCGAAGCTGAACATTGAGCCTTCGTCTAAAATCGAGCTTTCCAGCCAGATGCGCCCGCCGTACTGCTCGATGATGCGCTGACAGATCGCGAGGCCAACGCCGCTGCCGGGATATTCGCTGCGGCTGTGGAGACGCTTGAACAGACCGAAAATCTGCGTGGCATATTTCGGATCGATCCCGATCCCGTTGTCGGCGACGGAAATCACCCACCAGCCCTCGCGCTGCGCGGCGGAAACATGGATGCGGGGCGGCGTATTCTGCTGGCGGTCGCGATACTTCATTGCGTTGCTGAGGAGATTGTGAAAAAGCTGTTCCAGATGGACGGGGTGAATCGAAATCTCGGGCAGACCGGCGGAGGTGATCCGGGCGCCGGATTCTTCGATGCGCGTCTTCATCCGGTCCATCACGCGCGCTAGGGCGTCGCCGGCCGGGATGGTCGGAATGAGACCTTCGGCCGGGCGCGTGGCGCGCGAGTACGCCAGCAAATCCTGCACCAGATTTTCCATCCGCTGCGTCCCCTGGAGAACTCCCTCGAGGAAGCCGCGCTCTTCAGCTTCTAGCTTCGCCCCCATCCTGCGCTCCAAAAGCTGAGCAAAGATGGCGACATTGCGCAGGGGCTCCTGAAGATCGTGACTGGCCGAGTATGCGAAGGTTTCCAGATCCCGGTTGGCGCGCCGCAGGTCCTCATTGGAACGCTTCAGCTCGTTCTGCACCCACTGCGCGTGTTCCACGGCATCCTGCGCGCGCTCGAGCAGCAGGGCGCGCTCGTGTTCGGCGCGCTTGCGCTCGGAGATGTCGCGGCAGCAGCAGAAATACAGGCCCGGGAGGTAATTTGACGTGGAGGTCCAGGCCAGCTCCACGATCGTGCCATCGGCCGCGCGCAGCGGAAAATCGACGGGAGTCATCTCGCCCCGGCGCAGGCGTTCGAAAGCGCTTTGCGCCTCACCGATCCGGTCGGGCGGAATGAATTGACTGAAATGCGCGCCGATCAATCGCTCCCGAGGGGTCTTCAGAATCCGGCAATAGCTCTCGTTGACCTCGACGTAGCGGCCTTCCGCGTCGACGATCAGGATTCCTTCTTCGGTGGTTTCAAACAGGCGCTGGTAACATTTGAGGTCCGTAACGTCACGCGCGAACAGGATCAACGCGCCGCCCGCCGGCTCGGCGCGGACGTCGTACCAGCGGCGGCTTGACTCGTGGAAGTGGTCGAAGCGGACCTCCTCGCCGGCGCGCATGGCGTGTTGAAGATGGGTGTGGGCTCCGGTGGGGATCAGCTCCGGAAAAACGTCCCAGAGAGTCCGTCCGAGAATCTGTTCCTTGGGCCGGCGAGCCAGGGAGGCCGCGGCGCGGTTCAGGTAGACGATGGTCCACTCCGGGTCGACCACAGCGACCGCATCGCTGACGTTTTCAAGAATCCTCGCAGCGCCGGGCTGCCGAATATGTTGTCCCCGAGAGGAAGGAGCGGTCTGCAAAAGGATCCTTCGTAGAGGGGATTCGCGGCGCAGCTCCCATGTTACGACTTTCTTCACTTGATGACCGCCGGTTTGCCACGAGTAAGCCCGAAAAACCCGCGATCGCTCCGACCTCCGCGACTTGGCGTTCGCGCGGCTTCCGCAGGTCTGCATTGTGACGGTGACGGCTGCGAAAACTTAGCCGGCTCGCCGACGACAATCCCACCGGCAGCGGACCTCATCGAGCGTAGATGCTGCGGACCAGATCCGCGATAGAGTCGGGCGTGAGGTGTTCCCAGGGCGCGCCGGAGGCGAGCCGCGCGCGAACCTCCGTGGACGAAATCTCTTCGTAACCGTCGGGCATGGGGATCTCCTGGATGCGATGGCGGAGATGCTCGGGCGCGGCAAAACGGGCCGCTCGCGGGGCGACGAGCAGAGAAAATTCCTCGAGCATTCGGTCGATGGCGTGCGGATCGCCGTAGTCCCAGGTGATCACGCGCTCGGCGGCGTCAGCTCCGCAGATGAAAAAGAGCTGGTCGCCGGGACGGCCGAGCACGCGGGCGATATCGATGAACAGGCCGCTGCCGGTGATCTCGAGGCGATCGTGCAGGCCCGCGAGTTCGAGCATTTCGATGCGCTGAGCGATGCTTGCGCCGTGCAGTTCTTTATGCGGATACGACCGAGGTATGACGCAGACGATTTCATCCACCATCGGACGCGCGGCGCGGGCGAGGGCCACATGCGCGCGGGTGACCGGGTTGAACGCTCCTGCCAGAATTCCGACGCGCTTCACTTGAACGACTGGACGTAGTGAATCACGCGGCCGTAGGGATCGAGCGCGCCGGCGTAAAAGCCGTTCTTGAGGATCAGCGTGAATCCGTGAGCCGGGTAAGTGAGCCGGCGATATTCGACGCCGCCGGATTTGCGTGTGCGATCGTGCGCGGGCGGGCCGAGGCGCCGGACGATGGAGCTGTAATCGTCGATCGCGCTGAAGGGGAGATCGACCAGGGTGGGCGCGGCGAACGCCGGCCGCGAGCCGAGGAATCCGTCGCGCACCAGAAGACCGATGGGAATCAGGACCAGGAGGCCCGCAGCCATGACGCCGAGCACCACGCGCGAGCGGCGACGAGAGGATTCCAAGCGGATTCCGACTACCGGCGCGGGCGCTTCCGGCCGCGGCGCGCGAATGCGCGGGCGCGGAGAATCGTTGACGGCACGCGGCATCTCAATCACGCGGCGCACCATCGGCAGTACGACGCCTTCCTTATATTCGAGCTCCTTGAGCAAGCCGACGATCACCACGGGCTCACCCAGCGAAACGGCTCCGATAAACCGGCGCGGGACCCAGATTTCATCGGCGGTCTTGGTGTTGACCACGCGAACTTCGTCCCAGGTGGCGGAACGGAAGATCCATTCGTTGTGCTCCAGGTTGGCGATGGGCGGATAAAACGAGAAGCGCAGGCTTCCGAGCTGATCGAAGGGCGCCGGGATGGGCGGCACGGGCACTGCTCTCATTGTAACCGCATGGTCACGGCGAGCCGTGACCCGGCCTGTAAAATGAGTGCTGTGGTTCGCGTGGAGATAAAGACGGCGCTGGCGCTACTGATCCTGGCCTCATCGGGGCTGGCGCAGGCGCCGGTCGAGGTGCCCTACGGGTGCCCCCAGGAGGATATCGATTCGTTCGGGCTTTCCTGCGAGCCCGAAGATCCCTGCGCGGTGTTTCTGGAGCTTTCCTCGGCCGAATCGGCGGGCGAGCGGATGTTCGTGGTGGGTGATCTGCACACGGAAACCACCACGCTGTACGGGGTCGTGCTGGCGAGCGAGGACAGCGGAAAAACGTGGACCGAGCCGCTCCCGCGCATGCGCGC